>Ga0209913_1000166_pt1 | contig 68428 bp, 63 predicted proteins | sample PersoiDNA2013203_FD_185805 | JGI IMG/M metagenome (GOLD analysis project Ga0209913, IMG submission 185805) | Permafrost soil microbial communities from the Arctic, to analyse light accelerated degradation of dissolved organic matter (DOM) -... | ecosystem: Environmental > Terrestrial > Soil >...
TATCTTGCAACTGACCCCACCACCTGCGATTCCGCAGCGGACCGCTCCCAAGGCCACCGAGGCTGCCAAGCCTGCGGCTGAGCCGAGCAAGCCGGCGTCTGATCTGGCGCTGTAAGAAACACCCAATAAAAAGCTCGCTGAACCGTTAACGGTCAGCGAGCTTTTTTGTGGGCGGCTGTTTAAGTAAGGCGGTGCGCCCGGTTGACCGGAGGCAGCTCAACGGTGCGTTCGGCCGCGGCCAGGGCCGCCCTCAGCCCGACCTGGTCCAGCGCCACGCAATACGCCGGTTTGGCCCGCTCAAACCGCCAGCTTTCATCCAGCCCACCGGCATCCACGGCGTCAAAGCCGAGCTCATCGAGCAACTGGATCACTTGCGCTTTTGCCGCAGCGTCATCCGCAGCCACCGGCAGTGCGCGGCGGTTGGGGGCGCCGTGAGGGCGGGCATCCTGCGCCAGGTCTGGCGCAAAGATCGCGTTGAACACCTTCACCACGTGCGAATGCGGCAAATGCTCGGCGAGCAGCCGGCTGGTGGTGGTTTCAAAACGGTCCAGCTCAGGAATGTGCCCGTCGCGGTCGGGGTAGTAATTGTTGGCGTCCATCACTGTTTTGCCTTCCAGCCACTGTGCGGGCACGCTGCGGTAATGTTCCAGGGGAATCGCCACGAGCACCACGTCACCAAATTGTGCCGCGTCTTGCGCGCTGCCCACTTGAACGCCCCAAATGCCGCTGAGTACGCTGCTCATGGTCTGGGGCCCACGGGAGTTGCTCAACATCACTTCATGCCCGGCCGCCAGCGCCAGTTGGGCCACCGCGCGCCCGATGAAACCTGCTCCAATCACGCCAATCTTCATGGCCTAGCTCCTGCAAAGTAGGGGAGCGGTTATGATGATTGGTAGCCAATGGGTGATAAATGAGCGTTGTGACGTGGCTGTTATTACTGGGAGTGGGGAATGATGGACCGTCTTTCGAGCATGAATGCCTTTGTGACCGCCGCCGAGTTGGGCTCTTACGCGCGAGCCGCGGTGCGTTTGAACATGTCAGCGCAGATGGTGGCCAAGCATGTCGCCGCGCTGGAACAGCGCCTGGGCGCGCGCTTGCTCAATCGCACCACGCGCCGGCAAAGCCTGACGGAGTTGGGTAGCGCTTACTACGAGCGTTGCAAACATATCCTGACGGAGGCCGAGGCTGCCGATTCCCTGGCGCAGATCATGAATGACACCCCACGCGGCAAGCTGAAAATTACCGCCCCGGTGACCTTCGGCTCCTACAGCCTGATGCCTCTGGTGACCGCGTTTTTGCGTGACAACCCTGAGGTAAGCATCGACCTGCATCTCACCGATCGTTTCGTCGATCTAGTAGAAGAAGGCTACGAAGCCGCCTTCCGCATTGGCCCCCCAGCGATCACGGGGTTAACCGCCAGACCCCTGGCGCCGTATCGTCTGGTGGCCTGCGCGGCGCCTGCCTACTTGGCGGCACGGGGCACACCGCTGCGGCCGGCGGACCTTCAGCAGCATGAATGCTTGGGCTACGCCTTCTGGTCACGTCCGGCGGATCGCGAGTGGGTGTTCTACCAGGGCTCGGTCCCGCACACCGTGCAGGTTGCCAGCCGTTTGCAGATCAACGAAAGCAAGGCCTTGATGTCGGCTGCACTGGACGGGTTTGGCATTGTGCTCGGAGCGGAAGATTTTCTGCGCCCCGCCCTGGCCAGGGGCGAGTTGGTGCGGGTGCTGCCGGACTTTGACGCGCCGAGCCGGCCCATGCATTTGGTCTACACCGCCAACCGCCAACGTACGGCCAAGTTGCGAGGCTTTGTTGAGGCTGTGCTGGAGCGTTTCGGCCCGGCTTGAGTGTTCAAACAGCGACGCTGCCTCTCGTCTGTTCCTATGGATGCACTGTCAGCAGGTTCAGCAACCTGACAGACACCACCTGTTAAAAAGTACCTAGGCCTTGCAGGAGCGCGGCTGCAACAAGGGGGGATTTTTTACTGATGCAGGTGTTGGGCGTTAGCGCCCGAGGGGTTTATATGTTGCTACGTTATGCAGCATTGTTGGCCATGGTCGTCGCGGCATCCGGGTGTGTGCAAGAGCGTGTCGTGCATGAACGGCGACCGGTGCAACGTGAGTATGTCGAAGTGGTCGCGCCACAACCGCCGCCGATGCAAGTGATCGAAGTCGAGCCGGTTGTACGCGAAGGTTATGTATGGTCACGCGGGTATTGGCGTTGGGAAGGTGGACGCTATGTGGCCGTACACGGCCATTGGGAGGCGGTGCGTGAGGGCTACCGCTATGAGCATCCGCACTGGGTGCAGCGAAATGATGGTTACCACTGGCAGCATGGTGGCTGGGTTCGCTGAACCCTGTTCAGGCCAATCGCTTCATGCCCGCGGCCTTGGCCGCGTCGAGGTCAAAGGTGGCGGTGTACTCGCAGCCGGCTGCGTGGGCGCAGCGCGCTATCAAACAGTCGGCGAAATCGGCTTTGTTTGCCGAGAACCGCCGGAGCGCCTGCCAGATGATCTCGGCATGTTCGATGATCAATTCACGGGTACGCAGCAGCGTTTCCAGCACCGTCACCACGTCGCTCTTGGCTGACTGATAGCAACTTTGTAAAACCCACACCAACTCCACCACCGACACCAGGCTGACAAAGCCTGGCGACAGGGTGGTGAGGGATTCAATCAGCTCGGACGCCTTGGCGGATTGGACCGGGTCATCCTGGGTGACATAGCGCACCAGCACATTGGTATCCAGGCCGATCATTGGGCTTTTGCTCCCTGTGCCGCAATGGCGCGGTTCATGTCCTCGATGGAGATGGCCTGGGCAGGTTTGCGGATCAACCCCTTGAGGTCGTGAACGGTTTTGCTCGCGGCAATAATGGAAAATTTGCCGTCTTCCATTTCGACGAATTCGACCCGGTCTCCCGTTTCCAGGCCCAGGGCTGTCCTGACTTGGACGGGGATGGTGATTTGTCCTTTTGAGGTAAGCGTGGCTGTCGCCATGTTGAAGGTCTCCAGCGTGATGCTCCTTACCTTAGGGTAAGGAGTGTGGGAGAACAAGATCCGTTGGTCCATAGGTCGCTACTCGGGTGGGGGGCAGTCGGGCTTCGTAAAAACGATAGCCCGACGCTTCCCGCCGACAAGCCTGAACACAAGGTTAAAGCGCTACAGCATGTGTGGGCTGACTTACTGCACCACGCGGTAGCACGGCACATACGCCGCGCCGCCCGGCAACTTCATGCGGTGCTGGGCGACGAACGCCTGGAGCAGTTCATCCAGTGGCTTCATGATGGCCGGGTCGCCATGGATCTCGTAAGGGCCGTTCTGTTCGATCAGGCGAATGCCCTTGTCCTTGACGTTGCCCGCCACGATCCCCGAGAACGCGCGACGCAGGTTGGCCGCCAGTTCATGAGGCGGCAGCGCGTGACTCAGTTGCAGGCTGGCCATGTTTTCGTGGGTCGGGTCGAACGGGCGCTGGAAGCCTTCGTCGATCTTCAACAGCCAGTTGAAGTGGAACGCATCGTTGCGCTCGCGGCGGAACTGCTTCACTGCCTTGAGCCCGGCGGTCATCTGGCGGGCCACTTCGGCCGGATCGTCGATGATGATCTGGTAGTGCGCCTGCGCCGCTTCGCCCAGAGTGGCGCCGACGAATGCGTGCAACTGTTGCAGGTACGGCGCGGTGTGTTTTGGCCCGGTGAGGATGACCGGGAACGGCACGTCGTGGTTGTCCGGGTGCATCAGGATGCCGAGCAGGTAGAGGAACTCTTCCGCCGTGCCGGCGCCGCCCGGGAAGATGATGATGCCGTGGCCGACGCGCACGAAGGCTTCCAGGCGCTTCTCGATGTCCGGCAGGATCACCAGCTCATTGACGATCGGGTTCGGCGCTTCGGCGGCGATGATGCCGGGCTCGGTCAGGCCCAGGTAGCGCCCGCCGCTGATGCGTTGCTTGGCGTGGGAAATGGTCGCGCCCTTCATCGGGCCTTTCATCACGCCGGGGCCGCAGCCTGTGCATACGTCGAGGCTGCGCAGGCCCAGTTCGTGGCCGACTTTCTTGGTGTATTTGTATTCTTCGGTGTTGATCGAGTGCCCACCCCAGCACACCACGATCTTCGGCTCGACACCCGGGCGCAGCGTGCGGGCGTTGCGCAACAGGTGGAACACGTAGTCGGTGATGCCCTGGGAGTTGCTCAGGTCGATGCGTTGGCTGTCCAGTTCGTTCTCGGTGTAGACGATGTCGCGCAGCGCGCTGAACAGCATTTCGCGGGTACTGGCGATCATTTCGCCATCGACGAAGGCGTCGGCCGGCGCGTTCAGCAGTTCCAGGCGCACGCCGCGATCCTGCTGGTGGATACGCACTTCAAAGTCTTTATAGGCGTCGAGGATGGTCTTGGCGTTGTCGATGTGCGCGCCCGTGTTGAGGATGGCCAGGGCGCACTGGCGGAACAGGGTATAGATGCTGCCGGAGCCGGCTTCGCTCAGTTGCTGGACTTCACGCTGGGAGAGTGTTTCGAGGCTGCCCTTGGGGCTGACGGAGGCATTGATGACTTGACGTTGGGGCATTCTGATTCCTTGAAAGCGCAGCCACCGCGCCCTTCAGGGGGGCGATGGCTTGAGAATGGTGGGCGCCGAATTCGGTCGCACGAGACGGTTATTCTGGCCGCCTCGCGGGCAGGGCGCAAACACCGTCCAGCACCATCATGCCGCAGAACCTACTGAATCAGCTTCCAGTTTTTGTAGAAAAACCGACGCAGGGCGAACACCGCGCCGGCAAAACCTACGATCACGGCATTGAGGACGGAGGGCAACACGGTCGGCCGCACGATATCAATGAACAGGCAGTAGCGTTTGGCGTCGTTCTTGTTGAAGGATGCATGCATCAGCGTGTCATCGAAGATAAACAGCGGGTCGTCGTGCCAGTAATGCTTGTGCTTGCCCACTTGGATGTACACGCCCTCGTGGTGAGGCGCCGGCGCCATGTTGTAGAGCACCCGGAACATCATGCGCAGAGGGCCGAAGTGGAAGGACGTCGAGCGGTTTTCGTTGAACACCGACACGCCGATGGTCTTCACGAACGGCAACTTCTTGCGCAGCTCCGGGATATCCAGGGTGGTTTCGATCGGCCGACCGTACCATTGGAAAAACAGCATGCCGCGTTTCTTCTCGGCCATGCGCTCGTCGAGGTAGCCGATGATTTCATCCTTGTGGGCCATGGCATCGTCGATCACCTGTTGCAGGTCTTCACGCCAGGCGGGCGGCAGGTCGCGCATCGTGTAGACGTGGCGGTTGCGGCTGCTCAACAGGTCGAACAGGGTGTTGAACGGTGCCAGCAGCCAGGTATTGCGGCCGCTGCCGATGAAATATTTCTTGACCGTGTCGCCGTCATACAGACCGTTGCGCAGGAAATCATAGACCCCGCAGACCAGCACCAGGCCGAGGAACACCACGGTGGTCAGGGGGAAGAGGTAAATAATCAGCAAAACGCCGAGTGCCCAGGCGATCGACACGGCTTTTTTGCGTAAGGCAGACTTGTTCATGAAACTCAGCTCCAGCTGGACGCCATTCGACAGATCCAGGTCCGTGGCTGCGAGTGGTGGGGTGGCGAAACATATTGAAATAACCCCGTCATGATAAGGCGTTCTTAGGCAGATGGGCGTTTTAAATATTGCGAAATTGTGAAGAATTGACACGGTTTTTCACCCATGACGAGGCTTTTGCGGCGAGTTTTGGATTGGATTTTGTAAACAGAAGATTTGCGACTATCGTGACGCTTCGGTTTTTTGGACGTCATAGACCGGTACGATTACGTTGAATGGCCACCATTGGCCTTCGGCACCTTGGAAGAGGCAGAAATTTTATGATCATCAAACCGCGGGTTCGTGGCTTTATCTGTGTGACCGCTCACCCTGTTGGCTGTGAAGCGAACGTCAAGGAACAGATCGACTACGTGACTCAACATGGCGCCATCGAAGGCGGCCCGAAAAAGGTGCTGGTCCTCGGTGCTTCCACCGGTTATGGCCTGGCCGCGCGCATCAGTGCCGCGTTTGGCTGTGGCGCCGATACCCTGGGCGTGTTTTTTGAGAAAGAAGGCGAAGAAGGCAAGCTGAGCTCCGCCGGCTGGTACAACAGCGCCGCGTTCGAGAAGTTTGCCGTCGAAAAAGGCCTGTACGCCAAGAGCATCAATGGCGACGCGTTCTCCGACGAGATCAAGCGCCTGACCATCGAGACCATCAAGAAAGACCTGGGCAAGATCGACCTGGTGGTTTACAGCCTGGCCGCGCCACGCAGGACTGACCCGCAGGGCGTGGTGCATAACTCCACCCTCAAGCCGATCGGCAAGGCCGTGACCCTGCGCGGGATCAACACCGACAAGGGCATCGTCGTCGACACCACCCTTGAGCCGGCCACCCAGGAAGAAATCGACGGCACCGTGAAAGTCATGGGCGGCGAAGACTGGCAGCTGTGGATCGACGCCCTGCGTGATGCGGACGTGTTGGCCGAAGGCGCCAAGACCACGGCGTTCACCTACCTCGGCGAGAAGCTGACCCAGGATATCTACTGGAACGGCTCCATCGGCGAAGCCAAGAAGGACCTGGACAAAAAAGTCCTGACCTTGCGCGACAACCTTGCCGCACTGAAGGGCGACGCCCGGGTGTCGGTGCTCAAGGCAGTGGTCACCCAGGCCAGCTCCGCGATCCCGATCATGCCGCTGTACCTGTCGTTGCTGTTCAAAGTGATGAAAGAGCAGGGCACCCACGAAGGTTGCATCGAGCAGGTCTATGGCCTGTTCAAGGACAGCCTGTACGGCCGCGAGCCGACGCTCGACGCCGACGGCCGCCTGCGTGCCGACCTGGCCGAGCTGGAACCGAAAGTCCAGGACGCCGTGGCCGCGCTGTGGAACCAGGTCACCGACGACAACGTCAACGAGATCAGTGATTTTGCCGGTTACAAGGCTGAGTTCCTGCGCTTGTTCGGCTTTGAGATCGACGGTGTGGACTACGAGGCTGACGTGAATCCGACCGTGAAGATCAACGGTCTGGTCCAAGCCTAAATACGTTCGAAAAAAATGTGGGGGCGGGCTTGCCCGCGGTTACGGTGTGACAGTCAACTGAGCAGGAGACTGATCCACCGTCATCGCGGGCAAGCCCGCCCCCGCATTGGTTCTGCATAAACGTCGCTATTTCGGAGTATTCCTACACTCCATCGCGCTCCCGCTGCCGCCCCCGATCTGCCAGACTCCGTCCGCTATCAACTCACGCTAACGGAGGATCTGATGACGATTCGTGCAGTCGTTTTTGATTTTGGCGGTGTCCTGTTCGATTGGAGCCCGCAGCACCTGTACCGCAAGCTGATCGCCGATGATCAGGAGCGGCAATGGTTCCTCGACAACATCTGCACCCAGGCCTGGAACACCGAGCAAGACGCCGGGCGCACCCTGGCCGAGGCGACGCGCAGCCTGGTCGCGCAATACCCCCATCACGAAACCTTGATCACGGCCTACTACGAGCGCTGGCATGAAATGCTGCGCGGGCCATTGCCGGAGGGCGTGGCTATTCTCAAGGCGCTGCATCACGCCGACATGCCGCTGTTCGGGCTCACCAATTGGTCGGCTGAGACGTTCCCCTATGCGCGGGCCAACTACTCGTTCCTGCAGTGTTTTCGCGACATTGTGGTTTCCGGCGAGTTGAAGCTGATCAAGCCCGACGCTGCGATTTATCACGCCAGCCTCGGCCAGGTGCGCGCTCACCTGCCGGATATCCAGCCTGGCGAAGTGGTGTTTATCGATGACGTCGCGGGCAATATCGACGCTGCCATTGCCCTGGGCTGGCAAGGCATTCACCACGTTTGCGCCGAGCGTACCGCTGAGCGACTGCGCGAATTGGGCGTGGGCTTTTAGCGCGCCCACTTCTCCAGGGCGAAATCCACGAAAGCCCGTAGTTTAGGCAGGCGATAACGATCCTGCCCGTACAGCAGATGCATGGGGCGGCAGGGCAGTTGATAGGTGGTCAGTAATGCCTCCAGCTTCCCGCTCTGCAGGTCGGGCTGCACCAGGGCATCGGGCAGCATGACGATGCCCATGCCTTGCACCGCCGCCTGGCGCAGGGCTTGCGAGCTGTTGATGGTCAGCGAGCCGGACACGGGGATCTCCACTTCGCCGTCCGCGCAGCTCATGCGCCACAGTTTGTCGGCGTTACGCCAATCGTCGCTTGAAGGGTAGGCGAATGCCAGGCAGTCGTGCTGTTGCAGATCTTCCGGCGTTTGCGGCGTGCCGCGTCGCGCCAGGTAATCCGGCGCGGCGCACAGGGTGATGGTGTAGTCCTGCAAGGGCCGGGCGATCAGGCTTGAGGGTTCCAACTCGCCCAAGCGAATGGCCACGTCGAAGCCGCTGTCGACCAGGTCCATGCGCTGATTACTAAGCACCACGTACAACTTGATCAGTGGGTAACGTTGGGAAAATTCGCTCAAGGCCGGCGCCAGGCGTTCGGTGCCGAAGGCGGGCGGCGCGGTGATGCGCAGGGTGCCCTTGGGCACGTCGCTGTGGGCCTGTTCGGCCAATTGCTCGGAGTCGGCCACCAGCCCCAGCACTTCCAGGCAGCGCTGGTAATACTGCCCGCCGAATTCGGTGAGGCTTTGCTTGCGCGTGGTGCGCTTGAGCAGGCTGACCCCCAGGCGTTGCTCCAGGGCGCGCAAGTGGTTGCCGACCATGGTGGTCGACATCCCGCAGGCCTGGGCCGCAGCGGTCATGCTGCCGGTCTCGACCACCTTCACGTACACCGACATCGCCTGGAACAGATCCATTATCAAGCCTTGGTTTAAAGTCATTGCAGGAAAGCGCAGTTTATCCAGCTTTGGTGGCTAACGATACTGTCTCCATCCCAACCTGCACTGGAGCTTGCCACCATGACCGCCGCTTGCCTGATGACCACTTACCAACCCTTGGCCTTGAGCTTTGTGCGTGGCCTGGGCACGCGCCTGTGGGACCATCAGGGCCGCGAATACCTGGACGCCGTGGCAGGCGTGGCCGTGACCAACGTCGGCCACTCCCATCCGAAACTGGTGACGGCCATCAGCGAACAGGCTGGGTTGCTATTGCACACCTCCAACCTCTACAGCATCGATTGGCAACAACGCTTGGCCCTGCGTCTGACCCAACTGTCCGGGCTGGATCGCGCGTTCTTCAACAACTCCGGCGCCGAGGCCAACGAGACCGCGCTAAAACTGGCGCGGCTGCACGGCTGGAAAAAGGGCATCGAGGCGCCGTTGGTGGTGGTGATGGAGAACGCTTTCCACGGCCGCACGTTGGGCACCATGGCGGCCAGCGACGGACCCTCGGTCCGCTTGGGGTTCCAGCGCTTGCCGGGGGATTTTCTCAAGGTCGGCTTCGGCGATCTGGCAGCGCTGGAGGCGATCACGCAAGCGTTCGGCACGCGCATCGCGGCGGTCTTGCTGGAACCGATCCAGGGCGAAAGCGGGGTGCAGATGGCGCCAGCCGGTTACCTGAAAGCCCTGCGCGCTCACTGCACGCGCCACGGTTGGCTGATGATGCTCGATGAAATCCAGACCGGCATCGGCCGCACCGGCGCCTGGTTTGCCTTCCAGCACGAGGGCATCGTGCCGGACGTGATGACCCTGGCCAAAGGCCTCGGCAACGGCGTGCCCATCGGCGCCTGCCTGGCCAGAAGCGCGGCGGCCGAGTTGTTCACCCCTGGCAGCCACGGCAGCACGTTTGGCGGCAACCCATTGGCCTGTCGGGTGGGCTGCACGGTGCTGGAGATCATTGAAGAGCAAGGCCTGCTGCAGAACGCCGCGCAACAGGGCGAGCGTTTGCTGGCACGCTTACGGGTGGAGTTGGATGAGCACCCGCAGGTCCTGGCGATTCGCGGCAAGGGTTTGATGATCGGCATCGAGCTGGCAAACCCGTGTCGCGAGCTGGCCCTGCGCGCCGCCCAGGAGCATGGGCTGCTGATCAACGTGACCCGGGGCAAGGTGATTCGCCTGCTGCCGCCGCTGACCCTGGACGCCAAGGAGGTCGAGATGATCGTGCGGGCTATTACTCGGTTACTGGATTGAAATGAGATCCCCTGTGGGAGGAGGCTTGCCCCCGATGGCGGTGTGTCAGTTGCAGATTGGCCTACTGACACAGTGATCGGGGGCAAGCCCCCTTCCACAAGGGATTCCGCTGATCTTCAGAGGTCACTCCCATTCAACCACTCTTGGTTCATCGTCTCGCTATCCCCCAGGTATTCCAGCAACCAGCTCATCGCCGGGGACAGTTTGTTCTGCGCCCAGGCCACGCATGACGGGCTGGCCGGGAACGGCCGGCGCAGTTGCAGCGCGACCAACTCACCACGTTCGATCCACGGCAACACCTGATGCGCCGGTGCCATGCCGACGCACAGGCCGTCGCGCAGGCAGTCAATGGCCGAGGCCCAGTTCGGCACTACCAGACGGCGCTGGTTGTCCAGGGTCCAGGTATCGCGCTTGGGCAGGTTGCGTGAAGTGTCGGTCATGCACAGGGACGCGAACGGGCGCAGTTGATCGTCACTGAGCAAACCGTCCAGCGCCGCCAGCGGGTGTTTCGCGCTGACCACACACAACCAGTTCAACAGGCCCATATCGCGAAACGTGAAGTGACTCGCCACCGGCACCGCGCTGGTGGCGCCGATCACGATGTCGGTGCGCTCATCGGCGAGGGCATCCCACACGCCGTTGTACACCTCGTACTCCAGCAGCAATTCCACGTCTGGGAACTGCCGATAGAAATCCAGCACCAACTGCCGGCAGCGCTGCGGCTTGACGATGGAGTCCACGGCGACTTTCAACTGGCCGCTCCAGCCATTGGCCACTTGCTGGCACAGGCGCCGTGTGCCGAGCATTGTTTTCATCACACTGCGGGCTTCGTCTATAAATAGACGGCCGGCGGGGGTGAGCTCTACGTCACGATGGCGCCGCACAAATAGGGGCACGGCCAGCCATTCTTCCAGCTGACGCACCGTGTAGCTGATGGCTGACGGCACCCGGTGCAATTCCTGGGCGGCGGCGCTGAAGCTGCCATGGCGTGCGACGGCATCGACCACATCCAGGGAATATTCGGACCACATGGCGGCTGCCTTCAAATTAATTGATAGAAGTGTCCAATTATTATCGCTTCACAGCGAAATTGTCAGCTTCATAATGGGCAGTAGTCAGCAAATTGTTTGATGGCAAGATCTACAAGGCTTCAATGAAAAATTCTTTTGGTTTCACCTGGTACCTGGCGGGGCTGAGCATGCTCGGTTATCTCGCCATGGACATGTACTTGCCGGCGTTCGGCGCCATGGGCGAGCAATTACACATCGGCGCGGGCGCAGTGGGCGCCAGCTTGAGTATTTTCCTCGCCGGCTTTGCCGTGGGGCAGTTGTTGTGGGGGCCGCTGTCTGACCGACTGGGGCGCAAACCGATCCTGCTCACGGGCCTGAGCCTGTTCGTGCTGGGTTGCATCGGCATGTTCTGGGTCGAGACCGCAGCGCAGTTGCTGGCACTGCGCTTTATCCAGGCGATTGGCGTGTGTTCCGCCGCTGTGAGCTGGCAGGCGCTGGTGATTGACCGCTACCCGGCCGACAAGGCTCACCGCGTGTTTGCCAGCATCATGCCGCTGATGTCGTTGTCGCCGGCCCTGGCGCCGCTGTTGGGGGCCATGGTGTTGAATCACTTTGGTTGGCAGGCGATTTTCGCGGTGTTGCTGGGCGTGTCGCTGCTGTTGCTGCTGCCGACTCTATTCCTGCGTTCTGCGCCGAAACGGCTGGCGGAGGAGGGCGAACCTGCGCGCCTCGGTTATGGGCAGTTGCTCAGCTCCCGCGTGTTCACCGGCAACGTCATGATCTTTGCCGCCTGCTCCGCCAGTTTTTTCGCCTGGTTGACCGCCTCGCCGTTCATCCTTGGCGACATGGGCTACAGCCCGAATGACATTGGCCTGAGTTATGTGCTGCCGACCCTCGCGTTCCTGATCGGAGGCTACAGCTGCCGTAGCGCTTTGCAGCGTTTCCAGGGCAAGACGTTGTTGCCCTGGCTGCTGGTGGCCTACTGCATCAGCATGTTTGCGTTGTACCTGGTCGCCACCTTGAGCGTGCCGACCCTGACCACCTTGCTGATTCCGTTCTGCCTGATGGCCCTGGTCAACGGTGCCAGTTACCCCATCGTGGTGGCGAATGCGCTGATGCCGTTTGCGGAAAACTCCGGCAAGGCGGCGGCGCTGCAAAATACCCTGCAACTGGGCCTGTGTTTTCTCAGCAGCCTGTTGGTGTCGTCGATGCTCGAGCAGCCGCTGCTGATCACCGTGATTGTGATGCTGGCGACCGCACCGCTGGCGGTGCTGGGGTATTGGCTGGCGCGGCCGAAAACCGATCATTCGCAGCTGGAAAACGCTTGAGTTGACAGTGCATTCCAACATGAGGGAACTGGCTTGCCTGCGCTGGCATCGGCGCGGTGAACCTGATGCGCCGCGTTGTCTGCATCGCAGGCAAGCCAACGCCCACACGTGATTGCGCTTTCTTCAGCGTCTTGAGCGATATGCCCTGGAACGTCACGTCCATATTCAGCGTGGTCGTCGACGTGCGATTGCTGTTTTTGTAACGCCGTTGGATGGGATCTTGTTCGGTTGATTGTATACAACTCTATGGACATATAGTCTAGGTATTGCATACAGTGGCCCCACAACAAAAACAGAGACCCGCTCACCATGACTATCCCGAAGGCGTCACCGCAACGGCCCGAAGATGAGAATCTCGGCGTCGCCGCCAACATGGCTTACGGCCTGCAGCATGTGCTCACTATGTATGGCGGCATCGTTGCCGTGCCGTTGATTGTTGGCCAGGCGGCCGGGTTGTCGCCGGCGGATATTGGCCTGTTGATCGCCGCGTCGCTGTTTGCCGGTGGCCTGGCCACGCTGTTGCAAACCCTTGGCCTGCCGTTCTTTGGCTGTCAGTTGCCGCTGGTGCAGGGGGTGTCGTTTTCCGGAGTGGCGACGATGGTGGCGATTGTCGGCAGTGATGGCGCCGGTGGGGTGCCGGCGATTCTCGGCGCGGTGATGGCTGCGTCGTTTATCGGGCTACTGATCACGCCGGTGTTCTCGCGGATCACCCGGTTTTTCCCGCCGTTGGTGACCGGCATTGTGATCACGACCATCGGCCTGACCCTGATGCCGGTGGCCGCGCGCTGGGCTATGGGCGGCAACAGCCGCGCGGCGGATTTCGGCAGCATGGCGAATGTCGGCCTGGCCGCGCTGACGCTGGTGCTGGTGTTATTGCTGAGCAAAATTGGCAGCGCGGCGATCTCGCGGTTATCAATCCTGTTGGCGATGGTGATCGGCACCGTGATTGCGGTGTTCCTCGGCATGGCGGACTTTTCCGGCGTGAGCCAGGGGCCGATGTTCGGCTTCCCTGCGCCTTTTCATTTCGGCGTGCCGACCTTTCATGTGGCCGCGATCATTTCCATGTGCATTGTGGTGATGGTGACGCTGGTGGAGACCTCGGCGGACATCCTGGCCGTGGGCGAGATCATCGACACCAAAGTCGACTCCAAGCGCCTGGGTAACGGCTTGCGTGCCGACATGCTGTCGAGCATGTTTGCGCCGATTTTTGGTTCGTTTACCCAGAGTGCGTTCGCCCAGAACGTCGGCCTGGTCGCGGTTACCGGGGTGAAAAGTCGGTTTGTGGTCGCGACGGGCGGGGTGTTTCTGGTCATCCTCGGCCTGCTGCCGTTTATGGGGCGGGTGATTGCGGCAGTGCCGACCTCGGTACTGGGCGGTGCCGGGATTGTATTGTTCGGCACCGTGGCGGCGAGCGGTATTCGCACCTTGTCCAAGGTGGATTACCGCAACAACATGAACCTGATCATCGTTGCCACCTCGATCGGTTTCGGCATGATCCCCATTGCCGCGCCGAATTTCTATGATCACTTTCCCGGCTGGTTCGCGACCATTTTTCATTCGGGCATCAGTTCGTCGGCGATCATGGCGATTCTGCTGAACCTGGCGTTCAACCACTTCACTGCCGGCAACTCGGACCAGCAGTCGGTGTTTGTGGCGGGGACTGAGCGCAGCCTGTGTTTCCAGGACGTGGCAGTCTTGCGCGAAGGCGATTACTTCAGGGGTGGCAAGCTGTTTGATGCCGACGGGAAGGAGATTCCGCTGGTGGCCGAGGTGTCGAAAAAAGCGCCGAAGGCCGAGACCAGCGAGGTCTGAATGGGTGGGAGCGAGCAAGCTCGCTCCCACATTGGCCCTCAGCCAGCCTTAAGGGCTTTGTGCGGCACAGAACACGCCTCGTCCAAAAACTTCACCACGGTCCCCATGCACGCCTGGCGTTCTTCCACATGGGGCATGTGGCTGGAGTCTTCAAACAGCGCCCAGCGCACATCCGCGATTTCATCCAGGAACGGCTTGACCACCAACGGCGTGGCTTCGTCATGTCGGCCGGAGATCACCAGGGTTGGCACCTTGATCGCCGACAGACGGCCAATCACGTTCCAATCCTTCAAGCTGCCGATCACATGAAACTCGGTCGGACCGCTCATGGCGTGGTACACGGTCGGGTCTGCATCGACCTGGGCGAAGGTGCGCGCGACCTCGTCCGGCCATGGGTTGACCCGGCAGACGTGCTGGTCGTAGAAAATCCGCGAGGCGGCGAGATATTCCGGGTCCTGGTAGGTGCCGGCGGCTTCATGCTTGAGCAGGGTTTCATGCACGCCTTCGGGCAGCAGCTGACGCAGGCGGTTGGCTTCGCTGACCCAGGTGCGCATGCAGGTGGGCGAGTTGGCCGGGATAAACGCACGCAGACCCTTGGGTTGCAGAATCGCATGTTCGCTGCCGAGCATGCCGCCCCAGGATTGCCCGAGAATTGCGTAGTTCTGGCTGATTTGCAGGTGGTCCAGCAGGTTGTTCAGTTCGTCGAGGAACAGGCTGACCGTCCAGAAGGAAGGGTCTTTGTCGGGCAAGTGCGTGGAGCGGCCGTTGCCCAGTTGGTCGTAGTGGATGACGGCATGGCCACTGGCGGCAACGTCCTTGAAGGCGTCGACATAATCATGGGTGCAGCCGGGACCGCCGTGGATGATCACCAACGGTGTACGGCCGGAGGTCAGGTCGCCGGTGATGCGGTACCAGGTCTGATAGGGGCCGAAGGGTGCATACCCTTCGCGGACTTTCTCGATGAATTCCATTTCGTACCCTGCTTTGAAAAAAAAGGATCAGGACACGATAATCGGCACGGAACGTTTAGGTAACTAGCAAAACAGCTAGGTTTTGCCGAGGGGTCAACCTTCCAGCAAGCGGTAATGGGTGGCGCGCACCACGGCCTGTACGCGATTTTTCGCCCCCAGTTTGTGCATCGCCGAGGCGAGATGCAGGGTGACTACCGCCAGTGAGCGGCTCAGTTGCGTGGCGATTTCGGCGGCGGTCAGGCCGTCGGCGGCCCATTTCAGGCACTCGCGCTCGCGTTTGGTCAGACGGATATGCGGGTAGGTGCGTAGTTCATTGCTGAACAGCGGGTAGGCCGCTTCCTGCAATGCATGGGAAATCAGGTTGAAATCCGACAAGGTTTGCTGCGCATCCTCCAGCACCGTGTGCGCCTTGCCGGTTCGCAAGCCGGTCAACGATGCGAAGCCGCCCCGGGGCAGATGAATCGGCACGCTGACGCCGCAGGTCAGTTGCTGATCATGCAGGTAAGACGAGACAGGGGCGTGGCACGGGTCGATGATTTTCTGCAGCGCGGTTTGCGCCTTGGCATCGTAGGACCAGACAAACGGCGACACCGTGCTCAGGGCCAGGTGCTGCACCGGATCGATCTGGTAAAACCCTTCGCTGCACCATAAAGCGTGCCAATCGGAAGGGGTGTTGCGCAATTGCAGCACAGAAGGTGTGATCAGCGCACCGTTGAGGTCGATGGGCACCGGCGAATAGTCATACACCAGCGCATCGAAACCCAGCTGTTGGGCGAGGATAAACGTATTGTCCATCTGCTCATCCAGGCTCCTGCCCGGCATGAGACGGTGATTGAAGGCAGTTAGCTTGGCCAGCATCCGTTCTGCTCCCGAATTCATTTGAATCTCGACTTCCGGCAAGTAGAATGCCACGCCCCGGCGAAGGACTGCCAGGCCAAACCTATAAGAAATACTAGGTTATGGATACACGGCATCCTCGGTAGTGTTGGCCTCATAAGCGGCCGCACCCCGCCAGGCTGATACAACACAAGGAATGTATGGATGTGGCGTGAAATTGCCCCCGACCAGCAGTACACCGTGCAAGTCGATGGCCATGACCTCGTGGTCTACAGCTTTGGCGCAGGCGATGAGGTGCTGTTGTGCCTCAACGGCGGGCCGGGGCTGCCGTGTGACTACTTGCGCGACGCCCATGGCTGGCTCAAAGAGCATGACCTGCGAGTGGTTGCATTCGACCAGCTTGGCACCGGTGCTTCAGCCAGACCGACCGATGTTTCCCTGTGGGAAATCGGCCGTTATGTCGAAGAAGTCGAAACCGTGCGCCAAACCCTGGGCCTGGGCCGTGTGCATCTGCTCGGGCATTCCTGGGGCGGCTGGCTGGGCATCGAATACGCCATCCGTTACCCCGATGCGCTGAAAAGCCTGATCCTGGAAAACACCGTCGGCGACATTCCGCACCTCTCCCTGGAACTCGAACGCCTGCGCGGCGCCCTCGGCAGCGAAACCGTGGCGATGATGCAGCGCCATGAAGCGATGGGCACCCTCGACCATCCGCAGTACCAGGCCGCGATCACCTTGCTCACCTACCGCCACGTGTGCCGCCTGGACGAATGGCCGGCGCCGCTCAGGCGCTCCCTCGACGACTGGAACATGGGCCCCTACGAAACCATGCAGGGCCCCAACGAATTTCTGTATATCGGCAACCTCAAGGACTGGAACCGCATCGCCGAGATGGCCGATTTCAAGATGCCGATGCTCATCACCAGCGGCCAGCACGACGAACTCACCCCGGCCTGCGCCCTGCGCATGAAGCAGGCCGCCAGGCACGCCGAGCTGCATGTGTTCCCCAACAGCAGTCATATGCCCTTTTATGAAGAACCCCAGGCGTACTTTCCGGTACTGCTGGACTTTCTCGCTCGTCACCGAGGCTGACGGATGAACCTGGCGCGCTACCGTTTCGTGCTGTCCCGGCCGCTGCAATTGCTGCCGGTGCTGTTTGGCATCAGCCTGATCACCTTTGTGCTGGTGCGCTCGATACCCGGTGACCCGGCGCGCGCGCTGCTCGGTTCGCGCAGCACGCCGGATGCGTTGTTGAAGATCCGCGCACAGTTCGGACTCGACCAGCCCCTGTGGCTGCAATATTTTTACTTCCTGAAAAACCTGCTCAAGGGCGACCTCGGCCAATCGCTGCTGTACAAGGTCGATGCGTTGAAGCTGATCGTCACCCGTATCGAGCCGACCCTGGTGCTGGTGCTCGGCAGTGTGCTGCTGGCGCTGCTGATTGCAGTGCCGCTGGCCACCGTCGCGGCGCGTCACAAAGGCGGTTGGGCGGACAACCTGATCCGCGTGTTCACCACCGTCGGCCTGGGCATGCCGGCATTTTGGCTGGGGTTGATGCTGATCCTGCTGTTCAGTGTGCAATGGGGCCTGTTTCCGGTGTCTGGCTACGGTCGCACCTGGCTGGACAAGGCGCACCATATGGTCCTGCCGTGCCTGACCATCGCCCTGGCCCTGTCGGCGGTGCTGGTGCGCAACCTGCGGGCGAGCATGTTGATGGAGTTGCAGGCGGACCATGTCACCGCCGCCCGGGCGCGCGGGTTGTCGGAAGCGGCGGTGTTTCGTCGGCATGTGCTGCCCAATTCCCTGGTGCCGGCGGTCAACCTGCTGGCGGTGAATATCGGTTGGCTGATCAGCGGCACGGTGGTCATCGAAAGCCTGTTCGCCATTCCCGGCATCGGCCAGTTGCTGGTGCGCGGCATCTTTACCCGCGACTACATGGTGGTGCAGGGCGTGGCCATGGTGCTGGCCTGTGCGACGGTGCTGGTCAACTTCGTGGCGGATGTGGTGACGGTCGCCCTCGACCCGCGGGTGAAGATGCAATGAGCAGTCGTCCGCTGATCGCCCCATGGCGCTTGCGCCTGCGCTTTGGCTTTCGCGACGGTCGGCTGACCGCCGCGTGGGGCTTGCTGATTCTGTTGACGTGGCTAGGCCTGGCGCTGTTTGCGCCGTGGATCGCGCCGTTCGACCCGATTGCGCAGAACACCGATATGAGTTTGCTCGGGCCGAGCCTGGGCCATCCCTTCGGTACGGATAATTACGGTCGCGACATTCTCTCGCGGGTGATCTGGGGCGCACGCATCGATCTGCAATTGGCGATTGTCGGGGTGATCTTCCCGTTCATGATCGGCACCTTTATCGGCGCGGTCTCCGGCTATATCGGCGGGCGTTTCGACAGTGTCTGCATGCGCATCATCGACGTGATCCTGGCGTTCCCGTTCCTGGTGTTGATGCTGGCAATCATGGCCATCCTCGGTCCGGGCTTGAAGAGTTTCTATATCGCCATGGCGCTGGTGGGCTGGGTGTCGTATGCGCGGTTGATCCGCTCGCAGATCCTGGTGCTCAAGGAAAGTGACTTCGCCCTGGCGGCGAAAAGCCTCGGCTTTGGTCACGGGCGCATTCTGTTCCGGCATTTACTACCGAATGCGATGTTTGGCTCGATTGTGTTTTCCATGTCTGACACGGTACTGGTGCTGCTCAATGGCGCGGCCGTGAGTTACCTGGGCCTGGGCGTGCAACCGCCGACCGCCGAGTGGGGGACGATGGTCGCCGAAGGGCAAGCCTTTATTACCACCGCCTGGTGGATCTGCACCTTCCCGGGCCTGGCCATCGTGACCTTGGCCATGGGCTTCAGCCTGCTGGCCGATGGCGTGGCGCAAGTGCTGGGAGAGCGCGCATGAGCCTGCTTCAAGTGCGCGATCTGAGCGTGATTGCCAACAATGCAGGGCGCGAGGTGACCCTGGTCGACCGCGTCTCCTTCGACTTGGCCGAAGGCGAAATCCTCGGCCTGGTGGGCGAAAGCGGTTCGGGCAAGACCATGGCCTGTCGCGGGTTGATACGCCTGTTGCCGTCGCCCAACCTGCGGGTGCAGGGCGGGGCGGTGCGTCTGGCCGGCCAGGACTTGCTGCAATTGGACGACGCGGGCATGCGCGCAATACGCGGCGGGCAATTGGGCATGATTTTCCAGAACCCCAGCAGCCACCTCGACCCGCTGATGCGCATCGGTGAGCAGATCGCCGAGGGCATCCGCCTGCATCAAGGCGCGTCGAAAAAAGACGCGCGCCGGCAGGCCATCGAGGTGTTGCGCCAAGTGGGCATTCCCGATCCCCAGGCACGGGTCGACAACTACCCCCACGAGTTTTCCGGCGGCATGCGCCAGCGCGCCATGATCGCCGTGGCATTGGGCTGCAACCCGACAGTGCTGATTGCCGACGAACCCACCACGGCCCTCGATGTGACCGTGCAAGCGCAAATCCTGCGGCTGTTGCTCGACCTGCGCGACCAGCGCGGTCTGTCGATCATCATGATCACCCACGACCTCGGCGTGGTGGCGCAAACCTGCGACGCCATCGCGGTGATGTACGCCGGGCGCCTGTGCGAGCACGGCAGTAAATACGAGCTGCTGGCCCATCCCCAGCACCCGTATACCGCGGGCCTGATCGACTGCCAGCCGGCCCACAGCAGCGGCCACGCCTTGCTGCGCACCATCGCTGGTCAGCCGCCATTGCTGGATGCGTTGCCCGCCGGATGCCGCTTCCACCCGCGTTGTCCGCAGGTCGGCAGCGTGTGTGCCGAAGTGTTGCCGGAAGGTGCGCGGGTGGCCTGTCACTATCCGTTGGGAGATCGCCCATGAGCCTGTTGCAGATCAAGGACCTGGAGGTGCGGTTTGCCGCGTCCGGTAGCGGAATGTTCGGCCTGAACAAGCAGTGGGTGAGGGCGGTCAACGGCGTGTCGCTGAACCTCGCGGCGGGCGAGACTCTGGGCCTGGTGGGCGAATCCGGCAGCGGCAAAAGCAGCCTTGGCCGGGCGATTTTGCACCTCAACCCGATCAGCGCCGGGCAGGTGCTGTTCGACGGCATCGATATGGCCCACGGCAGCGCCGTCGACATCGCCCGCCTGCGCCATGAGACCGCGATGATCTTCCAGGACCCGTATGCCGCGCTGAACCCACGCCACACCGTCGGCGAAACCCTTGCCGAAGTGTTACGGGTACAGCGCAAAGTCGCGCCGGAGCAGATCGCGCGGCGTGTCGACGAGTTACTCGAGCTGGTCGGCCTGCGCCCTGAATTGGCCGCTCGCAAGCCCGGCTCCCTCAGCGGCGGCCAGTGCCAGCGGGTCGGTATCGCCCGGGCGCTGGCGGTGGAACCGCGCTTGATCATTGCCGATGAATGCGTGGCGGCACTGGATGTATCGATCCAGGGCCAGATCATCAACCTGTTACTGGAACTGCAACAGCGCATGAACCTGGCGATCCTGTTTATCGCCCATGACCTGGCCATCGTGCGCCGCCTGTGCGACCGGGTGGCGGTGATGTACCTGGGCAAGATCGTCGAGGAGGGGCCGGTGGAAGCGGTCTTCACCTCACCGCGTCATCCGTATACGGCGGCGCTGATCCAGGCGATTCCCGAGATCGATCCGCATCGGCCGTTGCCCACAGAACCGTTACCCGGCGAGCCACCGAGCCCGCTGAACTTGCCTACAGGCTGTGCGTTTCACCCGCGTTGCCGGTATGCCCAAACCATGTGTTCCGTGGTGTTGCCGCCTACCTATTTCCTGCACGAGCATCGGTACAGTTGCGTGCTTGAAGAACCTTTGCTTCAGCCCACCCCTGCCATTCTTGAACAACCGCCGTTATAAACAAGGAGTTATGACATGCAATCACGCCACTTGAAGTTGCTCGCCGCCGCGACATTGACCGCCTGGTCGCTGACCGCCGGTTTTGCCCAGGCCGCCGGTGTCCTCACCATCGGTTGCCGTGAAGACAGCACCACGTTCGACCCGATCAAAAGCGCGCAAAACCGCGACACCTGGGTATTCGCCAACGTCTACGACACCCTGGTACGCGTGGATAACCTGGGCACCAAGATGGAGCCGGGGCTGGCAGAAAACTGGGAGATTTCCAAGGACGGCCTGACCTACACCTTCAAGCTGCGTGCGGCGAAGTTCTCGGATGGCTCGCCGATCACGGCAGAGGATGCGGCGTTCAGCCTGTTGCGCATCCGCGACAACAAGGCCTCGCTGTGGAGCGACCCATTCAGCCTGATCGACACGGCCAAGGCCGCCGACCCGCAGACCCTGGTGGTGACGCTGAAGACCCCGGCGGTCGCCTTCCTCTCGCAACTGGCGTCGCCGACGGTGTCGATCCTGTCGGAAAAGGCCATGACCAAAATGGGCGAAGACGCCTACGCGCAAAACCCGGTGACCTCCGGTGCGTTCACGGTGGACGAATGGCGCAAGGGCGATCGGGTGATCCTGAAGAAAAACCCGAACTTCTGGCAGGCCAAGAACGTCAGCCTGGATGGCGTGGAGTGGGTCTCGGTGACCGACGACAACACGCGCATGCGCATGGTGCAGAACAACGAACTGGACACGGCGATCTTCGTACCGTTCTCACGGGTTGAAGAGCTGAAAAAAGACAAAAACGTGGTGATCCATTCCGACCCGTCCACCCGTGAAGATCACCTGCTGATCAACCATGAGCACGGCCTGCTGGCCAAACCGGAAGTTCGCCAGGCGCTGGACATGGCCATCGATAAACAATCGCTGGTGAAGACGGCCACTTACGGTCAAGGCACCGTGGCCTATTCCTACATCCCCAAAGGCTCGCTGTACCACTACGCCAACAACCTGCAACGCCCGTATGACCCGACCGCCGCGAAGAAACTGCTGGCCGATGCCGGCGCCAAGGACTTGAAGCTGAACTACGTGGTCAACGCTGGCAACGAAGCCGACGAGCAGATTGCGGTGATCATCAAGGACCAGTTGGCCAAGGTCGGCGTGACGGCCAACCTGCAGAAAGTCGACCCGACCCAAAGCTGGCAGATGCTGGTGGACGGTGAGTACGATATTTCGGTGATGTACTGGACCAACGACATCCTCGACCCGGACCAGAAGACCACCTTCGTGCTGGGCCACGACACCAACCAGAACTACATGACCCGCTACAAGAACGACAAGGTCAAGGCGTTGGTGACGGCGGCGCGCATCGAGGCCGACTCGGCCAAGCGTGAGCAGATGTATGTCGAACTGCAGAAACTGGCGAAACAGGATGTGAACTGGATCGACCTGTACTACAGCCCGTACATCAACATCTCACGCAAGAATGTGAGCAACTTCCTGCAAAACCCACTGGGCCGTTTCACCCTCGAGGAAGTGGTGAAAAACTAAAGAACACTGCTAAATAAATGTGGGAGGGGGCTTGCCCCCGATGGCGGTGGGTCAGTCACAGATGCAGTGACTGACACCCTGCCATCGGGGGCAAGCCCCCTCCCACATTTGTATCGCGGTTGTGTCAGCCGTTACTGCGCATCAAACGCCTGTCCGTTGATCCCGGTACTGTCCGGCCCCATCAGGTACAAGTACACCGGCATGATGTCTTCCGGCGCCGGGTTGTCGGCCGGGTTTTCCCCCGGATAGGCCTGGGCCCGCATGCTGGTGCGCGTGGCGCCGGGGTTGATGCTGTTGGCCCGTACCGGCGCAACGGTGTCGAGCTCGTCGGCCAGGGTTTGCATCAGGCCTTCGGTGGCGAATTTCGACACGCCATAGGCACCCCAATACGCCCGGCCCTTGCGCCCCACACTGCTGGAGGTGAACACCACCGAGGCGTCCTGGGACAGCTTGAGCAGCGGCAACAGCGTGCTGGTCAACATGAACATCGCGTTGACGTTGATGTGCATCACCCGCATGAAGTTCTCACCGGACAACTGCTCGATCGGCGTGCGTGGGCCGATGATCGAGGCGTTGTGCAGCAGGCCGTCGAGGTGGCCGAACTCCTTTTCGATCATCGCCGCCAGCTCATCGTACTGATGGGGCAGGGCAGTCTCCAGGTTGAACGGGATCACCACGGGTTGCGGGTGGCCGGCGGCTTCGATCTCGTCGTACACCTGGGCCAGGTTGGCTTCGGTCTTGCCCAGCAACAGTACGGTCGCGCCATGGGCGGCATAGGTTTTCGCCGCCGCCGCGCCAATCCCGCGACCGGCACCGGTCACCAGGATGACGCGGCCTTTGAGCAGTTCGGGACGTGCAGAGTAATCAAACATAAATAGCCTCGACAAAATTCAGTAGGTGACCAACACCGAGCTGGAAAACACTGAAGATCCAATGTGGGAGGGGCGGTGCGACGATTCGACTTGCCCCCGATTGCGGTGTGTCATTCAACACATTCATTGACTGAACCACCGCAATCGGGAGCAAGCCCCCTCCCACATTGGATCTTCATAGGTCAGCAAGACCGGTAGACCATCAGCAACTGCACAGCACGTTATCCAGCACCTTGCGCAATTCCAGCGGGTGGTCCACCACCACATCCGCGCCCCAGTGACGCGGGTTGTCGTCCGGGTGGATGTAGCCATAGGTGACCGCCGCCGTGCGGGTGCCGGCGTCGCGGCCGGACTCGATGTCGCGCAAGTCATCGCCGACAAACAGCACGCTGGCCGGGTCCAGGTTGAGCATCTGGCACGCCAGGATCAGCGGCTCCGGGTGCGGCTTGCTGTTTGTCACATGGTCCGGGCAGATCAGCAGTGCCGAGCGCTCGGCCAGGCCCAACTGCTGCATGATCGGCTCGGCAAAGCGCAGCGGTTTGTTGGTGACCACGCCCCAGATCAGCTTGGACTTTTCGATGTCTTCCAGCAGCTCGGCCATGCCGTCGAACAGCACGCTGTGGATCGCGCAGCCCTTGAGATAGCGCTCGAGGAACTCCAGGCGCAGTTCTTCAAAACCTGGAGATTCGGGGTCCATCGAGAACGTCACGGCGACCATCGCCCGTGCGCCGCCGGAGATTTCATCGCGGATATGCTGGTCGTTGATCGGTGCCAGGTTGCGGTCGGCGCGCATGGCCTGGCAGATGGCGATAAAGTCCGGCGCGGTGTCCAGCAGGGTACCGTCCATGTCGAAGAGAACCGCTCGCAACTTCACAGGCTTACTCCTCGCGCAGGGTCTGGATCATGTAGTTGACGTCGACGTCGCTGGCCAGCTTGTAGTGCTTGGTCAGCGGGTTGTAGGTCAGGCCGATGATGTCCTTGACGGTCAGCCCGGCCTGACGGCTCCAGGCACCCAGCTCGGAAGGGCGGATGAATTTCTTGAAGTCGTGGGTGCCGCGCGGCAGCAGCTTCATGATGTATTCGGCGCCGATGATCGCGAACAGGTAGGCCTTGGGGTTACGGTTGATGGTGGAGAAGAACACCTGGCCGCCGGGCTTGACCATGCGGAAGCAGGCGCGGATCACCGAGGAGGGGTCCGGCACGTGTTCGAGCATTTCCAGGCAGGTGATCACGTCGAACTGCTCGGGCATTTCCTCGGCCAGGGCTTCGGCGGTGATCTGGCGATATTCGACATTCACCCCCGATTCCAACTGATGCAACTGGGCCACGGCCAACGGCGCTTCACCCATGTCGATGCCCATCACGGTGGCGCCGCGCTGGGCCATGGCTTCGCTAAGAATGCCGCCGCCGCAACCGACGTCCAGCACCTTCTTGCCGGCCAGGTTGATGCGCTCGTCAATCCAGTTGACCCGCAGCGGGTTGATGTCGTGCAGGGGTTTGAACTCGCTTTCGCGGTCCCACCAGCGGTGGGCCAGGGCTTCGAATTTGGCGATTTCGGCGTGGTCGACGTTGCTCATGGTGGTTCCTCTAAATCTGATAAATCGGTTTGTCGGCCCTGGACACAGGTTCAGGACTGGCGTTATTCGCGGTGCCCGCTGATGCGCTGGCCCCAGGCAATGGCCGTGGCGGTCAACTGTTGTTCATCCATGCGGGTCAATTGCCGGTTGTCGAGCAACTGCTTGCCGGCGACCCAAAGGTGTTTCACGCAATCGCGTCCGGTGGCATATATAAGCTGTGAGACCGGATCGTAGATCGGTTGTTGCGCCAACCCTGAAAGATCAAAGGCGACGATATCGGCCGCTTTGCCGACCTCCAGCGAGCCAATCTCGCTCTCCTGGCCCATGGCACGGGCACCGTTGAGCGTCGCCATGCGCAAGGCGCGGTGGGCATCCAGGGCGGTAGCCGAGCCGGCGACGGCCTTGGCCAGCATCGCCGCAGTGCGGGTTTCGCCGAGCAGGTCGAGGTCATTGTTGCTGGCGGCGCCGTCGGTGCCGATGGCCACATTGACGCCAGCCTGCCACAGACGCTCCACCGGGCAGAAGCCGCTGGCCAGTTTCAGGTTCGATTCCGGGCAATGGATGACGCTGGTGTTGCTTTCTACCAGCAAAGCCAGGTCGTCCTCGCTGATTTGGGTCATGTGAACGGCCTGGAACCGTGGGCCCAGCAGGCCGAGGCGAGCGAGGCGCGCCAGCGGGCGTTCGCCGGTCCGCTCGACAGCCTGTTGTACCTCAAGCGCGGTTTCGTGCACATGCATATGGATCGCGGCGTCCAGCTCCTCGGCGATCACCCGGATTTTTTCCAGGTTGGCATCACTCACGGTGTAGGGCGCGTGGGGGCCGAAGGTGATCTTGATACGCGGGTGATGCTTGAGGTCGCCGAACAGCTCGATGCCCTGGCGAATCGCCTCATCGGCGGTGCTGGCGCCGGGAATCGGGAAGTCGAGGATCGGAATTGCGATCTGCGCGCGCATCCCGCTGTTGTGGACGCAGTCACTGGCGACCTTGGGGTAGAAGTACATGTCCGAGAAGCAGGTAATGCCACCCTTGAGCTGTTCGGCGATGGCCAGGTCGGTGCCGTCGCGCACGAAGGCTTCATCGACCCACTTGGCCTCCGCGGGCCAGATGTGCTTTTCCAGCCAGGTCATCAGCGGCAGGTCATCGGCCATTCCGCGAAACAGGGTCATCGCCGCGTGGCCGTGGGCGTTGATCAGGCCGGGGCTGAGCAGCATGCCGGGTAGTTCGCGCACTTCGCCGGCGGAAAGTTTCAATGCCGCGGCCCGTGGGCCGATAAAGGCAATGCGCCCATCGCGGATGCCCAGGCCATGCTCCTTGAGCACCACGCCGGCGGGTTCGACAGGTACCAGCCACGTCGGCAGTAGCAATAAGTCGAGCGGGGCGGCAGTGGAGGTCATCGCAGGCTTCTTCCCGGGCAGCTATAAAAGAAGGGCGAAGTATACCCGAGCGTCCTGGCTGGCGGATCGCTATAATCGGCGGCTTTTGTTCATGAGTGCGGGGTGAGGGATGCGCGATCGACTGTTGGCTGCGGAGAAAGTGAAGGCCATCGATTGGCGCGATGGCGCACTGCACCTGCTCGACCAGCGTGTTTTGCCGTCCCGGGAAAGCTGGGTGACCTGCACCACGGTCGATGAGGTGGCCACGGCGATTCGTTCGATGGTCGTGCGCGGCGCCTCGGCCATCGGCATCAGCGCAGCCTACGGCCTGGTACTCGCCGCCCGCGAGCGGATCGCCGAAGGCGGCGACTGGCAGGCCGCATGGGAAGAAGACTACGCACTTCTGGCCGATACTCGCCCGACCGCTGCGAACCTGTTCTGGGTCCTCAAACGCATGCGCGACCGCCTGGACCGCCTCAAGAAACACGCCAATCCGCTGGCTGTGCTGGAAGCCGAAGCTATTGCGATCCATGAAAGTGACCGCGAAGCCAACCTCGTCATGGCCCAGTTGGGCGTCGAGCGGATTCGCAAGCACCAGGGCAACGCTCAAGCGATCCTGACCCACGGCAACGCAGGCGCCCTGGCGACGGGAGGGTTCGGCACGGCCCTCGGGGTGATTCGTGCTGCCTTTCTGGAGGGATTGGTCGAGCAGGTCTACGCCAACGAAACCCGGCCCTGGCTGCAAGGTTCGCGGCTGACCGCGTGGGAGCTGGCGGGCGACGGCATCCCCGTCACGGTCAACGCCGACTCGGCGGGCGCGCACATCCTCAAGACCAAGGGCGTGACCTGGGTGATCGTCGGCGCCGACTGCATTGCGGCCAATGGTGATGTGATCGGCAAGATCGGCACCTATCAATTGGCGGTGTGCGCCATGCACCATGGCGTGCGTTTCATGGTGGTGGCGCCGAGTTCGACCCTGGACCTGATGATGGCTGCGGGCGACGACGTGGCCCTGGAGGAGCGTGATGCGGGCGAGTTGCTGGAAGTCGCCGGCCAGCGCTTCGCCGCCGATGTGAATGCCTTCAACCCGGTATTTGACGTAACCCCGGCCGACTTGATCGATGTGATCGTGACCGAAAAGGGCATTGTCGAACGGCCGGACACCGCCAAAATCGCCCAGTTGATGTGCCGTAAGCGGCTGCATTGAGGGCGTTGGCGCCTGCCAGATTGCTATCGGGGGCAAGCCCCCTCCCACATTTTGATTGTGTTCACAATTGGAGTGTGGGAGGGGCTTGCTGCCAATTGGCGTTAAAAGGCCATAGATTCTTCGGATCTGCCGCGTAAAAACAGCACCACCCCGGCTCTGAGCCCCTCTCGTCGTCCTCAAGCCTGTCATCCGTCAACTTACTACGCTCCATGCCCGTCAGGGGGATAGGTGCGTGGCGGCGATTGTGATAACATCCGGCGGTTTCCAGGGCCGCCCCAAGGGGCTGCCCTTAACGTGCAGATCCGTGTCATAACTCGTTGATTTGTCGTAAGTCGTTGCCAGGCACCATGCCGGCAGCGGCGAGCTTCGTTCGTCCCATATGGATGTGACGAGGTTTCACCCGAAAAAGGAATCAGGCTTCTCATGGGCGAACTGGCCAAAGAAATCCTCCCGGTCAATATCGAAGACGAGCTGAAACAGTCCTACCTCGACTACGCGATGAGCGTAATTGTCGGTCGGGCACTGCCTGATGCGCGCGATGGCTTGAAGCCCGTGCACCGGCGTGTGCTGTTCGCGATGAGCGAGCTGGGTAACGACTGGAACAAGCCGTACAAGAAATCTGCCCGTGTTGTCGGTGACGTGATCGGTAAGTATCACCCTCACGGCGACACTGCGGTGTACGACACCATCGTTCGGATGGCCCAGCCGTTTTCCCTGCGCTACCTGCTGGTAGACGGCCAGGGCAACTTCGGTTCGGTCGACGGCGACAACGCCGCGGCCATGCGATACACCGAAGTGCGCATGACCAAGCTGGCGCACGAGCTGCTGGCCGACCTGCACAAAGAAACCGTGGACTGGGTGCCGAACTACGATGGCACCGAAATGATCCCGGCGGTCATGCCGACCCGGATTCCCAACCTGCTGGTCAACGGCTCCAGCGGTATCGCCGTGGGCATGGCCACCAACATCCCGCCGCACAACCTCGGTGAAGTCATCGACGGTTGCCTGGCCCTCATCGACAACCCTGAGTTGACCATCGATGAGCTGATGCAATACATCCCCGGTCCGGACTTCCCGACCGCCGCGATCATCAACGGTCGCGCCGGCATCATCGAAGCCTACCGCACCGGTCGTGGCCGCATTTACATGCGCGCCCGCTCGATGATCGAAGACATCGACAAGGTCGGTGGCCGTCAGCAGATCGTCATCACCGAACTCCCTTACCAGTTGAACAAAGCGCGTCTGATCGAGAAGATCGCCGAGCTGGTCAAGGAGAAGAAGCTCGAAGGCATCACCGAGCTGCGCGACGAGTCCGACAAGGACGGTATGCGCGTCGTGATCGAGCTGCGTCGTGGCGAAGTGCCTGAGGTGATCCTCAACAACCTTTACGCCCAGACCCAGCTGCAAAGCGTGTTTGGTATCAACGTCGTGGCCCTGATCGACGGTCGCCCGCGCATCCTGAACCTTAAGGATCTGCTGGAAGCCTTCGTCCGTCACCGTCGCGAAGTCGTGACCCGCCGTACCGTATTCGAACTGCGCAAGGCCCGCGAGCGCGGCCACATCCTGGAAGGCCAGGCGGTTGCGCTGTCGAACATCGACCCGGTCATCGCCCTGATCAAGGCTTCGCCGACCCCGTCGGAAGCCAAAGAAGCGCTGATCAAGATGCCGTGGGAATCCAGCGCCGTCGTGGCGATGGTTGAACGTGCCGGCGCCGATTCCTGCCGTCCCGAGACCCTGGACCCGCAATACGGTCTGCGCGAGGGCAAGTATTTCCTATCGCCGGAACAGGCCCAGGCCATCCTGGAACTGCGCCTGCACCGCCTGACCGGTCTGGAGCACGAGAAGCTGCTGGCCGAGTACCAGGAGATCCTCAACCAGATCGGCGAGCTGATCCGCATCCTCAACAGCGCCGTGCGCCTGATGGAAGTGATCCGCGAAGAACTGGAAGTGATTCGCGCCGAATACGGCGACGTGCGCCGCACCGAAATCCTCGATGCCCGTCTCGACCTGACCCTGGGTGACATGATCCCGGAAGAAGAGCGCGTCGTGACCATCTCCCACGGTGGCTACGCCAAGACCCAGCCATTGGCTGCGTACCAGGCCCAGCGTCGTGGCGGTAAAGGTAAATCGGCTACCGGCGTGAAGGATGAGGACTACATTGCTCACCTGCTGGTCGCCAACAGCCACACCACGCTGCTGCTGTTCTCCAGCAAGGGCAAGGTGTACTGGCTGAAAACCTACGAAATCCCGGAAGCCTCCCGCGCCGCCCGTGGTCGTCCGTTGGTCAACCTGCTGCCGCTGGACAGTGATGAATACATCACCACCATGCTGCCGGTCGATGAATACACCGAAGGTCACTTCATCTTCATGGCCACCGCCAAGGGCACCGTGAAGAAGACCCCGCTGGAATCCTTCAGCCGTCAACGCAGCGTGGGCCTGATCGCCCTGGAGCTGGATGAAGGCGACGTACTGATCTCCGCGGCCATCACCGATGGCGAGCGTGAAGTCATGCTGTTCTCCGATGGCGGCAAAGTGACGCGCTTCAAAGAGTCCGACGTGCGAGCCATGGGCCGTACCGCCCGCGGTGTGCGCGGCATGCGTCTGCCGGAAGGGCAGAAGCTGATTTCCATGCTGATCCCGGAAGAAGGCAGCCAGATCCTCACCGCTTCGGCGCGTGGTTATGGCAAGCGTACTGCCATCGGCGAGTTCCCGGAGTACAAGCGTGGCGGCCAGGGTGTTATCGCCATGGTCAGCAACGATCGCAACGGCCGTCTGGTTGGCGCGGTCCAGGTGCTCGATGGCGAGGAGATCATGCTGATTTCCGACCAGGGCACCCTGGTGCGTACCCGTGTTGCCGAAGTGTCGAGCCTGGGTCGTAACACCCAGGGCGTGACACTGATCAAGCTGGCCAGCGACGAGACGCTGGTAGGTTTGGAACGCGTTCAGGAACCGTCGGAAGTCGAAGGCGAAGAGCTGGAAGGCGAGGAATTTGATGGCGAGGTGATCGCAACCGGCGATGACAACGTCGACGAACCGACCCTCGACGCTGCCGCAGACGAAGAAGAACCGCAGGAATAAGCGGACAAGCAGGGGGCGGATGAAGATTCGCCCCCTTGTTGTTTGTCCCTTGTGAAAGTATTAAAAACCGATTTATTGCACCACCCCACCAGATCAGAGTGAGATTGGATGTGAGCAAGAGAGCCTATAACTTCTGTGCCGGTCCCGCGGCGCTTCCTGAAGCAGTCCTGCAGCGCGCGCAGGGTGAACTCCTCGATTGGCATGGAAAAGGCCTCTCTGTGATGGAAATGAGCCATCGCAGTGATGAGTTCGTGTCCATCGCCACCAAGGCCGAGCAGGACCTGCGCGACTTGCTGGACATCCCCTCCGACTACAAGGTGCTGTTCCTGCAAGGCGGCGCGAGCCAGCAGTTCGCCCAGTTGCCGCTGAACCTGCTGCCGGAAGACGGCACCGCCGACTACATCGACACCGGTATCTGGTCGCAGAAAGCCATCGAAGAAGCCGCGCGCTACGGCAACGTCAACATCGCCGGTACCGCCAAGCCTTACGATTACTTCGCGATTCCAGGTCAGAACGAGTGGAAGCTGTCGAAGGATGCGGCCTACGTACACTACGTGCAGAACGAAACCATCGGCGGCCTGGAATTCGACTGGGTGCCTGAAGTGGGTGACGTGCCGCTGGTGTGTGACATGTCCTCGGACATTCTCTCGCGGCCGATCGATGTGTCCCGCTACGGCATGATCTACGCCGGCGCGCAGAAGAACATCGGCCCGAGCGGCATCGTGGTCAACATCGTCCGTGAAGACCTGCTGGGTCGCGCCCGCTCGCTGTGCCCGACCATGCTCAACTACAAGGTCGCGGCCGACAACGGCTCGATGTACAACACGCCGCCGGCGTTTGCCTGGTACCTCTCGGGCCTGGTGTTCGAGTGGCTCAAGGAGCAGGGCGGTGTTGCTGCCATGGGCAAGCTCAACGAAGTGAAGAAGCGCACCCTGTACGACTTCATCGACGCCAGCGGCCTGTACAGCAACCCGATCAACCTGACCGACCGCTCGTGGATGAACGTACCGTTCCGCCTGGCCGATGACCGTCTGGACAAGCCGTTCCTGGTGGGTGCGGAGGCGCGTGGCCTGCTGAACCTCAAGGGTCACCGTTCGGTGGGCGGCATGCGCGCCTCCATCTATAACGCTGTCGATATCAACGCCATCAACGCGTTGGTGGCCTACATGGCAGAGTTCGAAAAGGAACATGGCTAATGTCTGAGCAAGAACTCAAGGCCCTGCGCGTGCGCATTGACAGCCTGGACGAGAAAGTCCTGGAGCTGATCAGTGAGCGCGCGCGCTGCGCCCAGGAAGTGGCGCGGGTGAAGATGGCGTCCCTGGCGGAAGGCGAAGTGCCGGTGTTCTACCGTCCGGAGCGTGAAGCCCAGGTGCTCAAGCGCGTGATGGAGCGCAACAAGGGGCCGTTGGGCAACGAAGAGATGGCGCGGTTGTTCCGTGAAATCATGTCTTCCTGCCTGGCGCTGGAGCAGCCGCTGAAAGTGGCTTACCTCGGCCCGGAAGGCACCTTCACCCAGGCGGCGGCCATGAAGCACTTCGGTCACGCGGTGATCAGCAAGCCGATGGCGGCGATCGACGAAGTGTTCCGTGAAGTGGCGGCCGGTGCGGTGAACTTTGGCGTGGTGCCGGTGGAAAACTCCACCGAAGGCGCGGTCAACCACACCCTGGACAGCTTCCTTGAGCACGACATGGTGATCTGTGGCGAAGTCGAGCTGCGCATCCACCACCACTTGCTGGTGGGTGAAAACACCAAGACCGACAGCATCAGCCGCATCTACTCCCACGCCCAGTCCCTGGCCCAGTGCCGCAAGTGGCTGGATGCGCATTACCCGAATGTCGAGCGCGTGGCGGTGTCCAGCAACGCCGAGGCGGCCAAGCGGGTCAAGGGTGAGTGGAACTCGGCGGCGATTGCCGGCGATATGGCTGCGGGCCTGTATGGCCTGACGCGCCTGGCCGAGAAAATCGAGGACCGCCCGGACAACTCCACGCGCTTCTTGATGATCGGCAGCCAGGAAGTGCCGCCCACTGGCGACGACAAGACCTCGATCATCGTCTCCATGAGCAACAAGCCCGGCGCGCTGCATGAACTGCTGGTGCCGTTCCACGACAACGGGATCGACCTGACGCGCATCGAGACTCGTCCTTCGCGCAGCGGTAAATGGACCTACGTGTTTTTTATCGACTTCGTCGGCCATCACCGCGACCCGCTGGTCAAAAGCGTGCTCGAGAAAATCAGTCAGGAAGCTGTGGCACTCAAGGTGCTGGGCTCTTACCCGAAAGCGGTTTTGTGAGGCGTTAACATGAGTGGCAACTTCCTCGCCCTGGCGCAGCCGGGCGTGCAACAACTGTCGCCTTACGTTCCAGGCAAGCCTGTGGACGAGCTGGCGCGTGAGTTGAACCTGGACCCGTCGAAGATCGTCAAGCTGGCCAGTAACGAGAACCCGCTGGGCCCAAGCCCCAAGGTGCTGGCGGCGATTCGTGAACAGTTGGCCGAGCTGACCCGTTATCCGGATGGTAATGGCTTTGCACTCAAGTCCCTGCTGGCGCAAAAGTGCCGGGTCGAGCTGAATCAGGTGACCCTGGGCAATGGCTCCAACGACATTCTTGAGTTGGTCGGCCGTGCTTATCTGGCGCCGGGCCTGAACGCCGTGTTCAGCGAGCACGCGTTTGCGGTCTACCCGATCGTCACCCAGGCCGTCGGTGCTGAAGCGCGGGTGATTCCTGCCAAGGACTGGGGCCACGACCTGCCGGCCATGCTGGCGGCGATCGATGCGCAGACCCGTGTCGTCTTTATCGCCAACCCGAACAACCCGACCGGCACCTGGTTCGATGCGCAGGCACTGAACGACTTCCTGCAGGATGTGCCGGAGCATGTGCTGGTGGTGCTGGACGAGGCCTACATCGAGTACGCCGAAGGCAGCGACATGCCCAACGGCCTGGATTTCCTCGCGGCTTACCCGAACCTGCTGGTTTCGCGCACGTTCTCCAAGGCTTATGGCCTGGCATCGCTGCGCGTCGGCTACGGCCTGTCGACGGCGGTGGTGGCCGATGTGCTCAACCGTGTGCGCCAGCCTTTCAACGTCAACAGCCTCGCCCTGGCGGCGGCCTGCGCAGCGTTGCAGGATGCCGAGTACCTGGAAGAAGGGCGTCGCATCAACGAAAGCGGCATGCTGCAGTTGCAGGCCGGCTTTCGTGAGCTGGGCCTGGGCTGGATTCCGTCCAAGGGTAACTTCATCTGCGTCGATCTCGGCCAGGTGGCGGCCCCGGTGTTCCAGGGCTTGCTGCGCGAAGGCGTGATCGTGCGTCCGGTGGCCAACTACGGCATGCCGAACCACCTGCGCATCACCGTCGGTCTGCCAGCTGAGAACAGTCGCTTCCTGGAGGCGCTGGCCAAGGTTCTGGCTCGTGGTTGATGTCACTGCATTGCAACCTGCTGTGCCTATGATCGGTCGCCTGGTGGTGGTCGGTCTGGGCTTGATCGGTGGTTCCTTCGCCAAGGGCCTGCGCGAGAGCGGGTTGTGTGGCGAAGTGGTCGGCGTGGATCTGGACCCGCAATCGCGCAAGTTGGCGGTTGAGTTGGGGGTCGTCGATCGCTGTGAAGCCGACCTGGCGCTCGCGTGCCAGGGTGCCGATGTGATCCAGCTCGCCGTGCCGATCCTGGCCATGGAGAAGTTGCTGACGGTGCTGGCCGGCATGGACCTCGGCCAGGCGATCCTCACCGACGTCGGCAGTGCCAAGGGCAATGTGGTGCGTGCGGCGCAGCAGGCCTTTGGCGGCATGCCCGCGCGTTTTGTGCCGGGCCACCCGATTGCCGGTTCCGAGCAGAGCGGGGTGGAGGCGTCCAATGCGCAGTTGTTCCGTCGGCATAAAGTGATTCTGACACCCCTAGCGCAAACCGATCCGGCAGCCTTGGCCGTGGTCGATCGTCTGTGGCGCGAGCTGGGCGCGGATGTGGAACATATGCAGGTCGAGCGCCACGATGAAGTGCTGGCGGCGACCAGTCATCTGCCCCATCTGCTGGCGTTCGGCCTGGTGGATTCGTTGGCCAAGCGCAACGAAAACCTCGAGATTTTCCGCTATGCCGCCGGTGGCTTTCGCGATTTCACGCGGATCGCCGGCAGCGACCCGGTGATGTGGCACGACATCTTCCTCGCCAACCGCGAGGCCGTGTTGCGCACCCTGGACACCTTCCGCAGCGACCTTGACGCCTTGCGCGACGCGGTTGATGCCGGGGATGGCCACCAGTTATTGGGCGTGTTTACCCGTGCGCGGGTGGCGCGTGAACATTTCAGCAAGATCCTGGCGCGCCGGGCCTACATGGAAACCGCTGTGAACGCCGATGACCTGACCTTCCTCGCCAACCCGGGCGGCCGCTTGAGCGGGCGTATTCGGGTGCCGGGCGACAAGTCGATCTCCCATCGGTCGATCATGCTTGGTTCGTTGGCTGAGGGCGTGACCGAAGTCGAGGGTTTCCTTGAGGGTGAGGACGCCCTGGCGACCTTGCAGGCGTTTCGCGACATGGGCGTGGTGATCGAGGGGCCTCACCATGGGCGCGTGATCATTCATGGTGTCGGGTTGCACGGTTTGAAGCCTGCGCCGGGGCCGATCTATCTCGGCAACTCCGGCACGTCCATGCGCCTGTTGTCCGGCTTGCTCGCCGCACAGCGCTTCGACAGCGTGCTGACCGGCGATGCTTCGCTGTCCAAGCGCCCGATGAATCGCGTGGCCGAGCCGCTGCAGGAAATGGGCGCAGTGATCGAGACGGGCCCGCAAGGGCGTCCGCCACTGACCATTCGTGGTGGCCAGAAGTTGAAAGGCCTGACCTATACGCTGCCGATGGCCAGTGCGCAGGTCAAATCCTGCCTGCTGCTGGCGGGCCTGTATGCCGAGGGCAAGACCTCTGTCACCGAGCCGGCCCCGACCCGCGACCATACCGAGCGCATGTTGCGCGGTTTTGGTTACCCGGTGGAGGTGGTAGGTGCAACGGCGACGGTCGAGTCGGGTCACGCGCTGACTGCCACTCATATTGAAGTGCCGGGGGATATTTCCTCGTCGGCGTTTTTCCTGGTGGCGGCTTCGATTGCCGAAGGTTCCGAGCTGTTGCTGGAACATGTCGGGATCAATCCGACGCGCACCGGGGTAATCGACATCCTGCGGCTGATGGGCGCGGATATCACCCTGGAAAACCCGCGCGAAGTGGGCGGCGAGCCGGTGGCCGACCTGCGGGTACGTGCTGCCGCGCTGAAAGGGATCGAGATTCCCGAAGCGCTGGTGCCGCTGGCGATCGATGAGTTTCCCGTGCTGTTTGTTGCTGCGGCCTGCGCCCAGGGGCGAACCGTCTTACGCGGTGCGCAAGAGCTGCGCGTCAAGGAGTCTGACCGTATCCAGGTCATGGCCGACGGTCTGCTGGCGCTGGGCGTGAAGTGTGAACCCACCCCTGATGGGATTATCATTGACGGTGGCCTGATGGGCGGTGGTGAGGTCCATGCCCATGGCGATCACCGGATTGCGATGGCGTTCAGCGTGGCTTCGCTGCGAGCAACTTCGCCGATTCTTATCCGTGACTGCGCCAATGTTGCTACGTCTTTTCCGAACTTTCTTACACTGTGTGCCCACGTCGGCATCCGTGTTGCCCAAGAGGCTCAATTGTGAATATCAAAGCACCGGTGATTACCATCGACGGGCCAAGCGGCTCGGGCAAAGGCACGATCGCCGGCATCCTGGCCAAGCGCCTGGGCTGGTGCCTGCTGGATTCCGGCGCGCTGTACCGTCTGCTGGCATTTGCTGCCCGCAACCACGGCGTCGACCTGACCAACGAAGAATCCCTGAAGCTGCTGGCGGCGCACCTTGACGTGCAGTTCGTCGGTGCGACAGAAGGTCATCCCCAGCGGATCATCCTGGAAGGGGATGATGTGACCGATGACCTGCGTAACGAGCAAGTCGGTTCCTGGGCCTCCCAGGTTGCCGCGCTGCCCGCCGTGCGTGATGCGCTGCTGCAGCGTCAGCGGGCGTTTCAGGAGCCGCCGGGCCTGGTGGCCGATGGCCGCGACATGGGCACGGTGGTGTTTCCCGAGGCGCCGCTGAAGATTTTCCTGACCGCCAGTGCCGAGGAACGCGCACGTCGCCGCTACTTGCAGTTGAAGGGCAAAGTCGATGGTGTTAGTCTGTCGAGTCTGCTAGATGAGATCCGTGCACGCGATGAGCGTGATACCCAGCGCGCAGTAGCCCCGCTCAAACCGGCGGCTGATGCCATACAGCTGGATTCAACGGAGTTGTCCATCGAGCAGGTGCTGGAACGCATCTTGAGTGAAATCGCCCTTCGCGATATCGCCGGGTGACCAAGAAGTCTGCAGGGGACCAGTCATAGTCCTGCGGTGCTTCTTTTAATTGAAACTAACCCACACCGTCTGGGGCGTGGAGATGGGCGTATTCTTCGCCCTTATCAACAGGAATTAAAATGAGCGAAAGCTTTGCGGAACTCTTTGAAGAAAGCCTAAAAACCCTGAACCTTCAGGCAGGCTCCATCATCACCGGTGTTATCGTTGATATCGATTACCAAGCTCGCTGGGTAACCGTTCACGCTGGTCTGAAGTCTGAAGCACTCATCCCGCTTGAGCAGTTCTACAACGACGCTGGCGATCTGACTATCAATGTCGGTGACGAAGTTCACGTTGCTCTGGACTCGGTTGAAGACGGTTTCGGTGAAACCAAGCTGTCCCGTGAAAAAGCCAAGCGCGCTGAATGCTGGATTGTTCTCGAAGCAGCCTTCGCAGCTGAAGAAGTGGTCAAGGGCGTTATCAACGGTAAGGTTAAAGGCGGCTTCACTGTCGACGTTAACGGCATCCGTGCGTTCCTGCCAGGTTCTTTGGTCGACGTCCGTCCAGTGCGCGACACCACGCACCTGGAAGGCAAGGAACTCGAATTCAAGGTCATCAAGCTCGATCAGAAACGCAACAACGTTGTCGTTTCCCGTCGCAGCGTCCTGGAAGCAGAGAACTCCGCCGAGCGTGAAGCTCTGCTGGAATCCCTGCAGGAAGGCCAACAAGTCAAAGGTATCGTCAAAAACCTCACCGATTACGGCGCATTCGTCGATCTGGGTGGCGTCGATGGCCTGCTGCACATTACCGACATGGCTTGGAAACGTATCAAGCATCCTTCCGAAATCGTCAACGTTGGCGACGAGATTGATGTCAAGGTTCTGAAATACGATCGCGAACGCAACCGTGTTTCCCTGGGCCTGAAGCAACTGGGTGAAGATCCATGGGTCGCTATCAAAGCCCGTTACCCAGAAAGCACCCGCGTAACCGCGCGTGTTACCAACCTGACTGACTACGGCTGCTTCGCTGAGCTGGAAGAAGGCGTTGAAGGCCTGGTACACGTTTCCGAAATGGACTGGACCAACAAAAACATCCACCCTTCGAAAGTCGTACAAGTCGGCGACGAAGTGGAAGTTATGGTTCTGGACATCGACGAAGAGCGTCGTCGTATCTCCCTGGGCATCAAGCAGTGCAAATCTAACCCATGGGAAGATTTCTCTGGCCAGTTCAACAAGGGCGATAAAATCTCCGGCACCATCAAGTCGATCACCGATTTCGGTATCTTCATTGGTCTGGACGGCGGCATCGACGGCCTGGTTCACCTGTCCGACATCTCCTGGAACGAAGTGGGCGAAGAAGCTGTTCGTCGCTTCAAGAAGGGCGACGAGCTGGACACCGTTATCCTGTCGGTTGACCCAGAGCGCGAGCGCATCTCCCTGGGTATCAAGCAACTGGAAAGCGATCCGTTCTCCGAGTACGTTCAAGAGAACGACAAAGGCGCAATCGTTAAAGGCATCGTGAAAGAAGTTGACGCTAAAGGCGCCATCATCACCCTGGCCGACGATATCGAAGCGACTCTGAAAGCCTCCGAAATCAGCCGTGACCGCGTTGAAGACGCGCGCAACGTTCTGAAAGAAGGCGAAGAAGTAGAAGCCAAGATCATCAGCGTTGACCGCAAGAGCCGCGTAATCCAGCTCTCCATCAAGTCGAAAGACGATGCTGAAGAGAAAGAAGCCATCCAGAGCCTGCGCGACAAGCCAGCTACCTCTGAGCCTTCTGCTGGTCCTACAACTCTGGGCGACCTGCTGCGTGCACAAATGGAAAAACAGAACTAAGTTCTGTCAGACCATAGAAAAAGGGCGACTTCGGTCGCCCTTTTTTGTGCCTGAAATTTGTTGAATCAACAACTTAGAACCACATAGAGCCGACTGGTGTCAGAACTGATTATAGTCTTCAGAGAAGCTATTCACGTGTTGCTGATTCAGTAGGGATTTTGAATGAACAGGCTCATTTTAGTGTTCGCAATCGCAGTGCTTGCAGGCTGCACCGCCACCAGTGCCAAGACCCACGCCCGGCATGGCGTCAGCGGCATCGAGATCGACTGCTCAGGCTTGGGTTCCAATTGGGAGAAGTGCGAGAAGCGTGCGGCTCGAGAGTGCAAGACGCAGGGGTACAAGGTCATCACCAGGTCCAGTGATGCCAAGGACGAGGAGGGCGATTACTTGTTCGGCTGGAACCCAGCAGGGGCAGTTACCCGCACGATGCTGGTGATCTGCAATTGAGCGTGTAAGCGCTTGATAGTGAAGTCGATCTAGCGCGTAGATAAGTTATTGCATGGGCTGTTCAAATTCATCAAGTCATGCTAAAACCTTTGAAGCGCTTTTCCTAGCTGCTTGAAAAAGAAGGGAAAAATATGACGAAGTCGGAGTTGATCGAACGAATTGTCACCCATCAAGGGCTGCTCTCATCCAAGGATGTGGAGCTGGCCATCAAGACCATGCTTGAACAAATGTCCCAATGCCTGGCCACAGGCGATCGCATTGAGATCCGAGGGTTCGGTAGCTTCTCGTTGCACTATCGCGCCCCGCGCGTAGGCCGTAACCCTAAAACCGGACAGTCCGTCAGCCTGGATGGCAAGTTCGTGCCTCACTTCAAGCCGGGCAAGGAATTGCGTGATCGAGTGAACGAAGACGAAGAAGAAAACGTCTGAGTGTCTTTGGGGTAGGAGAAGATTATGCGTGGGATTAAGCGCGCCGTAGTGTTGCTGACAGTGCTGGTGGTTGCACTGGTGGTTATAGCGTTTGTGCTCGAAAACCAGCAGGGCGTGTCTCTCTCGTTCCTTGGCCTGGCGACCGGGCAGGTGCCGGTGTCGGTATTTGTGATCGTGGCGTTGATTGTCGGCATGCTGATAGGGCCATTGTTAGGCGTATTGGTGCGGAGTCGGCGTCATAAGTCGGTTCCTGTAGGGCGTGCCTAGGAGGAGGGGGGCTCTGCCGTTCTGCAAAAGTCGTGTGCGTGCTCAGGCAACCGCTCGTCAGAAAATAGCATCAAAATAGCCCATCAATTTCAGCGCTGCCTTGTGATGATGCGGCCACCCTCAAGTAGAAATCCCTCGGATTCATTGGGTTTCAGCTCGATAATTCGGAATTTTCTTTCTGTTTTCAGATTTCTCTGACGTGTTTCATGAGGTTTGGCGCTATACGCGTAAGAAAAGCTGATGGCTATGTCAATACTTGCAATATGTCAGAGAGATGGCAAAATGAAATCTGTTCTCGATAACGGGCAATTTGTGCGCTCAAAATTTCGCAACGACGCTGGGTTTTGACGGTCATCTAATTAGAATAAAAAAGACACAATTTTGTCTGCATAACGAGCCCGCAGTTTCTTTTTGAAGGCAGGTTTTTGTTGTGAGTAGTAGCTTTCGCGCTCCCCCGGTACAATCAGCCGACGAAATAGATTTCGTAGCGCTTTTAACGTCTATCTGGCATCAAAAAAAGCTACTGCTTCTAGTAACTCTGGCAGCCGGGCTGATTGCTGCGTGCTATGCCTTTCTGGCAACGCCCGAGTATAAAATCAGTACGGTGTTGCGCCCGGCGGCTATCAATGACCTGGATGCGCTGAATCGCTCTGAGGTTTACCCGCTCCCTCCTGCTGAAGCGCTTCTCAAAGTTGGCGCAGCACTCGAATCTTACGATACTCGTCTAGCGTTCTTCAGAGCTAATCAGAACCTATTCGAAAGGTTTGTGCGTCCTGGTCAAACCTTGGAGCAGAGTTTCGAAGAGTTTAACCGCAATTCTATTCATTTGAGTCTTCCTGATATAGATAAGAAAAACGCATTGAGTGCTTACATAAAGCTGGAGATGACTTATCCGAAGGGGATTGATGGTGTTGCTATTCTCAATGGCCTTGTCGACTATGCAATCGTCAGTGAGCGTGAGCAGATCGCTGCTGACCTGAATGTGATTGTAAAAAACCGTCTCAATGAGCTGGCAGGTAAATTCGACTCGGCTCGTTCGAACTACGATGTGGAAAAAGAGGCAAAAATTGCTTCGTTGCAAGAGGCTGATTCATTAAGGCGTGCTCAATTGCAGGATGAGTTGAAGGCACTTCGTTCTCAGTTGAAAGCATTGCGCAGCGATCGTATTGCTCAACTGAGTGAAGCTATCGGAATTGCCAAATCCTTGGGTATCCAAAAGCCGGCTACACCCTCGTCATTCAGTGAGTCGGTGAATACGGGGGCTGGCAGCGTGATGCGCACTGAAGTTAATAATCAGCAGATTCCTCTTTATTTTATGGGGAGCGAGGCGCTTAGGGCTGAGCTCACAGCGTTACAGCAGCGAAGGTCGGATGATTTCACTGACTCTCGCATTGCTCAGATCGCCAAGGAACTTCAGCTGCTGGCGTCCAATCGCGAAGTTGAAGTGCTGAATGCACGGAAAAATGAGGATATTTTTCTCGCAGGTGTTCAGCCATTGCGTGGGGAGATGAGTCGTTTGGGTAGTCTGAACATCGATATGACGAGTCTGAAATTAGTGACTGTCGATCAGCAGGCGCTTGAGCCGTTGGCCCCGGCTAACCCAAATCGTCTACTTGTCGTATTGCTTGGCTTATTTGGTGGGGCTGTACTTGCAATCTTCATCGCGCTCTTGAGGTATGTCATCCTTTCAAACCGTGCCAATGTAAAGGAAGGTGTTACAGGCGCGCCAGTTCCATTCTTAAAGACTCATGCGCGTGGCGATGCTCTGGCAGATCGGCAGCATTACTCGGACCGGGCGGCTCGGTAGTCATCTTGGATTTTGGGGCGCCAGGCCCCACAATGTATCGATGTGGTCATGTAGTGGTCAACTAATCCCGGACACGACGTTAAGTTTTTCCTCGGCCTGAGCTGGTGCCAGCTCACCGTTGAACTGATGCGGCCGGATCCAGTTGTAGCGATGCATCAAAAAATGGCTGATGTCGCGCTGTGCTTCCTGTGCAGTTATGTAGCCTAAGGTCGGTATCCATTCAGTTTTCAACCGCCGGAACACCCGCTCCGTCGGCGCATTGTCCCAGCAATTTCCCGGCGACTCATGCTCTGACGTATGCGGTATCGCCACAACCGCTGGCGAAATAAGCAGCTTGTATATTGCGCCCCTGGTCGGTGTGGAATAGCAGATCCGAAGGCCTGCCACGCTGCTCGTAGGCCATATCCAGGGCCCGGATCACAAGTTCGGCGTCCGGCTTTTCCGACAGCGCCCAGCCCACTATCCGACGCGTGCACATATCCAGAACGACTGCCAAGTAATGCCACTTTCCTTGCGCCCGAATATAGGTGATGTCACCGTACCAGACCTGATTGGGGGCTGGCACATCAAACTCACGGTTCAAGGCGTTCGGGATCTAAATCGAGCTCGCGCATCAAACTGCGCACTTTGAATCGACCGAGTTACTCACCGTCTTCACGCATCAGTGCCAGGATGCTGCGACTGCCCGCAGCACTGCGACTTTGCGAGAACAGCTCACTGACCCGGCTACGCAATCGAAACCGTTCAACATCGGGGTGCGGCGCCTTAGGCGCAGGGCGTAGTAACACGAGCGAGTGACTTCAAACACCTTGCACAGCCAATCAACCGGCTCATGGGCACTCAACTGATCAATCAGCGCAGACGCTCGTAATCTTCCGACATCAAGAGCGTGGTAGCCTTTTTTAGTATGGATTTTTCTCGCTCAAACCGGGCGATCCGAGCTTCCAGCTCCTGGATTTTCCGCTGCTCTTGGGTCAGCGCCTTGCTCTGCGGCGTGACGCCTTGGCGCTCTTTCTGAACCTGGTCAACCCAGCGGCGCAGCACTGACTCACCAATGCCGAGTGAGCGGCTGGCTTCGATGTAGCTGTAGTTTTGCTTGAGCAAGAGGTCGGCAGCCTCGCGTTTGAATTCAGCCGTAAAGGAGCGGCGTTGTTCGGTCATCTGACACCTCGATCTGGCGAGCATTCTCGCCTAAATGGGTGTCCGGTTTCGTTAGACCACTGCAATCAACCTTTGAATATTTATGTATCGAGGTACTTTGAGTATTAATGATAAGTAGAGTGGACGAGGTAAAGTGTTTCGTCGTTTATAATCGTACGCTACTCGTTCCCAGTTCTAGTTTATGCTTGACCAGGGAGGGAGGCCTCGTAATGCATGCCTCACAGCAGGAATATAAGTGGTTTTTTGCGGCATAATACCGACTATTTGGTACTATTATTGCTCCATTCCAGCCGTATGGCTGTGCGCAGAGGGGCAGATGTTCAAGGAACCTAGAGCTACATGACGGGTATTAACCAGCACGGCATCGCCCGCGGAGCGGGAAGCTACCCAGGCATGTTCCCCTTTGCACAAGGTATGCCCAAGCGGATGCGCTCGATTATTTCGGTGCGGATACCCATCTGCCTTGGGAGGGCAGTGAATAGCGCTCTATGTAGCGTTGCTAGTGCTCGTGGAGTGAGCCCGCAGCCGCAACGTTTGGCGCAGGCTGTATGATGAGGGATGGGTCTGTAGGTGACGAACCATGCACCTGGCCCAGGCGACAATATTTTTTCGTACAGCGTGTATTCGGAAAATTTATGACTTGGCATATCACAGCATTTCGGAGCGCACAATCTTTGATTGTCACCCATTTTTATCGAAGCGCTTCAACGGTAAAAAATGATTGGGCTTGCAGGGTTTGACCGAGAACGAGCCCAATAAGTGAGTGCGAGGTTAGAGAGAGGTGGGATTGCCCCTCCCATTGAGTGATTATCGGAGTAGTAGTTATGAGTTTTGTTAGGTTTTTGGATATACAGACGAAAGGCGACGATCGTGGTCATTTGGTCGCTTTGGAATATGAAAATAATATCCCGTTCGATATTAAAAGAGTTTATTACCTCACGGATACTAAGGAGGGTGTGCCGAGGGGGTTTCATGCGCACAAAGAGCTAATGCAGGTCGCTGTTTGTGTGTCGGGACAGTGCCTAATGAAGTTGGACGACGGTGTTATTAAGGAAGAGGTTTGGTTGGATGCGCCTGATAAAGCAATAGTTATTGACAAAATGATTTGGCATGAGATGCATAACTTTAGTTCGGGTTGTGTGCTTCTGGTACTCGCCAGTGAGGTTTATGATGAGCGAGATTATATTAGAAATTATGCTATTTTCAAGAAGCTTGTAAGTTAAGTTTCTTGTAATTTCTATTATTCTGAATAGTTAGCATTTTTCTAGTTGAAAAGTTTGGTGTTTCTTATGATAAAGTTTTTAGATCTGAAGGAAGTAAATAGTTTTCACCGCGATGAGCTGATTGCTGCTTGCGCGCGGGTCATTGATTCCGGCTGGTATATCGGTGGGGAAGAACTCCGTACCTTTGAGCAGGCATTCGCCTTTTACTGCGGTACCCAGCACTGTGTTGGTGTGGCCAACGGTCTGGACGCGCTTGTGTTGGTGATTCGCGCATGGAAGGAATTGGGCTACTTGGCCGACGGCGACGAGGTCCTGGTACCCTCTAATACTTATATTGCGAGCATACTCGCCGTCTCCGAGAATGGTTTGGTTCCGGTGCTGGTAGAGCCTAACCCTGCGACATTCAATATTTGCCCCGTTAATGCGGCATCGGCGATCACGCAAAAAACCCGGATGATCTTGCCGGTTCATCTGTATGGGCGTCTTGCTGATATGCCAAAAATCATGGAGCTTGCCCGGCGCCATGGCTTACTGGTTCTCGAGGATTCCGCGCAGGCTCATGGTGCGAGCTTGGACGGCAAGAAAGCTGGTAGTTGGGGGGATGCCTCGGGCTTCAGCTTCTATCCGGGCAAAAACCTGGGAGCCTTGGGGGATGCAGGTGCGGTGACTACCAGTGATGAGAAGTTGGCCGCGACAATACGAGCATTAGGAAATTACGGGTCCCACCAGAAGTATAAAAATATCTATCGCGGTGTGAATAGTCGTCTGGATGAAATTCAAGCGGCGTGTTTATCGGTAAAACTCAGGTCTTTAGACAGTCAGACAGAGCATCGAAAGTTGATCGCTGAGCTGTATAGCAAAGAGATCATCAATCCGGCAATCTCATTGCCTGCCCATGACGGCAACGACAGCCACGTGTGGCACGTTTACACCATACTGTCTAAACATCGGGATGCGCTACAAGCTCATCTGGCCGAGCAAGGTGTGCAGACACTGATTCACTATCCTATTCCACCGCACCTTCAGCAAGCGTACGCTGAATTCAATGATCAATCGCTGCCCATTGCCACCCAGATCCACAATCGTATTCTTAGCCTGCCAATCGGCCCAACACTGTCATTTGACGATGCTCGAGCAGTGGCGGCGGCGTGCAATAGTTTTCAGCCGGTCGTTCTATGAATCTTGTGCGGACCAGTCTGCTTAACGGTATTGCTGTCCTGATCAAGATGTTGACCTTGCTGGGGTTGAACAAGGTATTGGCGATTTACGTTGGTCCGGCTGGTTATGCTGCTATCGGTCAGTTTCAAAATGCGCTGCAAGTTATTACGGTGTTTACTGGCGGGGCGATCAGTAATGGCGTCGTTAAGTACACTGCCGAGTATCATGATCGTCTTGACCGGCAGATTCGCTTGTGGAGAACGGCGAGTTTTTGCGCCATTCTGGGAAGTTTTATTGTTGCGGTGGTCGTCGCCATCTACAATAAAGAACTCAGCGTCTTGTTTTTGAAGCGCGGTGAATTGGGTGGTGTCTTTATATGGTTTGCCAGTGTTGTTGTGTTCTTTTCCTTAAATATATTGCTGTTGGCGATATTGAATGGAAAGAAAGCAATTGTTTTGTATGTGGTGGCGAATATCTCAGGCAGTTTGTTCGCCTTCTTTGTGACTTTTTACCTGGCTGTCAGCTATGGATTGTTTGGTGCATTGGTTTCGCTCGTCATTTATCAGTCCATCAGTTTTTTTATCACGCTGTTTTTGTGCCTTAGGACCGACTGGTTTAAAATTTCATATTTATTCGGGTGGCCGGACTTAAAGATTGCAAGGAAGCTATTTTCGTTTTTTATGATGGCCGTGGTGTCCGCTGCTTGCGTTCCGACTACGCAAATTCTGGTCAGGAACCATATTGGGGCGACGTATGGATGGGATGTGGCGGGTTATTGGGAAGCAATGTGGCGCTTGAGTGCTGCGTATCTGATGCTTGTGACAACTACGTTGGGTGTATATTACCTGCCAAAACTTTCAGAGTTGACCACAGCCCGCGAAGTTAGACATGAAGTGATGCAGGGTTATAAGTTCATATTCCCTATGGCGCTTTTGGCGGGGGCGGCTATGTATCTTTTACGGGATCTCGTCGTGGCGATATTGTTCTCCGCTGACTTTTACCCGGTGCGTATTTTTTTCGCGGGACAAATTGTCGGCGATGGGTTGAAAATTTTTAGCTGGATTCTGGCTTATGTCATGCTGAGTCAGGCAATGGTAAAGTTATTTATTGCAACTGAAATTATTTTTTGTGGCTCTTTATACGTGCTGACAGTCTTGTTTAGCCGGTGGTGGGGAGTGGAGGCTGTAACGTGGGCGTATGCATTGAATTATGCGCTCTATTGCGTGGTGATGTATGTATGTGTCTATCGTGGGTTAGATGGTCATTTTCATGATAAATCGGGAATCGCGGGTTGAAAAAGCTATTTGAGGACTTTCAGGTTGGTATTTTTGAGACCGCTGACCTTGACCACGCGTTAGAGTTTGCCCAAGCGTATGGTAACTTACTATGGTTTGCCGACGTTGGTATTCATGATGCTCCCCGCGTTGAGCTCGATTTAATTGAACGCTGTACTCCAATCGCTGAACTGCAGCCCAGGCCACGGCCAGACGATGACGTGAGTGTTTTGCATGTGATCACGGAGCCTCTCATGACAGGAGGCCATACACGGCTGATGGAGAGGCTTGCTGAGATGCAGGGCGCCCCCACAGACGTGCTGATTACACGCAGCGCGTCGCTCGAAGCTCGGCACCACGTTTCCGGTTTCTTTCAGAAGACATGGGTTCTATCCTCCCAGCGTCTGTCTGACGCGTTGATGGAAATGGTGACGATACTGTGTGGTTATCAAAAAGTTGTCCTGCACATTCATCCTGATGACATCACCGCGGTCGTTGCATGTGGTATCGCAACACGTCTGGTGTCCCTCGACGTATTTTTTGTGAATCATGCAGACCATGTTTTTTCTTACGGTACAACGGTGGCGGACTATTATTTTGAGCTCAGCGGGCACGGGCGGCGTTTCGACCTGACAAAAACCATCGCCGGGTATAAAAGTTTTCTAGGCATTCCTGTCAATACGAAACAGGCCAGAAAAGCAGAAAACTTGAGTCCCTCAAGGCGTGCTCAGTTGCTTTTTATCTCGGCCGGGTCAGATATAAAGTACAAGCCTAGAAAGGGTGTCGACATTTTTGCCCTGGTGTCCCGGATTCTCGATGAATATCCTCTATCTCGTTTTTTAATCATTGGTACTGATATTAAGACGGCTTTTTGGTGGTGGCCGTTAAAGCTGAAATACCGCACGAGATTGAGCATCAAGGCGCATCTGAATTTTAAAGAGTACGGCGAATTGGTCAGCCTTGCTGATTATTACGTTGACAGCCATCCTCTGCCTGGCGGCACGGCGTTTGCCGAGCAGTTTATTAGAGGGCAGCGCTGTGTAGGGCTTCTCGCCCCGCTTCAAGGGTACTCATCGGCCGACATGCTGAAACGATCAGATATAGATGGTGTGATGGAGACAATCGCAAACTACCAGTATTCGAACGATGTGTTCTTGGCGATTGAAGAGATCAATTCTTTCGAGGCGGTAAAGTCCAGATATTTAAAGTGTTTGGAAGAAGGCCGTGTTTCCGAAAATCCATTCGATGCGACGAGTAGTTGGAAGGATAGCGCTCGTTTTTTTGAAAATACAGGCCTATCTTTGAATGCGGATGTGTCACTGCCTGCATTTTATGTGTTTGTCAGACGTGCGAGGGGGCTGTCATTTCGGCTATTCATGGCACTGTCGTTGAGCAAAAAGATAAAGTTGCTGATGAAAATGGTGCTCGCCGGGATGCGTCGGTGAGTTCGATCTTTGCTCCAGGGGCAGGGTTTCTCATGCTTAGAAAATCTATATGCAGTCTGGTGTTGCTGTACGGCCTGGCGACCGTATTATTGCCTGTATTTGTGTTGAATAAACTGATTTTTTTACCTCTTTTTATTCTTTCGGTGTGTACAGTAATCACTCGCCCAGTAAAAATTTTTGCTCCGGTATTGGTATTTGGGACTTTTTTATACGGTTTTTTGCTGGGCGGGGTTAATGGTGCTGATCCGGAGTTGGCACGCCAAATGTTGCTCTCGTCGACCTCGCTTTTTTTAATTTATGTGATTTATGCATTTAAAGTGGATATGGAGTTTACCGTCAAAACGGTCGGTGCGCTGTTTGCACTTGTGATGTGCGTATTTTCGTTGGCTGTCATGCTTGCGCCGGACTCGTCGTTCAGCAAGCTTTTACTTGTTTTTTATATCGATAATGATCTCGGTTTTTATGGGGAGAGAGATTTTGGAGGGTTGGATATGTTTATGCTTCACCACCGCTCCTCTCCATTTCTGTTGGTGCCGCTATCGATATTTTTTTTGGATTTCTTGAAAAGCCAGAAAGTCTTATCCCTCTGTTTTGTCGTGGTAATAATCGCCGCTATTGTCTGTTCGGCTTCGCGGGGGCTGATGGTCATGGCAGTGCTTGCACTGTTCGTTTTGTTCTTCTATCAGCGAAAATGGCCGTCGCGCTTGTTATTGCTGTCAATTGCCATACCTACGCTCGCTTTTGCTTTGGGCTACCTGATATTCCGAACCAATATGTTCAATTCCAATGAGCAATCAAATAGCATAAAAATTGGTCATTTTTTGTCGTTCCTCGATGTTGCGGACTGGAAGATGTTGTTGTTTGGCAATGGGTTGGGCTCGTATTTTTATACTCAGGGATATTGCCGGTTGGTGTCGCAAACCGAGATCACGTGGTTGGACTCCATACGCTACGTTGGTATTCCATTATCGTTGGTTTTGTTTGTCGTTTTTTTGTTTCCGCGAAGCAGATATGTGCCAGAAAAGCGTATGGCATCCAATCGATTGATCATGTTCATGTATTTGTTGATGTCGTTGAGTAATCCGGTGTTGTTTAATTCTTATGGTTTTTTTGTTATTCTGTGGTACTGGTCGGCGGTGATGAAAGATCAAAAAAACTTGCTGGTTTATGCGGAAGTTAGGAGGGGCATTGAATAGTATTGCTGCAGTTGTCGTTGGCTATAATCCCGACATAAAAATTCTCGGTGACTTGTTGGCTTCTCTGGTTCAACAGGTTGAGCTTTTAGTTTTGGTTGATAACGGTGGGAGCGAGTCTTATCTGGAGGAAAGTCCGGAACTTCGTCGTCGTGTTCACTATATAGCGCTCAATGGTAATGAGGGGTTGGGTGCTGCGCTGAATGTGGGTTTCAAATTGGCTGTCGATGCGGGTATGAGTCACGTTGTGACATTTGATCAGGATAGTCATGCGGCCCCAGACCTTATCAGCCGTCTGCATCAAGCGATGCAGCACGCCACTCGTAAAGACCCCCACTGTATTGCCGTCAGCCCGGTGTTTTTTGATCGCAGAGAGGGTGAGAAAATAAACTTCCCGTTTTACAGTACTGTCGATAATAAAATAAAACCGGTCTTCACCTCCGATGATGAGTATGGACTGGTAAAAGCGGATGTGCTCATTACATCGGGAATGTTTGTCAACACGAAGGCGTGGGTTGAGGGCATTCGTTATGATGAGGGCATGTTTGTCGATTTTACCGACACCGAGTGGTGTTTTCGGGTAAGAGACCGGGGTTATAGCCTTTATGGATGTCTTAACGTGGAGATGGGCCATGCCTTGTCTGATGCCCCTCCCGTCAAGTTTTTCGGCTTGTGCTTTTTTAGATATTCCCCTACACGCCGCTATTTTTTCTTTCGCAATACCGTCGCTGTCTGCCGTATGAGTCACACGCCTACCTGTTGGAAAAAGCGTATGCTTTGCGCGTTAGTGCTTCGTTTTCTTGTGAATTTATTGATAGATAAGGAAAAGCTCCTTTCTTTGAAAATGATGGTTCGTGGTATCTGTCATGGCTGGCAGAAAAAGTTAGGCGGGGTGCGGTGAATGATATTTTTTGATGGGGCGTGCACTGTCGTGGTTCATGGCGTAAGCGTTGAAGGTGCATGTTGATGGAGCCACGAGTTCTTGTCTTGCTGGCTGCTTATAACGGGATGGGCTGGATCGCTGAGCAGGTCGATTCGATCTTGGCGCAGGCAGGTGTGTCGGTATCCATATTGATCAGCGTTGACCAGTCGAATGACGGCACGGAGGCTTGGGTTGATGCGCTATCTCAGCTCGATTCGCGAGTAAAGTGCCTCTCGCATGGTCAAAAATTTGGTGGTGCAGCGCGCAATTTTTTTCGTTTGATCAATGAAAGTCCCACTGAGGGCGTCGACTATTTTTCATTTGCAGATCAGGACGATATTTGGCTGCCCGACAAACTGTCCACTGCCGCGCAAATCATGCATTCGGTGAGCGCCGACGGCTATTCAGGAAACGTCACCGCATTTTGGCCTGATGGGCGTGAGTCGACAATCGTCAAGTCGCAGCGGCAAGTCGACTACGATCACTTGTTTGAGGCCGCCGGCCCCGGTTGTACCTATGTATTTTCACGGCATTTATTCCTTGCGCTGCAGCGGCATATATGCCAGCACTTCAGCGAGACGCAAGGCGTCACCCTGCATGATTGGTATTGCTACGCCTACAGCCGCGCTCACGGGTTTAAATGGGTCATTCACGATGAATCGTATATGCGCTATCGCCAACACGGCGGTAACCAAGTAGGTGTCAACAGTGGTTCCAAGGCGTTCCGTAAGCGAATTGCACAGGTTTTTGATGGGTGGTGGCTCAATCAGGCTGTACTCATTGCGCGTCTGGTCGGGCTGTCGTCTGATCCCTTTGTGCGTCGCTGGATTGGCTTGGGCCGGCTGGACCTGCTTCGCTTGGCTTGCGGTGCCTGGAAGTGCCGCAGACGCGTGCGGGATAAAATGGTTTTCGGTGCTTTTTGTTTGGTGCTGGCCTTGGTGAGACAAAAGAAATGATGCCCCGTTTATTGGTTACTGGCAGCAGTGGGTTTGTGGGTCGTCATTTGGTCAACGCGCTGGTGGAAGACCCCCGTTATGGGGTCTGTGCGCTCGTACGTCGCCTGCCCGATAAACCGCCTGGGGGCGTCGACTTTCAGGTCCTGCCTGACTTTTCGGACCTGACTCCCCAGCATTGCGCATTCAATGGGGTTGAAGCCGTGGTCCATCTCGCATCACGCGTACATGTGATGAACGAGACAGCATTGGACCCCCTGGATGCTTTTCGGCAGGTAAATGTCGTACAGACCGTATTGTTGGCTCGTAGTGCAGCTGCGGCAGGCGTTAAGCGATTTATTTTTATCAGTTCGGTCAAGGTCAACGGCGAGCAGACACCGCCCGGCCAGCCTTTCCGCGAAACAGATACCGCTTCACCTGTAGACCCTTACGGCGTTTCCAAAATGGAGGCTGAAGAGGCGTTGAAACTCGTCGCATCTGAAACTGGCCTTGAGGTGGTCATTTTACGCCCCGTACTGGTTTATGGGCCCGGTGTAAAAGCCAACTTTGAAACGATGATTAGGTGGGTGAGGAAGGGGGTTCCATTACCATTCGGAGCCATCAGGAACCTCAGAAGTTTTGTTGCACTGGACAATTTGGTTAGTTTAATTCTGACCTGTGTCGAGCATCCGGCGGCGGCTAATCAGACGTTTTTAGTCAGCGACGGTGATGATGTTTCTACCACTGACCTAGTGCGCAGGCTCGCATATGCACTGGGTGTAGAAGCCAGGCTTATACCTGTTCCTGCGCGTGTACTGTCAGTTGTTGCAGGGGTACTGGGAAGACGCGCGTTTGCGCAGCGTTTATGTGGTTCGCTTCAAGTGGACATCTCAAAGGCTCTGACACTGTTGGATTGGCAGCCCGTCATCAGCCTTGATAAAGGGCTTGGCGTCACTGCGCAATATTTTCTTGGCGAGAAAACTGAATGAAGTACTGGTACATCCTTCCGGTCGTGATGCTGGTTTCCTTGGGGCTGACTGCGTTGTTGCGTCAGTACGCATTGCGCCGCAGTATCATTGACGTGCCTAACGCGCGCAGTTCCCACACGGTGCCTACGCCTCGCGGAGGAGGTGTTGCAATCGTAGTTGTCTTTGCGGCTGCGCTGGTGCTGATGGTATGGCTTGAGCTGATAGGCAGGGACGAGAGCTTGGCGTTGCTTGGGTCGGGCTTACTTGTAGCAGTCATTGGCTTTATGGATGATCACGGCCATATTGCTGCGCGTTGGCGGCTGCTGGGGCACTTTTTTGCTGCTATGTGGGCGCTGTTCTGGATGCATGGGTTGCCTGCGATCAAGGTCTTCGGGTTCACATTTGAGTTGGGTTGGGCCGGTCATGCATTGGCTGTCTTATACCTAGTGTGGATGCTCAATCTCTACAATTTCATGGATGGGATTGATGGGATTGCCAGCCTCGAGGCTATTTGCGCTTGCCTGGGCCTGGCGCTGATTTACTGTCTGCGTGGCGAGGCATCGCTCGTCTGCGCGCCTTTGCTGCTCGCAGCGGCGGTGGCGGGTTTCTTGTATTGGAACTTCCCACCTGCACGTATTTTCATGGGGGACGCAGGTAGTGGTTTCCTGGGGATTATTCTTGGTGGTCTGACGCTTCAAGCTGCCTGGTCGGGCAGCGAGTTTTTCTTTGCTTGGCTGATCATGCTTGGGGTCTTTATTGTTGATGCAACCTTTACGCTGATTCGCCGGCTTATTCGCGGTGATAAGGTTTATGAAGCTCATCGCAGCCATGCGTATCAATATGCTTCCCGGCAATACAGGGGACATTTCCCGGTGACAGTCGCTGTGAGCTTGATCAATATTTTCTGGCTCCTGCCCCTGTCCGTCGCAGTCTCGTTTCAACGTGTCGACCCTGCGCTCGGGCTGATCATTGCGTATATACCCTTGTTATTTTTCGCAGTGAAATACAAAGCCGGAGAAAGAGAGGTCGCGTGAGAGGCGTTGATTGCTTTCCGACCGCTGCTTGGCGCCAGTTCCGTTTCGACGGCCAAGTAGAGCGGGCTGATCTCACATGTCTTTTGCGCACCGATAACGCCGACTAACAATAAAGCCTCTTGGACGGGAAGTGGATGCCCCATCGCCCGTTCATGCTGATGCGCTGCTTTTCAAGGGCCTCAGGGGGGACAATAACTATCCGAATACTTGGGAGCATGTTAGTTTTCGCGCACGCGATCACCAGATGGATTCTCGTTAGACGCGTTTTTAGATTTCTGCTGTTAGGATTCACTTTGTTGGTGCAGTCCGCGGTCTGGCCAACCCTCAGGAACCAGCTATTTTGGACCCCCTCAATCCCCCCCTTGTCGTTGATCTTGACGGAACGCTGCTTCGTTCCGACATGTTGCTTGAAACCGGTATGGCATTCGTACGAAGCCAACCGACGAAATTGTTTTATCCCCTGCGCTGGTTGCTCAAAGGAAAAGCGGCTCTGAAAGAGGGCCTGGCGCTGGGTGCACATATTGATGTCAGTGCTCTACCGTATGACCCTGTCGTCATCGAACTGATCAACGCCCAGCGCTTGTCCGGCCGAACCATTGTTTTGGCGACGGCGAGTCATCATTCGCTGGCCGACCGGATCGCGGAGCACTTGCAACTGTTCGACCTGGTCTTGGCCACTGATCCTGATCGCAACCTGTCAGCTGAAAGCAAGCGTGACGTCTTGGTGGAACTGTACGGGGAGGGTGGCTTCGATTATGTGGGCAATTCCCTGGACGACCTGTCGGTGTGGGATGCCTCGCGCAAAGCCTACCTGGTGAATCCGGAGAGAGATGTTGAGCCGCGAGCGAAAGCGCGCGGAAACGTCGAGCAGGTTATCGTGTCTAACCGCTCAAGCTACAGGGATTGGCTCAAGGCTTTGCGCCTCCATCAATGGATGAAAAACGCGCTCATCTTCGTGCCATTGCTAGCAGCTCATCAGCTGACCAACCCGACGCTACTATGGCAGGGTGTGCTTGCGTTTGTATTTTTTGGTTTGTGCGCATCCAGCGTATACCTGCTCAATGATCTGCTTGATCTTGCAGATGATCGCCACCATAAAACCAAATGCCACCGGCCCTTCGCTTCCGGAAGGTTATCCATCGGGGCTGGGATCATCGCGTTCCCATTGCTATTGGCTGCAGCCTTTGGCGGTTCCGCGATGCTGCTGCCTTGGGCGTTCAGTGGGACGTTGGTTGCCTACTATATTCTGACCCTGGTCTATTCGTTGTACCTCAAACGCCAGATGGCGGTGGATGTCATTGCTCTGGCTGCGCTCTACACCATACGGATCATAGCCGGGGCAGCCGCATTCGGCTTGGAGTTGACGTTCTGGGTATTGGCGTTCTCCATGTTCATGTTCCTGAGCCTGGCCTTGGTCAAGCGCTACGCCGAACTGCACGAGGCGAGGACGCTCGGGCGCACGGAAAAGACCCGTGGGCGTGGCTACTATCCTGCCGACCTTGAAATGATTTCCTCCTTGGGTGCGTCCTCGGGCTATCTTTCCGTGATGGTCCTGGCTTTGTATATCCATGACCAGGCCACCACGATCCTTTACTCCCACCCTCAGGTCATCTGGTTGGCTTGCCCACTTCTCCTGTTCTGGGTGACGCGTGTGTGGATGCTGACCCACCGAGGCCAAATGCATGATGACCCGGTGGTGTTTGCAATCCGTGACCGAGTCAGCCTGGTGGTCGGTGTTTTGTTCTGCCTTGTGTTTTGGGTGGCGGCGTGAGCGATTCACTGTATTCCTGGGGCCATTACCCTGATAAACCGCAATCGGGGCACCCCTCCAATTGGCGCGATGACTTGCCACATCTACTCGAGCAGGTAAGCCGCGCGTACGGCGGTACGTTGCCTTATGGTAATGGTCGAAGTTACGGGGATAGTTGTCTTGCAAGCACTGACCACGTGTTATGCACGCGTGGGCTCGATAGGTTTATTGAGGCTGATTGGGAGGCGGGGACAGTGTGCGCCGAGGCCGGAATCACCCTGGCTGAAATCTTGGCGATCGCCATTCCGCGCGGTTGGTTTCTTGCTGTAACTCCCGGGACGCAATTTGTCACGCTGGGCGGTGCAATCGCCAATGATGTGCACGGCAAGAATCACCATGTCCGTGGCACTTTTGGGAAGCATGTATTGAGCTTTGGGCTCTTGAGGGAGGGGCAGGCCATCGTCTGCAGCGCGTCCTCCAATATGCACCTCTACAGCGCGACCATTGGAGGCTTGGGCCTCACTGGCATTATTTCCTGGGCCTGTATTCAGCTGATTCCCATCCGCGCCAGCCAAATAAACAGTTCTGTCGTGAGGTTCTCCAACCTGGCGGAGTTTTTCTCGCTGTCGGCTGAGTTGGATCATCAACATGAGTACAGCGTGGCCTGGATCGACTGCCTGGCGAAGGGGCGGGACACAGGGCGAGGCGTTTTTATCGTGGGTGACCACGCGCAGTTCGGCACGTTGGAAGTCGGATCTCGCAGCAAGCTGAGAGTGCCTTTTACGCCGCCGCTTTCGCTGATTAACCGCCTGTCGTTACAGGCCTTCAACCAAGCCTATTGGCATGTACATCCAGGCACGTCGAAGCGTGTTCGTGGAAGCTACGAACCGTTCTTTTATCCGCTGGATCGCATCCTGCATTGGAACCGTGTGTACGGTCGTCTTGGTTTTCAGCAATATCAATGCGTGATTCCAGATGACGTCGCTGACGTAGCAATGCGTGAAGTACTAGAGGCGATTGCGGACGCCGGTCATGGTTCGTTTTTGGCCGTACTCAAGCGTTGCGGTGACATCAAGTCGCCTGGCTTGTTGTCGTTCCCATTGCCCGGAGCCTCTCTGGCATTGGATTTCCCGCAGAAACAGGGCCTTGAGAAGTTGTTTTTGCGCCTGGACCAAATTGTCCATGAGGCGGGGGGGCGCTTGTATCCGGCTAAAGACGCACATATGAGCGGGGGCCATTTCCGTCGCGCCTACCCGGCCTGGGAGCAGTTGGAAGCACTGCGTGATCCATCACTGAATTCTCATTTCTGGAAACGAGTTACCGAATGAAGCGAATACTGATTATCGGCGCGACGTCCGCTATTGCTAATGCATGCGCACGCGCGTGGGCCGAGCAGGGATGTGAGTTCTTTCTCGTGGCCCGCAGTGTTGAAAAACTTGAGCTAACTCAGGCAGACCTGACGGTGCGAGGGGCCAAGGCGGTTACCCTTTACTGTATGGATGCCACGGATTTCAGTGCCCATGGCCCTATGCTGGAAAGTTGCATCGCCACCATGCGCCAGATTGATGTTGCGCTGATCGCCCACGGTACGCTGCCGGATCAAAAGGCCTGTGAGCAAGACGTCTCTACTGCGCTGGATGAGCTAACCCGTAATGGAACGTCGGTTATCGGCTTGCTGACGATACTGGCCAATCAGTTTGAGATCCAGCGTTGCGGGACCTTTGCGGTCATTTCCTCGGTCGCGGGTGATCGGGGTCGCCCATCGAACTACCTGTATGGCACTGCTAAAGCGGCGGTATCGACTTTCTGTGAAGGTCTGCGGGGGCGGATGTTCAAGGTGGGGGTGCATGTCATTACTATCAAACCGGGCTTTGTTGACACCCCGATGACGCAGGGTTTGGGGTTGCCGGTCGCGTTGGTTGCCAAGCCTGCGCAGGTGGCCAAGTTGATTCTCAAGGGCATCGATAAAGGCAGCAATACAATCTACGTTCCCGGGTTTTGGCGTTTCATCATGCTGATCATTAAGTCTGTCCCAAGTTTTATTTTTAAAAGAACTAATCTTTAACAGGTGCAGGGGTAGTAAATGCTTTTAGATATTGAAGATAGGCGCCCGATACTTTCGGGTGCATCAAAAAGATGGGCCGAAATGCTCTCCAAAGCATTATTGCTGATCGTCCTGGTGTGCGTGTTCGTGCCCTTCGACCCTGCCATGCCAACCTATGGTCTTGATGCCTCCTGGGTTTTTGGGATGAACCAGGCGGTATCCCAAGGGTTGCGAATCGGAACAGACGTGGTCTTTACGTTTGGGCCCTATGCGTCTATCTATACGAGGGCCTACCACCCAGCCACCGACGCGCTGATGTTGCTGGGTAGCTCGTTCCTGGCCATCTCTTGTTGGATCAGCATCCTGTTTCTGGTCAGGTCCAGGCCTGGCCTGATATTGGCGCTTTGCGCGCCGGTATTGCTCAGTGCTCACTCTCGCGATGCGTTGTTGCTCTTCATTCCGCTTTTGGCAGCGCTGGTCGTCTATCGTATCTGCCTAGAGGCGCGAGGGCTGCGTCCCGCCTCTCCAGCGACGTATGCGTTGTTATTGATCGCGTTTTCGGCCGTGGGCCTGATTCCTATTGTCAAGGGTAGTTTGCTGTTACTCAGTCTTACGATCACGTTGGGCTGTGCACTGATGTTTGTATTGAATAAAGAAAAGATGCTTGCGCTATTTGCTTTATGCGTGCCGGTTCTTTCCCTTGTGGTGTTCTGGGTCGCAGGAGGGCAACACCTCAGCGATCTCGGCAGTTTCTTCGTGAGTATCGCGCCTATCATTTCCGGTTATACGGAAGCCATGGCGTATTCGGGCAAAAACCGTGAAATTGTACTGTATCTGATCTGTGCCGCTTTACTGATTGCCTGTGTTTTCAAGGGGCGCAAGACGCCTATTTCCTTGGTGGATTTGTATCTCCCTGGCGCTTATTTCTTGTTTTTGTTTATCTCCTTCAAGGCTGCGTTTGTTCGTCATGATGCGCATGCGCTGACGGGAGCGGTCGCGTTAATCTTTGCGGTCTTGACGTTGTCATTGTTTCGTAAGGGTAAGCTGATTACGATCGCGTTGATTTTATCGATCGTGACCACGGGGGTGATTTTTACGCGCTATGTCGCGTTCAAGTTCTCCGAGGTCGTCAGAGTCTACGATTGGGCGTTTGTAGGGGCACAGAAGGGTATCGAAAAACGCCTGTCTGGAGAAAACTGGCCACAATCGCAGTTTGATGAACTGCTTGCCGGCTACAAGAAGAACTCTCCCTTGCCACTGCTGCCTGGGCGCAGTGATATCTACTCTTATAATCAGGCGATATTGATCAGTTCTGGCAATACTTGGGCCCCCCGCCCGATTATTCAAAGCTATTCGGTTTATACGCCGGATCTTGCAGAAAAAAATCGTGATTATCTGTTAGGCAAAAATGCCCCGGATAATATTTTCTTCAAGGTCGAGCCGATCGATGGAAGGTTACCGTCCATGGAGGACGGCGCTAGCTGGCCGGTGCTGCTGACGCATTACCGCCCGGTCAAACAGTTGGATGGCTACTTGCGGCTTGAGAAGTTGCCTGCTGCGCCGGCGTCTGCGGGCATCACGCCCGGCGTGGTTCACGCGTATAAAATGGGTGAAGACGTCGCATTGGCGACCACTGATAAGATTCTGGTGGCGCGGGTCGTTATAAAACCGACGGTGTTGGGGCGTCTGGCGAATATCTTGTTCAAACCTGCCGAACTGAAGATCTCCGCCACCTTGATGAACGGAGAGGTTCGTACCTACCGGGTCGTTTCCGGAATGCTGAAGTCAGGCGTCATTATTTCTCCGTTGGTAGAAAGTACCTCCGAGTTTTCGTACCTGTATGAAGGCACCGATCGGTTGTTGGACAAGCGCGTAAAGTCGGTAAAAATATTCCAGGAAGGTCGCTCTAGTCGTTCCTGGCAGCCGGAATATACCTTGGCGTTGGATGAGCTTGATGTAGCCCATGATGCTGATCTTTCGAGCGTATACAACGTGGGGGAATGGGATAAAGAAGCAGGCGAATTGCCGGTGCGGAAGGCGCAAAAATGTGAGGGCGGCATTGACGCAATCAACGGGCGCCAAGCGACATCGAGCATAAAAGTGGGCCGCACGTTATCGTCCACAGGTTGGCTGGCCTCCTCGCTGGAGGACGGGACAGTCCCAGATGCGGCCTATCTCGTGCTGACGGATGAGTCGGGTAAGCGCTCCTTCGTAAAAGGTACCCCCGCTGCCCGGCCTGATGTTGCCAAGGCCTATAACAAGCCGACCTTGGCGCGTGCTGGGTATTCCATCGCTATCGATACAATCGGTTTGCAGGGTGCATTTGTACTGCAACTGGCAATGAAGACGGCTGGGCATATAGAGATATGCCCGGAGTATTCGATTTCCGCGACCCTGAATGACCAGGTGAAACAATGAAGAAAATTATCCTCCCCGGAGGCGCAGGCCTGGTGGGCCAAAACCTTGTCGCTCGGTTAAAAGCCAAGGGTTACTCGAATATTGTTGTGCTGGATAAACATCGAAAAAATATTGAAGTGCTTAAGCAGGTCCAGCCCGATATCACGGTGGAATACGCCGACTTGGCAGAGGCGGGTGAGTGGCAGCGTCACTTTGTTGGTGCCGATGTTGTGGTGATGCTGCAGGCGCAAATTGGCGGTCTTGACTACCAGGAATTTGTACGTAACAACATTGACGCGACGGCGTTGATTCTCGACGCCATAAAGTTGAATGACGTGCCCAGCCTGGTGCATATCAGCTCGTCGGTGGTTGAGTCGGTGGCAGATGATTTTTACACCAAAACCAAGAAAGACCAGGAAAAAATGGTGATTGAGAGTGGCGTGAGCGGCCCTATCCTGCGCCCGACACTGATGTTCGGTTGGTTCGATCGAAAACACTTGGGTTGGCTTTCGCGGTTTATGAAAAAAGTACCGGTTTTTCCAGTACCCGGGCACGGCCGTTATATGCGCCAGCCGTTGTATGTCGGTGACTTCAGCAATGTCATTATCAGTTGCATGGAACACAATATTCGGGACGGTATTTACAATATATCCGGACATGAAAAAATTGATTACATCGATATGATTCGTGTCATCAAAAAATCTACACATGCCAAAACATCGATTGTGCGAATTCCTTACACACTTTTCTATGGAATGATATGGACTTGGGCGTTGTTCGACAAAAATCCACCGTTCACCACCCAACAGTTAGCGGCCTTGAGTGCACGCGACGAGTTTGAAGTCATCGACTGGCCGGGAATATTCGGTGTGCCCTATACCTCATTTGCCGACGCTGTGGATGAGACGTTCAACGATCCTACGTATGGCAAAGTGGTTTTGGAGTTTTGAGCATGGGACAGCGAATCGCAGTATTAGGCGCTGGGCCAATGGGGCTGTCGGTGGCCTATCAGCTGGCGCGTGATGGGCATACGCCGGTGGTTTTCGAAGCGGATGACCGCGTGGGCGGCATGACCGCGGCATTTGACTTTTCCGGCCTGAGCATTGAGCGCTATTACCATTTTCACTGCATCTCGGACCGCGGCTTCCTTACCGTGCTGGATGAGTTGGGCTTGTCGCACCAAATGCGCTGGGTGGAAACCAAGATGGGTTACTGGTACCAGGACCGTCTTCAGCCTTGGGGCAACCCGATCGCCTTGCTGAAGTTCAAAGGCTTGAGCATGGTCGCCAAATTTCGATATGGCTTGCACGCTTTCTTGTGCACTAAGCGAAATGATTGGAAGCCACTGGATAGCGTCGAGGCAACGGGCTGGATACGCCGTTGGGTGGGAGCTGAGGCGTGGGAAGTACTATGGCGTCGGTTGTTTGATTACAAATTCTACGATTACACCGACAACCTCTCCGCTGCCTGGATCTGGAGCCGTATTCGTAGAATCGGCCGGTCACGGTACAGTTTGTTCCGTGAAAAGCTTGGCTACCTCGAGGGCGGGTCTGAGACGTTGCTGCAGGCGCTCAAGCGAGACATTGAGGCTAATGGTGGTGAGATACGTCTGCAGTCTCCGGTGACCAAGGTTCTGATGGCCGGTGGGCAGGTTCAAGGTGTTGAGGTCAATGGCCAGGTTGAATCGTTCGATAAAGTCATCAGCACGATTCCGCTCCCCTTCGTCCCTCGGGTGATGCCGGATCTGCCCGAGGATATTCTTGCTCGCTTCCAGGCGTTGAAAAATGTGGCTGTAGTGTGCGTGATTGCGAAGTTGCGCCAACCGCTGACCGAGAATTTCTGGCTTAACACCAATGATCCGGAGATGGATATCCCCGGCTTGGTCGAGTACAGCAATTTACGCCCGCTGGACCAGCCCGTTGTGTATGTGCCGTTTTACATGCCGGGGGAACACCCTAAGTTTGCCGAGCCTGATCAAGTGTTTCTTGACAAGGTTCAACGCTATTTGAAGAAGATCAATCCGGCATTGACGGATGACGACTTTATCGAGCTTCGTGCAAGCCGCTATCGCTATGCCCAGCCGATTTGCGATCCGTGTTACCTGGACCGGCTTCCGCCCGTATCGTTGCCCATCAAGGGCCTGTGGGTGGCCGATACGTCGTATTACTATCCTGAAGACCGCGGGATATCGGAAAGTATCGATTTTGGCCGGAAGATGGCCCGGGATGCGGTAAAGTGATCCAACAATTCATGTCCAGGCAATTCTTGACATTCTTGTTGACCGGCGGTACCGCAGCGGCCGTCAACTTTGCATCACGAATTGTCTATAGCGTTTGGTTCAGCTTCTCGACGTCGGTGATCCTGGCATACCTCTCCGGCATGGTCACGGCCTTCGTACTCGCGAAGTTGTTTGTATTTAAAGACACTGAGCAGTCGGTGCATCGATCCGCGCTGTTTTTTGTGCTGGTCAATGTGGTGGCGGTCTTACAGACTTGGGGTATCAGTCTCGTCTTGGCATTTCACGTGCTGCCTGCGATCGGGGTAGAGCATTTCGTAGATGAAATTGCCCATGCCGTGGGTGTCGCGGTTCCGGTATTTTCCAGTTACTGGGGGCATAAACGCTGGTCATTTCGCTGATGCCTGAGCTTTTTTGACTCGATAGGAACCTTTATTATCAAGGTTGGGGCTGGCCAGCTCAGCAGGCCGGGCCTGCTGAGCTGGCTTCAGCCCTTCAGTGATGTGGGCTGTATCAATCACAAGGGACGGTATTGAATTACAATGTCTGCAGCGAATTTAGCTTTTAAAAAGTTACAGCCATATCGTGTGAATAAGGTCGGGTCGAAGGGTTGCTCGACAGCCTATTTTTGGCGAGTTGCACAGGTCGTTGAGAGAAAACATGAGTAAGTTACGGACATATTTGCTGAGCCTCCCCCGGCGGCAAAAACGTATCCTGCAGGTCATTGTCGACATATTTTTGGTGTGGGCCGCTTTGTGGATGGCGTTTCTGGTTCGTCTGGGAATAGACGACCTGATCAATCCGGTGGTTCAGCACACGTGGCTTTTTCTCAGTGCGCCCATCGTTGCCATTCCGCTATTCATCCGTTATGGCATGTACCGTGCCGTGATGCGTTACTTTGGAAACGATGCCTTGATTGAAATTATCAAGGCGGTCAATTTGTCTTCATTGATTCTTGGAATGTTCGTTTATTGGTATAGCAATCACGAAACCGTCGTGCCTCGATCAATCATTTTCAACTATTGGTGGTTGAGCATGATCATGATTGGCGGCTTGCGCCTTGCGATGCGTCAGTTCTTTCTCGGTGATTGGTTTACCGCCGCTCAGCACATGCCCTTTACCAGCCGAGAGGACGGATTAACCAAAGTCGCCATTTATGGTGCCGGGGCCGCAGGCAATCAATTGGTTGCAGCCTTGCGCATGGGGCGAGTAATGCGACCAGTCGCCTTTATTGACGACGATAATGGCATTGCCAATCGGGTGATATCCGGCCTGCTGGTCTATAAACCCAAGCATATCCAACAGATGATCGAAGCGACCGGTGCCCAGGAAATTCTCTTGGCTATTCCTTCTTCCAATCGTGGTCGCCGCCGTGACATTCTCGGCCTTCTCGAAGGGTACCCCCTGCATGTGAGAACGGTTCCGGGGTTCATGGACCTTGCCAGTGGCCGCGTCAAGGTCGACAACATTCAAGAGGTCGACATCGCCGATCTGCTAGGTCGTGACTCGGTCCCTGCCCAAGGGGAATTGCTCGAGCACTGTGTGCGAGGGCAAAGCGTGCTGGTCACTGGGGCCGGGGGATCCATCGGTTCCGAGCTCTGCCGGCAGATCTTGAATTTGCGCCCCACTACGCTTTTGCTTTTTGAACACAGTGAATTCAACCTTTACAGCATCCTGTGTGAGCTCGAGCAACGGATTGCCCGCGAGTCGTTGCCCATTCGGTTGTTGCCGATCCTTGGCTCGGTCCGCAACCAAACCAAATTATTGGACATTATGAAGACATGGCACGTGGATACGGTCTATCACGCCGCCGCCTACAAGCATGTCCCGATGGTTGAACACAATATTGCTGAAGGTGTGCTGAATAATGTGATTGGCACCTTACATACCGCCCAGGCCGCGCTTCAGGCGGGTGTTTCCAACTTTGTGCTGATTTCTACCGATAAAGCTGTTCGCCCAACGAATGTAATGGGTAGCACCAAGCGTCTTGCCGAGTTGACGCTGCAGGCACTTAGCAGAGAGTTGGCGCCGGTGCTGTTTGGCGACAAATCGAATATATCGTGCGTCAACACAACCCGCTTCACCATGGTCCGCTTCGGCAATGTATTGGGCTCCTCTGGGTCGGTGATTCCTCTGTTTCATAAGCAGATCAAAGCCGGTGGCCCCCTGACGGTCACTCACCCCAAGATTACCCGTTATTTCATGACCATCCCCGAAGCTGCGCAGTTAGTCATCCAGGCGGGCTCTATGGGGCAGGGGGGAGACGTGTTCGTGCTGGATATGGGGGAGCCGGTAAGGATTTTCGAGCTGGCAGAAAAGATGGTGCACCTGTCTGGCTTCAGTGTTCGTTCCGAGAAGAATCCTCACGGCGATATCGCCATCGAATTCACCGGCCTGCGCCCAGGTGAAAAACTGTATGAAGAATTGCTGATCGGTGACAACGTCGTTTCGACGCAACATCCGATGATAATGAGTGCGAACGAAGATCACTTGTCTTGGGACGTACTGAAGGCCAAGCTTGCCGAGTTGGTGGCGGCGGTGGAGACGGATGATTACCCACGTGTTCGCCAACTGCTGCGCGATACCGTTAGCGGTTATGCACCCGATGGCGAAATCGTTGACTGGATACACCAGCAACGTCGCCTGGAACCCTGATTGACAAACGAGCCAACGCCTTGTACTCGCGTTGCTTATCTGGATTAGCGCCCTTCTTGCAGGGGCGGACGTAATGACGCACAGCGAGATAGCTGATGCCAAATGGAGTAGATGATGTCTAAAATATTGATCGCAGGTGCCGGTGGGGCGCCTTCTGAGGGCGTGATTAACTCGTTGTTGCGCGCGCAGAAGAAAGAAACTGTGATTGGTATGGGCTCTGAGCCAACCGATCTTGCTCTCTCAGTAGCGAGCAAAAAGTTATATATTCCGTACGCCAACTCCGCCGATTACAAGGTCAAACTTCTCCAGCTGCTCAATACTGAAAAGCCGGATCTGGTGCATTTTCAGAACGATCTGGAAATATTTCATGCGTCGATGATTCGGGAAGATATTCTCGCGACGGGAACGAAGTTGTTCATGCCCGAGCATGATGTTATTGATACGTGTGTTCACAAGCATAAGTCTTATCTTGCATTCAAGAGCGCTGGTATTCCAGTGCCTGAAAATATGATGATCAATGACGAAGCCGATTTGCGTGCAGCGTTTAAAGTGCTGGGCCGAGATGATGGGAAAATCTGGTTGCGAGCATCGTCTATCGGTGGCGGTGGCAAGGGCGCGATTCCTACCAGTGATTTTGATTTGGCCAAGGCTTGGATCAACCACTATAACGGCTGGGGCGACTTTGTCGCTGCAGAGATGCTGACCCCGAACACTATTACGTGGTTATCTATCTGGTACGAAGGAAAGCTGGTTGTCGCACAGTCGCGTGAGCGCCGCAGCTGGACTCACGGCAACCGAAGCATTTCGGGCGTGACCGGGGTTACCAAAGTGGGGGTGACGTGCGCAAACGACCTCGCTACGGAGATCGCGATAAACAGCGTCAAGGCGGTGTCGGACAAGCCACACGGAATATTCGGTGTCGACATGGCTTACGATAAGAACGGCGTTCCTAATCCGACTGAAATAAATATCTCGCGCTTTTTTACCACGGTTCTGTTTTTCACAGAGGCAGGGTTGAACATGCCGGAGATTTTCAAGGATATCGCCCTATATAACGAGTTTCCTGTGCTTGAACAAAACATCAACCCACTGCCAAATGATTTGATGTGGTTGCGCGGAATGGACACTCAGCCGATGCTCACGACGGCCGAAGGGATCAATAACGAAATCGTCTTCTTATGAAAGTTCTGATAACCGGGGCTTCTGGGTTTATCGGCGCGCGCTTGCTTGACGCGGCTATCGCCGCGTGGGGAAAGGAGAACGTTCTAGCGCTGAGTTCGATGAAGAATGAGAAGTGCCAGACTATTGTTTATGATCTTCAGGGTGATGGGCTGGCTTTAGCCGCCTCTGAAGTTTCATTGTTGCGTGAGGTGACGCTGCTCATCCATGCGGGGGCTTTTACTCCGAAAAGCGCAGCCGAAGCCAATGATATTGAGCGGTGCAATCAAAATATATCGTTTACGCAGCAGTTATTGGATCTGCCTTTCGCAATTCTGAAAAAAATAATTTATATAAGCACCCTCGACGTTTATGCGCCATCTGCGCTTATTTCGGAGTTGAGCCTCGCACTTCCTGCGACGTTGTACGGGTGGTCAAAATTGTACTGCGAACAACTTATTTCGGTGCGTGCGCATGAGATGAACCTATCGTGTCAGATTTTGCGTATCGGGCATGTTTATGGACCTGGCGAAGAAAAATATGCCAAGTTTCTTCCTCGCGCTATTCGAGCGATTATTTCCGGGGAACCTGTCGAGTTGTATGGTGATGGTGCGGAACTCAGAAGCTTTATTTATATTGATGATGTGGTTAAGGCAATTCTCTCTGCCGTAGATTTGAATGAAGATGTTGGCGTGATTAATGTCGTTGGTGGTAACGAGTTATCAATCAAGGAAGTCTTGGACTGTTTGATTTCCATAAGTGGTAAGGATGTACCCATTTTGACTCGGGCGTTTGCTGGGGTGAAAAGAGATTTTGTATTTGATACCCGGCTTATGAACGAAAAGCTACTCCCTGTAGAAAAGGATTTTATCTCGGGTCTGAAAGAAGAATATGATTATTTTGCGAAAATGATATGAATATCATATTTGACCTTGATGGTACGTTGATCGACTCCAAGCAGCGCCTGTACCAGCTGTTTCAACACTTAGTCCCTGCTTCCACGTTGACGTTTCAGCAGTATTGGCAGTTCAAACACAATAGATTATCGAATGAGCTGATTTTGTCGACTGAGTTTAGCTATGCTGATCCCGATATACAGCGCTTCGTGAGTGCATGGATGGGGCTGATTGAAAGTCCTAAGTTTCTGTCCATGGATGCTAATTTCAAAGGTGTCAAGGAAACCTTGCGTCGGCTCGGTGCTCAGGCACGTCTGTATGTCTGCACGGCCCGCCAGTCACGCGAGTCCGCGGTGGTCCAGTTAGAATCACTGGGGCTATCGAGCTATTTTGAAAGCCTGATGGTGACGGAGCAAAAGTACTCCAAAACGTCCATTATCGAGCGTCAGATCTCTGATCTTACGCCTGCGGACTGGCTCATAGGCGATACGGGATCCGATATCAAGGTTGCCCACGCTCTGGGCATTAATTCTTGTGCGGTGTTATCCGGTTTTATGAGTCATGAGGCTTTGCTCACTTATAGACCCACCCGTATCATTGATTCGGTCGTAGCGTTTACCTTGTAGCGTTCAGGCACCCTTTTTATTCGCAGCGGCTGTTGAACAACGGCCGTTTGGCCGGTCGGGTTTAAGTGATAGCTAAAGGATTGCAACGAGCGTTTATTCTAGTTTCAATTAACACTCTGTAACGCAGCCATTTTTGACTCTTCCCAAACATCACCTAAGTTTGAACAGCAGCTTCGGAAAAGCAGCTTTTATCTCTTACGCATGTCATGGAGCGTCAAAATGCAAAACACCTACCTAACCGCCTTAGTCTTCGCCTTCCTCACCACCCTCTCCGTCACCACCAGCGCAGCCCCGTCCGTCAAACCCGAAGCCCCAAGCCCCCCCATCACTGCCCAAATGCCCAAGGCCGAGCAATCCGCCAAGGTCAACCTGAATGCCGCCGATGCCGAAACCCTGCGTCGCGACCTCTTCGGTATCGGCGGCGCCAAAGCGAAGGCAATCGTTGCCTATCGCGAAAGCAACGGCCCGTTCACAGCGGTGGATGAGTTGTTGGAGGTGAAGGGCATCGGCAAGGCGTTGCTGGAGAAGAATCGCGATAGGGTGGTGATCAACTAAGCGAACCGGGAGGCCGGTTATTGACCGGCCTTTTCATCCTCCGGAATCCCGGCCTTCACGCTTTCCCGCACCGCGTCTACCATCAGTGTAGCCAATTACGAATCCTCGACACTTCGGGCCAATACCAACGCCCCACCAGTGTTGACATCATCACCAAAACCCGTGGCATCGCCACGGCCATCTCCCAATACCGCCTCAACCTGTCTGAGCTGTGCGTCGAGCACCGACTCGGTGGTTGCACTGGGCTGGCCTCTCAACCGCAGTTCGGAGGATATGGTCTGCAGCGGGCAGCCTTCACCCATTGTGGTGCCAATCCGAGAGGTAACTATCGATGAATGCTTCCAGTGGCCGTTCCTGGCTAAATAGCATTTCGCAGTGGGCATCCAGCTCTGCCGCTGCAGCCTGCACGGCTTTTGCCAGCAGTTCGTGCACATAAAAACCGCCATGCGTCAGGTTCAGCGCCTTCATCAGGGGCTGTAAGCCGGTAGCGCCGATGCCGTCGCGGCGAAAGCGTACGGAGGCTTCCTTAATGATGCGTTGATGGGGCTGGGCTTTATGGTCGGGTGAATAGCGCATCTGAGGGCCTCGATAACATGGTGGCATCTTAACCAAACTTGATTTTTTACACACTTGCTCCGAGGACAAGTCGTTGGCATGAAAAGTGATTATTTCTTCGCGTGGAATTGTTCAACAATCATGAGGTAGCAATGTCACTCACCCTGTCTCTAGCCGACCAGATCGCCCTGGAACTGCGTGCCGACATCATCGGTGGGCGACTGTTGCCGGGAATGGCGCTGGTCGAGGCGGAGTTGGTCAAGTCCTATAACGCGTCGCGCAATACGATTCGTGAGGCGTTGCACCGTTTGGGGCAGGAAGGGTTGACGCGGTATGTGCGTAATAAGGGCGTGATGGTGCGTCGGTTGGAACGCGAAGAGGTGCGGGATTTATTTGTCGTTCGTCGCACCCTTGAATTGCAGGCCATTGCCCAGGGCGGTGTGCTGACCCGAGACCAATCCGAGCGTATGCAGGACGCCATCGAGGCCACCGCGCTGGCTCGGGAGCGGAAGGATTGGCGTTCCGTGGCCACCCACAGCCTGTTGTTTCACCAGCAGATTGTCGGGCTGATGCGCAGCCCGTTGTTCGATGAGTTTTTCGCCCAGGTGATCGCGCAATTGCGTCTGGTGTTTTGCGC
>Ga0209913_1000168_pt1 | contig 68384 bp, 72 predicted proteins | sample PersoiDNA2013203_FD_185805 | JGI IMG/M metagenome (GOLD analysis project Ga0209913, IMG submission 185805) | Permafrost soil microbial communities from the Arctic, to analyse light accelerated degradation of dissolved organic matter (DOM) -... | ecosystem: Environmental > Terrestrial > Soil >...
AGATGTACAGGTAATCCGCGATGTGCTAATTCAACAGCAACGGCTGCCGCTATCGTTGTTTTACCAACGCCACCTTTACCCATCAACATTACCAAGCCATGGCCATCCTCTGCAATGCTATCAACCAGTTTAGATAAACTCGGTTTATCCAATTCAATAGTCGTGTTGATCATAGGTTGTGTATGCCAAGGAGTATCTTTCAGTAACTGACGCAAAGCATCCAACCCGACTAAGTCGAAGGCTTTAAGAACAACCAGATCTTGTGGTAGCTCTTTCAAAACTTCAGGAATAGTAAGAAGGGCGGCCTGCTCACGTTTATAGATAGCTGCGGCCAATGGGTCATTTTCTGCCTCATCCCTAGGTAGAATGGCGTTAATGACCAGATATTGCTGATTCAGACCAATGGAAGAAAGTTCCTCATGTGTACGGGCGACCTCGCGTAAGGTGGATTGCTGTGCTCGGGCGACCAGGATTAAACGAGTTAACTTGCTATCGGCGAGCGCATCCACCGCCGCCTTATATTGTTCGCGTTGCTTTTCCAGTCCAGCGAGGGGACCAAGGCACGATGCATCGCCTTTGCCTTCTTCCAGAAAGCCGCTCCAGGCGCCAGGTAATTGCAACAAGCGAATGGTGTGCCCAGTGGGGGCTGTGTCGAATACGATGTGATCGTAGTCAGCTGTTATAGGCGAATCGATAAGTAAGGCTGTAAATTCGTCGAATGCCGCAATTTCTGTGGTGCAGGCACCTGAGAGTTGCTCCTCAATACCTTTAACCACAGCTTCTGGCAAGATGCCTCTTACTGGCCCAACGATTCGATCCCTATATATTTGTGCCGCGGCCTGTGGGTCGATTTCTAGCGCCGATAAGTTTGGAACTGCTGGAACTACAGTAATGTTGTTGCCGATGCTGATGCCGAATACTTGTCCGACGTTTGAAGCAGGATCTGTACTAACCAGCAGTACCCGCTTACCAGCCTCTGCCAATCGGATTGCCGTTGCGCAGGCAATCGAGGTTTTACCTACGCCGCCTTTGCCAGTGAAAAATAGAAAACGCGGTGGTTTATCTAGAAACTTCATCTTGAGAAATTCTGATTATAATTTAACAGCATTTATTACCACCACTGCAACATCCTTCAACTGGTTTTATTTCTGGTTCTGGCTGGGCGATTCCAGCCCAGCGTGATAGTTCAATGCGATTGGGATAACGTCCTGCTAAAGCGAATTCACCATCAACCAAAATCAGCGGTAGGGCATCTTGCCCCGAACGCTCTAGAAACTCTTTTACGACCAGAGTGTTCGCAAAAGCCATTGGCTGCTGAGCTAGATTAAATCGTTCAATTCGTGCGCCATTTTGTTTGGCCCAATCTACATCGGCAGAAAAGCTAACTAATTGCTGGTCTACATCCACACCACATACACCCGTGTTACAGCACATTGCCGGGTCAAAAACCTGTATTGATTTCATGAGAGCATCTCCTTACTTATAAGGTGGTGGCAATTTTATAAATTTCAATATTTAGTTGGATATTGGTATTGAAACGGTTTAATGGCAAACACCAATAAAAAACTTGGAATTTAAAGCGTTAGGCGATTTATTCATCCGTTTTCAGTCAATAAAAGGCGCTGGTTAAGGAATGAATAATCGCCGCATTTACCTTACTTATCTTTGTGTTCTTGCATAAAGTGATGGATTTCTTCACGATCTAAAGTGCCATCTTTATCTGTGTCAATGGCATCAAAGTTTTTAGAAACACGCGGCAATTTTTGAGCTTCCTCTTTCGTGAGAGTGCCATCGTTGTCAGTATCAGCAGCGGCAAACTCTTTTGAGTGTTTTTTATGCATCGCGCTAGACTTCTTATTATGTATATGACGACCGCAAACATTTAACTCATCCTTACTGATGGTACCGTCTTTGTTAGTATCCATCATATCAAAATCACGCGTGCAAACAGCTTTAACTTCCTCTTTGTCTAGCGTGCCGTCCTTGTTCGTATCAGCTTCTTCAAATGTTTTTTTTGCGTGCATTTTGCAATGTTCGCCCATACCGTCATGGTTAGCAAACGCTGGCAAGGATAAACCAAAGCCAAGTGCAGCAGTTAAAAGGATTGTGAGTGATTTATTCATAGTGAAAGACCCCTAAATTAAAAATTGGTTAACGCAAACTTAAGTTCGATGAATTTTCGTACAGTTCATGATTATGCTGCATTTGAATTTTTTTATGTATATCGGAATTTAATAATTTAATGATTACAGCTTGTTTGGGCACTAAAAGTTAAGTATTTTTTGTCTAAATTAGTACATGCTTGAGTTAAGCTTGGTTTTTTTAGCAAGCTAAAAATGAAAGAATCATTAATCATGTGTATCATGCGAAGAATAATGTTAATGGATATATTTTCAGCATATATCATCATGGCATTTTTGATTAAATGTGAAGTATTTTCTGACGGTATAATTCATCTCAAAATAACTAATTGGAATCAGCTAATACGCATTAATTGCAAGCTGTAAGCTAAAGCTTATTATTAGATTAATCTGGCAATATATTGATGTTAAACGTTAATTAAAATAATTTAATGCTATGTTCGGTGGAAAAAATTGAAAGATTATTATGCGATTTTAGGCGTTGCAGCCAATGTTGCCTTGAGCGACATAAAAAGTGCTTACCGTAAAAAGGCATCCCAGCTACATCCTGATAAAAACTCATCCAGTGATGCGCCTGCAAGATTCAGGGAAGTGCAGGAAGCTTATGAAGTACTTTCTGATATTAATAAACGAAAGGTATATGACGAAAATCGCAGGCGTAGTTTGTTGGATAGTCCAATTGATACAGCACGTGAAATTTGGAAATACTATCTAGATGGAGTTTTAAAACAATGAGAATATCTCGTTACTTTACCGAATTAATGGCGACTTACATTGCCGAAATTGATGACTTAAAAACTGACTCTGGAGGCGGTGATGTCCTGAAATCCAGACTTAAAGACAGGCGCTCTCAAATTGTCGACTTAATGCCTATTATGGAGACTAATCCAGAAATGCTGGCTGTTGCTTTTCATAAAAGCATAGTCGTTAAAGATACAAAAACGATTCTTAATTACTTGTCTAAAGAACCTGCACAATTTCCGTCATGGGACTCAGTGTCACCAAGTGTGCAATTTGAGTCTTGGGCGATAGCACCTGTTGAAACATTAAAAAAAGCCGAAGGCGGTGAGCAGTTTCTACTTACAACAGTAATGCTTGAGTTCCTATTTTCGCGCTATGAGATTAGTGAAGATCACTATGAGGAAGAAGATTCGGAAGATGAGTCTGAGGACTTAAACGAGGCGGGTGGACAGTGGCTTTCTGATCAAGGTTTTGATAGCCACGAGTAAATTTGATTTTTAAGTAGTAAGGACAATAAATGACCCATGCATTAGTTATACAAGCAACCAGCCTTATTCAGTCTGGTGACATAGTGAGGGCTGAGGAGCTACTGACAGCCCTGGTTGAGACTGATGGAGACCATGCACTGGTAGAAGTGCTAGACGAAATGCCGTCAAAAGATTTATTGGCAGTGATCCGCGAATATGACTCATCTAAACAGTCCATTTTGAGTTTGCTGATTACCCCAGATCAATTTGCGCGAGCTGTCGTTTTAGACCGGCTATATGGAGACCGCTCACATGAGCATCTTCGGGGAATGATCAACTCAGTCATCTTTAGAGAAGATGCTAATGCCAATGATTTTATCTATGCCATTTCGGAGCTTGAGTTTGGCTATGAAGCTTTAGCCGATTACCTTTCAGATCGAGCAGAGGAGGTGGTTGGTACATCAAATGCGCTCGAAACTGAAGATATTTCACGCGCTGAAATTAGTGACCATGACTGGAAAGAAGTCACTTGGCTACTTAGACATGACCATCCAGATGTCTACTCTAATGTGTTGGTGCTTTTAAAAGCGATGCTTGACGATGAGGCAAGTGCTGAAGCTGAACTTGCCTTTATTGATGAAGATGACGAGAGAGCTGATGCCGAAGCCAGAGATGCTGCCGCTAAGGAAGCTAAAGCTAAAAGTGACGAAGATGATGATTCAGCAATTTAAGTAATTTGCATTTTAGATAACGATTTACGGCACTCACTTATGGCTCTTACTGAAAACAATCAATCCCTTGCCTTTTACGACAATGCTCCTTTTTTTGATAGGGCATTTAAGTATGCTGTTCAGCATAAGTTGATTGAGCAGGAAAAAATTGATGAAATTATCAATGATGCGGCTACCGGCACTATTCAAATAGCTGAATACTTTGGCGCATCTTCTCATTTACGTCAAAACCTGGCAGAAGCAAGCCAATGGATGGTGAGTCTAGTGGGTTTGTATCTTGAGGATGCAACAAATGGCGTGCTAGCTCAGGCAGCACAGATGCTTAAAGAAAAGTCCTTTCGGTCACTTTCTCGTGGCGGATCGCAAATGTTAAAGGTCTTGTTTGGCTTGCCAGAGGATAATCACTTCGGCTCGCCACGGTTTGATTCTGAAAGTGAGTTTCTAAAAAGATGCCTAAACACAGGCATGACAGTTACAAAATATAAGCAGACTTTAAAAGATCATGAGCGATTCAAGAGTGAGCTAGGTTTTGCGAGTTGGTTGATTAAAAAAATCGGCGCCCCGGTCAGTGCGTTTAATGATTTACATGCCTCAGCTGAACATGTGATACGTACGTCATTGCTTTTTTTAGCCTATGGCGCAAAAAAAATAGGGAGTCATAAATCCAGCTTCCCTGACGAGAATGGTTTGTTTGATATATTTACCTCAATGAGAAAAGAGTGGGGGTTCTTAGGCGATGTGACTTGTTCGAAAAAGTTTTTAGAAGACATTCCTGAAACGTTTTTACCAGTGGCATTGCAAATACTTTCAAGTATCCAAAATGACGATATTCCCAAAATAGTCAACCAATCTATACCGCTAGCTACAGTATTTGCAGACTTGAAAGTTCGTCAATATTTTTTCTTATTTGACCCATTAAATGATGTAAGCCAGTTTGATAAGAAACTTGCAGAAGAGTGGTTTTCATTGACAGGTGGGGCAGAGGATGATGCGTTACTTTTAACTTTGTTTATATGCGCAGCATCTGGAGTAGCACCGAAAACATCATTAAAGGTCAGCGAAGCAAAAAAAGCAGTGTTAAATATTCGTGAAAAAGGCGTGCTAGACAAAGAAGTGACTAAACTCATTAAGAAAGCGCCTCATGATGAGTCGGAGCAGTTGCTGGCACTTTGGGGAGATTTTATCGAGGATGCAGAGTTGTTCTTACTTGATAAGGATGATGAAAAGTTAGTGCAGGTTATGTCTTATCTAAGGGATCACTGCAATATAGTTGCGGCCTAATGCCATGAATCAAGCGTAATGCTTCACTTTTGTAATCATCATGATGATCATCAAATGTAATGTGAATTGAATGAGTCGACTATTTGACCTCAATAGTGTGATTCTCTACTTTTATGATTTGATTTTTACGAATTTTAGCGGTTTTTCTCGTTTCGGTTAAACCATCAACCTGCACCAATCCCTCGGCAACCATAGCCTTGCCGCGACCGCCACTGTCCGCCAAGCCGACTAATTTTAGCAAATTACATAGCTCGATATATTCCGTAGTTAAATCAAATTGAATTGTTTGCGACATATATATTCCGTTGAATTGAATCGAGCTAAATAAAAGTGAACTTGATGCCTGACCCTATATGGCTTGATGCCCAATATATCGGCAAATAGTATCGCCGAATCAGACTGGTATCATTATATTACAAGATTTTACGTTCCTTTTGTTTGCAAGGACATAGTCGAGCATATTATACAATTTAGGGTATCGCAGTTCGTTGTTTTGCTTTCTGTAGACAGTTTCAGTTTAAATCTCTTCGTAACGGACATCTGCCGTTGTCTTTATTCTCTTAAACTGCACGAATCCGTACTTATTTCACCTTGCCATGATTCATGCTCGTAACCTTAGTTTACTTGCGGACTATTAATGGTTGTCCTATAGTTGCCAAAAGGCATTCGGGAACATGATTATGAAGAAACTACAAGTAACAATAACGTTAGAGATGGACATCCCTGATGATTGGACGCTGGTTGATCATCCTGATGGAGGGCCTGTGTTATCCGTAGATGACGGTAGATATATGTACATGAGTTTTCTACCCATGTTTACCGACTCGCTTGAACCTGATTCAGATTGGACAAGCGATCGTGCTGATATGTTAGTGGTTCAAGTTTTGGATAAGATTCAGTACGAAAAAGTCGAGATGAAAATTGTGGCTGACTAAAAACCGAACAGGTGGAAGTGATTTGAAGCAAGTAAGTAAACATTGTGTAAGTATCAGATTAGTATCCTGCTTAGATTTTTTATAGATATGTAATTTTACATAATATACATTATACGAAGTTACTAGCTAGCGCTTAAAGCGCCTTCGTCGGTTGTGGAGTTCAATAAACGGCTGTTCGCTCTCTGCGACGATATCGGAGATTATTATGGCTAGATCCAGAACTAATGCGGAAAGTCCATTCAGCAGATTCTCGGCAGCTGCTCACCCGTTAGCCAGTCTACAATTCGTCGACCGCCCATCCTAGTGTTCATTTGAACGAAACAGTGCCTATCCTCATGCACCTCGCCGATAATTACAGCTCCCTCACCAAGCGCATGATTGCACATAACGGACAGCATCCGCTCAGCATCTTCCGGCGCACAAATAGCAACGAGTTTCCCTTCGTTGGCGACATAAAGCGGATCTAACCCGAGAAACTCGCAGGCAGCCTCCACCGTCTTATTTACTGGAATACTGGCTTCCTGCAACATCATACCAACGCCTGACTGTTTGGCGATTTCGTTCAAGGTGGTCACCAGACCGCCGCGTGTAGGGTCACGCAATGCGCGTAATTTCCCGCCACAGTCGAGCATGGCAGCGATTAGTCCTTGCAGTGGGGCGCTATCCGAAACAATAGGCGCATCAAATGATAAACCCTCGCGCTGCGACATGATTGCCATACCATGCTCGCCTATGCTACCCGATAGCAGAATTTTGTCTCCTGGACGTGCAAGATTACCGGAAAGCGTCACGCCATCACGAACTACACCTACGCCTGTTGTTGTGATGAACACGCCATCCCCTTTACCCTTTTCCACTACTTTGGTATCACCGGTAACAATCATAACGCCGGCATTTTGTGACGCCTTTGCCATGGATTCAACGATGCGCCTGAGATCTGCTAGCGGAAAGCCTTCTTCAAGGATGAAGGATGCAGCCAGATAAAGTGGCTTTGCACCCATCACTGCGATATCATTGACTGTACCGTAGACTGACAGACTGCCGATGTCGCCGCCGGGAAAGAACAATGGTGAGACTACATGGCTGTCGGTGGATATGACTAGCCGCCCTTTCGCCTCTGGCAGCACTGTACCATCGTTGCCCTGCACCAAAAACTCGTTGTCTAAAAGGGTGACAAACAATTCATTGATCAATTGCGCCATGGCGCGTCCGCCACTGCCATGGCTCATATCAACACAGCCGTGTTTAAAGTCTAGTTTTGGACCCGCCATGACGCTATCCTCAAGCCGCCATCACAGCGACATCCTTAAAACGGCCGTAAGTATAATGCGCAGCGCAGGCACCCTCTGACGACACCATGCATGATCCGATGGGATTGCCTGGTGTACATACCGTCCCGAATATCTTGCAGTCTTGTGGGCGCTTTTCACCTCGGAGAATGGCACTGCATTCACACGCCTTGCTATCTGGCACGGGATGATATTGGAGGCTGAATTTCAGTTCCGCATCAAGGTCGGCATAAGCCGGGCGCAGTTTTAGTGCACTATGAGGGATGCTTCCTAGTCCGCGCCACTCGAAGCTATCACGCAGTTCAAACACCTCTTCAACCAGTGCCTGCGCTTTGAGGTTGCCCATATGAGTCACCGCGCGCGTGAACTCGTTCTCGACTTCAGCGCGACCCTGATTGATTTGGCGCAACAGCATTAAGATGGCTTGCATCATATCCAGTGGCTCGAACCCTGCGATCACAACCGGTTTGCCATAGTCGTTTGCAAACGGCTCGTAGGGCTTGCTGCCAATCACCGTGGATACATGCGCTGGACCGACAAAACCATTCAGTTTTGCTCCGCCTTCATTGATAAGAATCGTATGCATCGCGGCGGGGGTCAATACATGGTTGCAGATTACGGAAAAATTGCTGAGGCCGAGAACCCTGGCCTGCCTGATGGCCACAGCAGTGGGTGGAGTCGTTGTTTCAAAGCCGATGGCAAAGAATACCACCTGCTGATCCGGATGCCTCTGCGCCAGACTCAGCGCGTCCGTGACAGAATACACCATACGCACATCAGCGCCTTGCGCTTTGGCCTTGAGTAATGACATACCGCCCGATGCCGGCACGCGTAAGCAATCACCATAAGTACACAGTATAACCTTGTGCTGAATTACCAAACCAATCGCCATATCAATCCGACCGATCGGAAGCACGCATACAGGGCAACCTGGACCATGAATCATCCGTACTGAGGGTGGCAACAGGTCACCTAACCCATAGCGCGAAATAGCGTGTGTATGCCCACCGCAAAATTCCATCAAGTTGTAATTTCTAGCAACATCCGCCTCATGAGCAATATTGGCCATGATATTCTTTGCCAATCTACCATCGCGGAATTCGTCAATATACCTCATACGACACCACTCCCGGTTTTGCCCTGACTCAGTTCCTCCTGTAAGTCAATTTCTGCAAATAGTGCTAATGTGTGCTCTGCCTCTTCCAGATCGAGCTTCTGCAGCGCGAAACCAGCATGAATGATGACGAAATCGTCCACAGCCACATTATCTACCAGCGCCAAAGAAACCTCTTTTCGCACGCCACCTAGATTCACGATGGCAGTTTCTGCGCCAGTAATTTCTTCAATACGTGCGGGAATAGCCAGACACATCAGTCATTTCCTTGTAAATGATACATTCCAATCCAGGCCTGCCCCAAGGATAAGCCACTGTCGCCGGGCGACAACTGCCGTGCAGTGAGCACTTTTATATCACGCGCAGCCAAGGATTCCGATAGGCGGCATAATAACAGTCGATTCAAAAAACAGCCGCCGCCGCAGACTAGGGTACGCATGTTGTAGCTCTCTGCAACGCCTGCCACCCATTCTGTCAGCCCTGAAACCAGCGTGGCATGGAACAGTGAGGCAAGATATCCAACATCACCTCCATCGACCAATACTGCCAGCAAAGGGCGAAAATCTAAGGTGTCGCCAAGCCGATAACCGGCTGGCATTGCGTCCACATCTCCGTGCCGCTCTGCCAAGGCTTGCAACATAATGGCTGCTTCGCCTTCGAAAGACTGAACCGGACAGATGCCCAGCAATCCCGCAGCAGCATCAAATAGCCTTCCCATGCTGGATGTCGGGGGACAATTCAGGTCGCGTTGCAGCATTGAAACCACCGTAGTTGCGGCAGGCTGTGCGGAGAAACGATCAGCGACTTCATCCCCACGACCAAGATCGTCTAGCACCGAGGCTGCCATGCGCCAAGGCTCGTGTGCAGCCCGATCACCACCTGGCAATCTTAATTCGTGGAGGTGTCCTAAGCGCTCGAAGTCGCCTCCATCCACTTTCAGTAACTCTCCTCCCCATGCACCGCCATCGCTACCCAGCCCCACACCATCCAGTCCTAAACCGATGACAGGGCCAATTACGCCATGTTCGGCACATACTGAAGCGACATGAGCATGGTGGTGTTGTACACCGATTGCGGGAATTTTCTTGCGTTCTGCGAACTCAAGCGCCAGCCGGGTACTGTAGAAATCCGGATGCAGGTCATGAACAATCAGCTGCGGATTGAAATCTGGAATCGCACAGAAATGCTCCACAACCTCTTCTAATGCCAGACAGGCATCGGCCTGATCAAGATCACCATTTAGACGGGAAACATAAGCCATATTCCCCTGCACTGCGCACGCCGTATTCTTAAACCAGCCACCCAGCGCCAGCACGTCGCTAACGGAGAAAGGCAGAGGTATGGTCTGGGAGATATTGCTATTCTGCAGGTTGAAAGTAGTTACATCAACTTCAGCGCTGGGTGAATAGATCTTCATCTAATTCGGTGAATTGCGCTTAAGTATGTCATCTGGCTCGCTTTTTCTCACTGAAATCGCTTCTTGTTCTCGTGCCAGCCATTTCAACCACTCGTCCATACCTTCACCAGTCGTCGCTGATATATGGATAACTGTGATGGCTGGATTAACCCTGAGCGCATTTTCTATCACGCGTTCTACATTAAAATCCAAATGTGGCAGCAGATCACACTTGTTAAGCAGCATCAGCTGTGAGGCACGGAACATATCCGGATATTTCAATGGCTTATCCTCCCCTTCCGTCACCGAGAGGATTACAACCTTGGCCGCCTCGCCGAGATCAAAGGCTGCCGGGCAAACAAGATTACCGACATTTTCAATGAACAGCAGCGAATCGTCCTCAAGGGACATGGTTTCCAGCGCCTGTCTGACCATGAATGCATCCAGATGGCAACCCTTGCCGGTATTGATCTGAATCGCTGGAGCACCAGCGGCACGGATGCGATCTGCATCATTGGCCGTTTGCTGGTCACCTTCGATCACGGCGATAGGAAGCCGCCCTTCCAACTCCGCTATTGTTCTTACCAATAGCGAGGTTTTGCCCGATCCCGGACTAGATACCAGATTGAGTACTAGAATACCGCGATTTTCTAATGAACTACGATTCACGGCTGCATCGCTGTTATTTTTGGAGAGAATATCGCGCTCGATCTGTACCATACGCGACTGTGTCAGGCCGGGGGCGTGAGCATGTAACACGCGACCAATACTTAGCAGACCATGGGTATGGTTGGCGTAATCATGGGGATGAGTGTGCCGATAAGTCCTGCCACCGCTGACAATATGCTTGTTTTCATGCACTTGGGGTGCATGGCTGTGCGCCGAACCATCTTCATGTAAATGCCAGTTAAGATCACGCTCAAGTCCCGCTTGTCCTTCGATGGTCAATTTAGCCGTTCCGCAACCACAAGTTGTACACATTATTCTACCTCTAACTCCTTCACTCGCATCTGCATACCGCTGGTTGCCTGTACTTGATAGCCACCACACAGCGGGCATGCGTCTGGCTGCACTGAAATCGGCACAGCTTTGGCACATTGCATACACCAACCCTCACCAGGCAAATCGATGATTTTGAGGACAGCTCCTTCAGCAATGCTGTTTTGCATTACGATATCGAAGCAGAAACGCATTGCATCATTTTCTATCGTAGCAAGCTGCCCAATTTCAAGAATGACAGTTCTAACCTTCTTGAAATTCTGACTAAGCGCAGCATCTTCGATAATCTGCAATACGCTCTCGACCAGTGACATTTCATGCATAGGCAGCAAGATAAACGCCACTGAGCGTAATCGCTATACCAATCAATCGTGTCAGTTTTTCCTTGCGCAAAGCTTTCATTGTCAAGCCGCATGTTTGGCCAACGCCGGTATGTGCAAATACGTCCAAGGGCAACAGACCCAGTGTCAAGGCGAACAATAATCTAAATATTACTATCTGAAACATACTCATCATAAAATAGAGTCTATGCCTATTCATATGAGGCGACAAGCGCTTTAGGACTAGCTGTCTCAGCAACAGAATGAGCATGGTCTCGCCATGCATTTTCCTCGGGCTGCTTTAATAATCCGCGGACAAAGTTGAATGATTCCTCTAGGTTTTTACTTGCCTGCGGTGATAGAGGCTCCCCCAATTCGAATGCTGTTCCTTCGACACACAGAATGAATGTAGGTGGTGGCTCCTCACCATGCACCGTCACATAAATGCTCAGCAATATTTCAGGTGCTACAGCGTGGCTGGTATGCCCAACCGACCATTTCTTGATTGCTTCGTAAAAGGTAAAAGGCGCCAATGTATCTTTACCCGCATCAATGATCAACACCAACTCTCGGCCCTTTAGATCCAAGGTATTCTCAACTTGTAACTGGAACTCCTCTAACAGTTCGATCTCAGTGGTTATCTTTAAACCTGCCAACCAATCGGCTATGCGCCTTAGTAATAAAGGACCCAAAGCATCGTCACCGCGACTTTCATTGCCTACAGCAATAAGAAGGTATGGTTTTACCATGTCTAGCTCAGCAGACCATCAGACGACTTAACGAGCCGGTGTACAAGCGCACCTTCAGCATCCATCAGCTCCACTTCCATTGGCATTTTTCCCAGCGCATGCGTGGCGCATGATAAACAGGGATCGAAGGCACGGATAGCGACCTCGATATGGTTAAGCAGTCCTTCGGTAATTTCGTTGCCGTCTAGATATTGAATTGCTACCTGGCGCACCGCCTCGTTCATCGCCTGATTGTTGTGGGTGGTGGATACTATCAGGTTAGCGCTGATTACCAGATCATTTTCATCGACAAGATAATGATGAATCAGGGTGCCGCGCGGCGCCTCGATAACACCTACACCGAGCCCAGTTCGTTCGCCTGAAACTATCAGATCGTCACCCATGATGACGTCGTCGTGTAGCAGATCCTTGATGGTCTCGACTGCGTGCAGCATCTCGATCATGCGCGCCCAATGGAATCCCAGAGTGGCCCCGGTCGCCCGGCCTTCATCGAAAGCGATAAACTCCCGTCGCTCCTTGTCAGCCAACGGGGTAGGAATGAAATCACAGTTGATTACGCGGGTAAGCGGCCCTACCCTATACCAGCCCTGTTCTGACCCTAAATTACGTAGAAACGGAAACTTATTATAACTCCATGATTTGACGTCTTCGGAAATGATGTCCCTATAGTGACGATAATCGAAATGATCAAACATAATTTCGCCCACCTGACTTCGCGCACGCAGGCCGCCATGATAGAGGTCCATGGCGCCATCTGCCCGTACCAGACTAAGCTGATGCGCATGAAATCTGCCGAATGCATTGTATTCATCCAAATTCTGTTCAAACAGTTTGCGAACCAAGCGCACCGCATCCTGGCTCCAGGAAATCATTTGATAGATATCAGCCAGTAATATGTCACGATCTTCCCTGCTGATCGACTTGTTGACTCCACCCGGAATGGCTCCGGTGCCATGAATGCGTTTGCCAGCAGTCATCCGAATAACTTCTTGGCCAAATTTGCGCAAGAGTACACCCCGTTTGGCGATGTCCGGATATGCGGCAGCTACTCCGACGATATTACGTCGGGCGACATCCGAATCGAATCCGAACAGCAAGTCAGGGGAACATAGATAAAAGAAATGTAGCGCATGAGACTGCACTATCTGACCATAGTGCATCAGCCTACGGTTCTTCTCGGCGGTAGGTGTCAGAGGTTCGGCGCCAAGCATCATATCCATAGCCTTGGCGGCGGCTAGATGATGCGATACTGGACAGATGCCGCACAAACGCTGCACCATCACCGGGACCTCCCAATAGGGCCGTCCCTGAATGAATTTTTCGAAACCACGGAACTCAACGATATGCAATCGTACCTGATGCACCTTGTTATTTTCGTCCAACAGGATAGTGACCTTGCCATGACCTTCAACGCGTGATACCGGATCTATAACAACGCGCCTGAGGTTTTCTGGATGTTCAGCAGTTTCGAGGTATGACATGATCGCTCTCAGTCGAAATGCATCTGGTCTTGATCAATCTCAGGCTCTCGCCCAGCGAGCAGATCAGTGAGAAACTTCCAGATGACATCACCTGAAGGAGGACAACCAGGCACAAAATAATCCACTTTGACCACTTCATGAATCGGGTACACCTTGTTGAGCAACAATGGTAACTCGAGGTCGTTAGGAATGCCGATGTGCGTCAGGCCAGGTTCAGTCAGATATACCTCTTCGAGAATTGCATACAAGGGAATCGAGTTCCGTTGTGCCGGAAGGCCGCCATTGATGGCGCAGGCGCCAACAGCCACCAATATCTTGCAGTGCTTACGAAAAGAGCGCAGCATCTGCACATTTTCTGAATTGCACAAACCACCTTCAATCAGGCCGAAATCACACTGTCCAATTTGCTTAATATCAGTAAAGGGTGATCGGTCAAACTCTACCAGTTCTAGCAGCTCGAAAAGGCGCTCATCAATATCAAGTAGTGACATGTGACAGCCAAAGCAGCCCGCTAAAGAGACTGTTGCCAACTTAGCTTTATGTTTAACCGTCGCTTTCATTTTACCGATCCTCTTTTACCATACGACTGTCGATGTAAACGTCTATCGACTGCTTGTCGAAGGTACGCTCGCCTATGGGCACGACGAAGCCGCGCTTCTTGGGCAAGATGACACCTACGGGACACACGTCAGCCGCCTTGTCTACTGCACTGAAATCAGTATCAGCTAGCTTGCCAGATTTCGCGTTGACAATGAGATGGGACTTTATTCCTCGTCCTCCAAGGGCAAACACATTCTTCCCATCAACGTCGCGGCTGGCACGCACACATAGAGAACACAAGATACAGCGATTAAAATCCAGCAGAAAATCCGGGTGTGAAGCATCAAGAGGACGGTTAGGAAAGAAATGATCATAATGTGAGTCCATCATTCCGAGGTGGTAAGCGGTTGCCTGTAGCTGGCAATCACCGCTTTTCTCACATGAAGGGCAAAAATGGTTACCTTCTACAAACAGCATTTGGGTCAACGCCCGGCGTTCGTCATTAAGTACTTCCGTCTCGCTTTCTACTACCATATGATCAGCTGCTAGCATGGTGCACGCAGCCGTCTGACGACCGTTGACCGTCACTGTGCACAGCTTGCATGAACCGTGCGGCTTGAAATCTGGGTGATAACATAAGTGTGGAATGTAGCTTCCAGCTTTAAGCGCAGCTTGAATGATGCTCTGACCATCATCGAAAGTAATGGTCTTGCCATCGAGGGTAAAGGTACCGCTCATGTCTTCTCCTCCACGTCGGGTAGATGTGCACCGCTATCGCTACGTCCGGTCATCTGGCGCGCGGCTTGCAGTGACCAATCGAGGTCAAAAGCAGGTATGAATTCCTGATGCAACATACGTAGCTTATAAGCCGGTCTAAATTTATTAATAGTATCCAGTACAGGGTTGCAGGCAGTGTGGCCAAGGCCACAGTGGCTCAAGGAAAGTAGCAAATTGTTAAGCTTCTCAATTTCCTTAAGATCGTATGGCGAACCATGACCATTATGCAGCTTGTCCATCAGGTTACGCAGCAATGAAGTGCCTACGCGGCAAGGCGTGCAGAATCCACAGCTTTCGTGGGCGAAGAAATGCACAAAATTACGCGCCACTTCGAACATGTCGCGCGTTGCATTGAAAACCATAAACGCCCCAGCAGTCGGAATGTCCTCAAAAGCGATGATATGATCGAATTCCTGATCCGACAACGTTACTCCGGATGGACCACTGACCTGAACGGCTTGCGCATCAATAGCGCCGCAATCCTCCAGAATCTGGCGTACGCTGACACCGAAAGGATATTCATAGATACCTGGCCGGCTGCAATCACCGGAGATAGACATAACTTTGGTGCCTGCCGATTTAAGTGTGCCGATACCAGCATACCACGCACCACCCTTCTGTGCGATGTGACATGTAGCAGCAAAGGTTTCGACGTTGTTCACTACTGTCGGCTGGTTAAGGTAGCCATGCGTCACTGGAAACGGAGGGCGGTTACGCGGCGTGCCGCGCTTACCTTCCAAGGATTCAATCAGTGCCGACTCTTCGCCACAGATGTAAGCGCCGGCACCGACATGGATTTCAATGTCAAAATCAAATTCTTCCTTTCCCTGAATGTTGCTGCCCAGCAGATTCTGCTGGTGGCGCCTTACTAGAACTTCATTTAGATGATCCAATAAGTAGCGATACTCGCCACGAAGATAGAGCAAGCCCTTCTGTGCACCGATGACATATCCGCAAAGCGTCATACCTTCGAACACCTTATCAGTGTAGCTAGTCAGTAACACACGATCTTTGAAGGTGCCCGGCTCGCCCTCATCAGCATTGCACACCACATAATGTGCTTCACCCGGAGCATTGCGGCAAGATTCCCACTTTATGCTGGTAGTGAAGCCTGCTCCACCCCTACCACGCAGACCAGATGTCCGAATTTCTGCCAGCATGCCATCCGGCCCACGCTTAATTGCTGCCGCCAGTGCGGCACCAGCCACGAAGCCATCTTCCAGCAGCAGGTCTTTGCGTCGTATGTTGTCCATCACCTGAAAATACTCGGGTGGCCACAGAGCAAGTGGCACCCGATTGCGGATCAGATCACAAATCTCATCCACTCGTTGTTCCGTCAATAGAGTAATAGCAAAATTATTTACCAAAATTGCCGGCCCTTGGTCACACATGCCTGTGCAGGAGGTAAAGTCCACGCTAACCAAGCCATCTTCGGACAACTTACCGGGCTCAACCCAGAGGTTTCGACACAGTCGCGCCATTAGCGACTGGTTATCAAGCATACGATCAGTAATGTTGTCGGAGAACAAAACTCGATACTTGCCGCGCGGTTCGAGATAGAAAAAAGAATAGAAGCTCGCCACACCTTCAATTTTGGTTCTGGGGACATTAAGTTTATTGATTAGGTAATCAATCGCATCCGGGTGCAGGTAGCCAAAACTTTCCTGTGCTTCCCGCAGTATCTGCACAAGGTTGATAGCCTGAAAGCCATAACGAGCGAGAATAGGATTTAGATAAGACTTGTGATCGACCTTAAGCTTATCCATCACCGACTCCATTCGAAAAATAGGTGGCATTATCTTGTTTATAAACTTTCGACCAGATGCAGGTTGACGACCACATGGTACTTAAAGAAAACATTATCCTGAGCGGTTTCAAGGTTGAAGTGCAATCACGCCAGCGATGGGAAAATCTAACATTTTCATGATCAGGTCTATCCGTTTTTTAAGATGATTCAGTAACAGGATACTTGAGGCTCATACAACTCAACCATTCCGAAATAACAGTTGGATGTTCAGACGATTGCCAATACTATGCTTGTTTGATTGAGTATGGAATACGTGTAAACACTAAGCACAATTTTGTATGATTATTTAATTTAAAGGCACGTTAGACTTTAAACGTGTTTAGATTTAATGCTAAAAAACTAACAGAGCATTTAAAATTTTTTGCAACAAAGTTCTAACTTATTTAAGTTCAATAAATTATCTAAATTCAAATGCAATAGTAAAAAATTTTATTAAAGAAAGGTTTACGTGCTTGGTCGTTAGACGTTGTGTTGTTCAATTAAAATAATGCAACAATTGATTGAAATTTATTATGCAACAATACATTTTAAAAAATGTAACTTTAACCTTTAAAGCAAGGCGAACCTGTAAGTAATACTGTCAACTACTGTATTTTTTTGCCGTATTAGTATGTTATTTTTGCCATCAGAGTGTTGTGGAAAATAAGCAAAACTACCTTTTACATTGCAATACAAAATCGCATAAAAGGCAGTCTCATGCAATCAGGCTAACATTAAAATAGACCTGCCTGTTTCCTTACTACAGCTTTTATTTCTTGGGCAGCATAGCCTTTTCTGGCGCGTTTCTGCAGATATTTAGTTAAGTTATCACCGTCAATTACTTTGGTTTTTCCTTTAACTACGATATTGGCCGATTTTCCGTCACTTAGTTCTATACGAGACAATGAGGCCTTATCTGGAATATCCATAATCCGCACACCTTTGCCGCCATTCGGATATTCGTTCACTTCGCTAATAGGAAATACTAATAGCTTGTTCTCTGTTGAGGTAGCCGCGATATGTGTGCGCTCATCCAGTTTGATCGGTTGCAGGATAGTCGCGTTATCTTCCGGTTTCATGAATCCCTTGCCTGCTTTTGGTCGTGCCACTAGACCTTTTAGCGGTGCAATGAATCCGTAACTGTTCGATGTGGTAAACAGGTATCTTTCATCATCCTTACCGGAAATCGCATGGATTAATTTAGCGCCGTTCTGCACCTCGATTATCGAGCTTACAGGTATGCCGTCCCCTTTGCCGCCGGGCACAATCGAAGCATCAAATGCGTAGCATCGGCCATTAGTGTCCAGCAAAACAATCGGCAGGGTCGTGCGCGTTTCAATGACCGCGAATTCACTGTCTCCGGATTTCCAGACGATTGAGTCACGCTCTACGCCGTGGCCTTGCCTAGCTCTGACCCAGCCATTCTTGGATAACAGGATAGTGACCGCCTCATCCACTACAAATGCTTTTTGACCGCCCTGCGCACGCTCAACAGGCTCAATCAATGTACGGCGGTCATCGCCATATTTCTCGGCATCCTGCTTTATTTCTTTTGCGGTAAGTCTGCGTAATTTGGTGTCGCTACTCAAGATGGTTTGTAAGCCATCGGCTTCTTCACGTAAGTCCTTCAATTCTTTTTCAATCTTGAAGCCTTCTAACCTGGCAAGTTGGCGCAACCTGATTTCCAGAATATCTTCCGCCTGGATTTCACTTAGCTGAAAAGCGGCAATCAAATCAACTTTCGGTTCATCTGAATTACGGATAACCCTAATTACTTCATCGATATGCAGGAAGGCAATCATGCGACCTTCCAGGATATGGATACGTTTATTAATCTTGTCCAAGTCGAACTGGCAACGTCTTCGTACAACATTAAGACGGAATTCGATCCATTCTTTGAGAATGGCAATCATACCTTTTTGTGCTGGCCGGCCATCGGTGCCAATCATCACCATATTGACCGGACATGAGACCTCCATGCTGGTATGTAGTAACAGGAACGCCATCAGTTCATCGTTGGAAACCTTGCTGGTCTTTGGTTCAATGATAAGGCGAACATCCTTCTTGCCCTCACTCTTTACGGTGTCAATCATGCTCAAGGCAGACTGTTTTACCAGCAATTGCTCTTGGTCAATTGTTTTTTTGTCTTTTTTCGGCTTTGGATTGGATATGGCAAGGATTTCATCCTGTATCGTTTCAACAGAAACTCCATGCGGCAGTTCATTAATGATGATGCGCCATTGGCCACGCGCCATTGGTTCAACTATCCACCTAGCCCGAAGTCTTAATGAACCGCGGCCTGTTTCATATGTTGAAAGGATGTCGGCGGTTTGTGTAATCAGCTGACCGCCACCAGGAAAATCAGGTCCAGGCACATGCTGCATAAACTCAGAAGTCGTACAGTCTGGATTGTCCATGACGTGCAACACAGCGTTGGCGATCTCGCGCATATTATGCGGCACCATTTCAGTGGCCATGCCCACGGCAATACCAGATGCGCCATTCAATAGCATCATCGGTAAGCGTGCTGGCAGTAGAACTGGCTCTTGAAAAGCCCCATCGTAGTTATTCTGGAAATTTACTGTGCCCCGGTCAATCTCGGACAGGAGCAAGTCGGCGATTGGAGATAAACGCATCTCGGTGTATCGCATCGCAGCAGCGCCATCACCGTCACGCGAGCCGAAGTTACCTTGTCCATCAATCAATGGGTAACGCAAAGTGAAGTCTTGTGCCAAACGAACGGCAGCTTCATAAGCGGAACTATCACCGTGAGGATGATACATACCAAGTACATTACCGACCACACGAGCTGATTTTACTGGCTTGACACCAGCCACCAAGCCCATTTCTTTCATGGCATACAGAATGCGGCGTTGTACGGGTTTCTGGCCGTCTTCTACGGAAGGAAGCGCGCGCCCTTTCACGACGGATACGGCATAGGCTAAATAAGCTTCTTCCGCGTATTCACCAATCGGTACTGCATTTTCTTCATTATTATTTTCTAGCATACTCGTATCCATTAAACATCTGCCTCAACATCATTACCGCGACGTTCTATCCATTCTTTTCTGGCTGCTGATTCGTTCTTTGCCATGAGCATATCGAACATCTTGAGCGCACCTTCCACTTCGCCTTCCGGTAAGCGAACCTGTATCAAACGGCGAGTATCAGGGCAAAGCGTGGTTTCCCATAATTGGTCTGGGTTCATTTCACCTAGGCCCTTGAAGCGTTGGATGCCCAGTTTTTCCTCGGCTATACCTTCGCGCTTTAACTTTTCAATCGTGGATATTTTCTCAGCATCATCTGACACATAGATTTTACGCAAGGGCTTATTCTTGCCCTGCGCTGGCACATCAATACGATACAGCGGCGGTTGGGAGATATACACATGCCCACGCTCAATCAGTTTAGGTGCGTGCCTTAACAGCATGGTAAGCAGTAATACCTGAATGTGCGAGCCATCTACGTCCGCATCAGACAATATGCATAATTTACCGTAGCGCAGGCCTGAGAAGTCAGGATTGTCTTTAAGGGTGTGCGGTTCAATACCCAGCGCCACAAAGATATCATGCACCTCAGAGTTGGCAAATATTCTCCCTGCATCTACTTCCCAAGTATTTAAAACCTTGCCGCGCAACGGCAATAAAGATTGGAACTCATTGCTACGGCCCATCTTCGCACTACCGCCAGCTGAGTCGCCTTCCACTAAGAACAGCTCAGCCTCCATTGTGCCAGCCGCCTCGCAGTCAGTAAGCTTGGCCGGCATGATATTGATGCCACTTGATTTTCGCTTTTCAATTTTCTGTGTGGATTTATTACGGGCAGCAGCGGAACGGTTCACCAAGTCAGAAATGCGCTTTGCATACTCCACGTTCTGAGTCAGCCATGTTTCCATGATTGGTTTGACCGCAGAAGCGATCATCTTCATTGCATCTCGATTGGTGAGCTTCTCTTTGGTTTGGCCTTGGAATTGCGGATCCAGTACTTTTGCCGCCAACACATAGCAGATGTTATTCCAGACATCTTCCGAGGAGACTTTAATGCCACGTTGCATCATGCTGTGATGCTCCATGAACGATTTAACTGCCTCAAACACCCCGTTACGCATACCCGCCTCATGTGTGCCGCCAGACAGAGTAGGAATTAGATTCACGTAAGACTCGCCACGACCACCACCCGCACCAAAAGACAATGCCCATATAGCACCCTCGCCTTTAGATATGCCATCACTATTTTCCTTATGGTAAAGCTCACCTGAAATGATAGGGATCGGTGCTTCATCATCAACGACTTCACGTTCACCTATCAATTCATCCAGGTATTGCGGTAAACCGTCTGCATAGGCCCATGAGCGCTCTTCAAAGCCATCATTACCCTCAATAGACAGTGTCACGCTGACACCGCGCAACAGCACGGCTTTTGATTTGATCAGATGCTCTAATTGCTGAATTGAAACCTTCGGTGAGTCGAAGTATTTAGGATTAGGCCAGCACTTCACAGTCGTGCCAGTATCCTTCTTCAGACACTTACCAGTTTCTTTTAATGGCTCAACGCAGTTACCATTTTCAAAAGAAAGACTATGTACTTTGCCATCACGTTTCACTTTCACATCTAGTCGAGTAGACAATGCGTTGGTGACGGAGACGCCTACGCCATGCAATCCGCCTGAGAAGCGATAAGAACTGTTTTCATCTTCTTTATCGAATTTACCGCCTGCATGGAGTTGAACGAATACAAGTTCAACGGCCGGCTGAGTTTCCCCTTTAGGAATTTCTACAGGAATACCGCGTCCATTATCAGACACCTCAACCGCTCCATCTTTAAAAATGGTGACATGGATATTGCTGGCGTGGCCGCCTAATGCCTCATCCGCCGCGTTATCAATCACCTCTTGAACAATATGTGTAGGTGAATCAGTTCGCGTATACATACCAGGTCTAGCACGTACAGGCTCCAATCCTCTTAGAACCTTTACCGAGTCTGCGTCGTATTCTTTTTCTGCCATTGATCTAACCTTTAAGATTTATATCTCAAGTTTAATTTACTTGACGTTATTTTTAAAACTAATTAACTTTTTTGAGGTGGATTCTATTAAAAATTGGCTTGAACCGAGAGATAAGCCTAGACTTAACCCTATTCTATTTAAAGTTTTCTGTTTTATCTTTGCGAGATAACCGCAGTAATAGTTGATTCCACAATTTCTGTGGATAACATTGTGGGATGAATGGGGATATGAGCGCTAAGTAACTGGGGCATTTAGGAATCAACTAATAGAAGAAAATTTAAGCAAATAATTACATGAGTCAGAACATTCAAATTAATCGAGCAGATATCGACCTGTTAAAGGGTCCTGTACTCATTGAGTTTGGCGCTACTTGGTGTGGGTACTGCCAGGCAGCCCAATCAATTATTGCTATGGCGTTGCTTAATTATCCAAATGTGAAACATATCAAGGTCGAGGATGGTAAAGGACAGCGGCTGGGACGTCAATACTCAGTAAAGCTTTGGCCTACATTGGTGTTTCTAAATAACGGTGTTGAAATAAGTCGCTTAGTGCGTCCTGAAAGTACTCAAGAAATTACTGATGCCTTAAATGATATAAATGTCAGCTGAATAATGCCTCTAAGTGATTTGTTTGATGGCTTCTTATTTGAATTCTTCTGTAAATCTTTTGCTAACTATTTGATGCTCCTTTAAGCGTAATTATGAGGCTTAAAAGTGTCTGCTGCATCAGGTGCGATTCACAAATCTAGAATTTTTAGTCTCAAATCAGATGCGGCATCCGTGCGATAGCGCACGGACGACTATGGTGTTGCTAAGTAGAATCTAAAAACTCTACCGTCTCAAGACGGTTTATTCAAAGGATAAATATCATGGATAAATACATTCACCACATTTCCGGCATTTTTTCCCATCGTGAAGATGCAGAAAGTGCATTTTCTAGGCTGATCAAAAATGGTCTGCCACACGAAAGGATTCATATCTTTGACAGTGGCTCTACTCTGCCGGTCTCCACACAACAGGCAAAAAGCAATAAAGTGCTAAAGGATATGGTCGTAGATGGCGCAATAGGAACAGCTGTTGGTACCGGCATAGGAGCACTAGCGGAAGTGGCGCTAGTTGCGGCAAACGTAAGCCTGTTCGTTGCCAGCCCGTTGCTCGCTCCATTAGCGTTGCTTGGTTGGGGTGCCAGTCTCGGAGCAACGGTCGGAGCAACGGTTGGAGCTAAAGTTAGTTCCGAAAACAAAGAAAAATGGTTTTCTGATCTAATTAGAGACGCAATTTCCAGCGGCCAAGTCGTCTTGGTTGTGGAGACACTAACTAAGGAGGAAACAGAGATTGCCCGAGAAGTTATCAAGATTTCGGTTAATGACTACAAAGATCTTAGCGCCTGAGCATGCTCAAGGATAAGCAAAATAGAAAACTTAGCGATAACACGATTAGGCAATTCATTCAGCAATTTTTAATTGCTTTGGTACTCCGCGAGAATCAACTTAGCAAGCAAAACCAAGATTGATTAAAAATTGTTAAAAAGCGATATGTTTAGATGAAAATTAAATCTGCTATTTTATCGATGTTACCTACGGAAATACAAAACACGCCTATCGAATCAGAACGTGACCAGATCAGCCAAAATATTGAGGCTGTTTTGGAGTTCTACACGCGTGAAGAGCAAAAGATCAGTAGTTCACAACGCATACTTGAACAGGTCAGCAGTTTAATCGGGCAGCCGGTTTTTCTGGGTATTATTCTGCTCTTTGTTGTAATTTGGATTATTTCCAACTTATTATTGCGCCAGTTTGGCATGGTTGAGTTCGATTCGCCGCCATTTATATGGCTGCAAGGTATTGTTGGTCTGGGGGCGTTGCTGACAGCGACCATAGTCCTGACCAAGCAGAATCGATTGGCTAAACTTGCGGAAAGACGGGCACATCTGGATCTGAAAGTGACACTATTGACAGAGCAGAAGGCCGCCAAGCTTATCGATCTGCTGGAAGAGTTAAGGCGTGATATGCCCAATGTTAGAAATCGTCATGATTCCGAAGCGGCAACACTCAAGCAGTCGATGAGTCCTGATTTGGTGCTTGCTACGCTGGATGAAGGCGCAAATACAAAAGATCAATTGAAGTCTGCTGGTGAGTCTGCAGAAGACACTGTCAGCAATGAATAGAAATGTATCCTTGCCTTCAAAAACAATATGTGTGACTTACCCTCCCCTCATCCTCGTACCAGAACTTGCTGTCGGTGACGAACCCCTTCATCATATTCATCAGGGTATTCACACTCACATAAAGAAGTTTTTCCATTAAAGACGAATGACACAATATCTAGATACTATTTCCGTCTGGTTATATTAAGAATATTGGCTTTATGTACGCAGACGTACAGATAACGAGTGTTGCAAAATGGATAATGTCCATTGCTACGATAGCGCTATGAGTGCTTTTAGTTCGACTGCCTGTCACTTTTAATAGGATATTTTTATGAATCAATTTCAAATTGCCGTTGTTGTCGGCAGTCTTCGTCGTGACTCTTTCAACCGCAAGCTGGCTAATGCTATTGTAAAATTAGCACCGAAGGAGTTCACATTCAAACAGATAAGAATAGACGATTTACCGCTCTACAACCAAGACGATGACGCGGCTCAGGCCGATGCCGTCAAGCGGCTAAAAACAGAAATCGCAGCTGCTCAAGGCCTGCTGTTCGTCACCGCCGAATACAACCGTTCAATTCCTGGCGTGCTTAAGAATGCGATTGATCATGCCTCTCGTCCTTATGGACAAAACGTTTGGGCGGGCAAGCCGGCTGGTGTGTTGGGCGTATCGGTGGGGGCCATTGGTACATCCATGGCACAGCAGCATTTGCGCAACGTCCTCGCGTATCTGGACGTGCCAACACTTGGTCAGCCAGAAGCGTTCATCCAGGCAAAGGAAGGTTTGTTCGACCAAGCCGGCAATATCGGAGCAGATAGCATGCAATTCATGCAGAATTGGATGGATCACTATGTTGAATGGGTGAAAAATTTTGCTGCCTGATGCAGTAAAGGAATAATCCAGATGCATTTGCAATAAATTGGCAGGTGCATTTTTGACTGGGCTTAATTACTGATTTAATTGGCTTTCCCACTAAAGCTAGAACTAACAAATCGTAGTGTTACTCTATTAGTGGTCAAGTTTTTTATACACCGAAAATCATCATATGTGATTGGCATGACCTAGATTTCAATTACCCAGATTTAAACTATCAAGAGAAATTAAAAATTAGAAGGTCTTTATATGCTCCAAAAGCTGGTGTTCATTAGCTCCTTACTTATTCTATCTACAAGCCTAGCGTATGCTGGTGAACAATCATCTCCGACCTTGCTGGGTGCATCAGCGCAGATCCGGCCAGCTTATGATGGTTCCCGTTCGACTAAAGTAGATTTGATACCTGTGCTGATGTTTTACAGAAGACCTTGGTTTGTACGTACAACTGAAGGTATCCTTGAAGCCGGTGTTAAAACTGCATTATCCGGTGATTTTAATTTTGGTATACAAGCTGCCCATGAGGAAGGCCGGTTTAGACGTGACGCCGACTTTCTAAATACACATAATGTTCCAAATCTTGACGCCAGCCTTTCTATAGGCGGTTTTTTGCAGTATGAAAAGAATATTAAATCGGTGCCTATTGATATTATTGCCCGATATCGCAAAGATATTGATAGTTCGCGTGGCGATCAGATTGATCTTAGAATAACAGCAGGTATTTATGGGAGTAAAAATAAACGGCTAAATGCTGAAATATTTGCCCAAACGTCTTGGGCAAACAGCAAAGCCATGCAGAGCTACTATGGAGTGACTGATTCTGAGGCTATTAGTACAGGACTGTCCGCTTTTCAACCCAGTGCTGGGAGTTTATCGAATCAGCTTGGGTTTTGGTGTTCATATAATCTAGGCTCGCATTGGATTTTACTAGGCAATGCCGAAAGACATCAATTGGAAGGGGATGCAAAAAATAGCCCGTTAACTCAGGCGCGCTACAATAATTACTTTAGTTTGGGCGTTGCTTACCAATATTAAGCTATTAAACGTTCAGACTACACTCGACGAAATGGTAAGGAGTCTGTTTAGCCTTGTGACCAAGGCAAACTCTTTAAGAAAAACCAACTGCACTCGGACGCTTCATCGCCTGAGTCATAACGTCAATGCTGTCCATGGCTTCGATACGCTGACAGAGCCTTAACGACGGCAGAAAGGGTCAAGATGAAAATCAACTCAAGGAATTTCCTGGTGCAGCAAGGCGAAAAGGTCAAACTCAAGAAGTGGCCGACGCTTGTGAAGCCTGTTTACCAATCGAAGGAGCAGTATCAAGAATTCCTCGGAGAACAGGTGAAGGAGCTAAGCGCGCTGCAGAGTCTTCACTATGCAACCAACCGCTATGCAGTATTGCTGATTTTTCAGGGTATGGACTCAGCTGGCAAAGATGGCGTCATCAAGCATGTGATGTCAGGCGTCAACCCTCAAGGTTGCCAGGTGTTTAGTTTCAAGCATGCAAGTGCTACTGAATTGGAGCATGATTTTCTGTGGCGTAGCTCCCAGTGTTTGCCGGAACGCGGCCAGATGGGCATATTCAACCGATCATATTATGAGGAAGTGTTGATCGTTCGTGTGCATCCGGAGATTCTCCGCAGCCAGGGCCTTCCAGATGATGGCTTGCTCGACGAGAAGGATATCTGGCAGCAACGATATGGTTCTATCGTGGACTTTGAGAAGCATCTTTATCGTAATGGCACACGAATCATCAACTTCTTCCTTCATCTTTCAGAGAAAGAGCAGCGAAAGCGCTTTCTCGATCGCATCGACGAACCCGAAAAAAACTGGAAATTTAGTCTTGCCGATATCGAAGAGAGGAAATTCTGGAAACAGTACATGCAAGCCTATGAGTCGTGCATAAGTGCAACGAGTACAGAAGCTGCGCCTTGGTACGTGGTTCCCGCCGACGACAAGGATAATGCCCGGTTAATTATTGCTCGGATAATTCTCGATACTTTTAAGTCGCTCAAAATGCGTTACCCAGAAGCCGACGCAAAGCGCCAGCGGGAATTGCTGTCGATTCGCGACCAGCTAATCTAACTGCGTCCAGCGCGTAGCTCATGCCTGAGCTGGCTGACCCCAGTTTCAACAAAATCGAGGCCAGCCTTTTATTAAAACGATCTAAAACGTGCAAGTTCGTCGAGCAGCCATTGATTACTCGTCACCGTTGTGCCGCCATTACACCTCACATTATACGGTTGACCGCTAAAACTGCTTTCCGTAGCAGCCTTTTCAATAAAGTCTTCGGTTGTATTGACTAGATCTTTTGCCACCAAGTATTTGTACTTGTCGCGTAAATGCACTTGTGCAGATTTCGAATCGTGCCAAGTGCCATTGCGATAAAATTCACATCCGGAGCTCTCGACATACCCAAGTAGAAAATTAACTTCTATTTGAACGGTTGTCGGAGGCTCCGCATGCGCAACTGGCACCAATAAGAGTTCAAGCATAAGTACCAATCCCATTTTCAATCGTATATTCATAATTATTTATCCAGTAGTAGAGGCGTGTAATAAAATTGGTTTTTTAGCTGAACTTCCATGATCTGGCCGTTTTGGCATCCACTAGAAAAGCCGCTAGCTTCTAAAGCTAATGCTGAACTGTTGCAGTTGTCACGCGCCACACCCTGTTCCCCACGTCATCAGCAACAAGCAGTGCGCCTTGCTTGTCTATCGCTACACCTACCGGTCGACCAAGTGCTTCGCCATCCTTGCTGAGAAAGCCAGTCAGTACATCAACCGGTTCGCCGAATGGTTTGCCATCCTTGAATGGCACGAAGATAACTTTGTAACCGCTACGGGGGTTTCGGTTCCATGAGCCATGCTGACCAATGAATATCCCATCTTTATTGAAGGGTGCCGGCAACCTACTTTTCTCCGCAAACACGAGTCCAAGGGAAGCTGTATGTGGCCCGAGCGCATAGTCCGGGGAGATCGCCTTGGCTACAAGGTCTGGTCTTGCAGGCTTCACGCGCTCATCCACATGCTGACCGTAATAACTGTATGGCCATCCATAGAAACCACCATCGGTTAATGAAGTCATGTAGTCGGGGACTAGATCGCTGCCGATCTCGTCCCGCTCATTAGCGACGGTCCACAATGCGCCTGATCGGGGCTCCCATCCCAAACCATTGGGGTTCCTCAGGCCGGATGCAAAAATGCGGTGTGCGCCGGTTTTTACATCAACTTCCCATACCGCTGCGCGGTCGGTCTCGACCTCCATGCCATTCTCCGCGACATTGCTGTTCGATCCCACGGTGACATAAAGCTTTGAACCATCTCGACTTGCGATTAGGTTCTTAGTCCAATGATGATTGATCGGCCCGGCCGGCAAATCGATTACTTTGACGCCTGCAGACTTAATTTGTGTCATACCTTCCATATAAGGAAAACGCATGATGGAATCGGTATTGGCTACATAGAAATCCTTGCCGACCAGCGCCATGCCAAACGGCGAACTCAATCCCTCAAGAAATATTGTTCTGGTTTGTGACATACCATCAGCAGCATTACCGCGCAGCAAGGTAATGCGATTAGCGCTTAACACCCCTGCTCCTGCGCTTTTCATGACCCTTTTCATGATCAATCCCTTGATCCCTTTTGCATCATCTGGCTTGGGAGGCGCGTTGGTCTCCGCTACCAGGACATCACCGTTGGGAAGAACGTAGATCCAGCGTGGATGAGCCAAATCTTTTGCATAAGCAGCAACCATCGTACCTGATGCGGCTAACGGTTTTCCGTATTCTGGCCAACCCTTTGCGGGGGCGATATTTACTGTAGGAATGATGGTGTGGTTTGGTTTTGGTAATGTCGGATTGGCACCAAATCCGGCCGCCAGAGGCAAAGTAGCTATATCGCCACAAGCCGATAGACTGATCAGCATAAAGTACAAAATGACAACTAATCGTAAAGAACCGTGGTTATACATAATCTACTCCTTGACCGTCGATATTGAATATGTGCATAGTTTTCAAATAATATCCCATAATCTTAAAACGCTCCGTTCGTTAGCGTACCGATGCTTCAGGGCATGGCGGATAATGTCTAAGTTTTCCATCTCGCACGGATTCACTTAATATAGTCAGCTGTTTTAACCCGCCATTAGTTTCACTGCAATACCTTATTAATATCAAATGTTAGATAACAAACTTTTTATATTTTTTGTGGTCTCATTATTACCATAAACGTATTGGTTATGGCTTATTTTTCAAGGAAAAATTAAGGAGAAAGCATCATGATCAAGATGAATCTGACCGCAAAAAAGTGTACGCCTTGCCAAGGCGGTATTCTGCCGATGTCCTGTGATGTTGCGGAAAAGTATTTGAACGAAGCCCCTGGGTGGGAATTACTTGACAATGCAAGCAAGTTAAAACGAACTTTTAAATTCGATAATTTTGAAGATGCAATGCAATTGGCACTGCATATTGGTGAATTATGCGAAGCAGAAGGCCATCATCCCGACCTTACGATTGGATGGGGTTACTGTAAAGTCGAGTTCCAGACGCATAAAATTAATGGTCTACATGAGAATGACTTCATCATGGCGGCTAAGGTTAATCGATTAGCAGAAACCATTAACAGGAGCGGTGCTAATAAGGAAATTAGAACCACTCACTGATGAATATATGCACTTATTTGATTGGACATACACTCCCCTGAATTCATGCAGAGGAGTGTATGCCTTACATACCTCTATTCCAGTTCAATTGTCCCGTCAAAATGGATATTTAGATTTGCTGAGTCTATAGTCAGCGTCATTTTTACTGGCAATTTCTCACTACCGTTCAGATGACCGCTGGTAATTGCTTGTGCCACAGCCTGTTCGATTTCGTGCTGAGAACTGACCCCTACCATTTTCAAGAACTTGCGGATGCTCATATTGAAAGTATCATCATGCATAGTAAACTCCTTCATTAATAGTTTATTGGAATGTAGGCCATTGATATTAAATACCAAGCACTTCAGGTAAATCTACAACCAAATTAATAATCAAATCTGGTTTGATCGCCGATGCTTCTGCATAACTCTGTCGATACTTGCCAGTTTTGACTAAAATCCCCTTTAAACCCGCCTGCTGACCACCACCGACATCTACATCAATATCATCCCCTATAATTGCAACTTCATTCGGTTTAAGCCCCATATCACCTAACGCGATTTTAAAAAAGTCAGGTGAAGGTTTGCCGATAATCATAGCTTTGACGCCGCTCGCGTATTCCAAGCCATCAATAAATCCACCGATATCCATTTGCAAGCCATGTTCAGTTTGCCAGAACCGGTTTTTATGAATGGCGATAAGATTTGCGCCATGCATCAGGCAATTGAAAACTTCATTTAACAATGAATAAGACCATGTGTCACCAATATCGCCAATCACGATATAGTTAGCCACAGTATTCGATTGGGTAAACTCTTTAAAATCATCTTTCACATCATTTGCAAGCAGGAACCAACAAACAGGATCTTTCTGACGTTTTAGGTAAAGTAAGGTGGCTTGTGAAGCGCTAATAATTTCATTGGCAGGGATTGAAAAGCCTAATGCATTGATTTTTTGTTGCAACGATGCCAAGGATAATGTGCTGGTGTTGGTAACAAAACGACATTGAATTCGACTGTTCCTGATTTTAGTAACAGCTTCAACTGCACCATCAATGGCTTTTGAGCCAACGTAGAGCACGCCATCCAGATCGAACAAAATGCCCTTGATAGTTGATAGAGTATTCATATCTAGCTTTATCTCCATGACTAGATTAGCGAATGAAACATAACGATTCAACTGTATTTTGATAATCCAGAATAGCATAAGTTAGCAAGATTTATTGCAAGGGTATAACCCTTATCTCGTAAATACAATAGTTTAAAGGTCAGCTGTGCGTGTCTCGCTAGCCCATAGATGGAATCAGGACTGCTGCACCAGAAAACCTTCCGGCACGTAGATCTGCAAGCGCTTCATTAGCCTGACTTAGCGGATATGCTACTGTGCTGGTCTTTACTGGGATAGTTGGCGCCAATGACATGAATGCTAATCCATCCGCCCGAGTGAGATTTGCAACACTTCTTAATACTCGTTCGCCCCATAATAATGAATATGGGATGCACGGGATATCTGACATATGGATACCGGCACATACAACCGTAGCGCCCTTTGAAGTAGCCTGTAAGGCTAAAGGTACCAACGCACCAACCGGAGCAAATATCAATGCAGCATCAAGATGACTTGGCGGCATCAGCATTGAAGATCCTGCCCAGATAGCTCCTAGCTGTCTAGCGAAGTCTTGCGCCTTGATATCATGTTCTTGAGTAAACGCATAGACCTCACGTCCTTCGTGAATCGCTACCTGAGTAACGATATGTGCTGCAGCGCCAAAGCCGTAGATACCTAGCTTTTGTCCATCGTCAGAAAGTTTAAAGGCTCTGTAGCCAATCAGACCGGCACATAGCAAAGGTGCAGCCTCAATGTCGGAGTAATAATCATCAATCAAAAAGCAATAGCGCTGATCGGCCACGGTCAGTTCTGCGAAACCTCCGTCCAATTGATAACCGGTAAAAAGTGCTTTGTCACATAGATTTTCACGATCAGTCTGACAAAAATAACACTCGCCACAGGTCCAGCCTAGCCAAGGCACCCCTACCCGATCACCAATAGCAAACATGTTCGCATTGGCACCTTTGCCTATCACTTCCCCTACGATTTCATGCCCTGGAATTAATGATGGTTTAGGCTGGTGTAGATCGCCATCAATGATATGCAAATCTGTTCGACAAACTCCGCAAGCAAGAACGCGCAACAACACTTGATTCTCATTGGGAACTGGATCTGGAACCTGTGTATAAACCAAAGGAGCACCTTGTTGCTCAAAGATTGCGGCTTTCATGTTTTCTCCTATCTTCTGTTCTATAAACTAAATAAATCACCGCTTCCATGTTTTTTTACATAAAGAGCTACCAGAAAACTGTGGAATCACTACAATTAATAATACAGTGAATTTAACTGTTGTATGTGTGATGCTATTGATGAAAGTCAAAAACTGTTGAGAGCCTGATTTTGAATTTATGCGAATTATGGTGATGTTTGATTTGTTTCCCAATATTGACTTTTAATAAATGGCATATATATTGCTTCTACAACCATGTTACAACAAACTCTAGGTCGCGCTAACATGCCACTCACTAAAGGTTCGAACCGCGTAGCACTAGTAACCATTTATGAAATCAGCAAGATACTCAGCTCATCTCTGGAGCTGCATAAAACCTTGCGACAAGTAATTGGTGTTATTGCCGCCCATTTAAGTATGCAGCGCGGCATGGTCTGTATACGTGAAGATTCTGAGGATCTCAGCATTGTCGCCTCTATTGGCTTTAGTAAGGAAGAGGCTGCACGTGGCAAATTCAGTATTGGTGAGGGCGTTACTGGGCGTATTTTTCAGACTGGCGTTCCGGCAGTGGTGCCCAATGTCGCCCATGAGCCGCTTTTTCTGAACCGAACTGGTGCGAAAAGGCGTGTAGAAGAACAGGCGATTTCATTTTTAGGCGTTCCAATCAAGGTCGGTCGAGAATGTATTGGTGTTCTTTCTTTTGAGCGTGAAACTAACGATAAATGGCAAGGTTTTCAGGATGATCTGCAACTGTTGACCATGGTCGCCAATCTTATCGGCCAAGCCATCCGCCTGCATCAACAGGTGACAACTGACAGAGAACAGTTGCTACAGGAAAAATCTCGCCTACAAAAAGAATTGGCCGGAAAGTATAGTCTGGACAATGTGGTCGGTAGCTCTAAGCGTATGCAGGAGGTATTCGCCGATGTGCATATGGCCGCGCCAGGCAAGAGCACCGTCTTGTTACGGGGTGAATCCGGTACGGGTAAGGAAGTTATTGCAAAATCCATTCACTTTCTATCCTCACGCAAGAGTAAGCCATTTATCAAGGTCAACTGTGCAGCCCTGACAGAAAGCCTTCTTGAATCTGAATTGTTCGGTCATGAAAAAGGTGCTTTCACTGGTGCGCTACAGGATCGCAAAGGTCGGTTTGAACAGGCTCATGGTGGTACATTGTTTCTGGATGAGATTGGTGATGTTTCACCCGAATTTCAGGTAAAACTGTTGCGTGTGCTGCAGGAACGGGAGTTTGAGCGCGTTGGAGGCAACAATACCATTAAAGTGGATGTACGTTTGATCTGCGCTACCAATCGTAATCTGGAAGAAGCAGTCAGACAGGGTGAATTTCGCTCCGACCTTTATTTCCGCATCAATGTCATTTCCATCTCCTTGCCGCCATTACGTGAGCGACGCGATGATATCCCGCTTCTGGTAGAGAAAATATTAGCCAGATTCAACCGTGAAAACAGCGCAAAAATCGGCATCATGCCAGAAGCCATGCATGTACTTAGTAATTGCCACTGGCCCGGTAATGTACGTGAGCTGGAAAATTGTGTGGAACGCTTCGCCACGATGACACGAACCAACCTTATTCGTGAGGTCGATATTCCCTGCCAAAAGAACCAATGTCTGTCCTCCACCTTGTGGAATTACCAGCCTAAGGGTGGTGTGATTCCTATTGTCACCGCCGCACCAGAGCCGTTGCACATAGCGTCTTCCAGCACAAACAATAGCGTTGAAGACGAACCGCAGTCTCTCACCGAGCGTGAGCAACTCATCACTGCCATGGAAAAAAGTGGCTGGGTGCAGGCTAAGGCCGGACGTTTGCTCAATCTCACGCCACGTCAGATGGGCTATGCGCTAAGAAAATATAACATCGAAGTAAAGACGTTTTAGTAAGCTGTTGACGTACAGTTCTATAGCAAATCATCTAAATAATATCGGTATTTAGATGATTGAAATTTCAATCATCACTATCGTCTTTCCCGCGAGATCGTAAAGATCTGTCTCACTCGTAGTCTGGCGTTATTTTTTGGTTTAGCTACAGTACTTTCTGCCGCTGCCCTACCCTGCATTTGTACCGTTTTCCTTGTTCATTTCACGACAATTACCTATCATTTTGTCGTAATCACGACAAGTCAGCCCTATCCACCAGAAAACAGGTAAGTTGCTGTTTAATAACATAATAATAAAAAAGCCTATAATGGCACGCGTCTTGCAAGACTCCAGTTAAATCTTTTTACCGAGGGTCTCACGATGGAAACTGCATTTGAAAGCGCAACACCAACACCAAGTCGTCTCAAGCCGTTAACCGGCATCAAGGTCGAAATCGCTGGACAGCCGGAATCTTCTGGCTGTGGAACCACAGGCGGTGAAGGCAAGGCTAGTTGCGGCACGTCGGATGGTCCAGATGACATGTCGCCAGAAGTCTGGGAAAAGGTGAAGAACCATCCCTGTTATTCCGAAGAAGCTCATCATCACTATGCACGTATGCATGTTGCTGTGGCGCCAGCGTGTAATATCCAATGTAACTACTGTAATCGCAAGTACGATTGCTCCAATGAATCACGCCCTGGCGTAGTGTCACAAAAGCTGACACCAGATCAGGCCGTCAAAAAAGTGATTGCAGTTGCCAGCGAAATTCCACAAATGACAGTGCTTGGCATTGCCGGCCCTGGCGATGCGCTGGCGAGTCCACAAAAAACTTTCGAGACTTTCCGTCAGTTGCAGGAACAGGCACCGGACATCAAGTTATGCCTGTCCACCAATGGCCTGATGCTGCCGGAATATGTAGACGAGATCTGTAAGTACAATATTGACCACGTTACTATCACCATCAATATGATTGATGCTGAAGTCGGTGAAAAAATTTACCCTTGGATTTTCTACAATCACAAGCGTTATTACGGACGTGAAGCTGCACAGATACTGACTGATCGCCAGATGCTAGGGCTGGAAATGCTTACCGCACGCGGCGTACTGACCAAGATCAATTCAGTGCTGATCCCAGGCATCAATGACAAGCACTTATATGAAGTGAACCGCGCCGTGAAATCGCGTGGTGCCTTTTTACACAACATCATGCCACTGATTTCAGAAGCCGAGCACGGTACCGTGTATGGCCTTACTGGTCAGCGCGGGCCTTCTGCACAAGAATTAAAAGATGTGCAGGATGCTTGCATGGGTGGCGCAAACTTGATGCGTCACTGTCGCCAGTGCCGCGCCGATGCAGTTGGCTTGCTTGGTGAAGATCGTAGTGACGAATTCACACTGGATCAGATCGAACAGATGGATGTGGTCTATGACTTGGAAAAACGTCGTGCCTATCAGGATAAAGTCGAAGTTGAGCGTCAGGCTCAGCATGACGCCAAGCATGATGCGCTAGCCGCCCATAGCGGTGTTGATGACGGCATGAAAGTACTCGTTGCGGTTGCCACTACTGGTGGCGGCAAGGTTAACGAGCACTTTGGCCATGCCACTGAGTTCCAGATCTTTGAACTGACGGCCGCCTCTGCTGCCTTTGTCGGCCACCGCCGTGTCGATCTTTACTGTCAGGGCGGGGTTGGCGAGGATGAGCAACTACCCTCCATCGTCAATGCCATCAATGACTGCCATGCCGTATTGGTCGCCAAGATCGGTGCCTGTCCACGTGATGAACTTACTGCCGCAGGCATAGAACCAGTCGATGCCTATGCACATGAGTTTATTGAAAAAGCTGCACTAACCTGGTTTGCCGATTACCGCAGCCGCGTCGCATCTGGCGAAATTACCCACAAAGAACGCGGCGATGCAGCCATCCGTCAAGGCGCGTTCATGGCGGCCTGATAGATCGCCGCCCACTACTAACTTTAAAAGGAGAAATACCATGGCATACAAAATTATCGCTTCACAATGTACGGGTTGTTCAGCTTGCGAGCCTGAATGTCCAAACGTAGCAATTTACGAAAAAAATGGCGTGTTCCTCATCAAGCCGGAGAAATGCACTGAGTGCATTGGCCACTTCGATGAAGCACAATGTGTTGCCGCCTGCCCGGTGGACAATACCTGCGTCATTGATAACGCTTACCCACGCTACCAAGCTGCCTAAGGAAATATAATGGAACTAACACTCACCCCTAAGGCCGAAAAGTTTATCGGCCGTATGATCCGCTTCAACGGCGGCACACCAGCACATGGTTTTCGGCTGGTGGTCAGCCCAGGCGGCTGCTCAGGTTTTAGCTCCGAATTTACCGTAGAAGCTGGTCCGTTCGAAGGTGACGCGGTGATTGAAGCGAGTGGCCTTAAGCTGTTCCTACCAGCGGAATCACGTATCCTGTTAGATGGCGCTACCATCGACTTCAAGGATACGCCAATGGAATCCGGTCTAGCCTTCATCACCCCACAAAGCGGCAGCTGCGGTTGCAGCAGTAGTGGTGACAGCCATGGTCACGGCGACCACTCTCACTCTGGCCCAGCAACGGTCAGCATAGAGAGTATTCAGCGCAAGCACTAATGATAGCCGATGGCATGATTGAAGACGGCACCATTGAGAACGCTTGGTATGCTGCCCGCTATCAGGATCTGCCAGCGGTCGCTGAGCAGCATCTCAGGCTGGCTGGTCTTGCTTATCAAGACAGTCCGAAGGCAGAAATGCACTTGGCAATAGCCAAGGCAATCGCCCCGAATAATGCCGTAGTGCTGGTTGGCGCATACCGCTACTACTTTTACAAGAGCCGTCTGCTAGATGCCCTCAAAGTGGCAAATGAATGCCTGCTGACGGTGTCAGCCGAGTTGCGTATCCCTGCAAACTGGCAAGATGTCATGCCGGTGCATGCGGATTTTGTTGGCGATGAGCCAGCGCACCGCTTCTATCTGTTTGTCCTGAAAGCTTACGCATACCTGTTGCTGCGCCTGAACCGCTTGGTAGAAGGCGCGCTGGCCGCAGAAAAGCTGCTGGAACTAGACCCGGGCAACAAAATCGGTGGTCAGGTACTGCTGGACGTGCTTAATCGCGTCGGCAAGGATGACTATGATGATTGATAATGAAATCCCCAGCGTAGACTGGCAGGGATTCGCCATCAGCTGCGATGGTTGTGCTCACCGCGACCGCTTGGCATTGGCCACTTGTGCGCCACTCAGTTCCTGCGTACACGACCGTTACGCAAAGCGTATCGACCGATTTTTTTGCACCAATCCAGGCCTTGCCAGCCAGTATATCGACCACCCCTACTTCGAGGTGCGAGCAGTTGCAGCAAAATATATCGGCCTGTTTCAGTTGAACCGCCTGATGGGCGATCCTGATGAAACTGTGCGTTCCAGCGTTGCATTGCGCTTACCGCCCAAACTTCTGCTCAAGCTTATCCACGACCCCGACCGCGAGGTACGAGTACGCGTTGCCTTGAGGCTGGAGGCCCACAACCTGCTCACTATGTTGGACGACCCCGACTACTACGTGCGGGTGATTGTGGCGCGCCGTATCGCGCCTGGCTTGCTATTCCATCTGGCGCGCGACCTTGATGCCTCCGTCCGGCGCGAGGTAGCAGCGAGAATTGGCGTCGAATGGCTTACCAAGCTGGCCGACGACCGCGAGGAAGAAGTACGCCTCACTGCCATACGCAGAATTCCTTCCGGTCTGTTGCCGCCCTTCCGTTTCGATCAGGACTGGCGTATCAGGCTGGAGGTTGCACAACGAGCGCCGACTGAATATTTGCCTGAGCTATGCCGTGATGAGGATTCCATTGTTGCGGCTACGGCACAAGACAGGCTAAACCAAGACCAAACCAATTCAGGACAGGAGAATCTACATGGCTAATATCAACCGCGACAGCGACACAGTAGAACTGGTCAATCCGCCCAAGTTTGAATATGGGCAGAAAGTACGCTCAAAAAAATTTGTACGTAACGATGGCACCTTTCCCGGCCGCGAAGTTGGCGACATACTGGTGAGTAAAGGCGATATCGGCTATGTCACCAGCATCGGTACTTTTTTGCAGCAGTTTTATATCTACGGCATCGATTTCTATGAACTAGGCTACCGCGTCGGTATGCGCGGCAAAGAACTTGATGCTGAGCAGGAAGTAGATGAGGAACTAAGCGAAGAAATCGAAGAAACAAACGAAACAGAAAAGGAGCATTAACATGGCTGAAGCACGCGAACCTAAATTCCAATGGGGTCAACCCGTCATCACCACCACCGAGTTGGTCAATGATGGCAGTTACCCAGATAGTGCCGTAGATGAATTGCTGGAAAGTCTGGGAACACCAGGAGAAATCGTCAATGTTGGCGTGGTGGAAGAAACCGGCGAGCCGATCTATCTAGTTGAATTTTCAGATGGTAAGGTGATTGGTGTGTTTGAGGAAGAAATCTCACTGGTATGAGCCTGATGAGTGCCGCTGAAATCATCGCAACAAGCTGCCCCCACCCCAACGAGGTGGATCGTAAGCGTATCGAAAAAACGCTATCTGAGCGTGAGCGTTACAAATATGTCGCTCCCAGCGTGTTGCCGGATGTTGATGGTTATCTGGTGCGCAGCCCATGCTGCTCACGCAACGTGGACCCGGATGGTGGGGAAATTGACATCGCCCGCATAGAATATCAGGAAGGCGGCTTCTGGCGCCTGTACCAAAAGGACGACGCACAGCAACGCTGGCGCGCGCACTCTGAGTATCTAAACTTAAGCTCTTTACTTGCACTTCTGATGGCTGATCCCAAAAAGGTGTTCTGGCGATGAAATCACTCTATTTTGACAACAACGCCACCACGCGCGTGTTACCGCAAGTATTGGATGCCATGTTGCCCTGGTTTTCCGATCAGTACGGCAATGCATCCAGCAGCAATAGCATGGGGCAACAGGCAAAAGATGCGCTGATAAGTGCTCGTGCTGCGGTGGCAGCTTTTCTGAATGCCAGCCCGGCGGAGATCGTTTTCACCAGTGGCGCTACCGAGTCTAACCACATGGCCATTCTCGGTGCGCTGGCAGCCAACCCATCTCGTCGTCGCATCGTGACTAGCGAGGTGGAGCATTCTTCCACCTTGCGCTTACTCACACACTTGGCCAGCACAGGTATCGAAATTATTAAGGTGCCAGTCAAGCCTAACGGTGAACTAAATATGGCGGCGTTGGCTGAAGCTGTGACTGAAGAAACAGCATTGGTCACGCTGATGCATGCCAATAATGAGACCGGCGCAATATTTCCCGTCGCCGAAGCTGCGAGCATCGCACATGCCAGCGGTGCGGCTTTTCACACTGACGCAGCTCAGACCAGCGGCAAGATAGCACTTGACGTGCGGCAGCTAGGTTGCAATCTGCTGTCATTCTCTGGCCACAAGCTGCATGCAGCCAAAGGCGTAGGCGTGCTTTATGTACGTAAAGGTTTTGTTCTGAAACCGCTGATTTATGGCCATCAAGAACGCAATAGGCGTGGCGGCACAGAAAATCAAGCGGGTATCGTCGGACTGGGCGTTGCCTGCCGACTGGCACAAGAATATATAAGCCAGCATTCGGAACAAACTGCAGCCCTGCGCAACCGCCTGCAGGCCGGCATTCTCGCCCGCGTGCCATTTGCCAAGCTCAACGGTACAACAGCCAGTGTCGGCAATACCAGTAGCATCTGCTTTTCTGGAATGCATGGCGAAGAGCTGCTGTACCGGCTGGATCAGGTTGGAATCATAGCCTCGCAAGGTAGTGCCTGTACCGCTGGCGGCACAGAGCCATCGCACGTGCTGTTGGCAATGGGCTTGAGCCGCGACGAAGCTTTAGCTTCACTGCGTTTTTCGCTTTCAAGAGAGACTACAGAAGAGGAAGTCGATATCGCAATAGAAACAGTAGCTGCAGTTATAAAAGGCATGATGGCTGCGTTGCCAGCCGTAGCATGATAACTGGAATCTAATAACCGCAATTTAATAATCTTAATTTAATAAACATAGTCACCTGACGAACAAACAGCCACCTGACAAATAGTTGCCTGACAATACGCATTAAAAACAAAAAGGAATATGTATGAAAGTAATGATACGACGCAACGAAAAAGGCCAACTATCCGCCTATGTACCAAAAAAGGATTTGGAGGAGCCTATTGTCTCGCAGGAAAAACCTGACTTATGGGGTGGCATAGTCACACTTGCTAATGGATGGCGGCTGGAATTACCTGAAATGGCTGCGGATACTCGCCTGCCTATCACTATAGAAGCTAAACGATTGAGTGAAGAATAGGAGTAAATCATGTGCATATCAACTGAGACCATGAATGAAATTGAGCAGTCGCTGACTGAGTTCCACAAACTTACCAATAATCCGGTGTCTATGCTCAAGGAATGCTACCCAGCAATCTCCTTCGTAGGCATGTCGGCATCAGACATTGACGAACCTCCATTCCGCGCTATGCCTCATCATAACCTTTATCTGTTGGATGGTCGTGATCATTGCATGCAACTGACTAACGACCCCGCTAACGCTACTGGCGTAGTCGTGGCTCATCTGTGAGTGACAATTCCTTTGATTTACAATTTCTGTGATTAACAATTCCCATGAGCGATATTTACTATGACTGATCTTTGGATTTCACTGTCAGAACCGGACTATTCCGCGGCAGAAATATCCGCCGTGCAGACCGTGCTCGGACGCTCGCAGCAGAGTGACGGTCCGCTTACCGAGGCGTTTGAGGCAGCGTTTGCGGCTTATCTTGGTCGCCGCCATGCCATAGCAGTGAGTAGCGGCACGATAGGTATGTTACTTGCACTTAAGGCCGCCGAAATTGGTATCGGCGATGAGGTAATTACCTCAGGCTATAGTTGGAGGCAAACCGCACATGCCATTTCCTGGACTGGCGCTACGCCGGTATTGGCCGATGTTGATTACTGGTCACAGACATTAGCGCCAGAAAAGGCTGAAGCCAAACTTACAGAACGTACTAAAGCAATACTCGCCACCAACGTCAATGGCCACCCGGCAGACTGGGATAAGCTACAGCTATTGGCTAAAAAGTCCGGTGCCTTATTAATTGAAGATGCAACCGAATCTATCGGTTCACGTTATCAGGGTAAGCTAGTTGGCAGCTTCGGTGACGTTGCGGTGTTCGATTTTTCACAGCCTTCCGCAATGTGTTGTGGTCAAGCCGCCATGATCGTCACCGATGACGACATGCTGGCCTTGAAACTTCGCCATTATAGAAGCCGCAGACGCAGCGAGCGTGCATCGCTTACCGCTACCTTGCGTCCACCGCTGGATAGCGGCATCTCAGAACTCACGGCCGCGCTGGGTCTGATTCAGTTGAAGCGCCTGCCGGAAATTCTCGCCCAGCGCAAACAGGTGGAAGCTTGGTACCAGGCGCAAATCTCCAGCTTTGAAGGCATCAAACCATCTTATATCGCTCCGGATGTTGATGAGGTGCACTGGTTTCTCTACACCGTGCACCTTGGCACACGTTTCAGCGGCAGTAGCCGTGATGCCTTGGTGGATGATTTGGAAACAGAGTTGGTGGAAAGCGCAGCCTACTGCCGCCCGCTTCATTTGCAGCGCGCCTATATAGAACAGTACGGCTATCGCAAAGGCGATTTCCGGGTCACCGAAAAGGTCGCTGACCGCTCTATTGCATTACCTTTGCATGGCCAGATCAGCGAAGACCAAGTGGCCTTTGTCGTTAAAACCGCCAAGGATGCTTCTATCAACGTCGGTGCCGGTGCGGCTATTTATTAGGCGCGACTATTTCCAAAGCACTGTTATTTACTAATATTTACTAAGTACGTCTATTTTTTGAGAACAGGATACAAATCATGACAACCACACCACTGCAAGAAATTGCCGACGCACTTAGCACCGGTAGCGCTATTCCCTACCTCGGGCCAGAAGTACTGACGCTTGAGCCTGCAAGCTGCGCGGTGCCAGCCACGCCGAACGATTTAGTGAAGTTGCTCACCAGCAAGGTTAGCGTGCCGCACAAAATACGAAACAATCTAACCGCGGCCGCACAGTTCATTGAAAATTTCAAACACCGAAAAAGCGTCGTCAGCCTGATGAGTGATGCCTATAGCCCCAGCGTTTCACCCAATACTCTGCACCAGTATCTGGCTAAACTCAGCAAAAAACCGCTGTTAATCGTAGATACCTGGTATGACGATGCTATGTCAAAAGCGCTTGCACAGCATACTAACTGGGGGCAGATTCAAGGTGTCTCACAGTCTGAGCATTTCGGCACATGGGTGAATTATTTTGATGCTAATGGCGATGCGGCAGAAGCGCTGGCAGCTGATATCTGGGATGTTATTCTCTACAAGCCATTAGGCTCAATCCTACCGGCCAAGAACTTCATCGTTTCGGATTCTGATTTTGTTGAAGTGCTCACGGAAATCGATATTCAAACGCCCATTCCAGCACGCGTACAAGAACTGCGCACCGGCGCTAACTTCCTGTTTCTCGGTTGCCGCTTCAATAACCAGTTGACCCGCACCTATGCGCGACAAGTCATGAAGCGCTCTTCAGACAAACATTGGGCGGTGATCGAAGGGCCATTGACACGCATGGAACAAAAATTCATCGCTGAACAAAATATCACGCGCATCGACATGCCCTTAGCGCAATTTGTGGAATGGCTGCATACCGGTAAGGTTAATCAGCCTTTAGCAGCCTAGAAAGGAAAGACTCATGCCTTTATACGATTTTAGTTGCGCTAAATGTAACAAAACCTTCGAGCTACTGATTAAAGCCTCCAGTGTTCCAGTCTGCCCGGAGTGTGGTGGAGGGATGGAAAAACAGGTGTCATGCCCAACTGCCCCCGGCCAGAGTGCAGGCATTATCGCCAATGCCCGCGCAAAAGCGGCACGTGAAGGCCATTTCAGCAACTATAAGCCTTCGGAACGGCCGAAAACAAAATGAATTTAATTTAAATTAACGATCATCATGGCACAAACCTACACTGCATTTCTAATACGCGACCTTATCCCCAAGCGTGCAGCGCTACAAGCGGCAATAAAGACGCTTGGTTTTAAGCTCACGCTGGAAGATGACTATGTTCCGTTTGCAAGTTCAGGCTACCTGCCCTGCACGCTAGACGGTGAAGATGCGGGCCTCAATATCCGCTTTATAGACAGCGATATAGTCGTTGGCAAGGATGCAGCCATCGTCTTGCAATCTGGCGGTGACCCTCGTGAAGAGGCTACCATACTGATGATTGCGGCAGCATTGGCGAGTAGTTTTGATGCAGTGGTGCATGACAAAAATAATGCCGAAAAAAATACCGAAGGTTTGATTGCTTCTGCCAAACAAGCATTTGCAGCACTTGATTAGATTGCTGGCTCTAGGGGGCAATCAGCGAGCGTAGCCTTGATGAAGCAAAGCAGAATCAAGGTGTATCTAATCAGTCCATTACCTTCGATTTCATTGCATTTCATCGAGGCTACGCTTGCTAAAAAGCACCATTGCCAATTAAGTCTCTACACATGCCAGGAACAGACTGCCATAAATCATCCGGACATTTTTCCCAAGTTAAATATGAGTCTACAGTTTTTGCTTTTGTCCACCAGATGAATAAATCCGTATCGGTCCATTGCTTTCTAGTTTCGAGAGGGGTTTGACGCAATTTTTCTCGCAATCTTTGTTTGAAATCTTCTTTATTCATTACTTTAAACCCTAACGTAAAGTAGAGCCCAATAAAGAACTTAACTTTTATTGGGACTGGATGATAAAATTTTCATAATTTTTTAAATATCATTTGAATTAGCCGTAGGGCTTATTGCACCCTACGCTTGCTAATAATTAGCCTTGCACTCAATTACATACCTGCAACTTTACTTGTCTGCAGACCATGAATATTTTGAATTTTATTTTGCTCGTCTTGGTCATCTTCTTCTTTGGGTTCTTCATGAAGTGATAGCTGATCAACCAAGCCTGATTTATCTTGCTGGTGCCTGCTTTTTAGCTTAAACCTCAATCGCAACTCATTAATAGAATCTGCATTTCTCAAGGCATCATCTTGTGTGATTTTGCCTGATTCAGCGAGATCGAATAATGCTTGGTCAAAAGTCTGCATCCCAAGCTCTGTAGACTTGGCCATAATCTCCTTAATCATGTTCGTCTCGCCTTTAAGAATCAAATCTGAGATGAGTGGCGAATTAAGTAATATCTCAATCGCTGCGCAACGCCCTCCTCCGGTTTTTGAGACTAGACGCTGTGCGACGAATGCTTTTAAATTTAGAGATAAGTCCATATGGAGTTGCGCGTGCCGCTCTTCTGGGAAGAAGTTAATAATGCGATCGAGTGCTTGATTTGAGCTGTTAGCATGCAAGGTTGCCATGCAAAGATGGCCCGTTTCCGCAAAAGCCAAAGCGAATTCCATGGTTTCACGATCGCGTATTTCACCAATTAAAATCACATCAGGCGCTTGTCTTAATGTATTTTTAAGTGCATTAAACCAGCCATTGGTATCACGACCAACTTCACGATGTGTGACTAAACAGTTTTTACTTGGGTGCACATATTCAACAGGATCTTCTACGGTGATAATGTGCCCGTAACTATTTTCGTTTCTGTGATCAATTAAAGCCGCTAGCGTAGTTGACTTACCCGAACCCGTTCCGCCAACAAGGATAACCAGCCCTCGCTTAGTCATCATGACTTCTTTTAGAACTGGTGGTAATCCTAAATTATCAAATTTTGGTATATCCGTCGTAATCGTGCGCAATACCATGCTAACTGTTTCTTGTTGAATGAATACATTAACGCGGAATCGACCAATTTCTTTGGGCCAGATTGCGAAGTTGCACTCCTTTTCTACGGCAAACTCTGCACGCTGCCTATCATTCATTAAGGCCTCCGCGAAGTCTTTAGTATGCTTCGCACTTAGCTTTTGTTGCGTGACTGGCGTCATTTTTCCATCAATCTTCATTGATGGCGGGAAATCGGCAGAAATAAACAAATCTGATGCTTTTTTATCTAACATGCCACGGAGTAAATTGTGCATGTAGTTTATGGCTTGTTCGTTAATCATAGTGTTTTTTGTTGTTTAAAAGTGAGTTAAGTTAATGAAATGTAGAACATAAGATATTTTATTATTAATTATTATTGCTTATCTATAATCAAATCTACATAAAAGAATTTATCAATAATCTATGCAATAAGAAAGCCTTTTTCAGACCTTTTTTATATTCTTACGAAATACTATAAGTTTTATTTGACAACTGTAAACTCAACGGGGCATTTGGTGGCAATAAATTGGGTGCGGTCCCCTATTGTAACTGCCAATTGTTACAGCTTAGATGGTCTAGTATAGCTACGCGGATCAAGGATGAGTTATATTTTCAATTACATCTTCCAAAAAATTGGCAATTAAAACGCAATTCTTAAGATAGTCTTAAGAATTCGTTGCTATAACCAAATATCTTGCTTAGCGAAATGCTGTAATAGCAACCTTTTTCGCATCCAACGTTAAGTATTATTTTTGTTAAAAGTCAATTTATTGAGGAATGATGACATGTTCAATCAGTACAAAATAACATTAACCGCAGCCATATTATTTACCGTTGCTTGCCCAGCATATAGCGCCAGTGAGCCTATTCAGCCGCTTCAGGCGGCAAAGCCATCCAATCCAGCTTTAGTTGAGCTTGGTAAAAAGCTATATTTTGATCCACGTCTCTCCAAATCCGGTTTTATTTCCTGCAACTCTTGCCACAATCTATCTATGGGCGGTACAGATAACCTGCAAACATCCATTGGTCATAACTGGAACAAAGGACCGATTAACTCACCTACCGTACTCAACTCTAGCCTGAACATAGCCCAGTTCTGGGATGGGCGTGCAGCTGACCTCAAGGCACAGGCTGGCGGCCCCATTGATAATCCTGGTGAGATGGCCTCCACACATAAATTAGCAGTAAGCGTGTTGCAATCAATTCCAGGATACGTTTCCGAGTTCAATCGTGTGTTCCAATCGGACAAGATAGACATTGGCAAGGTCACCACAGCCATTGCCGCTTTCGAGGAAACGCTGGTAACACCCAACTCAAATTTCGACAAATGGCTGAAAGGGGACAAAAAAGCATTATCGGAGAACGAAGTTGCTGGCTACAACCTGTTCAAGAGCAGTGGCTGTACCGCTTGCCATAATGGACCAGCGGTTGGTGGTAATTCATACCAGAAAATGGGTGTGGTAGAGCCTTACAAGACCAGCAATAAAGCTGAAGGACGTTTGGGGGTCACGGGCAAGGATAGTGATCGTTTTAATTTCAAGGTACCAACGCTACGCAATGTGGAACTTACCTATCCCTATTTCCATGATGGTGCAGCCGCCACCCTGAAAGATGCAGTTGAAGTGATGGGCAAGGTTCAACTGGGCAAGAAGTTTACTGTAGATGAAAACGCCAATATTGTCGCTTTTCTAAAGACTTTGACTGGTGAACAACCATCGTTCATCATGCCCATTCTGCCGCCATCTTCAGACAGCACACCAAGACCACAACCTTTCAGTAAATAATGTTGCGAGTACGAAATCCAAACATAGAATAAAAGCACAGAAAGCGTAAACGGCAGCCTAGGCTGCCGTTTATACATCAAACCATCAACTCCGCGAATAAATGTAGTGCAAATTACGGAACACTATTCGGCTACGCGTCCAGCCTACAGACAGTGTCGCACCTAAAACTCTTCCCAATCACCGCCACTATAAGCCGCATTAGCCACGGACTTGACTGCTATTGATTTGACTGCTGCTAGTTTAGTTAAGGATCTTGCAGGAGGTTTTAGAGCAGCAGAGTTTGGCACTAATCGTATGGCTGAACGGCTTGTTGTTATGCTTGCGGAAACTGAAGAACCACCCAGTTTAAACTCACCCACGGTGTCCATCAGACTTACGGCTTGATCTACTAATGATTCTGCAGCAGCAGCAGCTTGTTCTACTAGCGCTGCATTTTGCTGGGTGGCTTCATCCATGCTGGTAATCGCATGGTTGACCTGATCAATGCCAGCACTTTGTTCAACCGAGGCCGCTGTAATTTCGCCCATGATATCGGTTACACGTTGTACCGATGAAACGATCTCACTCATCGTTTTACCAGCATCTTCTACCAGTTTGGTACCGTCTTGCACTTTGCTGACTGAGTCTGAAATAAGTTCTTTGATTTCCTTAGCGGCGCTGGCAGAACGCTGTGCCAGGTTACGCACTTCACCTGCCACCACAGCAAAACCACGACCTTGTTCACCAGCTCTGGCGGCTTCTACCGCAGCATTCAGGGCGAGGATGTTGGTTTGGAAGGCGATGCCATCAATGACTGAGATAATATCTACGATCTTGCGTGAACTGGCGTCAATGTCGACCATGGTGCTAATGACTTCGTTGACTACCGCACCACCTTTGATGGCGACGCCAGACGCTGCAGCGGCAAGTTCATTGGCTTGCTTGGCGTTTTCCGCGTTCTGTTTGACGGTGCTGGCGAGTTCTTCCATGCTGGAAGCGGTTTCTTCCAAACTAGAGGCTTGTTGTTCAGTTCGGCTGGAGAGATCGGTATTGCCTGAGGAGATTTCACCCGCAGCAGTATTGATGGTTTCACCAGCTTCCCTGACTTGCACAATGACTTCGGTCATTTTGTCCATGAGGGCATTGACGCCATCACAGAGGCTGGCGATGGCACCTGTTTTACCGTCTAACGAAACTCGGCTGGTGAGATCTCCAGCTTTTGCAGCCGCGATGATGTCTTGGGTTTCTTCTACAGCATCGGCTAACACTTGTGCATCTTGCGCTTTTACCGAGGCATCCGCAGCATTTTTCTGCATCACGGTGTCTAGCGTGCCATTTACTCCTTCAATCACTTTGCGATAATCACCTAAATGTTTAGTCGCGTCAGCACGAGTATCCATCTTGTTGTCCTGTGTGGCTTTGGCAAGCATATTGGCATCGGTTACCAGTAAATTCAACGCGTCGATACAGGCATTCAGATTGTTCTTGATGATATTGAAATCACCGTTGTAACTGTCGGTGATTTTGCTTGGGATGGAGCCATTGGCAAAGTTCTCGACATAGCCAGCAGCCATATTCAACGGGCCTATAACGGCATCTAAAATATTATTAATGCCTTTTCCCGTGTCCAGAATAAAACCAGTCGGCAGTATAGAAAGATTTACGCGTTCTGATAACTTTCCAGCCACTGCTTCCTCCACCAATCTAGCCACTTCTTTTTCTGCGAGTACTTCAGCAGTGCGATCTAGCCACTGCGTCATACGGCCTAGATATTCACCATTTTTATTAAATATGGGGATAATGGTCAGTTGTAGCTGATAACCGTACATATCAATGTCTATCGTCTTAGGGACAGTTAACTGCTGTGCCAATAAAGTGCGATCAGTATCATGTTCAAAAAACTGACCTAGGCCTTTGCCGATGAGTTCATTAACAGAGAAATCCTTGTGTTGCTTCTTTACCTCAGAAGCCATGCATTGCCATATATTTTTCGCAGACTGATTAATATATTGCAAGTTAAATTGACTGTCAGAAAAGGTCACCCCCAACGCGCTGTTGTTGATACCGATTTCTAGGCTATAGGCTTCTTCAGCGGTTTTGCGTGCATCATTTACATCAAACCCTACTTTAATTTGCATGGATTTCAATGCTTGAATCATCTTGCCAGCTTCACTATTACATTTGGTGTCAATTTTAAGTTGCAAATTTCCGCCAGCAATCTCATCTAGATACTGCGTTGCGCGTTGAAGAGGCGTGACAATGGCACGCGTCAATAGCGCACTCGCAATTAATGCAGCAACAGCACCGATACCGGCAATTACCCAGCCATTGGCTGCCTCTGGATTACCAAGCAAAGCAAAGCCAACAACAGCGCAAACAGGCAAAGCCATTGCCGTTAACACTTTGTAGTACAAGGACGTATTTTTTAGCGCCAGCACAAGTCTGGTTATGACGCCAGGTTTGGGTAGTTTACCGTCACGTATCTGCCGATAGAGCTGCTCGGCTTCGCTTATTTGCTTGCGCGTAGGCTTGGATCGGACTGACATATAGCCAATCACATGCTGACCTTCACGCACTGGGGCGACATTAGCCTCTACCCAGTAATGATCGCCATTTTTACAGCGATTCTTTACGATGCCATTCCATGGCTTACCAGCCTTGACTGTATCCCATAGGTCTTTAAAGGCTGCTGGCGGCATATCTGGATGACGAACAAGATTGTGGTTCTTGCCAATCAGCTCCTGCTCGGTAAAGCCACTTATTTCTAAAAAGTCTCGATTAATATAAGTGATAATGCCTCTAAGATCAGTCTTGGAAACGATTGAACTGGTATCCTTCAGTTCAACCTCGCGATTAGTCACTGGCATTTTCATATCAAGTTCCTTCTGTTTTAAAAAAAAATCTTTGTATTAATGAAGTGTGCTGATTACTGCATCGGTAGTCACAAACCGCAACAAAAACTCAAACTCTTCCAGCGGCACTGGCTTACTGAATAGATACCCTTGATAGTGCATGCAGCCATTACTCATGAGAAATTGTCGTTGATCTTCAGTCTCTACACCTTCCGCTATTACATCCAGGTTCAGGTTATGTGCCATCGTAATGATGGTGCGCACAATCGCTTTATCGCTGTTATCGGTAACGATATCGCGCACAAACGATTGATCGACTTTAAGCTGATCCAGCGGTAATTTTTTGAGATATTGCAGCGATGAGTAGCCTGTGCCAAAGTCATCCAGTGAGAAGCGTATACCGATGACTTTCAATGCGTTCATCGTGCTAATAATGTCGTCAATGTCTTCCAGCAACATGCTTTCCGTTAGCTCCAGCTTGAGTAGCATCGGGTTAATGGCATAGCGTTGCACTGTAGTCTGCACTTGTGCCACAAAATCCACTTGACGGAATTGCTTGGCACTGACGTTTACAGCCACAACAAGGTCACGTGTGAGCGCATTTTGCTGCCATACTTGAATTTGAGCACAAGCTGTCTCTAGCACCCATAGCCCGATAGGCAGGATCAAACCGGTTTCTTCTGCTAATGGAATAAAGTCGAAGGGAGAAATCATGCCGCGCTCTGGATGCTGCCAACGTATCAGAGCTTCTGCACCTAATGGTTGACCAGCACTATCTACCTGAATCTGGTAATACAGCTGGAACTGTTGCTGTTCAATGGCTTTGCGTAACTCATGCTCCATTGAGACGCGCGCAGTAATAATCTCCTGCATGTTCGGATCAAAGAAACGTATAGCATTACGCCCCGCCGCCTTGGATTGATACATGGCGATATCCGCTTGTTTAAGCAGTTCGTCTATTGCTAGCGTATGGCCGCTGAATAAGGTAGCTCCTATGCTGGGGGTGCTGTGATAGTCATATGAGGCAAGCTGATAAGGCTGATTCAGCGAGGCTAATATCTTATTACCGATTGCTTCAGTTTGAGCTGCGGCATCAGCAGCTTTTTCACTAAAGCCTTCCAGCAGCACGACAAACTCATCGCCACCGAGGCGAGCAACCGTATCACCTTCCCGCACACTTGAAGTTAAGCGCTTGGCAACCTGTTGTAATAGTAAGTCGCCGACATCGTGACCAAGTGTGTCATTTAGCGTTTTAAAATGATCTAGGTCAAGAAACAGTAGCGCACCTCGCCTATGACTACGTGCACTTGTGACCAAGGCTTGATTCAGCCTATCCAGCAGCAGACGGCGATTAGGTAAGCTGGTGAGTGCATCATAAAGAGCTAGATGGTTACTTCTTTCTTCAGCCGCCATACGCTGGGTGATGTCAGTACGAATAGAGATATAGCTTTGCGGTTTTCCATCATCGCCCATAAAGGGTGCAATAGTAGTATCTACCCAATACAGGCGGCCATCTTTAGCTCGATTACATACTTCGTCATGCCAAGCTTTACCGCTAGCTATGGTTCGATACATTTCCTTAAAAAAGCCCTTGGGGTGATGTCCTGAATTCAGAATCGCGTGATCTTGACCAATTAACTCCTCTTGCGTGTAGCCGCTTATTTCACAGAACTTTTCATTGGCATAAGTGATGCGCCCCTGTACATTGGTTACGGCGACAATGGCATGTTTATCTAAAGCGAATTTCTGCGATTTCAATTCCTCAAGTGACTGCTTTACCAGCTGCTCACTCCGGAGCAGGCGCTCCTGATTGCCGTGCAGGGCTTTCTCTGCAAGCTTGCGCTCAGTTACGTCATAGGCAGTACCGACTAATTCGGTGGGTACACCACTTGCCCCATAAATGACGTACATACGATCTGACAACCAGCGTTCCTGACCATCGCTGCGAATAATGCGGTATTCAATTTCTGTTTTTCCTAGTTCAAAAATTAGGCTGGTGACCTCTTGAACGCGCAATTTGTCATCTGGATGAACTACCTTAAACCATAATTCAGGGTCATCCATAAATGCTTGCTGAGAGACACCATAAAGCTTTTCAGTAGCAGCACTAACATGGTGCAACCTAAAATCCGGCGCACTCGCTGACCAGATAATCTCATCCAGCGAATTAAGGATAGCCGTAAAACGACTTTCGGTTGTACGTAATGCAGCCTCTGCTTGCAGCAGAGATTTCTCCTGTAGCAACTGTTCGCGGTCATTTGTCACCTGTTGATGCAAGCGGATGGCTTGGCCAATAAGGCTGGCAACCATGGTCAACAATTGCAGATCATCCTGAAAGCCTGGCCATTTATCATTGGTTTCGCGCTCAAAAGCAAGCACACCAATACACTCCCGGCCAATTTTAATCGGAACGCCCATAAATGCAGCCGATTTTTCTTCCATATTCCTTTTTGCACCAGTTCGGTTCAAAAAAAGTGGCTCGTGAGCTATATTAGGCACCACGGCAGGCACACCTGTCTTAAAAATTCGCCCAGTTATCCCCTCTCCCACTCGAAAGCGACCACGCAAGACTTCTTCTTCACTAAATCCAGTAGAAGCGATAATGCTGAGGTCTTCTGAATCCTCTTGCAGACAGACCATGCCGCGCGACATATTGAGATGTGTAGCAACAACATTCAGTACTTGCCGTAAGGTTTTATGTAGATCAAGGGAGGAGCTGAGTATCTTGCCAATTTCATAAATGGTTACCAACGCTACTCGGTTGGAAACTTGTGTAAGAGACATGCAGTTTTTACCTATCATTTGATTGTGACGCGTCACTAAAGCAATATGTGCGCCATTGTTTCTAATCATGGAAGAATTGATTCACTACTCGATCAGCAGAACTACTGTAGATTGCGGTTCTGTTTACTGCACAGTTGGTGTTTATCGTTACTTGCACGGTTTGGCCTCAGGCTCTTTCGTGCAGCCCTCCAGATCTCCTTCTGGTTTTCTGCTTAAGCCCAGCCATGCATCAATCACTTCCGTGTCGAAGCCCACGTCGCGGCGTCCGTCGGCCTCGATTAGCGGGCGGCGAATTAGCAGTGGATCAGCGCACATCATTGCCAGCGCGGTATCGGCATCAGCCTCTTCCGGGATTACTTGTCCGGATTTAACCTTTGGCGCGGCTCGATTGAACCATTCTGCTACCGGACGGTTGCCGAAGAAAGCCAGCAATTTCTCTGGAGTCCAAGCTTCGATGAGCAAATTTTTAGCCCAAACGGTGTGTCCTGCCGAAGCCAGCAGAGCCTTCTGACGTGTGTTGTTAGCGCAACCGGGTTTTTCGTAAAATATTACGGTAGTCATGGCTTGATTCCATTCCAAAATTTCATTTCAATAACTCTCCGGGCTATAATTTTCAGGGCAAGAATTCTCAGGACAATAATTATCTGATTAACAACTCATTAGTCTGTTGTTCTATTTCACTTTTTATCGCTATATCCAGTCGACTTAACCAGCGCTGGGGGATAGCTTCTACGCCGTATAGCGCACCGGCCAGCATGCCAACGATAGCGCCAGTGGTGTCGGCATCCTCACCGCAATTAACGGTTTCTATCACGCAACTTTCGAAGCTGTCGGTATTAATGAAGTGGTGTAACACGGTCTGCATGGTGTCCACGATGTAGCCGCTAGCACGGCCAGGATAAGGCGAGAAGCGAAACTGCGGGTAGACCTTGACCAAGAGATTAACTAGTTTTATACATTCTTTTATGCCCTGCCCCGCCAGTAACAAGTGCACCATACGCCCTAACGTTAATGTGGCAGCATCAGATAGAGGATGATTGTGGGTAAGGTGTGCTTGTTCTATAGCCGCCGCTTCGAATGCAGCATCGTCACCGAAAGTGCCAAGCGCTACAGGCAGAATACGCATGGCGGCGCCGTTCCCACCATCACCCTCGCTAGGTAAGCCATGCAGCGAACCATCCAGCATATAGCGACGAATACCTCGACGGCAGGTATTGCCGACATCAATAGGATGATGCTTCAGCCATGCGACAAGCTGATTGGCAGTCATGCGGGCATCCCAGCCTCCCGCACTAATCCAGGCGCGACCCAGACAAAGTGACATTTCGGTATCATCGGTGATCTGGCCGGGCTTGAGCTTAAGCCAACCACCACCGGTCATTTCGCTATGGCTACCGCGTTGGGCGATTTCACGTTTAGTGAGAAATTCCACAGGTGCACCTAATGCATCGCCGACAGCTAAGCCAAGGTAAGCACCTAGCGCTTTGGAATGAACCAGTCCCCTAGAATGAACCAGTGCTCTAGAATGAAAAATATCAGGCATAACTCGCTTTCACCTGATAATAGCCGCCCAGCGCAAGTACCTCGCCCTCTCCGGCTAGCGCCGAGCCTGATAGCAAGCCGGGGAAAAAGATGATTTTTACTGCAGGCACCTGTGCTTCCAGTATCCAGTCGCCGAATTCGTCGGCACGCTCACGCGATGTCGTAAACGAGACAAGGTTATTGAGGTGTACGACACTGTCACCGCTGCGTAAGCTACCTTCGACCACCTGTTGCTCATCATAACGGTTGACACCGCGCCACAGGGTAAGCCAGTCGCGCGATGGCAGGCCAAATCGGCGGATCGCCCATTGGCAGTATTCATACAACAAGTCTAGTTGCGCATAAATATTGTTATTTTGAAAGCGGCCGGAGACTTTTTCCTCAAGATAACCCATCCATACTGGCGATGGGAAGCGGCCTAGCGGTGCTTTATGGAAGGTCGGTACAAGTCCAAAACGGCTCTCCACCCAGCCTTTAAGGACAGCACCCTGCGGTCCGTTGGAATCAAAACCCCAACCTTCCAGCAATTTAAGATAGCTGGAATAGAAACGTCGCCCAGATGTATAGCTCTGAGCTTCTCCGAAAGTAGTTTCCATGTAACGACGAAAAACGTCGGCTGCCTGCGCCATCACGGGAACATCAGACAGTAAACGGAATAAGCTTCGATGCGCTTCACGAGTGCCGGCAATGTTTAACAGTTGAGGGTGTGTATTGAATGCAACAGATGAAATTAACCCCGCCGGTAAACCGACCAGATTGGTCGAGTTCCAGCGAAGATCATCATCCATTATCGGGCTGTCAGACAGGCCGGTTCTCGTTCGGGTTGCGCACTGGACCCATCAGTTTGAGTCCTTCATCGTAGGTGATGACCGGGTAACTGGCAGTGAATTTGAGTGCTTTATCAGCCACAGCATCCAGTTTTCCAGCGGTATCCAGTTTCTTAAGATCGATCTTTTCCAGACGAAGCAGATCTAACATCTCGTTGTAAACCGTTGATTCAGAAATCGGCAGAATATAGAACGTAGCACCGCCCATGCTGACCTGATATTTCTTCAACAGGTCGATATTGTTGCAAAACAGGAAATACTTACCCTCTGGCAGCAAGGTATCACCCAGCGCTTCAACCAGCATGTCGAGATAACCGAAAGACAGCAAGTAACCGGTAAAGAACGGAATACCTTTTTCTCCTTCGTTGGCAATCGCCATAACTTGGTCTATGGTGATTTCTGGTGGACGCGCTTCATCGGATAGTTGTTGGCTGAACTTTACGGCAAGTTCACCGCGGAAACCAAAGCGTCCTGGTTTCTTGGTGGCATCCTTGAATACCGGGTTCTGCAGGCGATTATCGGCCTCCAGTTTGGCAAAAGCGGTTTGTGTTAGTGTGGTCATACTTAGTACTCCTGATTTAAAGTGATCTAAATTTATTCATACATCTTGTTATTAATACGTCTTGCTTAATGCTTTTTACTTGTTTAATGCTTTTTAATTGCATGACCACCAAATGCATTACGCATCATCGATAGTAATTTATAGCTGTAGCCATCAGATTCCTGTGAGGCAAAACGCATTTGCAGCGCCAATGTCAGCACTGGTGCAGCTACGCCCTGCTCAACAGCTTCAACCACGGTCCAGCGACCTTCACCGGAATCAGCGACATAAGGTGCAACGCCATCTAAGGTTTGATCCGTTTTTAGTGATTCTGCTGTTAAGTCTAACAACCAGCTGCGAACTACAGAGCCATGACGCCAAAGCTCGGTGATTTGTGCAAGGTCAAGATTGAACTCCTCTTTACCTTTGATGAGGTCTAAACCTTCTGCCATCGCCTGCATCATGCCGTATTCAATACCGTTATGTATCATCTTGGTAAAATGGCCAGAGCCTACTGGGCCCACATGCGCCCAGCCACGGTCAGGCGCAGGTGCAAGGGCTACTAATACTGGCGTCATCACCGCAGCCACTTCTTTAGTGGCACCAACCATCAGGCAGTAACCGTTATCCAAACCCCAAACACCACCGGATGTACCTGAGTCCATGAATCCAATACCGTGTTCGGCTAAAAATGCGCCACGGCGTTGACTATGTTTGTAATTAGAGTTGCCGCCATCAATAATGATGTCGCCCTTGTTCAGCATAGGGACTAAATCTTTGATTTGTTTTTCGGTGATTTCACCTGCAGGCAACATCAGCCAAATAATTTTTTGGCCATCCAGCTTACTGACAGCATCTGCTATTGATGTTGCAGCAATTAAACCTTCTTTTGAGACAAGCTCATTGACTACTTCTGAATTAAAGTCAAAACCAACCACCTCAATTTTATGACGAAGTAAGCGGGTTGCCATATTGCCGCCCATTTTTCCAAGACCAATCATTGCTAATTTCATGTGAATTTTCCTCAGTAATTTTTCTTAAGTAACTTTATCTATAAGTAACTTTTCTTAAGTAACTTTATCTATAAGTAACTTTTCTTAAGTAACTTTCTCTAGTGTTACAGAGTGTTCAGTTGCTATTACAAAAAATGATTAAGGACTCTTTAAGATATATCTCCTATATATATCAAAGTAAAACTCATCCATTAACGCTTTTTATTCATGCAACCATAACGTGTTGTTAGTTAGCCTGTAAGCAAGGGTTGTACCAGAATTGAAAAAAAATGGCATAAGGCCATAAATATCAGTAAAAACAAGGTGATTGGCAGATTTACTAGCGAATAAGTAAAAATTAACGACGTGCTGGTGATTAGATTGTTTTGTTCAATACACAACGTAAATCAACGCACTTTGTCGGGTTTGTGACAGCCTCTGACTCGGCATGAAGATGCCTATGTGTGTATTTTTTATTGTTTAAATTCAATGTGTTATGAAAAATTTAAAGTGTTGGCACGACCTTTGCTGTATTCACTTTGCATGACCGACCAACCATCCGGCGCCAGATAAGAAGAGTTATATATAGCGATTCGGAATCGGAAGCCCGGCAGCAAACGGTCTTAACGAACTTTAATTTTTTTTAAGGAGTATTAATATGGCTGCATTACGTCAAATTGCCTTCTATGGCAAAGGTGGTATCGGTAAATCAACCACTTCACAAAACACTCTGGCTGCTCTCTCAGAAATGGGCCAGAAGATATTAATCGTTGGCTGCGATCCAAAAGCTGACTCAACCCGCTTGATTTTACACGCAAAAGCACAGGACACTGTACTTTCTTTAGCTGCTGAAGCTGGTAGCGTAGAGGATCTTGAAATTGAAGATGTGATGAAAGTGGGTTACCGCGACATTCGTTGCGTTGAATCTGGTGGTCCTGAACCTGGTGTTGGTTGTGCTGGTCGCGGTGTGATTACTTCGATCAACTTCCTAGAAGAGAATGGTGCTTATGATGGCATGGATTATGTTTCCTACGATGTGTTAGGTGACGTGGTTTGTGGTGGTTTCGCTATGCCGATTCGTGAGAATAAAGCACAGGAAATCTACATCGTGATGTCTGGTGAAATGATGGCTATGTACGCGGCTAACAACATTTCTAAAGGTGTTCTTAAATACGCTAACTCAGGTGGTGTGCGTTTAGGTGGCTTAGTATGTAATGAGCGCCAAACTGACAAGGAACTGGAACTGGCTGAAGCGCTAGCCGGCATGCTTGGCACTAAACTGATTCACTTCATCCCACGTGACAACATTGTGCAACACGCTGAGTTACGTCGTATGACTGTATTGGAATACGCACCAGAATCTAAACAAGCTGAAGAATACCGTCAATTGGCGCAAAAAATTCATGCTAATGCAGGTAACGGCACAATTCCAACACCAATCACTATGGATCAGTTAGAAGATCTATTGATGGACTTCGGTATTATGCAAAAAGAAGATGAAAGCATCATCGGCAAAGCTGCTAATGCTGCTTAAGTAACCAGTCTGGCGGGGAATAAGCCCCCCGTCAGATTGCCCTTTGAAGTTGTTTCAAAAATTGCGAGACATAGACTTTCATTTTGCTGGAATATCGTTCTAAAAAAATGTTTAACCTAGCGCGCAAGCAGTTTTTGAAACAACTTCATATAGAAATTAGGAGACGAAAATGAGTGTAACCGCTGAAGCACGCGTCACCGGTGCAGAATTGATCGAGGAGGTCCTTAAGGCCTACCCTGAAAAATCTGCCAAACGGCGCGCCAAACACCTGACCGTGCATGAGGAAGGCAAGTCCGACTGCGACGTCAAATCAAATATCAAATCGCTACCTGGCGTGATGACTGTCCGTGGCTGTGCCTACGCTGGTTCTAAGGGCGTAGTCTGGGGTCCGATCAAGGATATGATCCACATCAGTCATGGCCCAGTTGGCTGTGGCCAGTACTCTTGGGCCTCTCGTCGTAACTACTACATCGGTACCACTGGTATTGATAGCTTCGGCACCATGCAGTTCACTTCCGATTTTCAGGAAAAGGACATCGTGTTCGGCGGCGACAAGAAGCTGGAAAAAATCATCGATGAAATCGAGGTTCTGTTTCCACTCAACAAGGGTATTTCCATCCAGTCTGAGTGCCCGATTGGCCTGATTGGTGACGACATTGAAGCTGTCGCCAAAAAGAAAACCAAAGAATACGATGGTAAGACCATTGTGCCAGTACGTTGTGAAGGCTTCCGTGGGGTGTCACAATCTCTAGGTCACCATATCGCCAACGATACCATCCGTGACTTTATTTTTGATAAAGTTGATCCGGAAAAGAATAAGTTTGTTGCTACTCCTTATGATGTAGCCATCATCGGCGATTACAACATCGGCGGGGATGCTTGGTCATCACGTATTTTACTGGAAGAAATGGGCTTACGTGTAATTGCCCAATGGTCTGGTGATGGTTCTATCGCAGAATTGGAAAATACACCTAAAGCTAAGCTCAACATCTTGCACTGCTATCGTTCAATGAACTATATCAGCCGTCACATGGAAGAGAAATATGGTATACCTTGGGTTGAATATAACTTCTTTGGCCCATCAAAAATTGAAGAGTCACTACGTAAAATCGCTGGTTTCTTCGACGATTCTATCAAAGAAAAAACCGAGGAAGTCATCGCCAAGTACAAAGCACTGACCGATGCCGTGATTGAGAAATACAAAACACGTCTACAAGGCAAGCGCGTCATGTTGTTTGTTGGCGGATTACGTCCACGTCACGTGATTGGTGCCTATGAAGATTTAGGCATGGAAGTTGTTGGTACTGGTTATGAATTCGGCCATAACGATGACTATCAACGGACGACTGACTACGTTAAAGACGGTACCTTAATCTATGATGATGTCACTGGTTATGAGTTCGAGAAGTTCGTCGAAGCGATACAACCTGACCTAGTCGGTTCTGGCATTAAGGAAAAATACGTGTTCCAGAAAATGGGCGTACCGTTCCGTCAAATGCATAGTTGGGACTACTCCGGTCCGTACCACGGTTACGATGGTTTTGCCATCTTCGCCCGTGACATGGACATGGCAATCAATAATCCAGTATGGGCCTTGACCAAGACCCCTTGGAAGAAATAACGCGGTGATTGGGTGATTGGTGTACCGGAAATTCAGGTTACGCCAGTCACCAATCACTCCTCACCGTTTATGTAAGGAGCTTAAAATGAGCCAGAGCGCTGACAAAATATTAGACCACTTCAACCTGTTTCGTGAACCTGAATACAAGGAAATGTTTGCGAAAAAGAAAGCAGAATTCGAATACCCTGTTCCTGCTGAAGACCTGCAACATACGATAGAATGGACCAAAACTGCGGATTACCGCGAAAAGAACTTCGCCCGTGAAGCATTGACTGTTAACCCTGCCAAGGCTTGTCAGCCATTAGGTGCAGTGTTCGCTGCCAACGGCTTTGAAGGCACATTACCTTTCGTGCATGGCTCACAAGGCTGCGTAGCATACTACCGTTCGCACTTTAGCCGTCACTTTAAAGAACCGACTTCTTGCGTATCGTCATCTATGACTGAAGATGCTGCAGTGTTTGGTGGCCTTAACAATATGATCGATGGCCTAGCCAATGCTCACAGCCTGTACAAACCGAAAATGATCGCGGTTTCGACTACCTGTATGGCAGAAGTAATTGGTGATGACATCAACGCCTACATCAAGACTGCCAAAGAAAAAGGTTCTGTTCCGCAAGAATACGACGTACCGTTTGCCCACACGCCTGCTTTCGTCGGCAGCCATATCACTGGCTACGATAATGCACTGATGGGCGTAATCAAGCACTTTTGGGATGGCAAAGCCGGTACCGTGCCAGCACTTGTTCGCGAACCAAACGACAGTATCAACTTTATCGGTGGCTTTGACGGCTACGTAGTTGGCAACAATCGCGAAATCCGTCGTATCTTCGATCAATTCGACATCAACTACACTATGCTGTGTGATCCATCTGATGCCTGGGATACTCCAACTGACGGCGAGTTCCGCATGTATGACGGCGGCACTACTCTGGAAGATACTGCTAATGCTTTGCACGCCAAGGCTACTATCGTCATGCAATCTATCAGCACTGAAAAAACTGCGGCATTTATTGAGGCACACGGCCAGGAAGTAGTACATCTGCACCACCCGGTTGGCGTAGCTGGTACCGATAAGTTATTGATGGAATTGTCACGTATCACTGGTAAAGACATCCCAGAAGAGCTAACACGTGAACGTGGCCGTCTGGTAGATGCCATTGCTGACTCAAGTGCACATCTTCATGGTAAAAAGTTTGCGCTCTATGGCGATCCTGACCTGATGCTAGGCCTCACCGCCTTCTTGCTAGAGTTGGGTGCTGAACCAGTACATGTGCTTTCTACCAACGGTAACAAAGATTGGGCTGAAAAGGTACAGGCATTGCTTGATGCTTCACCATTTGGCAAGAACTGCCACGCTTATCCTGGTAAAGATCTATGGCACATGCGCTCACTGTTATTCACTGAACCTGTTGATTTCCTTATCGGCAACACTTACGGTAAATACCTTGATCGAGACACCAAGACACCGTTGATTCGTATCGGCTTCCCAATTTTCGATCGTCACCACAAACATCGTTACCCAGTGTGGGGTTATCAAGGTTCGCTAAACGTGTTAGTCACTATTCTCGACAAGATTTTTGACGAGATGGATAACGACACCAACGGTATCGCCACTACTGACTATAGTTTCGATATCATTCGTTAAAAAACTGTTAGCCATCAGCTTTTCATCTATCAACCTTAAAAATAGGCAGATGAAAACTGATGGCTTTCAGCTAAAGGAAAAGTCATGGCAAACATTACATTCAGTTCCCCAAAATTAAAGAAAGACCTTACCATTTATGCTACAGCAGGAGACACCGGTACATTGCTGCAACTTGCTGAAAAAAACAATATACCATTGGATTTTGAGTGCGAAAACGGCGAGTGTGGTTCTTGCTCAGTTCAGGTGGAAGTACTGTCCAACAAGCAACCCATGGGCATGCACCTTACTGAAAAGGAAAAAACCGTACTGAAACTGTCTGGTAAGATCACTAAAGAGCAGATTCAGAATGCCGAAGTTAACGATATTCCTCCACCATGGCGTCTGGCTTGCCAGTTCATCGTGCGCAACGAGGATATTCTGGTTAAGTTTTAGTAGCTCATTTTTAGTCGTAAAACTTTTGTAATCAACCTCCAGCAATTACGTTCTACCGTTCTCTTTCAACCTCTCACACAAGCTGATGGTTGAAAGAGAATATTCAAGCTTACCCATAAGTCTAAAATCCTGTCGGACTAACCAGTATCGATTCCCAACCGCTGCACTCTATTTGATAGCGCTCTACTTTTTGCTATTTGAGAAATAGCTGCTTGCTTAGTTTGCATTCAACAATTTGTATTCAATAACTGTGTGCAACGAAACTAAAACGTCGGGTTTGTCGGGTTTACGACACGTGTCATATTTACATAATATTAATATAAAACAACAAGTTAAATTTAACATACCTTCTGGCACGAAGTTTGCAAGAGTCTAGTTAACACAGACACAGGTATCCCATCATGGCATCCATCAGCGAGAAGGTGCAGGACGTTTTTAACGAACCAGGCTGCGATAAGAACCAGGCCAAAGGTGAGAAAGAACGCAAGAAAGGTTGTACCAAGCAGCTGACGCCAGGCGCAGCAGCAGGTGGCTGTGCTTTTGATGGCGCCAAGATTGCTTTGCAGCCAATCACTGACGTAGCGCATCTGGTACACGGGCCGATTGCCTGCGAAGGCAATGGCTGGGATAACCGCGGCGCCAAGTCTTCCGACTCGCTGCTTTACCGCACAGGCTTCACTACTGACATCAACGAGCTGGATGTTGTGTATGGTGCAGAAAAGCGCCTATTCAAATCTATACGCGAAATCCTCGACAAATACGATCCACCAGCAGTATTTGTCTACCAAACCTGTGTTACCGCACTTATTGGTGATGATATTGAGGCCGTGTGCAAAGCCGCTAGTACTAAGTTCGGCAAACCTATCATCCCGGTCAATGCGCCCGGCTTTGTCGGTGCCAAGAATCTGGGCAATAAACTGGCTGGCGAGGCGCTGCTTGAGTATGTGATTGGCACCGAAGAACCCGAATTCACCACGCCTTACGACATCAATATCATCGGTGAGTACAATCTGGCTGGTGAGCTTTGGCAGGTCAAGCCCTTGCTAGACGAACTCGGTATACGCATACTGTCATGCATTTCCGGCGATGCCAAGTACAAGGAAGTCGCCTACTCCCACCGCGCCAAAGCCGCCATGATGGTGTGCTCCAAGGCCATGATCAACGTGGCACGCAAGATGGAAGAGCGTTACGGTATCCCATTTTTCGAGGGTTCGTTCTACGGCATTACCGATATGAGCGAATCGCTGCGCCAGATCGCCACGTTGCTGGTACAGCAAGGCGCACCGGAAGACCTGCTGGCACGTACAGAGAAGCTCATCTTCCGTGAAGAGTCACGTACCTGGGTAGAAATCAACGCTTACCGCAAACGCCTTGAAGGCAAGAAAGTATTGCTGATTACCGGCGGCGTGAAGTCGTGGTCGGTGGTATCAGCCTTACAGGAAGGTGGCATGGAAATCGTTGGCACCAGCGTGAAAAAATCCACCGTCGAAGACAAAGAAAAGATCAAGGAACTAATGGGTGAAGATGCCCATATGTTCGACGACATGCGGCCACGCGACATGTATGCCATGTTGAAGGACTCGCGTGCCGACATCATGCTATCCGGCGGGCGCAGCCAGTTTGTTGCGCTTAAGGTCAAGATGCCGTGGCTGGACATCAATCAGGAACGCCACCACGCCTATGCCGGTTATGTCGGCATGGTGGAACTAGTGAAACAGATAGCGCAGGCGCTTTACCATCCGATATGGGCGCAGGTCAGAAAACCAGCGCCCTGGGAAACCAGCGTAAGTCAAACTGGCTTAGACCAAACCAGCCTAAGCCTGCCCCCTGAAGCAAAGGCCGCATAATGGCTACCGTTACTTCCAACCACAAAGCCTGTACCGTCAACCCGCTCAAAATGAGCCAACCGCTCGGTGCTGCGCTGGCTTTCATGGGCTTGAATAACTGCATGCCGACATTGCACGGCTCTCAAGGCTGCACCTCGTTTGGACTGGTGCTGTTCGTGCGTCATTTCCGCGAAATGATCCCCATGCAGACCACCGCCATGAACGAGGTTACTACCATCCTCGGCGGCATGGATAATATCGAACAGGCTATTATGAATATCTGGGAGCGAGCCAAGCCTGATGTGATTGGTCTGGCCTCCACTGGCCTGACTGAAACCAAGGGTGACGATGTTGAAGCCTATCTAAAACTAATCCGCGCCAAGCATCCGGAAATTGCCGGTATGGCAATCGTCTACGCCTCTACACCAGATTATGTAGGAGCCTTTCAGGATGGCTGGAGTAAAGCGGTGGTTCGTATCGTGCAGGAACTAGCTGTACCCTGTTTATCTATTCAAGCCAACCGCGTCAATGTGCTACCAGGTTCACACCTGACACCAGGTGACATCGCGGAAATCCGCGAGATCATCGAAGCCTTTGGCCTCAATCCGGTATTCATCCCTGATATTTCCGGATCGCTGGACGGCCACATTCCAGACGACTTCACCCCCACCACGCTGGGTGGAACAACGTTAGAACAATTGCACACCATGGGCACGGCAAGAGCGACCATCGCCATCGGCGAGCAGATGTACGCTGCGGCCATTGAGCTGGAAATGAAAGCTGGTGTGCCATACACTTTGTTCGACCGCCTGACTGGGCTGGAAGCTAACGATAACTTCATGCAATACCTCTCCAAGTTATCAGGCAAAGAAGTGCCGATGAAATACCGCCGCCAGCGTAGCCAATTGCAGGACGCTATGCTGGATGCGCATTTTTTCACGGGTGGCAAGAAGGTTGCTATTGGCGCCGAACCTGATCTATTGTGGTCTCTGGGTAGTTTTTTAACAGAAATGGGCTGTGAGCTGGCCGCTGTCGTCACTACTACGAAATCACCGCTACTGGAAAAACTACCAGCCGAAGAAGTGCTCATCGGTGATTTGGAAGATCTGGAAAATCGCGCCAAGGATTGTGATCTGCTCGTTACCCACTCTCACGGACGGCAGATGGCGGATCGGCTAAAAATCCCCTTCCTGCGCTATGGCTTGCCCACCTTCGACCGCCTAGGCACTGCGCACAAAGTTACGGTTGGCTACCGAGGTACCCGCGATTTTGTATTTGAAATCGGCAACACCTTTCTTGCTAACACACACGAAGCAACGCCCAACACTTGGGTTAACAGCCAAGTTAGTCCCCAGACCAATACGCAAGCGCAAAGCGCTTGTGCTACTGAAGGCAGTTGCGGCAGTTGTCAAAGCGTAGCCGATATCCATAACTTGGCTGAGACACTTGATTTAGTCAAACCACATGACTTAGCTAAACCACAAGATTTAGTCAAACCAATAGCCCAGCAAGCTGCATTTAGCTAACACTTATTATTTTACGAAAAGGACAAAAGTATGAAAATCGCCTTCGCTACACAAGACCTGAAACGAGTGGATGCCCATTTTGGCTGGGCCAAAAATATCGCTATTTACGAGCTATCGACCCAAGGCTGGAGCTTCGTGGAAGCTGTGCAATTTGACGGCGACCTGGAAGAAGACGGCAATGAAGATAAACTGGCACCAAAATTGGAAGTCATCAAGGACTGCGCCATGCTTTATGTAGCAGCCATTGGTGGCTCAGCAGCCGCACGCGTGGTAGCTCACAAGATTCACCCGGTCAAAGTCGCTGAGCCGGAAGTTATCGAAGAAGTACTGGAAAAACTCAAGGATGTGCTTAACGGCACGCCGCCACCATGGTTACGCAAGGCACTACTTAAAGATCAGGAACGTTCATTCGATTTTGAAGATGAGCCGGCTTAACTCTTAAACCATATTCAGGAGAATCACATGTCAGCCACTGCAGCATTAGTTACAGAAACTTTAACAGACCCTTGGGAATCGCCCTTCGTCAAAGAACTGGTCAAACAATGGCGCGCCCAGGATACTCATGGCGCATGGGAGGGCAAGGATAACGCCACCCTGCTCGCTCCTTACATCATCAATAAGGAACAGCGCAGAGAAATGCCTATCATCGGCGACCCTGATCCAGAAACCATCTGGCGACTTGAGCTGTTCTATAATGCTGTCGGCCTTGCTATAGAACGCGAAACCAAGGTTATGGTATCTCCCATGATGAAGATGCACCACGAAGGCTTCGGCAAGATGATACTCACCGCTGGTCGCTTGGTAGTAGTGAATAAACAGTTGCGCGATGTGCACCGCTTCGGTTTCGAAACTATAGAAAAGCTGGCTGCCGAGGGTGAGAAATTCATAAGTGCAGCAGTTGAGATGATCCATAAGTTTCCGGAAGTAGCAAACTATAGTTGATCAAATTGGTATCCACCACGTTCGCCCTGAGCTTGTCGAAGGGTTAGTACATTATCAGGGAAACCCGTTCATGGTTCGACTACCGCAGGCATAAGTACGACTAGCCCTGCTTTGCAGGGAAGTCTTACTAAAAGCTCACCACGAACGGGGACGCAAAGAACGAACTGTCAGGTAAAACGCATCAAGAACAAGTATAGAAACGAACTACGAACGAGTACGAAAATCGCAATAGGAGCAATGAATGAGTGACATAGAAGCAATCAAGGCTGAAGTAAAAAAACTTAACGCCCAAGCCACACAATTGAAGATGGATCTACACGATTTGTCCGAAGACCTGCCTATCGGTTGGGAGAAAATCCCCGAACTGGCAGAAAAGACTTTTAAAGCATACCAACAACTTACCGAGTCGCGCCAAAAACTGGCCGCTGCCGGTGCTTAAGGAAATAATATGGCTTATACCGTAACCCTACCCGGCGGGAATGTCTGGACACCTCAATTTGCAGAACACATCGAAGAAGAAAAATGCATCGGTTGTGGTCGCTGCTTTAAAGTCTGCGGCCGCGATGTGCTGCAATTGGTTGGCCTTGATGACGAAGGCGAACGTATCGCCGTAGCGGAAGGCGATGACGATGATGACGCTGAGTATGAGAAAAAAATCATGACCATCGCCCATCCGGAAAACTGCGTCGGCTGCGAGGCATGCGCTAAGATCTGTCCGAAAAAGTGCTACACACATGGCCCTGCCGGAGTTACCGGATAATAGGGTTACTGGATAATATTTACATCATGCAAAAGCCAACCGCGCTCAGTATAGCTACACCAATCCGCATGATGGAGCGTACAGATAGCCATACTAAAAATCGTGCGGAAAATAGTAGTGATAACCATATGGATGAGTTCGATGACATCATCGAATTGCTGATGGATCACAGCTGTGACGATAGTGACTCTACCCGCGATCTGGTGGTATTCATTGCCACCGCCTGCATGGACGACAACCATTTATGGCAGGACATGGGACTACCAGACCGCACGGCGCTGAATGAACTGATGCAAAAACGCTTTCCAACACTTTACGCCAAAAATATCGGCAACATGAAGTGGAAAAAGTTTTTCTACAAACAGTTATGTGAGCGCGCTGACATCTTTATCTGCAAATCACCTAGTTGTGGCGTTTGTACTGATTACAACCATTGCTTCGGCTCTGAAGACGCGTCATCCTGACCGTATGAATCTTAATCCTGCTACTAAGTTACAAGCTGTCCGCGACTATCACCAGCGGACTAAACACCGCTTTGAGGCTTACGCAGCAGGGCCAGACTCACTGGACTGGGATGCGCAGCCGGCACCATTCAGGCATTTTGCAGGTGCTAGCGAAATCCCGCTACCAGCTTTCGCAGAAAGTCTGCACGATACCACCCTGCTTGCGGCGCTGACACGGCCGTTTTCTATGCTTACTGCCCCTATCCAACCATTATCTTGCAGCTTAACTACATTGGGCGCCATGCTGCACTTGGCGCTAGGTATCACCGCTTGGAAATCATATGGGCCGGATCGCTGGGCAGTACGAGCCAACCCATCCAGCGGCAATCTGCACCCGATAGAAGCCTATGTGCTGGCACGTGGCCTGAAAATCATTCCGGACGGCGTCTACCACTACCGCGCTGAAGACCATACACTGGAGCGCCGTGCCGATCTTGCCAAGTTACCCGGCAGCACAGCCTCTTTACAATTAGCACTCAGCTCGGTGATGTGGCGCGAAGCCTGGAAATACGGAGAACGCGCTTTTCGCTACTGCCAGCTCGATACTGGCCATGCCGTAGGCGCGCTGGCCTATGCTGCAGCGGTGCTAGGTTGGGGTTTGCACGAGCAGAAGCAGCTTGCCACCGATACACTGGCGCAAATACTTGGACTGGATAGAGAGGTCGATTTCCCAGCGCGACGCTTTGTCGAAACAGAGCGTGAAGAAGCTGAAATACTGCTCACGGTGACTTTTGATGGCTCGGCTACTGAATCAGCAAGTAAACTATCACAACCGATCATGCCCACGGTCTGGCATGGTATCGCCTCCACAATAGATAGACACCCGATGTACCGCTGGCCGGTAATCGAAGAAGTGGCCGTAGCCACTAGGCAGCAGGCAGAGACCGTTAAGTCTGCCGCAATACTGCCTGCACCAAAACCCATAGACTTGGCTGATAACCATAGTACAACCGCTGCTACCGTCATACTTGGGCGCCGTAGTGCACAACGCTTTGACGCCAGCCACATCATGCCTAAGCAGGACTTTTTCAACCTACTAGATGCATTGCTGCCATGCGCACAAATACCTTGGAATGCGCTGGCTGGCAAGCCACGCATAAACCTGTTGTTATTCGTGCATAGAGTGGCAGGCCTGGATTCTGGCCTGTACCTACTGCCACGCGAAGCTAGCCTCACAGCGCAATTGGATGCTTGTCTGGATGAACGCTTTCTGCGTAAACCAGTAACTGGCGCACCAGTGCATCTCAACCTGCAACTGCTCACCCCAGTGCCAGCGGCTGAACTGCACCGCATCGCTCGCAGCCTGCACTGTCATCAGGATCTTGCTGCCAACGCCTGTTTTGCTGTCGGTATGCTAGCGGAGTACAGCAGTGCAATTACCGTGGATACGTCTGCCTATCGCGACCTGTACCGTGAGGCTGGACTGATCGGTCAGGTTCTTTACCTGCAGGCCGAATCGAATGGAATGGGCGGTACTGGTATCGGCTGTTTTTTTGATGACCCCATACACGAGCTTCTAGGTCTAGCTGATGACACATTCCAAACGGTTTACCACTTTACTGTTGGTCTTCCATTGAACGACTCGCGTATCGAAACCATTGCCACATCAACATTCTTATCTAAACCCATATCACCCTTAGCGAGGACACTATGATAACCGCTTTCCAACGTATTTCACCGCAGCACGCCACTGACCTCATTCTGCGTTCCAGAGCAGGCATCATGCCGCTGGCGCTATTCGACTCACGCGATATGGCCAGTTACGAAAAATCGCATATCAGGGGCGCGGATCATCTGACCGAGCACAGTTTCGGCGATGTGATGCTTAGCTTGCCAAAAAATACCCCGGTTATGATCTACTGCTATCATGGTAACGCCAGTCAGATCTATGCCAGCATGTTTGCCGATTTTCAGTTCAAAGAGGTATACAGCGTGGATGGCGG
>Ga0209913_1000170_pt1 | contig 68239 bp, 65 predicted proteins | sample PersoiDNA2013203_FD_185805 | JGI IMG/M metagenome (GOLD analysis project Ga0209913, IMG submission 185805) | Permafrost soil microbial communities from the Arctic, to analyse light accelerated degradation of dissolved organic matter (DOM) -... | ecosystem: Environmental > Terrestrial > Soil >...
CGGGAAGCAAGATACGTTGACTGCGATCCCGTCCTTCAATGAAGCGTTTCATCGGTGCACCTCGAACAAGGTCATCTGTTCGTGTGACCTCGATCGCTGCAAATCGTTTACTTCAGATTAGAATTAACGCTCGCTGGCGTTTTTACACAGCCTCGGCCGATTACGGACATCGATTTTCAAACTGATTGCGATGAACGAGGCCGATAAAGTAGTGCGTCAGCCAGTTCATAGGAAGCTAAAGGTCCCTTCTTTACCATCTTCATTTCAAACTGTTCGGCTGGTTTCAGATACGCATATACCTCGATTGGATTTCGCGAATCGCCTTCCGTGGGAATCACGGATATCTGAAGTCGCCGGTATCCATCAGATTCGTGAATGCGCTCGAGATTGTCCATGGCTTTGAGTACGACATCGCTTACTAAAAAAATCTGTCCTTTTACAGCCAGGCCGTCTCCCGGGCTTGCAATCATCCAGGGCGACATTCGCTCACCAATCAGGTAGAGCGGAAAACGTTCTGTGGTCACAAACTCACCTGGGTAGCGAATACCTCGATTAGTCGAGAAGTTTGGAAATCCCTCTTTCAAAGTACCGAATACGAAAACCAGGTGGTAGCTTGTGTCCATCGCGAAATCCTTCATTTTTTATTAATTTTATCTAAATGTAGTCGGCTTCTCGCAGCCCGCCCTAAGAATTGGCTAACGCAACTACTTCGTCCCTGTTTTGAAGAATCATTTTGGGGCCGGAAAAGCCATCAAAAATACGCTGATGAGCGTTGAAGGCACTTGAGCCTGTCCGAATACGATAAGTGTCCGCCCACTCAAGCAAGTCGGCGAATGACTGTTCGCTGGCATTTCCACGTCGACCTCGGGACTTGATATTGGTCAGACATTCCTCCTCACTTAAGCGTAGCCATATTAGCGCTGTGGCGCTTGACAGCACTTCATCAACTAGCCATCCATAGATACCCTCAATGACCCATCGCTCTTGTGAGGCGGCGGCTTTAGTTAGGTCAATTGCTTCGCTTCGCTCTCTAGCTCGGTTATATCCGCTTCCCAGCCAATTAACGGAGTCTAAATCTATGCAGGCACCGCCATTATTTTTCGCCAAGCGCTCCGCCAACCAGCTCTTACCAGAGCCTGAGTTCCCGATGATTATTGTTCTTGAGATATCCAAATAACGTCCCTTCAAATCTTTCGTCTTTGAGAAAAAATTCCATACTCGTTGGAAAATCCGGTTAACCAGAACGTCTGTTCCTGGCGAGGATTTCTCATACAGCCTCGAAGCGAGCCTTTAAATAGCTATCAACCCTCTTTAACAACAACGCACAACGTTGCATCGTCGCTTCACTATCATTCAATTCGTGATTTTTGATAACTACGAATTCCTGAATGATTGAACTGGGCGGGAACTGCTGCCAAGTTAAGTCAATGTGATACCAGTCGGCGCCAATACGAAGCCCATTCCAAAAGTGGACTTCTAGCGTTTTCCCGGTCCACACCTTCCCTTTGATGATTTCGGTTTCGGGATAGTAGTGCTGCACCGTCCGTGACGTTGGATAGCACTGACCTAGGGCCGGATTTCCCACTTGCTCCACTTCTAAATAAGCGGTTCGTTTATCCCAGGAAGCGGTTAGCGCTTCACGAAGGAGGAGCATGAAATTTTTAGGGAGGCTCTTCATTGTCCGGTCCAATCTATGTTGTTGCGCCAAGGCGCTCCTAGGAAATTGGGTTACCACCAGCCTCCTGATGAATAGCAGGAAAATTATCAGCGCTTTAGACATTCGTGTCGAGAGGCTGCTTCTGGCCGGACGCAGACATCTATCTGTTACGTGGGCAGTGGCATGCGCGAGATCGCTTTTTCAATGAGTCGATGACCGTAAGTAAGCATCTTCGGCAGATCTTTCAATTCTTGATCTGATGCAGCGCCCAAATACTCATCGGCGATCCAGACATCTCCACCGACGATGCGCTTTGACATCGCAGCCTCTTGGTCAAACACTGGCTGTACGCCAACTTTCGTCCAGAGACCTTTTACAACAGGGTCAGAGCTCGTGTAATACAGATCAGCTTTCTCTTCCACCCCAGGGAAATTCCCAATATTTGAATCCTGATAGGTCACTTTGAAAAGTCTAATCAACACGACGCTATGAAAGTAGTCAGAAGAGTAAATCACCTTGGCTAGACCAAATCTGTCACCCGAAGGTATTGCAATCATGTCTCCGGGACTCAATTTTTCCATATTAACCTCTGTACTAATTGGCGATCGAACGTCCGTTCCTGGCGGCGGGTTCAACCGGTGGATGCAACATACTAAGGCTATGCGAATAGCAGGAGTGTTGCAATGGGATACCGAAAAAGGATCATCTACACCGAAAGCCAGAAGGCACTCATGTGGGACCGCTGGAGGAAAGGTGAATCTCTCCAACAGATAGCACAGCTATTTGATCGCAATCACTCCTCTGTTTCCGGCATCCTGTCCGTCAGTGGCGGAATCAGACCTCCGCAACGAAAGCGCGGCGGAAACGTCCTTAGCCTAGCTGAGCGAGAGGAAATTTCTCGTGCAATGGTTGCAGGCGAATCGATACGCACTATTGCCAGGAATCTGGACCGATCACCTTCGACGATCAGCAGGGAGCTAAGCCGCAACGGAGGCCCAGAGCACTATCGCGCATCTGACGCCGATCAGGCCGCATGGGATCGCGCCCATCGTCCCAAACCTTGTAAGCTACTGGAGAGCCGCCAACTGGCCAGGCTCGTCGCAGTCAAACTGCGCCAGCAATGGTCTCCCCAGCAAATAGCGGGATGGCTCAAACATAGCTATCCAGACGATGAGGAATTGCATGTGTCTCACGAAACCATCTACAAGACCTTGTTCATCCAGGCACGCGGCGCCTTGAAGAAGGAATTGACTGAGCATCTGAGGCGAACACGTGTCATGCGCCGCTCACGTCATCACACACAGAAGACCGACAACCATGGCCAGATCACTGATGCAGTTTCGATCAGTGAACGTCCTGCTGTGGTTGAGGACCGTGCCGTGCCCGGCCACTGGGAAGGTGATTTGCTGTTTGGAAGTGCCAATAGCCAGATCGCGACGCTGGTGGAACGCCATACGCGCTATGTGATGCTGGTGAAGATCGCCCGAAAAGACACCCAGACTGTGGTTGATGCGTTAATCAAGCACGCCAGGAAACTGCCGCAGGAGCTTTATAAATCACTGACTTGGGATCGAGGCAAGGAGATGGCAGACCACAAGCGCTTCACGCTCTCGACCGATATCCAGGTCTACTTCTGCGATCCACGCAGCCCTTGGCAGCGTGGATCGAACGAGAATATCAACGGGTTACTACGCCAGTACTTCCCGAAAGGGCTTGATATCTCCGGGTACTCGCAGGCTCAACTCAATGCGATTGCCAGACGACTTAATGAACGACCGAGAAAAACATTAAACTACGAAACACCGGCTCAACGGTTCTATCAATCTGTTGCATCCACCGGTTGAAACCGCCGCCAGAAGCCGAAATTCCTGTCAAAAAAAGCTTGCTTGAGCGAGCTTTTTTCATATATGGACCTCCTGATTACAAGTCCCGGCCAGATTCCGAGTCAATCAATGACTTAGTTCGTTTTTTGCTCCGCAATTCGTAAAAAAACCTGCATGAACTCCACGCTGGGCTAATTATTTGCGGAGCAAGAAATTGAGCGCACCAAATTGCGAGCGCTCTTGTCGAAAATAAGCGCGACGCATAGAGCAATTGGATTGTCAGGGCCTTTCATCCACGCTGCCAAATCTTTGCATCCGGTGTCTTAGCACTGTTTGCGGTGCCGAAATTAATTTCTTGCTGGACCAGGTTACCAACTTGATCTGGTTTGAGCGTCCAGCTCAGACCGAATTCAGTATCCAAGATCTACTGTCGCCTGCAACTACTAACTCGATGCCGGGGTGGGCTGTAACACGTCTCCAGAATTCCGCGTCCGTAGCTCAATGGCAGAGCAGTGGCCTTCCAGGCTAAATATTTAGGTATGATTTCCAGGCGATACTCCGCAGCGTTCGCTCGTGTCTTCTCTGGAGAGGGAGTAGCTTGTCCGCGCCGGAGACGGCACGAACTCTTATAATTTTAGATTTGGGTGGATTCGCCGGATACCACGATCCGCACTTCGTACGATCCAATCCGAGGCGAGTCATCTTGGCTAATGATCAAAGCACCAGATTTCCGGAGGAATTTGAATTTGCAGTAAGCCGGCACAAACTGCAAATACAGTTCTTCATCAAATAGATCTTCTTCGAAAATATCGACCGTATTCGCTTGCATTGCTATGGTCTGAATTCGGATATCCGCGTGCTGCACAATCGATTCGTAACTGTCGCAGGAGTACGTCACGTGGGCACGAAATTCTAAGGCGGGGCCTCGGGGAACCAAGTCAAATCCTAAGCCGTCCCAAAAGGCGCGGAAGGCCGACACGGCGCGACCGCCTCGCGCTGAATTTTCTTCCATTTGGTCTTTCGTCAATCTTGTGGCCATTATTCCCCTGAATATGTCGCTATTGAAGCGTAAATTTTAGCCGATCAGCTGCTTTCAATCGTTGCCGTCTACTTGCACATATTGCTGGCAGCCTCTGCCATAAAGATCGGACTTCTTTCGTTGAACACAGCAGTTCCAATGGCGGGGCGCGATACTTGTGGTTACGAATCGAACCTATCGTCATCAATTTTTGGCAAGCCCTATGAGCAACTGTCGCCGAAACTCGCGGCAGTCCAGAATGAAGCGAACTGACCCGGCAAAGAATGCCATCAGTTCTTCGTTGTGATTCATGATGCGACCGAGCTCCAGCTCAATGTCCACCCCGAAGGGTGCGTCGGTTAGATCAGTTGCATTAATAAGAAAACACTCTCGAAAGAAAAATCTCTCTTGATCGTCAACACACTCGGAGCCAAACTCGTGGCATTTTCGCGACGCCTCCATGTACAACGTACATAGAAACATAAAGCCTACTTTATAAACCAGCAGATTTTTCTATTCCGGCGGCTAATTCGATAGGTATCTGGAAAAAAAAGGAATAAAGTAACACTGGGGCCTGAAACAAAACGGCCCCGAAAGTCGGAGCCGTTTTGTCATAGAGCCCCTTAATGACCTAAGGAGCATCTATGTTGAATCTCAGTTACACCCGCAACAATGTAGTAATAGCTGTGAGTATCGACCCGGTGACGCTTGCTTTATTTGTCTCCGCGTTGAAATTTCTAAGCTAGTAGCACGGCCTCGGATCGTTGGCGCGGTCCGGGGCCTTTTTTCGTGCTGTGTATATGGTACGGAGAAAGCATATAGCATCTCTTAATGGATGGGAACACAAAACTGCAATTTTGATGTTGCGAAATAGCCTATTTTGCGACGTCAATATGGCCTATTTTGACCCAACGAATTGGGGTATTTCGTGGTCGCAAAATAGTATCTTTTGTGATTTCTGCTAGGGAAAGAACATAGTCGCAGCCTATTTCGAGCCTGTGCCATGTACTGATTCTGAACACGGCCACTAGCCATGCCTCGTTTTTGGAACTGTGCTTAGCCGCAGTAATATTCCTCGGCCCAGACAGCTAGTTTGGAACTCAAATCGAGGCTCCACCTCATTACCGTTCCTTGATGAGCAACTTTGCTCTTCCCAACGAAGGGGTATCCCAATACTATCTTTGAGTACTGGTTGCTTGAATTTCCAAAAGTAGTATCTAGACAACCGTTTTAAGTCGGCCGCTAAGATATCCAATAATATGAATCTCAATTCCCACTCACAGATATTCCAGTCGCTTTCGAAAGCATCAGAGTTTTCCAAGTCGCTGTCAGGATTAGGAGATCATTCTTTTCTTTCTGCTTTACAGAACAGCCAGAGGACGTTCGACAGTTTATATATTGAAGGAATATTCAAGGAACAGCCGTGGGTCACTCAGCTCTCCACCATCAGAAAAAACCTCCCACTATTAGCGTCGTCTTTCGGAGAGAGCTATCTGAGCGTTGCAAATGCTGCGGGCCTCAGCAATGTTTTTAATCGCTACCTTGGGCTCGCGAGTCAACAAACGCTAAATAAGATGGTGAGCCCGCTCAACGGACTGAATTTACTTTCGCACTTCAACACAGCATTTGAGAATCAGCGTGGCTTGACCGACCACTTCAAAGCGCTCGATGTCCTTGGATCCGTCCAAAAAAAGTGGGCCGGCTTTCCTGGCAACGGGTTTACTGGCGCAAATCCATTCCCAAAAGGACTTGATCTCGCGGCAGTTTTGCGGGCGATTCCCGAAGACGCACGAACGACCCTCGAAAATGCCTCCTATAAAGAAGTTGCCGCAGCATTGGAGGAACGAGGCGATCTTTCCTCTATTAATTTTGGTTTTGAAGAGATTTCAACTCCGGAAAATGACTCGCCGTTGGGATTTGACGAGGCTCCTAAGAACTCCTCTGATCAACAGAGCGCCTTGGCAAGAATCTCGACTTCAGCGTTGGCAATCTGGTTACTAGTGATCTTACCTATATTTGCGATATTGACCCATTGGGAAGATGCACGACAAGGATTGGTCGATATATCCATGCGGGCTCTCCCGACTGAAACCTTTGCATCGGCTCGAAATTTTATTCGTAAGAATTTCTCTGGAAAGCCCGGGGATGTTCGGCTGATTAACGGCGCAGACGTATTCTTGCGTACCGGTCCGAGCATGAAGTCAGAAATCATTATCCCCCTCAAGGAATATGCTCCTGTGGTTCTGCTTCAGAAAATCGACCGCAACTGGGCACTGGTGTCATACGAACATGAGGGATACTTGATCGACGGCTATGTGTCCATCAAGTTTCTGAAGCAAGTCGCGAGACACTAAAATATTTCTCTCGTACGTCAGTGTGATAGAGCGGTATATCAATTAACGAAATAGCCGTTTAGTCATTCAATTGACCATCATTTGAATGAGAGGTCACTCTATACGAGTGGCTTTTTTATATCTATAAGCCCCCAGATTTCCCTGTAAGCACTCACCATCAGGTGTGTTTCTGTATTCATCAGTGCAATTAAGCAGGTATTTAAGGGTTCTCACCATTGCTTAGCCGGGAATATTTACATAAATTTGCATACTATAATTATGCATACTATGATTAGCAAAATATAAAACCAACGATACGGAAAATCAATGAGTAGAAAAAGAAATGGCTCTTGGCTTTGTTTTTCGATTTTATCTATTCTGTTTATGATCGCGTGCAGCGAAAAGACAGAAAATACGAAGTCGGTAGACTATTACAAGGGCAATCAAGAAGAAGCAAAGACAACTCTCCAGAAATGTACCGCGCTCATGTCTGGTGAAGTAAGCGCCATGCCGCCATCCCAGCGAGCTGCATGGTCAGAAACTACGGTGGGAATCAACTGTGAAAATGCTCGTGTTGCGAGCGTAGATAGTGCATACGATGCCCATCAGCGAAGCATGCGTGAAGCAGCAGCGAAGTATCGATAGTGGTAAAAAGACTGGAGCTCATCGTGCGGATTCAAGCACTATGAAAATGCTCCACTTTCCATTCGGATGAGTAATGTCCGGACAAGATCGCATCCTTCGGAGGTATCGATAAATTCGATCGGACAACGATTCCCAAGCGCTGGTACGGGTGATTTTAGCCAGTCGCTTAACCACTGATCGGCATCAAATGTGTGCGCCTGTGGAGATTGCGCCATCATCGCTTCTACTAGTCTGAGCAATTGCGATCGGAACGAATCCTGTTCTATCTGGCTCCGAAGAAGTCTGCTTTGCTTCATAGTTTTTATCCAATGGGAGAATCTAGATGTCGAACGATAAAGTGACCGAAAGATTGATGGCTTTGAGGGACAGAGCCCTTGCGACGAGACAAGACCCTGTGGAAATAAAACGCCGTGCGAGTAAAACTCCGGCTGTTACCGCAGCCGAGTGGGCCGAGATCATAGAGAAGTCCAGAGATCCAAATCTCAGGAAAGGGCAAGGGAAAACGGCCTATCCGCACATAAGAATCGAGGAATGAACTCTCAGCGTAATTTCATGCCGGCGTCAATTTTTTATTCCGATGTACAGCGCCTCTTGGGAGTGAAATCGGCAAGAAGCTGGATTTCAGCATATTGGGGAAGTTCAGGTTGGCCTCGATACACTGGATGAGGGTGATGATTTTTATCATATTGAACAAAATGAGTCATTTCGCCGTCGGCATCCAAATAGCATCCGATCGCGGAGACCTCCTCCAAACTCATTTTAAAGTGGTCTTTTTCGTAGACTGACTTTACGCAATAAACCAAACATTGCGCGGGGTGGCAACTTGCGGTCGCCTCAAGCAGACGCTCCACCGAAGAGATCATCTGGCGATCTAAGGCATTCCGCTCCGCACCTACCGAATAAGGAAACTGCACCAGGTAGCAGGGTTCCGAGTAAGTAATTGCTACGCTATCCCATATCCGAAATGGCGCCAAAAGCAATCGTCGTGCGTCGTGAAGTTCCCAGCTAGCATCTGTGACAAACATAAAAAAGTCGTTGAGCAATCAATAGAGCAAGAACCGCTGCTCATAGTCGATCAGCAAAAAAGCTAATCATAGTATGTAGATTCATAGTATGCAACGACAGACACTCTATGGATGCCTGTCAAGCCTCAAAATAGTCCATTAGTTGAGATCTTCGCCCAAAATGTTCGGCGTAGAAGAATCGCGCTTGGCCTGTCGCAGGAAGTCTTGGCTGACGCAGCTGGCGTTCACCGCACTTATGTCGGAATGTTGGAGCGTGCTGAAAAAAACGTCACGATTTACAATATCGAGCGAATAGCGATCGCACTTGATGTACAGCCGAGTAGCTTACTAATTTCGGAAAAGGCTTTCCATAGTAAGAAAAATGGCTTGTGAATCACTGCGGATATTGACTACGTTTTGCAAAAAAAATAGCCTTTAGTTTTTTTGAGATTTAACTGGCAATAAATGAACACTTTTCTTGCTCACCGTTTTTAACTGCGTTCTAAGCTTATCATTTTGATCTTTGAGTTCAGAGAGGGCGATGTCTTTTTCGACTAACATCAGTTCATACTTGCAGATCTGAGATGCGACCTTCTCTAACTCACTCTTCCAAAATGTTATCTGCGCGGTAATGGCTTTTTTAACCTGCGGTGCTTTTCTTACTAGCCTAGCTTCGCACCAATCCTTTATCTCGATAAGCGTCGTTCTAATGTGAGGTCCATCTTTGGCATAGAGTGTTTGTTGCGATATCCTTGCACGTCGACACACTTCTTTCACATCTAGCCGACCTTTATTATGTGGATAGATTCCACCGTGCTCAAGTATTTCGGCCTCCATCTCAAGTTTCGCCTCCTGCCAACGTCGGACGACTTCTTTTGAACGAAGTTTTCCGTTTGCGCGAGCAGCGGCAAGAAGGGCAACTGGCATCGAGCGCTTTGCATCCATCACCTCGCTCCTATTTCGACTCCGCTAGCGCATCAGCCACTATTGGGTGTTTTAACCATTTATCACGAAGATCATCAAAGCGAGAAATATTCTCCATCAATTTTACTTTCCAAATTTCTGCAAACATCAAATCATCTTTTTTTTGAAATTCTTCGACTTTTTCAATACAGCGCTTAATTGCACTCTCTGCCTGGCTACGTGCGGTTGGCAACTCCAGTCTATTTGAACAGCTTACTTGGCAGTTGGCGGCATTGATGATAGTACCTACAGCACACGGGCCGAAGTCACCAGGATTTTTCGTACAGATAATGCTTTCGCGTGGCTTTGTCCAAGTTCTGCCGCTGTACGTCAGCATCTCGACTAATTCATCTTCTTCTTTTGCGCCAAAATCACCCATACATCGTCTTTTAGCAACTTCAACTGCCTGACGAATATCCTTTGCGGCCGGACCACCGAGTAGGTCGACATTCTGGATGGTATCCTTTGCCTCAATCCGAACTAGTTCTTCACGCGCCTCGCGCATGTCCGCCACAATCTGTGGATCACTTAAAATGTATGACAATGTCATCTCGATCGCTTTATGACCAAAAATATCCAATAAGATCTGTGGCGAATGAACGAAAGCTATCGCAACCAGCCTAGCTAGCGTTTTCCGGAATCTATGTGTAGTAAGTGCCTGATTATCAAGCCACTTATCGACGCCAATAGCGCGACAAAACCATCGGAGGCTGTGATTCGCGGTATTGTCAACTATCGCACTATCGCTTTTCATTCCTTTTTCCGATATAGCTCGCCAAAATGGAAATTCCTGTTTGATGGCTTCCTTCCACGTTAGGTCATCATCCATCATCATGGCTACCAAGGTACTCAACCTCCTTTGCTGGTATGCACCTAGCATCGCTATTTCGGGCATTGGCCAGTTACGCTCCTCACCATCTATACCGGCGGCAAGCTTCCATGTTTTTCCATCTATAAGTGCAGTGCCATCAGGGGCATTAGTAAGAGACCATGTCGTAAAACTGAGAATTTCACTCACTCGCGGCCCGGCGCACAAAGCAAGAACAAAATAATTTGCTGTTTGCACGACTCTGACAAACCATAGAAGCTCTGACCAATTTTTGGGTGGCCAACTCACATCACTCTTCGTCCTTTTTCGATTCCCAAATCCGGGGGAATACAGTGCGAGCTTTTGGATATCAAAGGGTAGAGACTCTACGGACCAGTTATAGCTTTTGAGAAATTTCGTACAGTATCTAGATGAGCAATCAATGTTAAGTCGACCTCGCCCCGATGGATTTCGACGAAGAGTAATTAGCTTCTCAAATGCATCGAGCAACGGCCGTGTCAGGCTCTCAATAATCCAAGCCACTCGTTGACCCGTGTTATGAACAAACGCATCTGGCAAAGGAAGAAACTTATTCGATACGGGAGGTTTGGGATGGGCGTCACGATCACCAAGATTCGACTGTTCATGTTGGATCTCAACATCTATCCAGTCTGGGACGTCAGTCCAGCAATTCCGAGATGAAAAACGCAAAAGCGTCTTCATTGATTGGGCTTCTTTTGAGTCTGGTCGAAAATCCTGAACACCTATTCGATCAAGTATCTGCCCACGTCCTACTTCGGGCCTAGATAGCGCCAATTTGAATATTTTTGACCAACATCCCTTCAGATTCGATATGAGAGTTCTTGGGTTAAGAAAAATCTCTTTCAATCCAACACTAGAAGGGGCGCATAAACATAGAAGAAACATTCTGGTGGCGGTTAGCACCGCTAATTCGAGATCCTTTTTAGACTTCGCATGTTTCGAGAATCCAACGTATAGATCGTATCTAAACATTGATCTACGTGACCCTGATTTCCGCCAGGCCGCTGGCAGCTGGATCTCTCCCCAGGTATTCCCAAGTTGGAAATGTTTTTGCAGCAAAAGTAAATGCTTGCGCTGCATAGACTGAATATTATTTTCTTGAAACGCAGTCGCACGAGTAGCTCTCAGAATTTCAATATCAAAATTCTCTTCAGATGGAGATCTTAAGTTTGGGCCGGCTTGTTTATTCACTATAGCCCTCCAGTTGACTGGGTATATGGCGTCCGCTTCGAATTTCTAGCGTCCACCATTCGAAACGTTGATTGATAAAAATCTGATCAAACTGCGCCCACACGTTCTCAATTATTTCTAATTCATTTGGCCAATCTGATTCGAACCAACTTATTAAGGCGACGTTCTCTTTGGTAGAAAGAAGTTCAGCACGCACCCTAGCAAGGTCATTCGCCCCTCGTTCGTCAGTAATCAAGATGGCATTTTCTTGGCAAATGAAACACCTGTGTGGGACGCATGGTTTTCCTTGTTGATGCATTGGATCAATGCGTCGAGGTGGGTTCATGATGTTGCGGCACCCAGTTCCTGCAGCAGTTCTATCTTTACCATCAAGCCAACGCTGAATCTGATCGTCGCCTATTCCTGCGACTCGGGCAGCAATAGCAACAGGTAGATATTTTGACGAAACTTCACCAATCGGAGTTATTTTTATAGACTTCCAAATTGCCTCAGCTCCACGTACCAGCTCGGTTCTGGCATGTTTGATAAGCCGCTTCTTATTGAAATATGAACGCAAGGCATTTAAATCAGAACTACCAGAAGCGAGCAATCCTTCTAGCCAAGAATATCCACTGTTTTCATATCTCCAAACAATAAAAGAATCCCGAAAATCTGACATAACCATGTCTCTTCTCAGCGGCATATCAGAGGCAGATGGTTCAAGCCCTTCGGCTATCGCGCGCGCTCTTCTAATTTTGATATCTTCATTAATTGAATCTACCGCCCAGTGCAATGGCATTACCAATTTCTGGTTATATGCAACGGAAAATCTCATCAGCGAAAGCGGCAATATTTCAAAATCTCTACTCCGTATCTTGTAGAGCCACGGGGAACAAGCATTCATTTTTAATCGCGTAATTTCTACAGCGACGCGCGGTAATTCATCGACGTGTTGTGCAACCTCTAACAACCGTTTCTTTTCTTCTAAGACTCGAATTTGGTCACGTAATTCTGCGCGAAGAGGTTCGGTATAGGGCACTAAAAACCGAATGATATTTGCCGGAGAAAGGCTGAATCTATCTAAGCTCTCCGTTTGCTGCACCGTTCCTTTTGCACGTTCCTTTGTCGATAACACTCGACTATGCGTGGCGGGTTTATTAAGCGAGGGGAGAATGCACAGTAAATTGCCATCCTTGTCTTTATCTTCAACATCGACATCAAGAGCTACTTGCTCATTCCATCCAGATTGGATCAAGAACAACACAAAGAGGGAAACTATTTCGTTCTTTGTGGGAGCTGGATCGCTATCTTTTAAGATGATCGATTCAATTGCAGATTCTTCTCCCTCTGGAACAAACTTGGCATTGCTAGTCGCCTGTTCTATACGTGCTTTCCCGTTCCTCGCCTCACGAACAAAAAATTGGTAGAGCCTACGTACTTCGTCAGAAGTTAAAAGCTCTCGTTGCTTAGACTTAGTCGGAATTGCTTGCCACCAGAACGGCAATTTATAATTCTTCCGAACACCTGCCAAAAGATTGAAAAACTTTCTCGCAAGCCCCTCTGAACAAAAACGATATCCCTTGATATGTCCAACTCTATAAAAGGCATAGTGGATTCCATCCCATTGAGCAGAGGATACGAATCTATAGCTCTCGGGCACTGTCTGCTCGAAATCATCTAAAAATCTCCACCACCATCGCAACGCTTGATGTAATCCAGCGACTGTTTGCTCTGAGCTTCGATGATATTGGCGATAGATTTCTGGTGCCAATTCATTGGTCAGCTCTGGACGCCCTGTGAATGGCTTACGCTGACTATGGTGCGCTTTTCCAGATTCGATATCCTCAATGCTGAGCCCACTGACAAATTCATTTAACTCTACTAGTCCTGGCCTCTTAGGGTGAGATGTATAAAACGAAAGCGGATTTTTACCTTTCGCCGACGTCCCTAGCTGTGCAATCGGCACCCTATTTGCAAGATTCTTCTTTCGAGAAAAATCGGACATATTTTCCTACAAAGTGTTTTCCTCAACACATTGATCGCCACCTCCAATGTGCGACATCCAGGCATCGTGCTGATCACTTGCGTCGTGCATCTGTCTCAACCAAACAAGATATGCGCGAGTCGTTTTTGAATTCACATGTCCCAACTGAGGACAAATAATTGTTTGAATATCTGACTGAGCCGTTCCTGTAATCCAATCACCAGTCACTATCACCTTGTCATTTCTATTTTTAAGAAAAGAAATAGCTTTTAGGCGCTCTTCCCATAGAGTAGTAACAGCCCAATAGTGTCGCATTAGCTGGGGATGCCATTCATCAATCGGTTTGTAACTCACCTCTGTCCAAGCCTTATATAGGACCTTCGATGAAATCGGCATCCCGGTATATTCGCTCAAGAAAAGACGTCGTTCAGGCTCGCTCATTCGTCGTTGTCGTTCTTCCCTAGAACGCGCATTTTTGACGTATATAGCTCTAGACCTGGGACGCATGAATTCTCTGTATCGATGAATCTCTTCCGCAATTTCAATAGGCATGCTGATCAAACGAGAAGGCCCCACCAAGTCACCATATTCGTCTCGATATTTCTCTCCTTTGGCCCCATGAGCCAACGTTACAGTTACGTATCTTTCGCAGATACTAATCCGCCAATCATCTCGCCGTTCTGGCAAAGTCCCAATTCTCCATTGCGCGCATTCCTCACGTCGAATACCAGTCGCCTTCATCAATCGGCACATCAACCCTTTAGTGAACCCCTTTTCAATCTCTACGCATCTCAGCCATCGATCAACCTCATTTGGTTGCGGTATACGAAGGTCGATTGGCTTACTGCGCACGCGTTGGGTTCTCGACACCAAATTTTTCGATACGTGACGATTGACAGCGTCTCTATCCGGCCGCCGGCTGATATGAACATCTACAAAAAATGCTCCTCTCAGAGAATGGGCGTACGCCCAGTTCAAGAAAAAGCACGCTTCATCGATTCGTGAATTTACTGTACTTGCAGCCAGGCTATGACTACCCCATGTTCCGTCCAACATTTGAGCACCGTAGGCTTGAATAAGGTCGTCGTAGGTCACCTCAGTCCAAGCAGCTTCTCCAGCGTGTATTCGCCCCTTCAGAACGTGTTTTCTACTCCATTCGCACCACTCTAGAAAATTCACATGACGACGACCAATTGTCTCCAACGACGCATCTGTAGGTGGTTTTCCTGCACGCCCAAACCCTAAGAGGCGTGATCCGCTTATAGCGGCATATTGCAACGACTCGCGTGGATTACTCAGATGCTCAATGCTCCAATTGAAACTTGTATCGACAAGTCCTTTGGAACGGTCACGTAAATACCATGAGGACTCGCGCGCATAACGCCATTTCTCATCGAAAACACAAGGGACATGTGCAACCTTCCCAAATCCGGCCAACGTTAATGTTCTGGAGTCTGGGTAGAAAAGGGTATAGCGAACGTAGCTCATGGCATTCTCCGGAGGAGTTCCAAGATTATTTCGTTATAGCCACTCCTAAGAGAAATACAAGGTCGCTTAACTAAATAAATGGGGTTCCAGAAAGGTTTGGGTTACATCGGCTACATGACCTTCGTCATCGCGCTGCTCAAGGAGCAAGGCATGGCGCCCGCCATGATCGTCTGGTTTTATACCTTGCTGGGCGTGGCGGTAGTGGCGTCGTCGCGGCTGTGGGCCGGCATGCTGGACAAGTTCAAGGGTGGCCAGTCGCTGGCCATATTGAATGCCTTGCTGAGCATCGCCACGCTATTGCCGGCGCTGACCGCAGCGCCGCTGGCGGTGTTCATTTCTGGCCTGACGTTCGGCGGCGTGTTCCTGTCCGCCGTCGCGTCGACCACCGCATTAGTGCGCCACAACCTGCCGCCGGCCAGCTGGTCGGTCGGCATCAGCGCATTCACGATCGTCTTTGCGGCCGGCCAGATTGTCGGACCCGGCATCGTCGGCTGGATCGCCGATCGCAGCGGCGGCTTGCAGCAAGGCCTGCTGTTCTCGGCCGCCGCCTTGCTGATCGGGGCGCTGCTGGCATGGCGCCAGCAGCCGCTGGCGTCAGGCTAAGAACCCGTTTCACAAAGAAACATGAGTGCGAGCGAGTCGTGTTTGGGATGGAGTGCAAGGCGCGAATCCGGGGCAAGACTGGACGTCTTGCTCCTGATTCGTCACGCAGTAATCCGCCCAAACAGGCCGCTCCCTGTGGGTTCTGCTCAGAACGCATCTCATGTTTCTTTATGAAACGGGTTCTAAGTGCTTGCGCAATGAAGTGATCAGCGCCTGGCAAGCCTGGTCGGTGCCGACGGTGATGCGCAAGAACTGATTGATGCGCGCACTGGTGAAGTGACGCACGATGATACCGTCGCCGCGCAGTAGTGCGGCGAGAGCTGCGGCCTCGTGTTGCGGATGGCGTGCAAAAACGAAATTGGCGGCTGAGGACAACACCTCGAAACCGAGCCCGTTCAGATCGGCCACCATCTTGCCGCGACTGGCGATGACGGCGTTGCGGGTGCGCTCGAAATGGGCGTCGTCTTCCATCGCGGCGGTAGCGCCGGCAATCGCGATGCGATCCAGCGGATAGGAATTGAAACTGTTTTTGACGCGCTCCAGTGCGCTGATCAGATCGGCATGCCCGACCGCAAACCCAACCCGCAAGCCGGCCAGCGAGCGCGACTTCGACAAGGTCTGCACCACTAGCAAATTGGGATACCGCGCCACCAGGCCGATCGCGCTATCGCCGCCGAAATCGATATACGCCTCATCGACGATCACCACCCGGTCCGGATTGCCGGCCAGCATGCGCTCGACGGCAGCCAACGCCAGCAGGCAACCGGTCGGCGCGTTCGGGTTGGGGAAGATGATGCCGCCGATGGCCTGGCCGTGGCCGAGATAATCATCGACACACAGCGTGAAATCGTCGGCCAGCGGCACCGCGCGATAGGCCACTTCGTACAGGCCGGCATAGGTCGGATAAAAACTGTAGGTGATATCGGGAAACAAAATCGGCGCGTCATGCTTGAGCAGCGCCTGGAAGGCATGCGCCAGCACCTCGTCGGAGCCGTTGCCGACGAACACTTGTGCAGCCGACAAGCCGTGCCGTTTGGCAATCGCCAGTTTCAGCGGTTCAGCATCTGGATTCGGATACAGACGCAGGTTGTCGCCGACTTCCAACGCCATGGCGGCGATCGCCTTGGGCGAGGGGCCATAGGGATTTTCATTGGTGTTGAGCTTGACCAGATTGCTGATCTTGGGCTGTTCGCCGGGCGTGTAAGGCGTCAGGCGGCTGACGATGGGACTCCAGAATTTGCTCATGGGAATGGTTTTCGGAAGGTTCTACGGGAAAGCAGCTATGGTAACAAACCCGAGCCGGCCGCGCGCCGCAGATAAAGCAGGCGACGACGTCAACTGAGCTCCTCGCTTGCGCATTAAGGACATGCGCAAGGAGGGTTGCGCACATGCCCGTCGGCAACTTCGGGCCCTACATCGTGAAAACCTATAAAGAGCATACGCATGGCTGAAGAATTCGAAGTCCCAAGTCCACATGAGCATCACCTGGAACACGTCACCGAAAGCGCCCATGGCAGCGGCGACAATTTCGCCGGCAAGATCGCGGTCATGACGGCGATCATGGCCACCATCGGCGCGCTGTTCAGCTACCAGGCCGGTTCCACCGAGAGCGCCGCGGCGATGAACAAGAACAACGCCGCCATCAAGAAAACCGAGGCCGCCAACCAGTGGAATTATTACCAGGCCAAATCCAGCCGCCAAAACCTGGCGGAACTGGCGGCGACGATCCCCGGCGTTGACGCCGCCAAGTACACCGCTGCCGCAGAGCGCTACAAATCGGAGAAAGAAGACATCCGCAAAGCCGCCGAAAAGCTGGAAGAAGATTCCAAGCAATGGGATGAGCTGTCGGAAGTCAAACTGCACCAGCACCACCGTTGGGCGCAGGCCATGACCGCCATCCAGATCGCCATCTCGCTGGCGGCGATCACGCTGCTCACGCGCAAGAACTGGCTCAAGCGCATCTCCTACACGGCGGCAGGCGCCAGCGTCATCCTGGGCACGCTGGCGGCGATGCATATCTGAGTCAAATAAACAAACCTGTTCTCGCTCCGTAGCGAGAGGCCATGAGCCGGTGGCGGCCGGGGCGCAGGACACCGGAGTGTACTTCGGTACACGAGGATTCCGAGCACCGCCCGACGCCGGCTCATGGCCTCGCAGCAGGAGCGTGAGCAGGTTTATGCTGTTGCTTCGATGTGATACGTACCCCAGGGGCACAACGCAAAGCGTGCGCTGATCGGCTTGTCCATGATGTCGGCAAAGCGGTCGGGCTCATACACCGCCCACAGGGGTCCCAGACCGCCGAGCGGTATCGCCTTGCCGTCCAGATGGGTGGCCATGATGAAGCGGTATTTGCGCAGGTCGGCCATCGGCACTTGCACCGCATAGCCGTCGACGGCGCGCAGCAACACATCGCTCGCCGCCGCGGCGCCCGCAACCTTCATCACCTCAGTCAACAAGGGACCGCTCAGCACATGCTGCTTGCCGTCGTATTCCAGCGTCGGCCTGATGGTGGTTTGCGGCAAGGCGCACAACGAGGCGAAGTCGAAAGTGTGGGCCCGATTGAATTGCAGCTTTTGCTTGGCCATCATCTGGTCCAGCGCAGGATCGAGCGCACCGCGATTGCCTGCACCGATGGCGCCGGTGACGGTCAGCAAGACCGGGCCGGCATCCTGAGCGCAAGCCGGCGCTTTCTTTTTGCCTGCCGCCATGGCCAGGCTGCTGACGCCCAAGCCCAACAGGCCGGCACCGAGGAAATGACGTTTCTTCATTCTTATTCTCCCTGTACGCACTTGCGCACTGAAAATCATGAACTGCATGATGCCCGATAAATCCCGCTGGCATGAAAAAAGCGGACCGTAGTCCGCTTTCTGGTGCCCGAAAAAATCGGCTTATGCCTGATCCTTCGGTGGACGACCGCGCCAGTAACCGGCCAGCATGGAACCCGACAAATTGTGCCAGACCGAGAACAACGCGCCCGGCAAGGCCGCCAGCGGCGTGAAGTAGAGCTTGCCCAGCGCAGCCGCCAGGCCGGAATTCTGCATCCCGACTTCGATCGCCAGCGTGCGGCAGATCGCTTCGTCGAAACCGAGCAGGCGACCGCCCCAGTAACCGCCCAGCAAACCCAGTGCGTTATGCAGCATCACGCCGACCAGCACCACCAGGCCAACCGAAGCGATACTCGCCTGGCTGGCGCCGACCACTGCAGCGATGATCAGCAGAATCGCCACCATCGACACCAGCGACAGATACGGTTCGATGCGACGAATCAGCTTACCTGCGAACAGGTTCAGCACCACACCGACCACGATGGGCACCACCACAATTTGCACGATGCTCATCAGCATCGCGTGCGCGTCAAAGTGAATCGAAGCGTCAACATACAACTCGGTCAGCAACGGCGTGGCGAACACGCTGACCAGCGCCGACAAGGTCGAGATCGTGACCGACAGCGCGACGTCGCCGCGCGACAGGTAAATCATCACGTTCGACGCCGTGCCGCTGGCGACGCTGCCGACCAGCACCATGCCGGCGGTCAGGTCAGGCGGCATGCGCAGCAGCTTGGCAATGATCCAGGCCGCCAGCGGCATCACCAGGTAGTGCAGCACGATGCCGGCGGCGACCGGCGCCGGGCGTTTGACGATGCGTTTGAAATCATCCAGCGTCAGCGTCACGCCCATGGTCAGCATAATCAGCGTCAGCAGGCTAGTGACGTGGGGACCGATGGGAGTAAACGTGGAGGGCGAAAAATAAGCGGCGGCGGACAGCAACAGCGCCCACAGCGGGAACAGGCGGGTAAGGCTAGCAAGCATGATAAGACGATCGTTTAGGCGAGTGAGAGAGATTATTGTGGTTGTTGGGCATCTCAGCGGGTTGCGCGCGACATGGGGATGACATCAACAGGTGACGATCAGGAGTCGACAGGTGCAGCGGATAGGATGCGGTCATGCCGGCCTGGCAATGCGTCTTGTGGAAGCACCGGGCCGTCATTTTACCCTTGCCCGGAAATCCTTGCCGGCAGGCGCTCTGCGAGGTGCCTCAGGCCACGCATTTGAACATCACCACGCTCTTGGAAGGCCACACCCCGAACACGCCATCTGAACCTTCCGTGCTGGTCAGCTGCATGCGCTTGCCGCGTTCCTTGCAGTAGGCGTCGGCCCTGAGCACGGCGTCGGCGGCAGCGCCGGTGTTGCCGCTCAGGCGCGACTGCCCGGTCGCCATATAGGTATCGTGGTCGAGCTGGCTGATGGCGCCCGACGAGCAGGCCGACAAGAGCAGGAGCACGACCCCTGTCAACAATAAGCGTGGTGGCGTCACGTTTCCCCGGCAAGCAATGAAAAACCCAAGGCTAGCGTAGAAATCGTCGTGCTGAACGAATGTAAAGAGCACGGTTACATAGCCCTTACAAGATGCAGGCCAGCGGCCTGACGTCAGCGCAAGGTATTGCTTTTCATGGCCACCCACTTTTCATTCTGCGCTTCATAGATGGTGAATGATGGATGTTTCAGATTACCCTTGGCGTCGAACGAAATGTTGCCTGTCAGACCGGCATAGTTGATCTCATGCAAGGTGTCCACGATCTTGCCCGAACGGAAGGAATTGGATTTCCGCACGGCCGCAATCAAGACCTTGGCGGCGTCATACGCAAATGGCGTCAGCGCATACATATTGAAACCGAAGCGGTGCGTATAGTCGGCTTCAAATTTCCGCCAGCCCGGCATTTTTTGGAACGGCAATCCCGGCTCCTGGGCAAACACGCCGTTGGCCGAGATGCCGGTGGCGATAAAAAAACCGCGCCCGACGTTGCCCATCATCGACGTCACCAACCTGGCCCTTACTTCCAGGCGCAACATGCTCTGGGCAAACACGCTGGACTGGGCGGTATAGCCGGAAAAGAAAATTGCATCCGTATCCTGCGCCTTGATCTGCCTGAGCAGATTGTCGAAATTGGACTCCATCAGGCCAACGGTCTTGTGGAGAACGATGGTGGCGCCATTGTTTCTGGCGGCATTCGCAAACTGCGCTGCATTGCCGGTAGAAAATATCGAGCCATTGCTGATCACCGCAATGCGATTGGCGTGCAAGTCGCGAGCCACATAGTCGGCCAAATAGGGCGCCGCCTCGTCGTCGCCGCCAACGGTACGAAAGGTGGTGTGATAGCCGAGATCGGTGAATTTACGCGAAGTTGCAGCCGGCGATATCTGGGCGACACCGGCTGCCGCATACACTTTTGCGCTGGCAATGCTGGTGGTGCTGTTGGAGCCGCCGATCACACCGATCACGCCTGCCCGCACCATGCTGGCGGCGACTTGCTGGGCGCGCTCCGGATCCCCCGCGTCGTCCATGCGCACAAGTCGAAACAGGATACGTTTGCCGTCGATTTTATAAGGATTGCGATTGGCTTCTTCAACGGCCAATTCCGCAGCGTTCGCCGTGCTTTTGCCAAACAATTCAGATATGCCGCTCAAAGGTCCTGCAAACCCGATCAAGACCGTTTGGCTTTCTTCCGCGCGCACATGCAGAGAGACGAAGAACAATACTGCCAAGACCCCTGCCCTATAAAGGCGGCTCAAAAGAAGCATCTCACCTCCATATAGTTTTTGATAGCCAAAGTGACATCCCTTATACCTCAGGGGAACCGCCGCCACGATCAAAAAAATACGAAAACATGAGACATTGCGTGCATCGACAAGCGCTTTTCTCAAAAGCAACAACGCCCCGAAAACGGGGCGTTGTTGTCAACACTCTGGCGGCAAATACAGCCGCTGCGGTCAGCGCGTGACCGGCTTGTAACGAATGCGCTTGGGCTTGGCGCCCTCTTCGCCGAGACGCTTCTTCTTGTCGGCTTCGTACTCTTGGTAATTGCCGTCGAAGAAAGACACCTGCGAATCGCCTTCAAACGAAATGATGTGGGTGGCGATACGATCGAGGAACCAGCGATCATGGCTGATCACCAGCACGGTGCCGGCGAATTCCAGCAAGGCGTCTTCCAGTGCGCGCAGGGTTTCCACGTCAAGGTCATTGGACGGTTCATCGAGCAGCAGGACGTTGCCGCCTTGCAGCAGTGTCTTGGCCAGATGCAGGCGACCGCGTTCGCCGCCGGACAGATTGCCGACGATCTTCTGCTGATCGCCGCCCTTGAAGTTGAAGCGACCGAGGTAGGCACGCGACGGCATTTCAAAACGACCGACGGTCAGGATATCGGCGCCGCCGGCGACGTCTTCAAACACCGTCTTCTTGTTTTCCAGGTCTTCGCGTGACTGATCGACCAACGAGATTTTGACGGTAGGACCGAGCACCAGGTCGCCGCTATCCGGTTGTTCTCGGCCTGCCAGCATGCGGAACAGGGTCGACTTGCCGGCGCCGTTGGGGCCGATGATGCCGACGATGGCGCCAGCCGGGATCTTGAAGTTGAGGTTGTCGATCAGCAGGCGATCGCCGTAACCCTTGCTGACGTTCTTGAATTCGATGACTTCGTTACCCAGGCGCTCGGCCACGGGAATAAAAATTTCCGAGGTCTCGTTGCGCTTCTGGTATTCGTGTTCGGAGAGCTCATTGAAGCGCGACAGACGCGCCTTGCTCTTGGCCTGGCGCCCCTTGGGATTCTGGCGCACCCATTCCAGTTCCTTGGCGATGGTCTTTTGGCGCGCCGATTCGGTGGCTTCTTCCTGTTTCAGGCGCGCTTCCTTTTGCTCCAGCCAGGACGAGTAATTGCCCTTCCATGGAATGCCGTGGCCGCGATCCAGTTCCAGGATCCATTCGGCGGCGTTGTCGAGGAAGTAGCGATCATGGGTGATCGCCACGACCGTGCCCGGGAAGCGCAGCAAGAACTGCTCCAGCCAGTCCACCGACTCAGCGTCCAAGTGATTGGTCGGTTCGTCGAGCAGCAGCATGTCGGGCTTGGACAGCAGCAGTTTGCACAACGCCACGCGGCGCTTTTCACCGCCCGACAGCACCCCGATCTTGGCGTCCCAGGGCGGCAGGCGCAGCGCGTCGGCGGCCATTTCCAGTTGCTGGTTGAGGCTGTTGCCGTCGGAAGCGGAGATGATCGCTTCCAGACGCGCCTGCTCGGTGGCGAGCGCATCGAAATCGGCATCTTCTTCGGCATAAGCGGCGTAGACGGCGTCGAGTTTGGCTTGCGCTTCAAATACTTCGCCGAGTGCGCTTTCGACTTCCTGGCGCACGTTTTTTTCCGCATCGAGTTGCGGTTCCTGCGGCAGGTAGCCGATGTTCAGGTTCGGCGCCGGCGTGGCTTCGCCTTCGATTTCCTTGTCGATGCCGGCCATGATCTTGAGCAGCGTCGATTTGCCGGAACCGTTCAGGCCCAGCACGCCGATCTTGGCGCCCGGGAAGAAGGACAGCGAAATGTCTTTCAGGATCTGACGCTTCGGCGGCACGATCTTGCCGACGCGGTTCATAGTAAATACGTATTGAGCCATGGTTGAATGCCAGTAAAGAAGATAATAAGATTTGCTGCGACTTGGCGGCTTTTGTCACCCAGACGCCGCTCAAGCGCAGATTACACGCTGAGCGGACGGGTCTTGGCGGACCACAAGCGCCACAGTCCTTCCAGGGAGTATACAGCCAGCGCGCCCCAAATCACCATGAATCCGGTCAGGCGCGGTCCGTCGAACGGTTCGTCATAGATGAAGACCCCGGTCAGCAGCTGCATGGTGGGCGAAATGTATTGCAGCAATCCCAACAGCGACAAGGGGATGCGGCGCGCGGCGCGGGCGAACAGCAGCAGCGGAATCGCCGTCACCGGTCCCGACAGCGCCAGCAGGATTTGCGAGCTCGTCGAGGCTTGCAGGAAACCGTTGCTGCCGTGTAGCGCCGACACCACCAGGATCACCAGCACCAGCGGCGCCAGCAGGAGGGTTTCCAGCGCCAGGCCTTCCAGCGCGCCAAGGTGGGCGATCTTGCGCAGCAAGCCATACGTGCCGAAGGTAGCGGCGATGGTCAGGCCTATCCACGGCAGCGTGCCGCTCATCCAGGTCAGCCAGAGGACCGCGCCCAGCGCCATGAAAACCGCCAGCCATTGCAGCGGCCGCAACTTTTCCTTGAGGATCACGTAACCGAGCAGCACGCTCAACAGCGGGCTCATGAAGTAGCCCAGGCTGGCGTCAACGATACGGCCGCTGTTGACCGCCCACACATACAGCACCCAGTTGCCCGACAACAGCAAGGCGCTGATCAAAAAGCCCAGCAGCACGCGCGGCTTGCGCACCACTTCGGCCAGCCAGGCCCATTGGCGCTTCCAGCTCAGCACCACGACCAGGAAAATCAGCGACCAGAAAATCCGTTGCACCACGATGTCGAAAGACGAGACATCTTGCAACAGCTTGAAGTAAAGCGGGAACAGGCCCCACAGCAAAAAGCAGCTTATCGCGTAAAACATGGCGACCTAGAAAGAAAAGTGGAATGGCAAAACAAAAGCGCCGCGACAACTCTTGAAAGTTTCGCGGCAGCAACGCCATTATCACAGGATTCTTCTTTTTCGGCTGGAGACGCCCGGATTTACTCCGCTGCGACCATTACAGCGTGACCACGAAGCGCCCCTTGATGCGCTGGATTTCACAGTCAACTTGCGCCGCGCGACGTTCGATCACCAGCACATCGGCGCCACCGATGGTGATCATCGGATGATGCCAGACGCCGCGCTTGAGCGTCACGCCCTGGCCGGATTCGACGATGAAGGCCTGGATCGCCTCTTCATCGGGCGCCGCATCGCCCGGCGCCACCACCACCAGCACACGTCCCTGCGCCATCGGTACGAAGCTCTGGCTGCCCAGCAGATGGCGCTCGAACATGCTCAAGGCGTACGGCGCCGCATGTGTGCCGTCCTGGGTGCGGAAGATCGCCAGGCAAGCCTGGCCGCCCTGCCCGTCGACATCGAGGTGGGTAAGGTCGTCGAAGCGTTGCGCGGTGCCTTGGTTGATGGCCGTGCTGGCTGGCGTCGCCGGCGTCGGTGCGATGACATCGCCGAATGCGGCGAACGCCGCCGGCGTCAGCGTCTGCGCCACGATGCGACGGCTTGCTGCGGAGATATCAGGCGAGTTCATCAATGAGCTTTCTGGACAAGCGGATCAGCGCCTGGTCGCTGCCGTGCGGCCCGATGATGGAGAAGCCGAACGGCGCGCCGTCCAGCGTCATCAACGGCAACGAGATTTGCGGACAGCCCGACAAGCCGGCCAGGCACAACATGCGCACGGCCTGGTTGCGGTAATTCTCCAGCAGTTGTTCGGAATCGCTCAGCAAGGGCGCGATGTCCGGCATGCTCGGCAAGACGATCACGCGGTCGTTGCCGAGCAGGCGCAGGAAGTCGTCACGGAAGCGCTCGCGCACATTGCTGTGCTCTTCCATTTGCTGCGACGTGATCTGGCTCGACCAGGCAAAACGTTCCGCCACGCCGGGTCCCAGTTGCAGGTCGTAGCGGCGGATCGCCTCGCCATGGCTTTGCCAGGCTTCATAGCCCTGGATGGTGCGGAACGACCAATACAAGGCCTCGAAGGATGGCGTCGCCGTCTTCACCGGCAGCGGCGTGCCGATGAGGCTGGACAGGCGCTCCAGCGTCTGCATGAACACCGCCTGCACGCGCGGCTCCAGCAAGGCCAGCACGTCGGCCGCCACCAGCATTTGCGGCATCGCCGGCGCACCGTCGGGCAGCAAGCAGGTATCTTCGCGCAGCAAGACTTCACCGACGCGCGAGAAGCTGTCGATATCGCGCGCAAACCAACCGCAGGTATCGAACGAGGGCGCCAGATCCATGCAGCCCTTCAGGCTCACGCGCGCATGCGTAGGACGCAAGCCGATCAGCCCGCAGTGGCTGGCGGGAGCACGTACGGAACCGCCGGTATCGGTACCGAGTGCAACATCCGCCAGCCCGTTGGACACCGCAGAGGCCGACCCCGAACTGGAGCCGCCTGGAATCCGGTCAGGCGCGCCGCCGTTGCGCGGCGTGCCGAAATGCGCGTTCTTGCCGTTCATCGAAAACGCCAGCTCGTCGGTGTAGGTCTTGCCGACGAATTTGGCGCCCGCCTGCGCCAGCGCCACCACCGCCGGCGCCGAGGCATTCTTGATGCCGGACATCGCCAGCATGTGCGGATTGCCGCAACCGGTCGGATAGCCGGCGACGTCGAAAATGTCTTTCACGGCAAAGCGCAGGCCCGACAGCGGGCCGGATGAAATCGCCGTCACTGTGGGCGCCGGATAGGGCACGAAACAATGGGCGGCGGGTGCTTCTGGTGTGGCGGATGCATCAGCTGACATGAATGATTCTTTCCTACATAAAAGAGAGGGAGACGGTTCGTAAATCCTTAGTCGCGAAAGGCCGGATCTGGTTCAAGCCACCGCATGCGCGTCAGCGATCTGGTGCACGCGCAAGCAACTGACCACGTGGCCCGGCGACAGCGTTTCTTCACGCGGCTGCACACTGGCACAGTCGGCACCGGCATATTTGCAACGCTCGGCAAACGCGCAACCGGGCGGCAGATTGCTCAGGTCCGGCGGCGCCCCGCCTATGGTGTCGAGACGCTGGCCTTTTTGCATGGCGCCGTGGCTGCGGCTCTTGAGCAGCGACAGGGTGTAGGGATGGCGTGGTCGCGTCAGCAACTCTGCTGCCGGCCCCTGCTCGATGATCTTGCCGGCGTACATGACAGCGATGCGGTCGGCCACTTCGGCGGCGGCGCCGATGTCGTGCGTGACGAAGACGATGGACAGGCCGAGTTCCTTTTGCAAATCGCGCAACAGCAACAGGATCTGGATCTGCACCGTAGCGTCGAGCGCCGTAGTCGGTTCGTCGGCCAGCAACACTTTCGGCGAGCACGACAGGGCCAACGCAATCATCGCACGTTGGCGCATGCCGCCCGACATCTCGTGCGGATAAGCATCAAGCCGTCGCTCCGGGCTTGGGATGCGTACTTTTTCGAACAGGCTCAGCGCCTGCCTGTGCGCCTCGGCCCTCGACACTTTCTTGTGACGGCGTATCGCTTCAATGATTTGCGCGCCCACGGTGTAGACCGGATCAAGCGCCAGCAACGGCTCCTGGAAAATCATCGCGACGGTGTCGCCGCGCACCGCAGCCAGTTCGCGTTGCGACATCTTCAGCACATCCTTGCCGTCAACCTCGAGGGCGCCGCTGATGCGCGTCGAACGCTCCGAATGCAAGCGCATGATGGAGCGCAAGGTGACGCTCTTGCCGGAACCGGATTCGCCGATCAGCGCCACCACTTCGCCCTGACCCACGGTGAGGTTGACGCCATTGACGGCGCGTATCAGTTTTTTCGGCGCAAAAAACTGGACGTGCAGATCGCGCAGGGAAATCATGTCATGCATAGCTCACCTCGCTGGCAAACAGGGATGCGGTATCGGCTTCGTAGCGCAAGCAAGCGACGCCGTGGCCGCTGTCGTCACTGGCGAACAGCGGTGCACGCTGGCTGCACATCGGCTGCGCATAGGCACAGCGGGTGTGGAAGCGGCAACCGCTGGGCGGATTGATGGGGTTCGGCGGATCGCCGGCCAGCGGTGCTTCCAGCGTGCGCTGTAGCGGGTCCATGCTGGGCATGGATTTGAGCAGCGCGCGCGTGTAGGGATGCTTGGGCTGGTCGAACACCTGGTCGGACGAACCGATCTCGACCACCTGGCCCAGGTACATCACCAGCACGCGGTCGGAAATGAAACGCACCACATTGAGATCATGGCTGATGAACAGATAAGTGAGGCCAAATTCCTGCTTCAGGTCGAGCAGCAGGTTGAGCACCTGCGCCTCCACCGATTTGTCCAGCGCCGAGACTGCTTCGTCGAGGATCACCAGGCGCGGCTCCAATGCCAGCGCGCGCGCAATGTTGACGCGCTGGCGCTGGCCGCCGGACAATTCATGCGGATAGCGACCGGCAAAACGCTCGGGCTGCAAACCGACCCGCGCCAGCAGATCGCGCGCCCGCGTGATCGCCTCGCGCGACGGCAGGCCGTGCACGGTGGGTGCGAAAGCAATCGAGTCTTCTATCGTCATGCGCGGATTGAGCGAGGAATAACTATCCTGGAACACCATCTGCGTCTGGCGCCGGAACTGGCGCAGCGGCAAGGCGCGCGAACCAACCGTTTCGCCGTCGAACACCAGTTCGCCGCTGTCCTGGTTGATCAGTTGCATCAGCACGCGTGCGGTGGTCGACTTGCCGCAACCGGACTCGCCGACCACGCCCAGGGTTTCCCCCTTGAGGATGTCGAAGTTGACGCCGTCGACCGCACGCACCGCGCTGCGTGCCGAGGCAAAGGGCAGGCCTTTTCCCTTGAGTGGAAAATGCTTGAGCAGGTTACGGACTTGCAGCAAAGGCTGGCGAGGTCCGCCGATATCGCGTTCGTCTGTCATTGCTTGACCTCCATCGCCGAACGCAAACCGTCGGACAACATGTTGAACGAAATCGATGTGATGAAAATGAAGGCGCCCGGCAAAGCCGCCACCCAGGGTTGCGTATAGATTGCGGTGCGCAGCGTGTTGAGCATCAGGCCCCACTCCGGTTCCGGCGGTTTGACGCCGAGGCCGAGGAAGGACAAACCCGAGGCCAGGATCATCGACACCGAAATCAGGCTGGTCGAATACACGAAGATCGGTCCGAGCACATTGCCCAGCACATGCGCACGCACGATGGTAAACGCGCTGGCACCGGAGGCGCGCGCGGCGTCGACATAGTCGCTGCGGCGCACCTGGGTGGTGACGCTTTCGGCGATGCGCGCGATTTGCGGGATGAAGACGATGGTCAGCGAGGTCAGCGCGTTGACAATGCCGGCGCCAAGCGCGCCAGACAAGGCAATGGCCAGCAGCACCGAAGGGAATGCGTACAACACGTCGATGGTGCGCATGATGATGGTGTTGATGAAGCCGCCCGCATAACCGGCCAGGATACCGATACCGCTGCCGATCACGAAGGCCGTCAGCACCGGGGTGATGCCCATGAACAGCGACAGGCGACCGCCCAGGATCAGGCGTGACAACATGTCACGGCCGAGCTCATCGGTGCCGAACAAATGCGCGGGCGTGCCGATCGGTTTCAGGCGCGTGAACATCGACGTGGCAAAGGGATCCGTCGGCATGACCCACGGTGCAAATACCGCCATGAAGATCAGTGTCAGCAAGATCAGCGCAGCGATCATCGCCAGCGGATTGCGCACGATGCGTGCGGCGACGTTGGCCCAGTGGCCGCGCGAACGCTTGTACGCCGGCGGGTTGGTGGCAGGAACAGCAATAGTCGCAGGCATGATCAGGCTCTTTCTATGCGAGGATCGAACACGGTTTGCAGGATGTCGACCAGCAAATTCAGCGACACGAAAAACAGCGCCAGCACCAGGATCGTGCCTTGCAGCAGGGGCAGGTCGCGCTGGAAGATCGCCTGGTTCAGCAAGAAGCCGGTGCCGGGCCAGGAGAACACGGTTTCAATCAGGATGGAGCCACCCAGCAGGTAGCCGAGTTGCAAGCCCATCACCGCCATCGCGGTCGGCGCGCAGTTCTTCACCACGTGGCGGAACACGCCGAATTCGCCGAGGCCGCGCGCCTTCAGGCCGATCACGAATTCCTGCGACAGGATATCGGCCACCAGTGCACGCACGGTGCGCGCGATGATGCCCATGGGAATGAAGGACATCGTCACGGCCGGCATGATCAGGTATTTGACATGCTCCAAATCCCACACCCAGGCGCTCGAACCATCGGGGCCGGCGCCAGTGGCGGGCAACCACATCAGTTGCGAAGAGAACACGATGACCAGCACCATGCCGAGCCAGTAATGCGGCACGCTGACGCCGATCACCGAGATGAAGGACGCGATCTTGTCGACCCAGGAGTTACGGAAGTAGCCGGCCACAAAGCCGAACAGTGAGCCGAAGAAGAAACCGATCAGCGTCGCCAGTGCGGCCAGCATGAAGGTATTGCCGACCGCCTTGAAGACTTCCTGCGCGACCGGCCGTCCGGTAGCGATGGAGCTGCCGAGGTCGCCGTGCACGGCACGCCAGACCCAGCTGAAAAATTGTTCGGGATAGCTGCGATTGAAACCGTAGAGTTCCATCAGCTGTTTCTGCAAGTCGACCGAGGCATCGGGCGGCAGGATGGACACCAGCGGATCTCCCGGCGCGATATGGACTAGCATGAAGCACAGGAATGCAACGCCCAGCATGATGGGCAAGGCATACAGTACGCGGCGGATCAGATAGGAAATCATGGGCGTCTTTGCTCAGAGATTCTTGCCGCCGGCATCGCCCTCGCAATGCCGGCGGCGTGGTTACATCAGACCTGCAACTGTCTTAATCCATCGACATCGTGGCGATATCGATGAACCAGCTTTGCGGCTGCACGACGCCCTTGACCTTGGCCGAGATGGCGCGTGGACCGGTGTCGTGCGCCACCCAGACGAATGGCGCTTCATCGACGATCTTGGCATGCAACTGGGCCAACAAGGCGTCGCGCTGTTTGGCGTCAAACGTGGTGCGCGCCTTGGCGACGATGGCGTCGACTTCCGGATTGCTGTAGTAGCCCCAGTTGTTGGACACCGGCGGCGCCGCCTTGGAGCTGACGAAACGCACCATCGCGAAGAATGGATCCATCGAGGCAAAGCTGATGTTGACCGCATCCGATCCGTGTGCGCTCGGATCCTTGGCGCCGATGCGCCAGTTGGTGTACAGCGTGTTCCATTCGATCACGTCGAACTGCACGTCAAAGAAGCAGGCCTTGAGGTTTTGTTGCATGAACTCGTTCATCGGTAACGGCTGCATCTGGCCGGAGCCGGAGGCCGAAATCTGCACCTTGACCTTGAGCGGCTTGGCGGCCGAGTAGCCGGCTTCGGCCATCAGCTTGCGCGCGCCGTCCGGGTCGTACTTGATGTGGAAGCTGGGATTGCCGCGCCATGGATGACCCGGCTCTACCGTGCCGGTGGCTTCGCCCATCAGGCCGCCCAGCAATTGCTTCATCGCCGGACGATTCACGCACAGGTTGGCGGCGTAGCGCACGCGCTTGTCCAGCCAGGGCGAACCAGGCACGAAGGACAACTGCCACGGCCATACGTGCGGTTGCGGATTCGAGTAAATCTTGAAGCCGCGCGCCTTGATGGTGTCGAGCGCGTCAGGCGCCGGGGCTTCGATCCAGTCGACCTGCCCGGACAACAGCGCGGCGGTGCGCGAGTTGGCTTCCGGCAGCGGCAACATCACTACCTTGTCGATTTTCGGGCGGCGCTTGGCGTCCCAGTATTCCGGATTCTTGGCCAGTTCCAGGCGTTCGCGCGGCACGAACTTGGTCATCTTGAACGGACCGGTGCCGGAAGCGTCGGCAGCGAACGCTGCCCAGGCTTGCTTGGCGCGCTCGGCCTTGTCGCTCACCGAACCCGGCACGGCAGCCAGCTTCTTGGCCCATTGCAGCGGCGAAGCCATGAACAGATTGGTGAGGTTGATCGGCAGGAAAGAATCCGGCTCGGAGGTGGTCAGCTCGACGGTAAGGTCGTCGATCTTCTTGGCCGAACGCAGCGTCGGCATGCGCGAAGCGGTCACGCCCACCTGGCTGGGATCAAAATTGGGCGCGTCCTTGTCGAGCACCTTGTTGACGTTCCACACCACGGCGTCGGCATTGAAGGCGGAGCCGTCATGGAACTTGACGCCCGGGCGCAGCTTGAAGATCCACTTGGTCTTGTCCTTGGCGTCGACCGCCCACGACAAGGCCAGGTCGGGAATCACTTCGCTGGGCTTGTCGGCCTTGGAGAGGTCCCACTGCGTCAGGCTGTCGTACATCGGGATGCCGGTAAAACGATTGCCTTCAAAACCTTGATCCGGCTGGCCCAGCGTGCGCGGAATATCACCCGCGGTCATGGCGATACGCAAAACTTTCTCAGCGTGTGCGCCGGCGCTGGTGAGCAGGCCGAAGGCTAGCGTACAGGCCAGGGTGAGGGCGCTAGGTTTGGTCAATTTCATGTTGATGCTTCCTTTACGAGAACGACGTGTTGGAGGACTTGGTTTTTTTACTGCGGGTCAGGCAAAGCAATCGTGGTTGGCATGCGTTGAACATCGAATCGGTCAGGGTTGCAAAAAGGCGATGCCGGCGCGCGAGGCGGTCTGCAGCAAATGCGTCTGCATGGCCGCGCGCGCACCGTCGGCATCGCCGGCGGAAATCGCCGCGGCGATAGCGCGATGTTCTTCTGCCGGCTCCCAGATGCGGGAATGGTCGGCAAACGGCAAGCGCAGGCTGTGGCTGATGCGCGTCTCGAAATCGTGGGCGATCTGTAGCAAACCGGGGTTGCCGGACAGCTCGGCGATCAGTTGGTGGAAGGCCAGGTCGGCCTGCGAGGCGCTGACCAGGTCGACCACCTTGAGCGCGTCTTCAAAACGCGCCTGCACGCCCCACAGGCGCGGCGTGTTGTGGGTATTGATGACGCGGGCGGCGAGCGCGGCGGCGTCAGGCTCGAAGATGTAGCGCAGCTGGAAGGTCGATTGCAGCTCAACCGACGACGGCGCCGCCGAGGTCGGCCTGGTGATGGCGTTGCGGCCGGACGTCACCAGCGTGCCCTTGCCCGGCATGGAGCGGATGAAACCGAGCGCTTCCAGCATCGACAGGGCTTCGCGCAACGAGGCGCGGCTGATGCCCAGCGTTTCGGCGAGGTCGCGCTGTCCCGGCAACATTTGTCCGGTCTTGTAGGTCCCGGACAGGATCTGCCGTTGCAAAGTTTGGGCGGCAATATTGGGCATGCTCATCGATTTTCCCTTTTTTGGTCTGACTGGTCAGACCGCAAGAGTCGATATAGCAATTGACATGCCACCTACCTCGAAAAACGACGACTACATAGACGAGACGAGGCTTGCGCCTGGCGAAACGCAAGTACGGAGAGTAGTGATCAGCGTTGAAAAAGCGCTCCGAAAAAACCGTTGCACGAATTTCATGCAGATGTATGCGCGAAAGCGTGCACGAAAAAATGGAGATGGAAATGAGGAGACTGGATGCCTCAGTGGGCGCAGGATTTTCCGCCCAGTGCATGTTCAATACATGCAGTCGTCCTGACGAACGTCAGGACCCAGCGTCGTATCGGAAATATTCTCGACACTGGATCCCAGCGTGCGCTGGGACGACGGCGAAGGACAGGAAGAGACTTGCTTAAGCGATGTAGTAATCAGGCCTGGCGCGGCGTGGTCTGCCTGGTGTGGCGCGCGACATAGCGATACAGCAGCAGCGCAGCGACACCGCACACCGCCATCACGGTCACCAGCGGCAGCGCGGTGCCGTCGTGCCACAAACCCATTACCACGCCCGACAACATGCCAATGCCGAATTGCAAGGTGCCCATCAGCGCGGCGGCGGTGCCGGCTTGCTTGCCTTGCTGCGCCAGCGCAATGGCCGAGGCATTCGGGCCGACGAAACCGTGGCAGGACAGGAAGCCGAAGAAACCGACCAGCAGCAACGGCAGGCTTTCATAACCACAGGCAACCAGCACCGCCACGATGGTGGTCAGGATGGCCGGAATCCAGATGATCTTGCCCAGCACGCGGTCGGCGCTACGCTTGATGACCAGGCGCGCATTGATCTGCGAACAGGTGATCAGGCCGATGGCGTTGGCGCCGAACACGAAGCCGAAATTCTGCGGCTTGATGCCGTGCAGTTCGATCAGCACGAACGGACCGCCCGAGATATAGGCAAACAGGCCCGCCTGGATCAGGCCGCCGCACAAGACGTAGGCCATGAACTGGCGATGGCGCAGCAAATCGAGATACTGGCGCAACACACGGCCCAGGTGCAACGGCACCACGTGGGCCTGGTCGCGGGTTTCTTCCATGACGCGGTGAGTGCAGATCAGGCAGATCGCGCCGAACACCGTCAGCAGCGCAAAAATCGCACGCCAAGTGGAAAAAGTCAGTAGCAGGCCGCCGATGAAAGGCGCCAGGATAGGTGCCAGGCCGAACACCAGCATCAGCATCGAGAACGCGCGGGCGGCGCCTTCCGCGCCCATCTTGTCACGCACCACGGCGCGCGGGATCACCATGCCGGCACTGCCGCCCAGGCCCTGGAAGAAACGCAGCACCAACAGCGTTTCAATATTCGGCGCCAGCGCACAGCCGAGTGCCGACACGACATACAGGCAGATGCCGAAATACAGCGGAGGCTTGCGACCGAAGCGGTCGCTGATGGGGCCGTAAAACATTTGCCCGAACGCCAGCCCGACCAGGAAAGTCGACAAGGTCAGCTGGATGGTGTTGCTGCCCACGCCGAGATCTTTGGCAATGAAGGAAAAGCTGGGCAGGTACATGTCGATCGCCAGGGCACCCATGGCCGTCAACGCGGCCATCAAGATCAGCCAGCCGGGAAGGCGTTTGCCCTGGAGAGGCGAAGAGTCTGTTTGCATGAAAGAGAAATGACAAAAACCGCCGGACGCAAAAGACGGCCGAACAATAGAGAAGGGGGAATGCTGTATGCCGGAAAAAATGCGCGCGATGCGGCACCTCGTCATTATACCGTCTGGGCCCCAAAGCTTCCGGCCGGCCCTTGCGGCCGGGCAAGAAGGCCTGTCCCCCGGGCGTTTGCAGGCGACAACGAAGAAGTAAATTTTTTTATTGAAGCCTCAACAATCATCTGCAAAATCATCAAAAGATGGCACACTGAATGTTGAATAAAAAAGCAGACGAACACACCTCCATACTACGTGGAATGTTTTGTTGCTAGTCACATCGGGGAAGGTTTCGGGAAAGATTCATGGGTCACGCAGCAATCAAGAACACTTCCGGTGGTCTCGGCAGATTTGCCGTCCTTGCCGTTATTTGCCTTTGCTGCCTGCTGTGCGCTTGCGATGACGGATCGGAGCGCTTCGCTTCCGCCACTGTGGCGCCGACGCGCCTGACCGCACTGGTGTGGGCGCCGGACTGGCCCGACGAAATGCACCAGATCGCCGATGAATTCCATCGCGCCCATCCCGATATTACGGTCGACGTGCAATTCATGATCGGCAACTCGGTCGAAGAAAACCTCAAGCCCAAAGTCGCCACCCATAATCTGCCCGATCTGGTGTCGCTCAATCCGAACGCCTATGCAGCCGAGCTGGCCGACCAGGGCATCCTCGCCGATATCGGCGGTAGCGCCGCCTGGGACAATATGCTGGAGTCGCTCAAGCCGGACTGGACCAGCCGCCGCGGCAAGCGCTTCGGCATGTCGGGCGGGGTCGCGGCGACGCTGATCTATTACAACAAGGCGATGTTCCGCAAGGCCGGCATCACCACCCTGCCGACCAACTTCGAGGAATTCCTGGCCGCGTGCGCGGCGCTGCGCAAAGCCGGCTTCACCCCAATCGTCTGGACCGGCGCGTTTCCCAATACGCTGGCCAACGGCCCCTTCAGTTTCGGCTTTGCCAACAACGTGGTGGCGCATCACGCGGACGACTGGAAGGCGCGCATCGCCGACGGCAGCCTGGACCTGAAGAACGACGCCGTCACCGATATCTTTGCCAAGATCAAACTGATCGCCGACAAGGGCTACGTGCAACGCGACTACATGAACACCGGTTACGACGAAGGCATTCGCCTGTTCGCCGAAGGTCATGCCGCAATGGCGTTCCAGGGCACCTGGTCGTCGGGGCAACTGATGCCAGACAACAGCGCCGACGTCGGCATCTTCGTGCCGCCCTGGAACGCGCCCGGCAAAACGGTGGTGCCAGTGGTGGGCAACGAGACCGGCTTCGCGGTCTGCGAAACACGCAACAAGAAGGCGGCCTTGAAATTCCTGGAATTCATCTATGGCAAGGGCTATCCCATCCTGCAAAACAAGCGCCACAACATCCCGCCCTTGAAGCAGGTCGCCGGCAAGGTTGTCACCGATCCGCAAATCGTCGAGTACATGCAACGCGTGACGCAAGCACCGTTGACGGCCGGGCCGTATTATTCCTATCTGCCGACCAACACCATCGACCTGCTGCATCGCTTGCTGCAAGACGTCCTGCTGGGCAAGAAGTCGCCGCGCCAGGCTGCGCTGGCGCTGGGTAAATCGATACGTCACGAAGCCAGAACGGAGAACAAGTAAGCAATGCCGAGTGCGTCCCCCATGCAAGCCACGACCTCGTGCATGTCGCCGGGAAAGCTGCCGTCATGAGAAAGACGCTGGACTTCCTGTCGCTCAAGCTGCTGCGCCAAATCGACATCCGCTATCGCCTGATCAATTCTTTCATGCTGGTGTCGCTGCTACCGCTGCTGATCGCCGGCGTCATCGCTTATCGCGAATCGAGCACTGCCTCGCAGGAGAAAATCCGCGTCTTCGCCGGCGAAGTGGTCAAGCAGGTCGCACAGAACATGCTGCAACAAATTGAAAAGATCGAGTCCTCCAGCGAAGAGCTGGTGATCTCGGAACGCATGCAGGGCGCGCTGGCGGCTTATTACAGCAACAATGCCTCGGACCGTGCCGGCGCGCGCGCCGAGATGACCCGGCTGATGCTGGAGAACTATGGCTCCTTCGAATACGTCAACCAGAAGTACGTACTCGATCGCAAACACAAGATCATGGATCCGCAAGTATTCGCGCAACTGGGCGACGGCGTGGCGCGCTTCGTCGACCAGGCGCCCGACATGAAGGGCCGCCCCTACTGGGACACCTACAGCAGCGCCGGCCAGACCAGCGTAGTGATGCTGCGCGACATCCTGTTCAAGGGCAACAACCGGCTGGCCGGCACCTTGTTCGTGGGACTCAAACCCAGCCACTTCTCGCGCATCTTCGACTCGGTCGAGCTCGGCTACGGCTCGCGCCTGTTCGTGATCGACAGCGGCAACGGCCGCATCATCATCAACGGCAGCCAGGACGGCGACAGCGCCAGTGAGCCCGACCTGATCGATGCGATCACGCATGCGGTAGCCGATGGCGACAAAGACTTCGCGGCCTACCGCGGCAGTGACAAGAAGAAACACCTGGCGGTGTTCGCGGCCATCCCGCACACCAACTGGATGGTGGTCAGCACCACGTCGCTCAATGCGCTCAACGCCGAAGTGCGCTCGATCCGCAACAAGATCGTGCTGATCGGGGTGCTGTGTTTCATCGTGTCGTTCGCGTTGTCGTTCATCATCGCGCGCAGCATCTCGCTGCCGCTCAAGCAACTGGTGGACGTGATGAAAGAAGCCAAAAGCGGCAACTACCTGATCCGCATGGACTACGAAGGCAAGGATGAAATTGCGGTGCTGTCGCAGCGCTTCAACGAGATGGCCAGCAAGGTGTATCAGCACAATGAGCGGCTCGAGGAACTAGTGGTGGCGCGCACGCGTGAGCTGGAGTTGGTCAACCAGAAACTGGAAGCCCTGAGTGCCACCGACAGCCTTACCGGCATCGCCAACCGGCGCCGCTTCGATGAGGCGTTGGCCAATGAATTGCGGCGCGCCGTGCGCTCGCAAAAACCACTGGCGCTGCTGATGCTGGATGTCGATTTTTTCAAGAACTACAACGACCGCTACGGCCATCTGGCGGGCGATGATTGCCTACGCACGGTAGCGCAAATCCTGCGTACCAGTTCGCGCCGTGCGACCGACCTGGCGGCGCGTTACGGTGGCGAAGAATTCGCCATTATCGTGGCCGAAAGCGAAAGCAGCCACGCTATGCAACTCGCTGAAAACATCCGCGCCGCCATTGAAAATCTGCGCATCCCGCACGACGATTCGCCGTTCGGTTATGTCAGCTGCAGCATCGGCGTCACGGCGCTACAAGTCGACGACAACACCAGCACCGACAGCTTGCTGCGCATGGCCGACGTGGCGATGTACCTGGCCAAATCGCAAGGCCGCAACCGGGTCGTGCTGAACGACCGCAACGGCATCGCCGGCGTCGCGCCGACATGACTTCGAGACTTGTCGATTGCTCTACTCTGTTCGACAACTTCGGTGGTGATCGCGACAACAAAGCTTGATTTCCCGACAACAAAACTTCACGATGCGCCGGTATCGACCGGCACCACCAGTCATCAACTGCCTGTTTACCAGCCTTTTCGCGGGATTGCGTGCACTTGAGTTGGACTAGTATGCAATTCTTCCGTGCGCATCTCCTGCCGCGGGAGCAACAACAATATCTGGACGAGACAAACATGAAAAATATCCGCATCGGTTCGCGGCTGGGACTTGGATTTGCCTTGGTGCTGTCCCTGCTGGTGTTAATGACGGTCATCGGCGTATGGCGCTTGCAAGATATCGGCAACCGCACCGCCAGCATGATCAACCTAGATCTGCAAAAAGAACGACTGGCCTCCGAATGGGCGGCCAACATCGACGCCAACGGCGTGCGCACGGTGGCGCTGATCAAGAGCAGCAACGCCGAACATCAAAAGTACTTCAAGGATCAGGTCGCCGGCACCGTTGAGCGCACCAGCGCGGTCCAGAAACAGCTCGATGACATGATCCAGTCCGACGAAGGGCGCAAACTCTTCAACGCGCTACTGGAACAGCGCAAGATCTACAACGACCTGCGCAACAAGGTCTTCAAGATGAAGGAAGCCGGCGACGAACCCGCCGCACTGGCGGAACTCGACGACAAGCTGATCCCGGCGATGAAAGAGTATTCGGTGCGCGTCAATGCCGTCGCGGCGCACCAGAAGGACGTCATCAATCGCAATGCAGCGGCGGTGGATGCGCAATATCGCTCGGGTCGCGCGATCCTGATCGCGGTCGGCGTGCTGGCGCTGTTGCTCGGCATGTTGACTTCATGGCGCCTGGCCGAAGGCATCACGCGGCCGCTGCACCATGCCGTGCAGGCGACCGCCGCAGTCGCATCGGGCGACCTCAGCAAGCAAGTGGTAGTGGATCGCAAGGATGAAATCGGTCAGTTGCAGCAAGGCTTGCACGACATGACGCAAAACCTGCTCAAGACGGTGCGCGAAGTGCGCTCCGGCGCCGACACCATTGCCACCGCTTCGTCCGAAATCGCTACCGGCAATCTCGACCTGTCCTCACGCACCGAACAGCAGGCCGGCTCACTCGAAGAAACCGCATCTGCAGTGGAACAGCTGACCTCGACCGTCAAACAAAATGCCGACAATGCACGCGAAGCCAGCCAGTTGGCCTTGTCGGCTTCCAAGGTGGCAGTCCAAGGTGGCACCGTGGTCGGCCAGGTGGTCGACACCATGGAGGCGATCAATGAATCCTCGCGCCGTATCGTCGACATCATCAGCGTGATTGACGGCATCGCTTTCCAGACCAATATCCTGGCGCTCAACGCCGCGGTGGAAGCGGCGCGCGCCGGCGAACAGGGTCGCGGCTTCGCAGTGGTGGCCTCCGAGGTACGCAGCCTGGCGCAACGCTCGGCCAGCGCCGCCAAGGAAATCAAGACCCTGATCGGCGACTCGGTTGACAAGGTCGGCTCGGGTACGCGGCTGGTGGAACAGGCCGGCAAGACCATGGCCGACGTCGTCAGCAGCGTCAAGCGGGTGAGCGACATCGTCGCCGAAATCAGCTCGGCCACGCAGGAGCAAAGCACCGGCATCGCCGAGGTCAACCATGCGATCACACAGATGGACCAGGTCACGCAACAAAACGCCGCGCTGGTCGAGCAAGCCGCCGCCGCGGCAAGTTCGCTGCAGGATCAGGCCGCGCGCCTGGCGCAAGTGGTCGGCGTATTCACGCTCGACAATCACGGCGTGGTGAGCGTCGCGGCAACGCCGCTCAAGACCGTGACGCCGCGTCGCCCTGCGGCGATTGCAGCAACACCGGCGGCGCCCGACAAACCGGAAAGACGCCTGATCGCGCCGCCGCAGCCCTTGAGGAAGCCGGTCAATGAGGCTGCGGAAGAATGGGAAACCTTCTGAGCTACTGATCACAGTCAGCAGCGAGCGAAAAAAACGGGCGCCGGCAGATTGCTGCAGGCGCCCGTTTTCTTTGAGGGAAGCTGACTTCAGGTATGTCCCAGCTTGAAGTGCCGCCCGGCTTCGGCCAGCTTGCCGGCTTGGGTCTGCAACAGTTCCGAGGTTGCCGTGGCCTGCTCCACCAGCGCGGCATTTTGCTGGGTGGTGTTGTCCATTTCGGTAACGGCCTGATTGATCTGTTCGATGCCCTGGCTTTGCTCCTGGCTGGCGACGGCAATCTCACCCATGATGGCAGTCACGCGCTTGACGCTTTCCACCATTTCGCTCATGGTCGCGCCGGCCTGTTCCACCAGCCTGCTGCCGGAGCCAACCTTGTCGACCGAGTCGCCGATCAGGGTCTTGATTTCCTTGGCTGCTGCGGCACTGCGTTGCGCCAGGCTGCGCACTTCCGAAGCCACCACCGCAAAACCGCGGCCTTGTTCACCGGCGCGCGCGGCTTCCACTGCGGCGTTCAGCGCCAGGATATTGGTCTGGAAAGCAATGCCGTCAATCACGCTGATGATGTCGACGATCTTGTTCGATGATTCGTTGATGGCGCCCATGGTGTCGACCACTTGCGAGACCACGCCGCTGCCCTTGACTGCGACGTCGGATGCGCTCTGCGCCAGTTGATTGGCCTGGCGGGCGTTCTCGGCATTTTGCTTGACGGTGGAGGTGAGCTGCTCAATCGAGGCTGCGGTTTCTTCTAGCGAACCGGCCTGTTGCTCGGTACGCGAGGACAGGTCGAAATTGCCGGAAGCAATTTCATTGGCGGCGGTAGTAATCGATTCGGTGCCCAGCTGCACTTCCGACACGATCTTGCGCAAGGCCTCGTTCATTTCATTGAGGGCCTCCATCAGTTCGGCGATCTCATCCTTGCCCTGCTTCACAATGACCGCAGTCAGGTCGCCCGCCGCCACCATCTTGGCCACTTGCAACGCGCGCTTGAGCGGCGTGGTGATGCTGCGCGAAATGATCAGCACCGCCACCACGCTGATACAGACCAGCAGCACGCCCAGCGCCATCATCAACTGCATGCCGCGCGTATTGCTACGATCGATGTCGAGGGCCATCTGGTCAATGGCGTGGCGTTGCATGGCCAGCAAGGCATTCACCTTGTCGGCATAGAGCCTGGAGGCCGGCTCGAACACCTCCTTGTAGGCTTTTTCCGCGGCATCGCCGTCGCCGGTCTTGCGCGTATTCATGACCAGTTCCTTGGAGGCCTGGTATTTCTGGCGCGCCGAGATGATTTCCTTGAACAGGGCTTTTTCGTCATCCGAACTCAGGCGCGGTTCGATCTTCTTGATGATCTCGCTACCCGAGACCACGCTGGCGGCAATCGCTTCCTTGAAGGTATCCGACAGCTTGGCGTCGGAACTGCGCGCAATCATCGAGGTGCGTACGATCGCCGAATAAGTGAGCACGAACCAGTCCGCCACCAGCCGTTCCTTGGCCAACGGCATTTCCATCATGGCGCGGGTGGCTTCGGCATTGCGCTTGGCGTTGATCAGTCCCATTGAGGTGGAAATGATCGCCAGCACCAGGACAATAGCGAAACCGAAAATCAGACGGCTGGAAATCCGCATGTTGGATAGTTGTCTCATGATGTCAATCGCCCCTTGCTTGCTGTCGTTTTGATTACAGATTTTTCGCCCTGTTGTCCCCTGAGCTTGAATGCAGATTACCGCGTTTTAAAGATACGGAAAATATAAATTGTCCGGAAAGCTACACTATTGCTGTGTAGCATTGACTCAGGCTTTCATCGCTGTTTTCAAGCCGACCTCAAGCGGCCGCAACAAACCCGGAAACAAAGGACAGGCGCCGGCCTTCCGCGTCGCTGCGGATGGCGAGATCGATCAGCGCCATGACGTCGACGGCGTCTTGCGCCGGTATCGGAAACGGCTTACCGTCGAGCAGCGTCTCGGCCAGGGCACGATAGAAGCCGGCGTAGTCGCCGTCCAGCGTGGCAAGCTCGCCTTGCACGTCGCGCTCGCCATCGGCTTCACGCAACAGCCCGGCGGCGTTCTTGCCGAAGCCGGCGTCGCCAGGACGCAGGCCGGCCTTGAGTTGGTCTTCCTGTGCATCGAGGCCGTTGATGACATAGCTGCCGCGGGTGCCATGCACGGTATAACGCGGCGGCGGCAAGGCGCTCAGCGCGCTGGCGTGCAGGATCACTTCCTTGTCGGCGTAATGCAGTTGCAGGTGGACGTAGTCCGGCACCTGGGCATGGTCGCGCTGCTGCCTGAGCGTGGCCGTCAGTGCTTGCGGCGCACCGAACAAGGCCAGCGCCTGGTCGATCAGGTGCGGCCCGAGATCGAACAGCAAACCGCCGCCGTGCGCCGCTTCTTCGCGCCAGCGTTTCGGGATGATCGGGCGAAAGCGGTCGAAGTGCGATTCGTAATGGGTGACGCGACCCAGCCGGCCGGCGGCGATCAGCGCACGCAGTGTCATGAAGTCGCCATCCCAGCGCCGGTTGTGGAAAGGCGCAAACAGCAGGCCGCGCTGCGTTGCCAGGAGCGCCAGCGCCGCAGCATCGGCGCCCGACAGGGTGACCGGCTTGTCGACCACCACATGTTTGCCGGCGTTGAGCGCGCGCCGGGCCAATGCGAAGTGGGTATCGTTGGGCGTGGCGATGACGATGCCGTCGATGTCCGTGCGCGCCAGCAGAGCCTCGAAGTCGGGCACGATGTCGGCCTCGGGATAGTCGTTGCGCGCGCGTTCGGTCTGCGCAGTGGCGATCACGGCGACGGCGCTGCGGCCGCTATGGGCGATCACGGGCGCGTGGAAGGTTGAGCCGGCAAAGCCGTACCCCATCAAACCCAGCTGCAATACCTCGGACATGGACGCGCTCCCTTTCAGAAAGAATGCCTTAGACTTTTTTGACGAACTCGGTTTTCAAACCCATCTGGCCGAAACCGTCGATCTTGCAATCGATGTCGTGGTCGCCCTCGACCAGGCGGATGTTTTTGACCTTGGTGCCGATCTTGACGACGCCGCCACCGCCCTTGAGCTTGAGATCCTTGATCACGGTGACGGTGTCGCCATCCTGCAAGATATTGCCGGCAGCGTCGCGCCATACCTTGGCGCTGTCTTCGGCCGCTTCGACCGCCTGTGCCGACCATTCATGCGCGCATTCCGGGCAGATGTAGAGCGTGCCGTCTTCATAAGTAAATGCGGATTGGCATTGCGGGCAGGCGGGCAAGGTACTCATGATGGCTTTCGTAATGATGCGGATTGCAGAGTGCGCAGTATACCGTGTCGATATACCAGTGCCGCTATACTATGCCTGCTTGGTTGAACGTCGAAATTCAGGAGTTCGCATGCTGCAGTCGATTTCCGGTATCCCCATCCGCAAGGAGTGTCCGCCCGGCGCTTGCGTCTGCGAACGCGAGAGCCTGCTCAGTAATGCCGGCGCCGATACCGACCTGCGTGTGCTGACGCTGACCCAGGAACAGGAACGCCGGCTGATAGAACGCATCGATAGGATCACCAGCTACACCGACTTGCAGCATGTCAGCGGCCTGCTGCACCAACAGCTGGGCGTGGTCTTGCAGATCACGCCCAGTCCGCGCGAAGTGCGCACCGTGCGCGGCTTCGTGATCTTGCTCGAAGCGCGCCCCGGCCTGTGCAAGAAGACGCGCCAGGCAGTGCCGGCGGCAATCCGCAAATGCCTGGAAAACAATCCCGACATCGCGTTCACCATCCTCAACGCGCACGACTTGCTGGGCGACGCCTGAGGTTGCCGGCGGGCCCGTCCCCCGATATATACAAAAACCGCTTAAGGATGATCGAAAGCATTCGTTCTGCTATTGCGGCGCTTTGTTTAGTCTTGACGCCTTGATACATTCTACGGGGCAGGACATGACAACAACATCGCACAAGCGTCGTCTCATTTTGCAAGGCGCGGCCACCGCCGCCTTGATCGGCACGGCAGGCTGGAGCAACGCCGCCGAAGAACGCACTCTGCGTATCGGTTATCAAAAATTTAACACGCTCAACATCCTCAAGGGCAACGGCAACCTGGAGAAGGCGCTGGCGCCGCTGGGCTGGAAAGTGAAATGGTTTGAATTCGCCGCCGGGCCGCAACTGACCGAAGCGCTCAATGCCGACGCCATCGATGTCGGCCATGCCGCCGATACGCCGTCGGTGTTCGCCAATGCGTCCGGCGTCAACGCGGTCTATCTCGCCGCCGAACAACCGTATCCGAAAGGCATCGGCATCTTCGTCGCGCAGGATTCGCCTATCCGTTCGATCAAGGAATTGAAGGGCAAGAAAGTCGCCCTCGGACGCGGCTGGAACGTGCAATACCTGCTAGTGCGCGCACTCGAAGAAGTCGGTCTGAGCTACAACGATATCGTGCCGGTGTATGTCTCCAACGCGGCCGATGTGCGCGCTGCTTTCCAATCGGGCAATGTCGATGCCGCCGGCCTGTGGGATCCCTTCCTGGCCGGCCAGGAACTGGCGACGCGGCCGCGCATTTTGCGCGACGGCACCGGCTTGTCGAACAACCGTACCTTCCATCTGGGCACACCCAAATTCGTCGAGCAAAACAGGAACATCCTCCGCACGCTGTTTGTCGAGTTGAAAAAAACCAATACCTGGACCCAGGCGCATCCGCAAGAAACGGCTGACCTGCTGGCGCCGCAGCTGGGCGTCGACCCCAAGGTCCTGCGCCTGGCGACCGAGCGCCGCAACTACACCACCGTGCCGATGGATGCCGGCATCATCCAGGAACAGCAGCAAATCGTCGAAGCCTTTTACAAGCTCAACCTGATCAAGAATCCGGTACAGGTGAAAGACAAGGTCTATCCCGAAGCGCTGCTGTAAGCGGACGCCATGACGATACATCTCGCCGCCTTTTTGATCGCCGGCAATGCCGCCCACAGCCAGGTGCTGTGGCGGCATCCGCACAGCACGCCGGGTGGTTTCCTGACGCTCGATTATTACAAGCGTATCGCCCAGACACTGGAGCGCGGCAAGTTCGACCTGCTGTTCTTCGCCGACCGGCTGGCGGTGTCGACCCGTTATGGCGGCGATCACCGCTATGGCGTGGCGCATGGCGACCAGGATGCGACGCGCATGGATCCGCTACCGGTACTCGGCGCTATTGCCGCGGTGACCTCGCGCATTGGCTTGGGCGCCACGCGCTCGACGACCTACTCGCAACCGTACAGCCTGGCGCGCGAATTTTCCACGCTCGATCATTTGTCGGCCGGACGCGCAGCATGGAACGTGGTGACCTCGGTGAACCAGGGCGAGGCCGACAACTTCGGTTTGCGCGAAACGCTGGGGCACGACGAACGCTACGATCGCGCCGATGAATTCCTCGACGTCACGCATCAACTGTGGCGCAGCTGGGATACCGAAGCGCTGTTATTGGAAGCAGACAGCGGGCGCTATGCCGATCCCGACCACGTGCACGCCATCGACCATCGCGGCACGCATTTCAATGTGCGTGGTCCCTTGAATATCCCGGCCTCGCCGCAAGGCGGTCCGGTGATCATCCAGGCCGGCTCTTCGCATCGCGGTCAGGATTTTGCCGCGCGTTGGGCCGAGGTGGTATTCGGCATTCAGCCTGACCTGGCGCGCATGCAGCGCTTCTATCAAGACCTCAAAGGCCGCACCGAAAAGTTCGGCCGCCGGCCGCAAGACATCAAGGTGCTCACCGCACTCATGCCCTTCGTCGGCAAGAGCCGAGCCGAGGCGGAGGACAAACGCGCGCAGCAGAACGCCATGGTCGATCCGGTGGTGGGCTTGTCGACGCTATCGAGCCACATGAACGTGGACTTCTCGGCGCACGCGCTGGACGCGCCGATTGACGACATCCAGGTCGCGGGCATGCAGGGTTTGTTCGGGCTGGTGAAGGAGTTGTCGCGCGAAGGACGGCTGACGCTGGCCGATATCGGCAGGCTGTATGCGAGCGGTGTGCTGGTGCCGCAAGTGGCAGGCACGGCCTGCGACATTGCCGATTGGATGGAGCACATCGTGACGCAGCAAGGCGCCGATGGCTTCGTCATTACGCCGGCGCATCTGCCCTTGGGCTTCGATGATTTCGTCGAACTGGTGGTGCCGGAATTGCAGCGACGCGGACAGTTCCGGGTGGACTACGAAGGCGATACTTTACGCAGCTATCTCCACGGCTGAAGAACGCTGCTATACAAAAAAACAAAAAAACACGGCGCCAACAATTGTTGTGCGCCGTGTTTCGTTTTACCGTCTGGCCAGCGACATCTTACTCAGGCTTGCCGCCCTTGCGATGGGGCTTGGCATGACCTGAGAGACGCGTGTCGGGACGCGCATCACGCTTGTCCGAACGTTTGTCGCCCGGACGACCGGCGCGTGCGCTGCTGTTCGACTTGGGCGGCGTGGCATTTTGCGCCGGGAGTTTATCGTGATGCTCAGTGCCGTTGCCGAGGATGCTGATGTTCATCTTGCGGCCGCCGATTTCCACCACTTTCAACTGATGCAGCAAAGGCTTGGGCATGCCGGCCGGCAGGTCCAGGGTGCTGTGGTCGTCGTGGATGTCGATGCGACCGATGTGCTTGGCTTCGAGCCCGGCTTCGGTGGCGATTGCGTTGACGATGCCGGCAGGCGTCGCCGCATGGGCGCGGCCGATCTCGATGCGGAAAGTCTGCATCTGGAATTCCGGCTTGCCCTTTTCCTTGCCTTTGGTCTTGCGCGGTTCTTCGGCCGGCGCACGTTCGACGTGGTCGCTGCGCTCGGTGCGTTCAACCCGGGCCGGACGTTCGTCGCTGCGATTGTCTCGGCCATCTCGGCTGTCGCGCTCGGCGCGCGGGCCGCGTTCGGCGCGCAACATCGGTGGACGCTCGTCGGTCACGCTGATCTTCAGTTGCTGGCCGGCGACCCAGACCTTCTTGAGATGCTGGATCAAGTCGTCCGGCATGTCGCCCGGCAGGTCGAGCACGCTGTGGTCGTCAAAGATTTCGATGCGGCCGATGTGCTTGGCGTCCATGCCGGCTTCGTTGGCGATGGCGCCGACGATATTGCCCGGCTTGACGCCATGTTCATGACCGACTTCGATGCGATAGGTCAGCGTGGTGTGCGCAGCAAAATCTGCCTTGGTCGGACGCTCGCGGCTGGCCGGTGCGCGTTCAGTGCGCTCCGGACGTTCCGTACGTTCAACTCGCTCGCTGCGCTCAGGACGCTCCTTACGTTCGCTGCGTTCGGCACGCGGCGCCGCGGCGCCGGATCCGCCGTCGCGGCTGATCTGCAATTGCTGGCCGGCGACACGCACCGATTTCAGATGATCGATCAAATCGGCGGGCATGTCGTCCGGCAGATCGAGCACGCTGTAGTCGTCATAAATCTCGATGCGGCCGATGTGCTTGGAGTCCATACCGGCTTCGTTGGCGATGGCGCCGACGATGTTGCCCGGTTTGACCCCATGCTGGTGGCCGACTTCAATGCGGAAGGTCTGCATGCCCGGATCAGCGGCGCGCACGATGCGCTCCTTGGTGCCGTAGCTCGGACGTTCGGTACGCTCATTGCGATCGCCACGGTCAGCGCGCGGGGAACGCTCCGGACGCTCGCGCGGTGCGCGGTCGTCGTTGCGCACGAACTCCGGTTCGCGCTGGTTCTTGTCCAACAGCAGCGGCACGTCGCCGCGCGCCATCTTGGCCAAGGCGGCCGCGATGTCGACCGCAGTGACGTTTTGCTCGCGCTCGTAGTCTTCGATCAGCGAACGGAAGATGTTGAGGTCTCCGCTCGCCAGGGTTTCGCCGATTTGTTCCTTGAAGCGCGCCACGCGCACGTCATTGACCGCCTGCACGCTAGGCAAGGTCATTTGCGTGATTTCCTGACGGGTCGAGCGTTCGATGCTCTTGAGCAGGTTCTTTTCGCGCGGCGTGATGAACAGGATCGCTTCACCGCTGCGGCCGGCGCGGCCGGTACGGCCGATGCGATGGGTATAGCTTTCCGGATCGGAAGGCACGTCGTAATTGATGACGTGGCTGATGCGCTCGACATCGAGGCCGCGCGCAGCGACGTCGGTGGCAATCAGGATGTCGATCTGGCCATCCTTCAATTGCTGAATGGTGCGTTCACGCTGCTGCTGCTGGACGTCGCCGTTGATGGCGGCGGCGGCAAAGCCCCTCGCCTGCAATTTGCCGGCCAGCTCTTCGGTGCCCAGCTTGGTGCGCGAGAAAATAATCAGGCCGTCGAAGGGTTCAACTTCGAGGATGCGCGTAAGCGCGTCGAGCTTGTGCATGCCGCTGACCAGCCAGTAACGCTGGCGGATATTTTCAGCGGTGCCGGTTTTGGCGGCGACGGTGATTTCGGCCGGATCGCGCAGATAGGTCTTGGCGATGCGCTTGATGACGGCCGGCATGGTCGCCGAGAACAACGTGGTCTGGCGCGTGGCCGGGGTCTTTTGCAGGATAGCTTCGACGTCGTCGATGAAACCCATGCGCAGCATTTCGTCGGCTTCGTCGAGCACCATGGTTTTCAGTTTCGACAAGTCCAGCGAACCCTTGTCCAGATGGTCGATTACGCGGCCGGGGGTGCCGACCACCACGTGCACGCCACGGCGCAAGGCACTCAGCTGCGGACCATAGCTCTGGCCGCCGTAAATCGGCAAGACGTGGAAACCGGGGATATGCGTGGCATAGCGCTGGAAGGCTTCGGCCACCTGGATTGCCAGTTCACGGGTCGGCGCCAGCACCAGCGCTTGCGGCGAGGTCTGGTTGATGTCGATACGCGACAGGATCGGCAGTGCGAACGCTGCGGTTTTGCCGGTGCCGGTCTGGGCCTGCCCCAACACATCGCGGTTGCTCAGCAAGGTGGGGATGGTGGCGGCCTGGATCGGCGAGGGTGTTTCGTAACCGAGCTCTTTCAGGACGCGCAACAGCGGTTCACTGAGATTGAGGTCAGAAAATTGAGGGAGAGGTGCTTCAGACATGGTGAGACTCACAGGTTCTTTTAGGCTGCAGGACGCGGCCGGATGGTGACGCAGTTTACTCGTTTGTGACGCAATCAGCGCAGTTAAGTTGCAACACCGCCAGGGAATCTGCTGCTACCGGCACGCTGCCGGCACCAATATTGCGGTGAGAAAATACCGCGCCTGAGAGGGGCCGGAGGAGGATTTGGGACCCAATCGACGGCGAATCAGGCAGACAACAACAGCCAGTAGTGCCGCATGGCAATCAAAGCGAGGCAGCTTGCCCCGGCCTGAATGGTTGATTTTATTGAAAGGTATTGGGTGTCAGCAACAAAGGCGTACCTGGCACGCCCGCGCGCACCATGCGGCGCGCCACGCCGGTAATATTGGCTTCCAGCTCGCGAAAAGTACGCATCGGGCCGATGGCAGTCACCATTTGCGAAGCCAGCTTGATCAGCGCTTCATTGGAGATGAAACACTCGCGCGTGACGAATTCGACACAGACGGAAAAACTGATGCCCGCATTAGTCGCTTTCACTTCGCTTGACGCTGTAGTTGTCGCTTGAGACATGGCATTCACTTTCTATCGTGGAATCTGCCTATAGTGCGCGCAAGCGTCGCCAATAGCAATTAAAATCGGCAAACGGCGGGCTTTCCGGCCGGCTGGCGCCGCCATCACGTCAGAACTGACGGCAGTACCGCCAACAGGGTATAATAGCGGTTAGTCGGGCATTACGCCCTTTTCCGGACTGGCCCGCATATTGCCCGTCTTCACTCTTTTCGGTCGTGCTTCTGTCGTTCTCGAGCAGTCGGCCCGTCCCGAAGTAAACCGTCCTGCCGCCAGCAACGTTATGCATCTGGCGCAAGTCTTTTCGTGTGCCCTTAGCGGTGTATCGGAACGAAAAGCAAACCGCACTGGTCCGCTCACGCGGCAACCGGTCTCTTTTTTCTGCGTTCCCTGGCGGATGCTGTTGCAGTTTGTACTGCATGCCTTTTTCGCCCGTCGAGCGCCTTACCTGGAAACCACCATGGCTAAAGAAGAATTACTCGAAATGAACGGCCTCGTCGAAGAAGTCCTGCCTGACTCACGCTTTCGCGTCAATCTGGAAAACGGTCATCGACTGATCGCCTATACCTCCGGCAAAATGCGCCAGAACCATATCCGTATCCTGGCCGGTGACAAAGTCACGCTGGAACTGTCGCCTTACGACCTGAGCAAAGGCCGTATCACTTTCCGTCATCTGGAAAAACGCGGTCCTGTCGGTGGCGGTCAGCAACGTCGTCGCTATTAATCCCGATAGCCGGCCATGTCCGACACCGTCATCGAACGCTCTGCAGGCGCAGCAGCAATTTCCGCCAAGGCCCTTGCCCTGGCGCTTGCGCAAGAAGTGGAGATCGTCGATTGCGTGTGGGACATCGGCGCCGATCTCACCCACGAACATGCGCACCGGCTAGAGCTGGTGACGGCGGGCAAATCGGTACGCGTGTATTTCCGCGAGTTGGAATTGACCACCGCAGATAATAGCTCGCGCAGCAAACGCATAGACGAGCGCCTGCAACGCGCCATCGCGCAATTGCAACAGCGCGCGCCGGCGCCGACTTACGCATATCGCTGAGAAGTCGTGGATCGCAATTCATCACAGCATGCCGGTAATACCTTGGGCATGCTGTGAAATGAGTTCTAGGCAACTTTGCCGTTTACCTGTATATTAAAAATAGCACTTACATCAAGTCGTCGTTATTGTTGGTCTCTCTCCCTTGAGCTTGTTCACAAGCCATCTCTGTTTGACTCTCTTCGGTTACATCTTGCTTGGTCTCGGGTGCGCTTCGGGCGTTGTCCCTCATTTTTTCAAGGAAGTAACATGTCTACTACACAAACCGGCACAGTCAAATGGTTCAATGATTCCAAGGGCTTCGGCTTCATCACGCCTGATCAAGGCGGCGACGATCTGTTCGCGCATTTCCAGGACATCCAAGCCAACGGCTTCAAGAGCCTGGCTGAAAACCAACGTGTTTCGTTTGAACGCGGCACTGGTCCTAAGGGCGAAAAAGCGACCAACATTCGTCCTATCTAATCGAATGTTCTGACGCGCAGACCGAGGTCTGTGCGCGTGCAAGTCCGGATTCGGCATATCGCCGGTGACACCATGCAGATAGCATCGGTCATTGGCTCTCGAACCGGCACCCTGCGGGAAACCGCAGATAAGAAAGCTCGCTACGGCGGGCTTTTTTTCGTCCCGGGCCAGCCGACTTTCCTCGCCTGCTCCGGTATCATCGCTGATACGCCCGCTTCAACTTTTCATCCATGAATTCTTCCCTGCACGACTGGCAAGCGCAACTCGTGGCGCTTGCCGGCAAGCTCGCCGGCAACGACGGCGCCCACGATATCAACCATCTGCACCGCGTCTGGCACACCGCGCGCAGTTTGCTGACGGCGCATCCGCAAGCCGATGCGCTGGTCGTGCAGGCGGCCTGCTATCTGCACGACCTGGTCAACTTGCCCAAGAATGATCCGCAACGCCACACCGCCTCGCGCCAGGCGGCGCAACTGGCGTATCGGCATCTGGAGACGGCGCGCTTTCCGGCCGACAAGCTGGCCGCCGTCGTCCACGCCATTGAGGCGCACAGCTTTTCCGCCGGCATTGCGCCGACCACCATCGAAGCGCAAATCGTGCAGGACGCCGACCGACTCGATGCGCTCGGCGCGGTCGGCCTGGCGCGCCTGTTCTATACCGCCGGCCGCATGAACAGCCAACTGGCGCATGCCGACGATGCACGCGGGTCGCAACGCGTCCTCGACGACCGACGTTATGCGCTCGACCACATCGCTTGCAAACTGGAAACGCTACCGGCCTCGATGCAAACTGCCGCCGGCCGTCGCCTGGCTGAACAACGCGTGCAATGGCTGCGCGATTTCCGCGCCACTTTCATTGCGGAATGGGAAGGCGTCGACGCCTGAACGTTTTTAGCTCCGAGCAGATCAAGGTTTTAGCGTCTGCGCCGCCCAAACGTTTTGCCGGAATGCTGCTAGAATCGATTCATCGTTTTCACATCACGCATCAATCCTCATGCTTATCGTCGCCCTGTCCTGCCTGTTGTCGTTCAGCCTGTACGTCCTGGCTGCGCAGACCCGCGCTCGCGCAGCCGTCGGTAAACAAAAGAAACAGTCGCTCATCTGACCGGGGCGCGCTGTCCTGTCAGGTGGGCTGACAGGATGGCAAACGCAGACCGGACACGTTCCCCTCGCTACTTCCTTGCACCTGCCGACAGACATACAACGGTCTGTAACGTAGTGCTTCAATGGAGAGTAGCAATGACATCTTTTGAGGGAATCTGGGTTCCCCTGATCACGCCTTTTCACGACGGCAGGATCGACTTCCCCGCCTTGCAGGCGCTGGCGTGCAGCATAGTCGACGCCGGTGTTTCCGGACTCGTGGCCTGCGGCTCGACCGCCGAAGCCGCGGCGCTGGACGACGACGAACAACTGGCGGTGCTCGATGCCATCATCGCCGCCGTACCGGGCTGCCCGGTGGTGATGGGACTGGCCGGTAATCGCCAGGCCGCCATGCTGGAGAAGATGCAGAAAATCCAGCGCCGCCGCATCGCCGGTTTGCTGATCCCGGCGCCGTATTACATCCGCCCTTCGCAAGAGGGCCTGCGCGGGTTTTACCTGGCCATGGCGGATGCGGCAAACGTGCCGGTGATCGTCTACAACATTCCCTATCGCGCCGGCATCAACATCGACACCGCCACGATACTCGCGCTGGCGGCGCATGAGCGCATCGTCGCAGTCAAGGATTGTGGCGGCAGCCTGGGCGCTACGATGGATCTGATCAATCACGGCGGCTTGCAGATCCTGGCCGGCGAAGACGAACAGATTTTCAGCACGCTATGCCTGGGCGGCAGCGGCGCCATCACGGCGGCGGCACACCTGCGTCCCGACCTGTTCGTGCGCGTAGCGCAGTTGGTGCATGCACAACGCATCGCCGAAGCACGTGCCGTGTTCTACGATCTGCTGCCGCTGATCCGGCTGTTGTTTGCTGAACCGAATCCGGCCCCGATCAAGACCGCCCTGGCGTTGATGGGGATGGTACGCGACGAACTGCGCGCACCGATGCAGGCCGGCTCACCCACGCTCCGGGAGAAACTGCAACGAGAATTGCTGCGGCTCGGTTGCCTCTGAACGGCGGCTCCGGATCAGGACAAACCCGGCAGGGGATTGCCGTTGGCAATGCCCTGCTGCTGCAGGACGTCGGCCAGGCTATTGCGAAATCGCGCCAGCGGCGCAGCCAGCCTGCCGCTGGAGAGACCGCGCGCATGCAAGAGCCAGACGCTCATGCCGTTGTTGAATTCCGGCACCGCCAGGATGTGGATCTGCTTGCGATAGGCGCTGCGCTTGAGTGCGCTAGGCGTGGTGATGCCGATACCGACGCCACGCGCCACCAGCGACAATTGCAGCTCCGCACCGAATGCCTCCACCGCCATCGTGAACGGCTGGTGCTGCGCTTCGAGCGCCAGCCGGATCGCGCTGCGCAGCCCGCAACCATCTTGGTTGAGCACCCAGGAATGCGTTGCCAGTTCCGCCAGGCTGAGATCGCCCTTGGGCAGTTTCATCGCCTTGGCGGCCACCACCAGCGCCGGCTCGCGCCCCAGTACATGGACTTGAAAACGCTCCGGCGCGGGCGTGTCGTCGGGCACGATCACTGCCGCTGCATCGATGAGGTTTTTCTCCAGCATGCCCATGAGCCCGGGCGACCATGCTGCGGTAACGCGCACGCTGAGTTTGGGAAATTCGGTGCGCAGGCAATCCAGCGGCGTGGTCAACGCCGCCTCGGACAGGAACGGCGGCACCCCCAGCCGAAACTCGCCGCTGGCTTCCGCCTGCGGTGACACACAATCGATCAGATCATCGACGGAACGCAGCACGCGACGCCCCAACTCATAGACATCGCGACCTGCGGAGGTCGGCTTGAGCGGCTTGGACTGCCGATCCAGCAACTCGACGCCGAGCATGCCTTCCAGGCTTTGCACGCGGCGCGTGATGCCCGGTTGCGTCAGATGCAGCCGCGTGGCAGCCGCGACGATGGAGCCGGTTTCAATCACGGCGACATAGGCTTGCAAGTCTCGGGTATTCAATACAATCTCGCATATTGTCTATGATAATAATTCAATTGTCGCATACTTCACCGCTACCTATACTGGCCCTCCTCAATGCAGACCACAGCGGATGGAGCCGTCATGAAACCAGGCAGTAAACTAGCGGGCGAACGCGCCGCAATCGATCAAACAGCACCGGCCTTCACACCGGCGAAACGCATGACGACAGCGACAACGTCACTGTTTGCCGCCGCCGTCGGCATCATCGTCATGAATTTGTATGCCGTGCAACCGATGCTGACGGCGATCCGCACCTCGATGCACATTCCCGACGGCGCCATCGGGCTGATTGCCATGCTGCCGCTACTGGGCTATACCTGCGGCCAGTTTCTGGTGGTACCGCTGACCGATCTGCATGAAAATCGGCGGCTGATCGTGCGCCTGCTCGCCGGTTGTGCGCTATGCCTCGGCACCGCGATGCTGAGTGCGCAGGCCTGGCTTTTTCTGACGGCGATCTTCCTCGCCGGGGTGTTGTCGAGCGCCATCCAGATGCTGGTGCCGATGGCCGCCTTCATGAGCGAAGAAACGCATCGCGGCCGCGTGATCGGCAATGTGATGAGCGGTCTGATGCTGGGCATCATGCTGTCGCGCCCGATTGCCGGCTGGGTCGCCAGCATCGCCGGCTGGCGCGCCGTGTACGGCGTGCTGGCGCTGATCGTCGCAGCGCTGGCGCTGGTGCTGTCACGCGTACTGCCGCAACGTCGTCCGCCGCCAACCCAGCGCTATGGCGACATCCTGAAATCGCTGTGGCAATTGTTGCTGCATGAACGCACCTTGCAATATGCAGCGCTAAGCGGCGGCCTGAGCATGGCGGCGTACATGTGTTACTGGACCACGATTGCACTGCTCTTGTCACAGGCGCCGTTTTCACTGAGCGCATCCGGGATTGCCGTGTTCGCGCTGGTGGGTGCAAGCGCGGTGTGCGTAACGCCGTTCGCCGGACGAGCCGGTGATCGCGGACAGGGGCGCATGGCGTCGCACTGCTGCCATCTGGCCATACTTGCCGCAAGCTTGTTGGCGGGCATGGCAGGCGGCGGCTGGCTGGGATTCGACGTACCCCGGCATGCGCATCTTGCGTTGGCGCTGCTCGGATTGGCCGCCATCCTGCTCGACGGCGGCGTAGCCGGTGACCAGACGCTGGAGCGGCGCAAGATCAATCTGTTGTCGCCGCAATTGCGCGGACGCCTGAACGGTTTGTTCGTCGGCTTTCTCTTCATCGGCGGCGCCGTCGGTGCCGGCTTGTCGGGCCTGGCCTGGACATTCGGCGGCTGGACCACGGCGTGCCTGCTGCAATTGGGATTCAGTGCGGCGATTGCACTCTTGGCATTCAGGCAAGCTCATGGATGAATTGTATTTGGCTGTTACAAAACGCCAACATGCGTCGGCGAACCAAGGTGAAACGACTCCGTCATACCTTTATCGCAATTTTGTCGAGGAGGTATTGTGGCAAGTCTGGAACAGCCCCAAGCACGCTGGCGCATCGCCGACCTGAATTTCTCCCGTATCGATCTGCAACGCGTACGCAACGACGAAAACATCTTCTATCTGGTGACGTGCGCCTCCTTCGTCGAAAGCGGCTCCGATCTGTATACCCATAACCTGCTGGATTTTTTCAGCGACAACGCAGAAATCTCAGACTGGCTGCGCGACCATTGGGAAGTAGAAGAATTACAGCACGGCCAAGCGCTGCGTGCCTATGCAGAACAGGTGTGGCCCGAATTTCCCTGGCAGCGCGCGTATGACAGTTTCCTGGAAGAGTACGCCACCTACTGCAAGGTCGAGCTGCTGGAGCCGACCAGGGCGCTGGAGATGGTGGCGCGCTGCGTGGTCGAAACCGGCACCGCGACCTACTACCGGGCCTTGTCGCGCAGCGTGACGGAGCCGGTGCTGCGCGATCTGGCGATGCGCATCTCGAATGACGAGGTCAATCATTACAAACACTTCTACCGCTATTTCCGCGAGTTTCGTCAAAGTGAAGGCATCAGCCGCTCGCGCGTGCTCGGCACATTGAGCCGCCGCACGCTGGAAATGCGCAACGAAGACGCCGACTGCGCGATCCGTCATGTGCTCCAATTCCGCTCTCCCGCGCGCGCCGGCGATACTGCCTATTTAAGAGAACTGAGCGCGCGCATGAACGCCACCGTGCGCACCAATTTGACGCCCGACATGACCTTGAAGATGATCATGCGTCCGCTGGAGTTGCCAGCCAAGGTGCAATCCTGGGTGCAATATCCGATCCAGCAGCTCATGCAACACGTGTTTTTGCGCTAAAAACAATCAACCCAATGCCGTTTTGCGCCAAATTGGAGCAAAGCGAGTTTTGCCGCACCGTTTCATTTTTATCATCACTAAAATGGTGCGATAGTGTGTGCGCGCCTCTACAAAGCCAGAGAAATCAAGCGAGATTGACGAACTGTCATTGGCACGCATTCTGCTAAAGCAGGAAGGCAGTCAACAAACTCTCATTGATTCTTCTAACTGTAGGAGCACTTCATGTCACGTCGCACTATCCTAAAAGCAACAGCACTCGGCGCGTTCGCACTTGCAGCTTCTTCCTGGCTCCCTGCCGCTTTTGCCGCAGACACCATCAAGGTCGGTATCCTCCACTCGCTGTCGGGCACCATGGCTATCTCCGAAACATCGCTCAAAGATGTGGCGCTGATGACAATCGATGAAATCAATGCCAACGGCGGCGTGATGGGCAAAAAGCTCGAGCCGGTGATCGTTGACCCTGCTTCCAATTGGCCACTGTTCGCGGAAAAAGCGCGCCAGCTGATTTCGCAAGACAAGGTTTCCGTGGTGTTCGGCTGCTGGACGTCGGTCTCGCGCAAATCGGTGTTGCCGGTCTTCAAAGAGTTGAACAGCCTGCTGTTCTACCCGGTCCAGTACGAAGGCGAAGAGCTGGAAAAGAACGTGTTCTACACCGGCGCAGCGCCTAACCAGCAAGCGATTCCTGCCACTGAATACCTGATGTCGAAAGAAGGCGGCGGCGCCAAGCGTTTCGTCCTGCTGGGCACCGACTACGTCTACCCGCGCACCACCAACAAGATCCTGCGCGCCTTCCTGCATAGCAAGGGCGTGAAAGATGCCGACATCGACGAAGTCTACACACCGTTCGGTCACTCCGATTACCAAACCATCGTCGCCAACATCAAGAAGTTTGCCGCCGGCGGCAAGACAGCAGTGATCTCGACCATCAACGGCGACTCCAATGTGCCGTTCTACAAAGAACTCGGCAACGCCGGCCTGAAGGCGACCGACGTACCTGTCGTGGCGTTCTCGGTGGGTGAAGAAGAGCTGCGTGGCGTCGATACCAAACCGCTGGTCGGCCACCTGGCTGCCTGGAACTACTTCGAGTCCGTGAAGAACCCGGTTAACACCGCCTTCATCAAGAAGTGGAAAGCCTACGCCAAGGCCAAGGGCTTGCCGAACGCCGACACCGTGGTGACCAACGATCCGATGGAAGCGACTTACGTCGGTATCTATATGTGGAAGCAAGCCGTTGAGAAGGCCAAGACCACCGACACCGACAAGGTCATCGCAGCGATGAGCGGCCAGACCTTCAAGGCGCCGTCCGGCTACACCCTGGAAATGGACAAGACCAACCATCACCTCCACAAACCAGTGATGATCGGCGAAATCAAGGCCGACGGTCAGTTCAACGTGGTCAACAAGACCAAGACCACGATCCGCGCACAGCCATGGAGCCCTTACATCCCTGGCAACGAAAGCAAGCAAAAGATGTAATCGCGACAGCGCTTGCCATTGTCGTTTGAGTAGTACGCAACTGCATGTTCCATGCAGTTGTTTGCAGCACCTTGCACCGGACGTCCGACATCCCGTCCGGTGCAATCCACGCAGCGCATCCCTTCCGGGAACCGCATGCATGAATCTCAGATAAGCGTCGTAAGACTTTCTTTCCGTCTTGCAGTGCCACCGAAAAGAACCATGAGACTTCTCCCCAAGATCATTGCTTCCGCCATGCTGACAGGCTGGTTGTGCACCCAGGCGATCAACGCGCATGCCGCGATTGATCCTGCGCTGCTCAAGCCGCTGGCCGGCGACGACCCTGACGCGCGCATTGCGGCCGTCACCCAGATCGCTGCGTTGGCCAATGCCGATGCGCAAAAAATCCTCAACGCCATCAACAATGATGCGCTGTACGCCACGCCTGCCGGCGACGTGCTGATCATCGAAGACAGCGACGCCTTCAATCCCGCCACTGACAAGACCGGCCCGGCGCCGGACGATGCCGAAGCCATCACCGTCAACAACCGCCTGCGCGGGGTGGTGGAAGGCGCCTTGTCCGGACTCAAACTGTTTTCGCCGGATCGCAATACGCGCCTGAGCGCTGCGACCGAGTTGCTGAAGACTGCCGACGCCGCGCAAACGCCGCTGATCAGCAAGGCGCTGGCAGCGGAACAAGATCCGCAAATCCAGAAAGTACTGAAACAAGTGGTCGCCACCGCCAACCTGCACTCGCCCGACGCGGCCACCCGCAAGGCGGCTGTGAAGGCGCTGGCCGAGACCACCAATGCCAGCCTGAAGCCGGTGCTGGAACAGATGCTGGCCAAGAACCCCGACGGCAGTTATGTCGAAGCCGATGAAGGCGTACGCATCGAAGCCGTGCGCACCATGTCGGCGCTGGACCGCCACCTTGCCATCACCGAATTCGTCGGCAAGCTGTTCTACGGCGTCTCGCTCGGCAGCGTGTTGTTGCTGGCGGCGCTCGGCCTGGCGATCACCTTCGGCCTGATGGGCATCATCAACATGGCACACGGCGAACTGCTGATGATCGGCGCCTACACGACTTATGTGTGCCAGTTGGTGTTCCGCAAATTCTTCCCGGGCGCAATCGACGCCTACATCGTGGTCGCGCTGCCGGCCGCCTTCATCGTCGCCGCTGCCGTCGGCATCGCGCTGGAACGCCTGGTGATCCGCTGGCTCTACGGCCGTCCGTTGGAAACCCTGCTGTGTACCTGGGGCATCAGCCTGATGCTGATGCAGGGCGTGCGCTCCATCTTCGGCGCGCAAAACGTTGAAGTCGCCAACCCCAGCTGGATGTCGGGCGGCATCACCGTGCTCGGTTCGCTGGTGCTCTCGTATAACCGCATCGTGATCGTGTTCTTCGCGCTGTTCGTGGTGTTTGCGGTCTGGCTGATCCTCAACAAGACGCGCCTCGGCCTGTTCGTGCGCGCCGTTACGCAAAACCGCCGCATGGCCGATTGCGTAGGCGTGTCAACCGGCAAGATCGACATGATGACTTTCGGCCTCGGCTGCGGCATCGCCGGTCTCGGCGGCGTGGCGTTGTCGCAGCTCGGCAATGTCGGCCCCGACCTCGGCCAGGGTTACATCGTCGACTCCTTCATGGTGGTGGTGCTGGGCGGCGTCGGCCAACTGGCCGGCACCGTGATCGCGGCATTCGGCCTGGGCGAGGTGAACAAATTCCTGGAGCCGGTCGCTGGCGCCGTGCTGGCCAAGATCGCCATCCTCGTGTTCATCATCGTGTTTATCCAAAAGCGCCCGCAAGGCCTGTTTGCACTGAAAGGCAGGAGCGTGGAATGAGTACCCTGAATCTACCTTTGAAAGCTTCGCTGTTTTCGCGTCCGGCCTGGATCGGGATCGTGGTCTTCACCGTGATCCTGGGTCTGCTACCGATCCTGAACCTGATTTTCCCGGCGGGCCATCCGCTGTCCATCTCCAGCTACACGATCGCGCTGATCGGCAAGTTCATGTGCTACGCGATGGCGGCGCTGGCGCTGGATCTGGTGTGGGGTTACACCGGCATCCTGTCGCTCGGCCACGGCGTGTTCTTCGCGCTGGGCGGCTATGCGCACGGCATGTATTTGATGCGCGCCATCGGCCACGACGGCGTGTACCAAAGCGACTTGCCGGACTTCATGGTGTTCCTCAACTGGAAAGCCTATCCGTGGTACTGGTGGATGACCGAGCATTTCTGGTTCGCCATGCTGCTGGTGGTGCTGGTGCCAGGCGTGCTGGCCTTCGTGTTCGGTTACTTCGCGTTCCGTTCGCGCATCAAGGGCGTGTATTTCTCGATCATTACGCAAGCGATGACCTTCGCCTTCATGCTGCTGTTCTTCCGTAACGACACCGGCTTCGGCGGCAACAACGGTTTCACCGACTTCAAGCGCATCCTCGGCTATACCATCACGGCGCCGTCGACCAAGGCAGTGCTGTATCTGGTGACGCTGGCCTTCCTGCTGGCGTCGCTGCTGCTGTGTCGCGCCATCGTGACATCCAAGCTGGGTCGTGTGCTGCAGGGCGTGCGTGATTCCGAATCGCGGCTGATGTTCATCGGTTACAACCCGCTGTGGTTCAAGCTGTTCGTGTGGACCTTGTCGGCGGTGCTGTGCGGGATTGCCGGCGCGCTGTATGTACCGCAGGTCGGCATCATCAACCCATCCGAAATGTCGCCGGCCAACTCGATTGAAATGGTGATCTGGGCGGCCGTCGGTGGACGCGGTTCGCTGCTCGGCCCGATCATCGGCGCGTTTACGGTGAATGGTCTGAAGAGCTGGTTCACCGCTGCCTTCCCCGATCTGTGGCTGTATGCGCTGGGCCTGATCTTCATCCTCGTGACGCTGTTCCTGCCGCAAGGCATCCTGGGACTGATCAAGAAACTCAAGAAACAAGATCCCGCCAAGGAGGCCGCATGAGCGAAATGTACAATCGCGCCGCGCCGCAAGACACGGTCGATAACGGCCAGCACGCCGACCATGGCACCTCATACGCGCGCATCAAGCCGGAAGGCGTCGACACCACCCACGGTGCCATCCTGTACCTGGAAAACATCACGGTGACCTTCGACGGCTTCAAAGCCATCAACAACCTCAACCTCGACATCTCGGTCGGTGAACTGCGCTGCATCATCGGCCCCAACGGCGCCGGCAAGACCACCATGATGGACGTCATCACCGGCAAGACGCGGCCGACCGCGGGCACCGCATTTTTCGGCCAGTCCATCGACCTGACCAAGATGACCGAATATGAAATCGCGCACGCCGGCATCGGCCGCAAGTTCCAGCGGCCGACGGTGTTCGAGCAGCATTCGGTATTCGAGAATCTGGAAATGGCGATGAAGATGGACAAGCGCGTGAAGACGACCTTGTTCGCGCGCCTGAATTCGGAGCAGATTGGCAAGATCGAAGAGATCCTCAAACTGATCCGCCTCAACGGCCAGGAAAACCGCGTCGCCGGCCTGCTCTCGCACGGCCAGAAACAATGGCTGGAGATCGGCATGCTGCTGATGCAGGAACCGCAACTGCTGTTGCTCGATGAACCGGTGGCCGGCATGTCGGACGCTGAAACCGTACGCACCGCCGAGCTGCTCAACGAGCTGCGCGGCAAGCATTCCATCATGGTGGTCGAGCACGACATGGGCTTCGTCGAAGAAATCTCGCAAGGCGGCAAGGTCACCGTACTGCACGAAGGCTCGGTGCTGGCGGAAGGCACCATGCAGCAAGTGCAGGCGGACGATCGCGTGATTGAAGTGTACTTAGGTCGCTAGAACCGAGGACGATACAAATATGCTACAAGTCAATCAACTGAACCAATACTACGGCGCCGCGCACACCTTGCGTGGCGTCTCGATCAGTGTCGAAAAGGGCAAATGCCTGTCCCTGCTGGGGCGCAACGGCGTCGGTAAAACTACCTTGCTGAAATGCCTGATGGGTGTGCTGCCGGTGGCGACCGGCAATGTCACGCTGGAAGGTCGCGACATCACCAAACTCAAGCCGCACCAGCGCGCCGGCCTGGGCATCGCCTATGTGCCGCAGGGCCGTGAAATCTTTGCGCGCCTGACCGTGGAAGAAAACCTGTTGATGGGCATGGCCACCAAGTCCGGACGCAAGGCGTCAACCATCAAGGGCGAGGTCTACGAGCTGTTTCCGGTGCTCAAAGAGATGTTGCATCGTCGCGGCGGCGACCTGTCGGGCGGCCAGCAACAGCAGTTGGCGATTGCGCGCGCGCTGCTGGCCGAGCCTAAGCTGATCATTCTTGACGAGCCGACCGAGGGCATCCAGCCGTCGATCATCAAGGACATCGGCCGCGTGATCAGCCTGCTGCGCCAGCGCGGCGACATTGGCATTTTGCTGTGCGAACAATACTTCGACTTTGCGCGCGAGCTGGCCGATACCTTCGTCGTGATGTCGCGCGGCGAAGTGGTGGCCTCGGGCGTGCAGGCCGAGATGGATAACGAAGACGTCAAGAAACACCTGGCGGTGTAAACGGGAGAAGTGGCGTGCGCGTTTATGGCAGGTCTGCTATAAAAGCACATGGCGCTCCGCCGCTTGCATCCAACGCTAATTCAAACATTGCATGAAACGCATCATCGATCCTGCCGCTGTCGTCACGGAGTCGGGCCACGCCGTCATCGCCCATCCGCGCCATGAGCAGGCGCGGCTGACGCTGGGCTTTGCCGACGATGCCGGTACGACGCGCATGATTGAACGCAGCCATTTCGGCCCCTTGCGCGTGCAAAAGCCGCTCTACCCTGAACATCCCGCCGTCTGCCACGCCGTCATCGTGCATCCGCCAGGCGGCATCCTCGGTGGCGATGTGCTTAATATCAGCGCCCACGTCGGCGACCATGGCCACGCCTTGCTGACCACGCCCGGCGCCGGTAAATGGTATCGCGCCAACGGCTTTGTCTCTCAGCAGCAGGTGGCGCTGACCGTGCAGGCCGGTGCGGCACTCGAATGGCTGCCGCAGGAAACCATCTTTTTCAACGACGCCGACGTGCGCATGGAGCACCAGGTTGAGCTGGCGGCGGACGCACGCTACATCGGCGGCGAGATTTTGTGCTTCGGTCGCACGGCGTCGGGCGAATCCTTCGCCAGCGGCCGCGTCAGCCAACGCACCAGCATCCGCCGCGACGGCAAGCTGATCTGGTTCGAGCAAGGCGCATTGTGCGCCGGCACCTCGTCGATGACGAGCCCGCTGGCATTGGCCGGCTACACCGTGGCGGCCACGCTGATCGCCGTTGGCCTGCCGCTCAACGCCGCCTTCCTGAGCGAGTTGCGTGAGCACTCCAGCGCGCTGGCGCATGACGGTCGCAGCGGTGCAACGCAGATGAAGCAAGTGTTGGTGCTGCGCTATCTGGGCAACTCCAGCCAGGTCGCGCGACAGTGGCTGACGCGTGCATGGCAGCGCATCCGCCCGGCCTTGCTGCAGCGTGAAGCGATCGTCCCGCGCATCTGGAATACATGAGATACGAACATAGCGAATCAAGGAGAGACTAGGCATGGAACTGACCCCTCGGGAAAAAGACAAATTGCTGATTTTTACAGCAGCCTTGCTGGCCGAACGACGTAAGGCGCGCGGCCTGAAGCTGAACTATCCGGAAGCGGTGGCGCTGATCACGGCCGCCATCATGGAAGGCGCGCGCGATGGTCGCACGGTTGCCGAACTGATGTCGGAGGGCGCCAAGATCCTGACGCGCGCCGATGTCATGGACGGCATTGCGGAGATGATCCCCGACATCCAGGTCGAAGCTACCTTTCCGGACGGCAGCAAGCTCGTCACGGTCCATCACCCCATTCCTTAAGGAGTACTGAGATGATTCCAGGAGAAATGCTGGTTGAGCCGGGCGATATCGAACTCAATGTCGGCCGCCGCACCGCCAGCGTCAACGTTGCCAACAGCGGCGATCGTCCGATTCAGGTCGGGTCGCATTTTCATTTTTTCGAAACCAATCCGGCGCTCCAGTTCGAGCGCGAGATCGGCTACGGCATGCGACTGAATATCGCCGCCGGCACTGCGGTACGCTTCGAGCCGGGCCAGGAACGCACAGTGGAACTGGTGGCGCTGGCCGGTGATCGCCAGGTCTATGGTTTCAATGCAAAGGTGATGGGCGCACTCGACAAGATCGACAAGAAGGGAAGCAAATAATGAGCAAGATTTCGCGTCAGGCTTATGCCGAAATGTTCGGCCCGACCGTCGGCGACCGCTTGCGCCTGGCCGACACCGAGCTGTTCATCGAGGTCGAGAAGGATTTCACGACCTACGGCGAAGAAGTCAAGTTCGGCGGCGGTAAAGTGATCCGCGACGGCATGGGCCAGTCGCAGCGCAATTACAAGGATGTCATGGACACCGTGATCACCAATGCGGTGATCATCGACCACTGGGGCATCGTCAAGGCCGACATCGGCCTCAAGGGCGGCAAGATCGCTGGCATCGGCAAGGCCGGCAACCCCGATATCCAACCTGATGTGACCATGGCCATCGGCGGCGCTACTGAAATCATCGCCGGCGAAGGCATGATCGTCACGGCCGGAGGCGTCGACACGCACATCCATTTCATCTGCCCGCAACAAATCGAAGAAGCGCTGATGAGCGGCGTCACCACCATGATCGGCGGCGGCACCGGTCCGGCAGTCGGCACCGCGGCGACCACCTGCACACCGGGTCCGTGGCATATCCATTCGATGCTGTCGGCGGCCGATGCTTTCCCGATGAACCTCGGTTTCCTCGGCAAGGGCAACGTCAGTTTGCCGACGCCGCTGGAAGAACAAGTCCACGCCGGCGCCATCGGCCTCAAGCTGCATGAAGACTGGGGCTCGACACCGGCGGCAATCGACAACTGCCTGTCGGTGGCGGACCGCCTGGACGTGCAGGTGGCGATCCACAGCGACACGCTCAATGAAGGCGGCTTCCTCGAACACACCTTGGCGGCGTTCAAGGATCGCACCATCCACACCTTCCACACCGAAGGCGCGGGTGGTGGACATGCACCGGACATCATCGCCGCGGTCGGCCAGAGCAATGTGCTGCCGTCGTCAACCAACCCGACACGGCCGTTCACCGTCAACACGCTCGACGAACATCTGGACATGCTGATGGTGTGCCATCACCTCGATCCGGCGATCGCCGAAGACATCGCTTTCGCCGAATCGCGCATCCGTCGCGAAACGATTGCTGCAGAAGATATCCTGCACGACATCGGCGCAATTTCCATGATGTCATCCGACTCGCAAGCCATGGGCCGGGTCGGCGAAGTGATCATGCGCACTTGGCAGACCGCGCACAAGATGAAAACCCAGCGTGGTTCGCTGGCCGAAGACCCCTCACGTCACGACAATTTCCGCGTCAAGCGCTACATCGCCAAGTACACCATCAACCCGGCCATCACCCACGGTATCTCGCATGTGGTCGGTTCGCTGGAAGTCGGCAAGATCGCCGATATCGTGTTGTGGAAACCGGCCTTCTTCGGTGTCAAGCCTTCGATGATTTTGAAGAGCGGCATGATTGCCGCCGCGCAGATGGGCGATCCGAACGCCTCGATCCCCACTCCGCAGCCGGTACATTACCGCATGATGTTTGGCGCCTATGGCGGCGGCTTGAAGACCTCGATGACCTTCGTGTCGCAGTCGGCCTTCGATGCCGGCATCGGCGAGATGCTCAAGCTCAACAAGCCGGTGATGCCGGTCAAGGGCATGCGCAACCTGCGTAAGCACGACATGATCCACAACGGCGCGACGCCAAAGATGGAAGTCGATTCCGAGACCTATGAGGTGCGCGCCAACGGCGAGCTGCTGGTGTGCGAACCGGCCCAGATCCTGCCGCTCGCGCAACGTTATTTCCTGTTTTAAGAAACACTTTTTGACACCATTATGCTGACCCTGAACACCAAGATCGAACACGCCGAACGGATCGACGGCGAATTGCTGTTGCCTTACGACCAACGCGAAAAAAGCCGCTTGCGTGCCACCATGACCTCGGGCGAGGAAGTGGCGGTCTTCACCGTGCGCGGTACCGTGCTGCGCAATGGCGATTTGCTGCGCGGCGACGACGGCCGCGTGGTCAAGATCAATGCCGCCAAGGAGGCAACTTATCGCGTCGAAGCCGGTTCGCCGCATCAGTTGCTGCGTTGCGCCTTCCACCTCGGCAATCGTCATACGCAGGCGCAAGTCGGCGAAGGTTTCCTGCGCATCCGCAAGGATCCGGTATTGAAGGAAATGCTGGAAGGCCTGGGTGCGCTGGTGACGGAAGAGGAAGCCGCCTTCGAGCCGGAGTCGGGCGCCTATGGCGGCGGTCACCACCATCACGGCGACGACCACCACCATCCGTTGGCGCCGATCCCCGTACGCCAGAAGATTCATCGCCCCGGCGATATGTCTGCTTGATTTTTTGAATCGACTCCGGCATGCAAGCACAAGCGCTTCTTCACCTGCTCCAGCTCACCAGTCCATCGTTGCCGATAGGCGCGTACAGCTATTCGCAAGGACTGGAAGCTGCGATTGAAAACGGTACCGTCACAACCGAAGCCGGTGCGCGCGCGTGGATCATCGATACGCTGCATGAAGTTGTCGCTCGTTTTGAAGCGCCGATTTTGTGGCGTCTGTTGCACGCATTTGCACAGCGCGACGCCGATGCAGTTACGGTGTGGAATGAACGCTTTATCGCTGCGCGTGATACCGCCGAGTTCCGCGCCGAGACGATACAGATGGGTTATTCGCTGAGTAAGCTTGCCATCGATTTGAAGATTGGCGATGACGATCTGCTCGGCTTGATGCAAGCGCAGGGCGAAGTACCCTTGCCGACCGCCTTGGCGTATGCAGCCGTGGCCTTGAATGTGCCGCACGACGCGGCTTTGCTCGGCATGCTGTTTGCCTGGGCCGAGAACCAGGTGCTGGTGTGCGTCAAGTCGGTACCGTTGGGTCAGGTCGCCGGGCAACGTCTGTTATTGTCTCTGCAACCCGAGCTGGAAGCGGCCGCGAAAACGGCGCAGGAACTGGCCGATGACGATTTATCGAACTGGTCCCCGGGCTTGTCCCTGCTATCGATGCAACATGAGGTGCAGTACAGCCGCTTGTATCGCTCCTGATTCCTTGTTTTCATTTTAAGTTTTTTACCGAGATAACCATGAGCAATCCTTCTTCTCCCAATCCTTTACGTGTCGGCATTGGCGGCCCGGTCGGCTCCGGCAAAACCGCGCTGTGCGAAATGCTGTGCAAACGCATGCGCGATCAGTACGACATGGCCGTCATCACCAATGACATCTACACCAAGGAAGACATGGAGATCCTGCTGCGTGCCGATGCCTTGCCGGCTGAGCGCCTGATGGGCGTCGAGACCGGCGGTTGTCCGCATACCGCAATCCGTGAAGATGCCTCGATCAACCTGGAAGCAATCGCGCGCATGAGCGCAGATTTTCCAGATCTGGACCTGATACTGGTAGAATCCGGCGGCGACAATCTGGCGGCGACGTTCAGCCCGGAATTGTCGGACCTGACCATTTACGTGATCGATGTCGCCGGCGGCGAGAAGATTCCGCGCAAGGGCGGTCCCGGCATTACACGTTCGGATTTGCTGATCATCAACAAGACCGACCTGGCGCCTTATGTTGGCGCCAATCTCGACATCATGGCGCAAGACGCCAAACGCATGCGTGGCGAGCGACCGTTTGTGTTCACCAACCTGCGTAGCGGCGACGGCGTCGACACGGTGATCGAATACATCCGCAAGCAAGGTTTGCTCGACGAAAAGAAGGCGGTTTAAAGACCGCGTCAGTTCCGTTTCACATTTGTTTGGCGCGCGTGCGCATCCACAAAGATTTATCCGAAGGAGAAAAATATGTTTCGTATTTCCAGTAAAACCCTGATGCGCGTCGGCGCATTGAGCGTCGCAGCACTTGCCGCCAGCAGCGCATTGGCTCACCCCGGTCATCCCGATTCAATGATGACGGCATCGGGCAGCTTCAGCAGCGGCTTCGCGCATCCCTTCTCTGGCATTGATCATTTGCTGGCGATGCTGGCAGTCGGCCTGTGGGCGGCGCAAAACAAGCGCTCAGCCATGTGGGTGTTGCCGCTGGCGTTCCCGTTGATGATGGTGATGGGCGCTTTGCTGGCATTCGCCGGCCGGGAGTTTCCGGCGGCAGAAACCGGCATCGCCGCTTCGGTCGCGGTCCTCGGCCTGTTGATTGCCTTTGCGGTGAAGATGCCGCTGTGGGCGAGCACGGTAGTGGTCTCCTTGTTTGCGTTGTTCCACGGCTATGCTCACGGTAGCGAATTGCCGCACGGTTCGTCGGCAGCAATGTATGGTCTCGGCTTCGTGCTGGCGACCGCGCTGCTGCATGCCGCCGGCGTGGGTATCGGCTTGTTCGCCGGAAAGCAAATGGCGGATAAAGTGGTTCGTATCGGTGGCGTTGGCATTGCTGCGGTCGGCGCGTATTTGCTGGCCGGTGTCTGATAGTAATAAGTCAGCTGCTGACTGGAGTTGATGTTTTGCTCGATAGTCGGCATATTATTTCGATAAAAGCCGCGTCCATAGACGCGGCTTTTTTATTGCCCGAAGCTGTCGACGGCGTTCCAGTTCGGCGATCACTTGGGCACGGGCTATGTGTTTGCCAATGGCCTGGATGTAGGTGTAAAGCTGCAGCATTTCTCGAACGGTGGGATCAATTCGGCTTGATTGGTTCGATGAGCGCACCAGCCAATCCGTATCACAACGCGCAGGCGGAGAGCTTCATGAAGACGCTCAAGGTCGAAGAGGTCTATCTGGCTGGTTATGAGAAATTCGACGATGTAGCCGGCAGGCTGCCATACTTCATCGAAGAGATTTACAACGAACGGCGTATGCACTCAGCACTGGGCTATCAATCACCTAACCATTTCGAAGCACAACTCGCTCGGCAAGCGGCTTAGTTTCTCCATCAACCTTGGTCCAGCCCGAGGGGTTCACTCCATAAGTGGGTCAGTTTTCGACGCAAATCAACACGAAGAGCGGAACGAGGGAAGACGGTGTTATTGGGGGGAGTAGTTGGAGTTGAGGAGGGGTTCAAGCGCAGTTGAAGTGGGGTTTGAGGAAGCCGACGAGGTGCCC
>Ga0209913_1000171_pt1 | contig 66843 bp, 60 predicted proteins | sample PersoiDNA2013203_FD_185805 | JGI IMG/M metagenome (GOLD analysis project Ga0209913, IMG submission 185805) | Permafrost soil microbial communities from the Arctic, to analyse light accelerated degradation of dissolved organic matter (DOM) -... | ecosystem: Environmental > Terrestrial > Soil >...
AAATGTGGGAGGGGGCTGTTAGTTAGAAGAAACCCAGTGGATTAATGTCGTAACTTACCAGCAGGTTCTTGGTCTGCTGGTAGTGATCCAACATCATCTTGTGGTTCTCACGCCCCACCCCCGACTTCTTGTAACCGCCAAACGCGGCATGTGCCGGGTACAGGTGGTAGCAGTTGGTCCACACGCGGCCGGCCTTGATCGCCCGGCCCATGCGGTAGGCACGGTTGATGTCGCGGGTCCACAGGCCAGCGCCGAGGCCGAACTCGGTGTCGTTGGCGATCGCCAGGGCTTCGGCTTCATCCTTGAAGGTGGTGATGCTCACCACTGGGCCGAAGATTTCTTCCTGGAACACCCGCATCTTGTTGGTGCCCTTGAGCAGGGTCGGCTGGATGTAATAACCGGTGGACAGATCGCCGGTCAGCTTCTCGACCTTGCCGCCGGCCAGCAACTCGGCGCCTTCGCTCTTGGCGATTTCCAGGTACGACAGGATCTTGTCGAACTGCTGCTCGGACGCCTGTGCGCCGACCATGGTGTCGGTGTCCAGCGGGTCGCCACGCTTGATCGACTCGACCTTCTTCATCACCACTTTCATGAAGTCGTCGTAGATCGACTCTTCCACCAACGCGCGGGATGGGCAGGTGCACACTTCGCCCTGGTTGAAGAACGCCAGCACCAGACCTTCGGCGGCTTTTTCGATGAATTGCGGTTCGGCTTTCATGATGTCGGCGAAGAAGATGTTCGGCGACTTGCCGCCCAGTTCAACGGTGGACGGAATGATGTTCTCAGCGGCGCAATGCATGATGTGCGCGCCCACCGGGGTGGAGCCGGTGAAGGCAATCTTGGCGATGCGCTTGCTGGTGGCCAGGGCTTCGCCGGCTTCTTTGCCGAAACCGTGCACCACGTTCAGCACGCCCGGCGGCAGCAGGTCGCCGATGACTTCCATCAGTACGTTGATGCCCAGCGGGGTTTGCTCGGCTGGCTTGAGCACCACGCAGTTGCCGGCGGCCAGGGCCGGGGCGAGTTTCCAGGCGGCCATCAGCAGCGGGAAGTTCCACGGGATGATCTGGCCGACCACGCCCAGAGGCTCATGGAAGTGGTAGGCGGCAGTGTGTTCGTTGATTTCGGCGCTGCTGCCTTCCTGGGCGCGGATGCAACCGGCGAAGTAGCGGAAGTGGTCGGCAGCCAGCGGGATGTCGGCGTTGAGGGTTTCACGCACGGCCTTGCCGTTGTCCCAGGTTTCGGTGATGGCCAGCAGTTCGAGGTTCTGTTCGATACGGTCGGCGATCTTCAGCAGCACCAGCGAGCGGTCCTGGGCAGAGGTTTTGCCCCAGGCGTCAGCGGCGGCATGGGCGGCGTCCAGCGCTTTGTCGATGTCTTTGGCGGTGGAGCGTGGGAATTCGGCGATGGGCTTGCCGTTGACCGGGGACGTGTTGGTGAAGTAGTTGCCATCGATCGGTGCCACGAACTCGCCGCCGATGTAGTTGCCGTACTTGGCCTTGAACGAAACGATCGCGCCTTCAGTACCGGGGTGTGCGTAACGCATGGTGGGTATCTCCTGGCTTTTATGTTTATTGGGAGCGCAGCGCAGCAAACGCTTGATAAAGCGTAGAGCAAAGGTTGGGCCACTGCTGTGTGAGCCAGGTAAATCAAGGGGTTGCGCATTGTTGCAAGGCATTGCTGTGACAGGGCTGACACAGGTGGTGTGACAGTTTGTGCCACAAACGGTACAGCCTGTGGCCGGTGGGTCGCCGTGGGATTGCATTGCCTGGGTGGCTGGGGGATGCTGGGCGTTCTCACGCAGAGAGAATAATAAGAAATGCACAACGATCATTTCAGTCGCCATGCCCAGCAAGTCCTCACCGTGGCGCATGGCCGCGACCCCTCAAGTGACCCTTCCATCGCCCGCTCCTGGCTGCGTTGCCTGGAGGACTACCACCTCGACCCTGCGCAAACCATCGCGCCCACCGTGCTCGAGCACGGCCGTCTTCTCGAAAGCCGCGAGCGCCTGCAACAAGTACTGCACATCGCCGGCAGCGAGATGAACAGCCTGCATCAGCAACTCTCCGGCGCCGGGCATGCGGTGTTGCTCACTGATGCGCGTGGGGTGATCCTCAACTGTGTCACCGCGCCATCCGAGCGCAAGATCTTCGAGCGCGCCGGGCTGTGGCTGGGTGCTGATTGGAGCGAAGCCTGCGAAGGCACCAATGGTATCGGCACCTGCCTGGTTGAGCGTCAGTCCCTGACCATTCATCGCGATGAGCATTTTCGCGGTCGCCACACTGGGTTGACCTGTTCGGCGAGCCCGGTGTTCGATCCCCATGGCGACCTGCTCGCAGTGCTCGACGTGTCCTCTGCGCGCGAAGCGGTATCGCGCCAGAGCCAGTTCCACACCATGGCGCTGGTGAACCTGTCGGCGAAGATGATCGAGAGTTGCTACTTCCTGCGTCACTTTGAAAACCACTGGCTACTGCGCTTCCACCTGCAGGCGGAGTCGGTGGGGTTATTCAGCGAAGGATTGCTGGCGTTCGATGGCGAGGGGCGAATTTGTGCGGCGAATCAGAGTGCGTTGAACCTGTTGGGGCAACTGCGTGGCGGCTTACTGGGGCAGCCGGTAGAGGCGTTTTTCGACTGCTCACTGGACCAGTTGCTAGGGCGCGCCAGCGCGAATGCCACCGCCAGTTGGCCCCTGCGTACGCGGGACGGCCGGCGTTTGTTCGCAGCCTTGCGTGGTCAAGCACGCAGTGCGCCAGCCCCCGTCGCCAAGCCTGCGCCTTCACGGCTGCCCGGCATTTGCCTGGGTGACCCGGCGCTGCAAAATGATTTTCGCAAGGCGCTACGGGTGTTCGAGCGCGACGTCCCGCTGTTGATCAATGGCGAGACCGGCTCCGGCAAGGAAGCCTTTGCCAAGGCAGTGCACTACGCCAGCCAGCGTGCCGACCAGGCCTTCGTGGCCCTCAACTGCGCTGCCATCCCGGAAAGCCTGATCGAAAGCGAACTGTTCGGCTATCGCGGTGGCAGCTTTACCGGCGCACGCAAGGAAGGCATGCAAGGCAAGTTGCAACAGGCTGACGGAGGAACCTTGTTTCTCGATGAAATCGGAGACATGCCCTTGGCCTTGCAGACCCGTCTATTAAGAGTACTGGAGGACCGCATGGTGGTGCCCATCGGGGGTGAGCCCCAAGCCGTCAACGTGCGAATCATCAGTGCAACTCACCGCGACTTGCTGGACTGCATTGCCAACGGCAGCTTTCGCGAAGATTTGTACTACCGCCTCCACGGTCTGGAAATCGACTTGCCGCCCTTGCGTGAGCGCAGCGATAAAGCGCAGTTGCTGGATGCTTTGCTTGCTGAGGTTACGCAAGGGCAGGTTGTATTGCTCGATGAGGCTGCACGCCAGGCGCTGCTGGGCTTTACTTGGCCGGGAAATGTGCGGCAATTGCTCAATGTGCTACGTACTTTGGCCGTATTGAGCGAGGACGGACGAATCGGGTTTGATGACTTGCCGCTAGTCATTCGCCAGGTACGAACCCCGGTAAGCGTCGAGCCCAGTCCACGGTTCGCATTGGACGACGCTGAGCGCGTGGCGCTGCTTGATGCGTTGAGGCAGCAGCGTTGGCATATGACCCGCACGGCCGAACTTTTAGGGGTAAGCCGAAATACGCTTTACAGAAAGTTACGCAAGCACGGAATTGAACGTTGTTTATTAACTTAATCCGCACGTTTTAGTGTGCGTCTGTAAAGATCAGGCCTCTTGTGGAACAAGGTGTATGAGTAAACAAATAGTAATCGAAATATCCGGATAAAATGTGTGCAGCTAGTCGCTTTGTAATGTTCTGTTGTTTTACCACTCAGTGTATGGGCAGTCGCTCAGGTTGTTTACATGCGAGGTGGTGAATGATGAATATGATTAATTTTAATAATAGGGCTGTCTCTAATAGCTATAGGGAGGTACAGGGTGAATCAGTCGCCCCACCTTCCGCAGGCATCACGCACACCCACACCCGCAGCGACGCGCACCGTGGCAAGCGCAGTATAGAGTTTTCTGACAGCCCCGAGGTCCGTGCAACCGCTGATGCCCAAGTGGCAGGAGCGTTCGCGAATGCGTTGGCTACGCGTTCCTACCAAACCGCTATAAAGCCGCCTGATGTTCAGGTTCCTCTGGAGTCCACACTGGGACGTTGGCGCGCTCATCTGGACAGCGCCTTCAAAAGCCCGGGATTTTTGGCATGGGCGAAAGCGCAAGGGCTCGATACGACGAGCTTGAAACTGGACCCCGCCCGCAGAGAACTCGCCGGCATTGTGGATGGCAAGACGCATACCTTTTCCATGAAGGATGACTCTGGCTGGTCCGATGTTTCCAGGACACTTCTGTCGATCGCCAAGGTGATCGCGCCCAATCCGGGCCATGCATTTCTTTATCCTTGGCCGGAAGGCCAGGTTCCGCTATCTATAGTGGGGCGGTTTTACGATGAGCCCATAGACCTGACGCCCAAGCAAGCTACCCTGCATCGCAAGGCGCTTTCAGAAGGGGGGACATTTGAGTTCAAGCCTTTGGCCAATGCGTCGCTGCGATCTGTTGAGGCGCTGAAGCAGCAGACCGAAGCGCTGGGGGACGACGCAAACCGTCATGCGCTTATAGCGGCATTGAGGTCTCAGGACGACGATGCCAGTGGGAACATCGATCTCGACAAAGTCAAGATCCCCATTGATCCTCGCTCAGGCTTGTTTATCAGCGAGCAACACCGCGAGATGAGTGTTGCGCAGTTTCTTAAGCACGAAGGAAACAAGGTTCCCATCAACAGCAAGCAGGCACTTGAGTTGGCGCGGACGCTGTCCTTTGACCTTGCCCATCGGGCCCCTGGCGTGGACTCGGGTGGGGTCAGGCCTCTGACTGTTTTGCTTGGTGCCACTTCGCTACGCAAGATGCGAACAGTGGTCGATGGATGGAAGAAGCAACAAATGGCGCAGGTTTCAAATACCCCGGCAGGGGCAGCGCCTAGCAGTCTCCTTGCGCTGTTGATCGGCTCGCTTCCTGAGGCATCAAGAAAGCTGATTGCCGATAACCCCGCATTGGCAATGGACCAGCTCATTCGATCACCCGAGGCGCAGGCGCTGGGTAAAGATATACAAAGCAAGATTAAGATCGTTGATACACCGACCAGTGCCATTGAGAGTGTGAGTGCCGCACTCGTACAGGAACTTGATCCTCTTGCGGGCACGTCTCGCTACAATTTGGCAGGCTATAACCTGTATGGCGAAGACAACGCGGGCGCTTCAGCTGCCGATATTGTGGAACGTTTTATAACTCATCTTAAAAGTAGGGTGGGTGCTGAGCTGGCCCCCCTTGCTGCACGTCTATTATTATCGGCTGCAGCACCAGAGTTACTGGTAATCGATACGCCTTCCAATCTTGTGCTCGGTTCTCATACGTGGGCGAATTTTGCCATAGAAGTTTCGCGAATAGAGCAACAAGTGCCGGGAGCCTCGGCAAACATGACGTTCAGCCAAGTGATGGCTTTTGGTGACACCCTGTCTGTATCGCTTCAGGGTGACGATGAATTAGGCGTGGCAGCGCGTCACGCGGTTATTGATTGGGGTATTGCCAACGGTGTTGTTAAAAGTCGTACCGATCAAGACTACAGTCCTGCTGAAATTTTACACGCGCAAAGTCTATTGAATAAACAGCAAAAAGAACTTTCATGGGCAAAGAGCGTCCTTAGCTCATCCCCTCCCACGCGAAGAGAATTAGCGCTTGCGGAATTGAAGCGTGTATTTCCAGACGTAGACCCGACACGGGCGGTATTACAGGCACCCTGGGTAAAACACGACCCGGTATCGTTGCTTGATATATACATGACTGGAAAAATCGAGCCGGATAATTGGGAGTCAATCGATGAAAAAACCTTCCCGTATGAGGGGCTGAAGTCTCGTTTTTCACAGCTGGTTCCAGATATTGATGTCGTGTTCTCCAATAAGTTTGAGGAGGTTAAAAAGGATCATGAAAGTGCATGGGCGATTACTTTCAAGTATCAGCTTTCCCTGCTGCCGAAGGCGGATCGGGAGCATATAAGTCGATCAACTGTCACTTTTCTTGAGGTGTCTCGTCCCTATTTGAAGACAGAATTGAACCCGCGAGGGTCAAACCTGTTTCCTGGACGCATACCCCGAACCCCGACTGCGCAGGAGCTTGAGGAGCTCAAGGGGCGACATGGCCTGCTCATGAAGGTAGAGGGGGGCGACGGGAACGTCAGCTATTATAGCTTTCTCCCTGGGTCGGGAAAAATCGTCAAGGAAAAGGGGTTCCCTGGTGATCAAACCAACGCTGACGACGCAGCCTATTTTGGAGGGGACACCAAAGGTCGAGTGAGCGGCACGCATAATATTTATAAGCAGTTTGGCACTGTTAACAGTGATCGTGATCCACCTCAAAGTGACGATAGCAGGCGTGGTGTCTACTTTTCTGCCAGAAGTGGTGCTCTCGCGTCGACAACAGCGAGTTTTTTTACACGTGATATATATGCGCTAAAGAATCAGGCTGCGGGTATTACAGAGCTTGAGAAGGGAAAAGCCTATGATCAAAACTTAAAAGACTTCTTCCTTAGTCTCGTGCCTTTTTATGATGGGATTCAAGACGTAATTAAGGGTAATGTGGCAGGTGCGATTCTCAATATTGGTTTCGATATTTTAGGTTTTTTCCTTCCCGGGATAAGTGCTGCCGGTAAGGCATCTAAAGCGGGTAAGGGCGCGCTTAATATCATCAAAGCTGGTGTTTTGGCAGGTGTCGGTGCCTCGGTAGGCTTCACCGATTCGGTAGATATTGTAAAGAACTTAAATAAGGGCGGCGCAAGGGGGTATAAAGATATTAATAAATTAGCGGGCAAGGGGGATGAGGTGTTGTCTCGGTTGAAAGGAAATTATCGAAGGTACGAACCCTCTGTAAATTATAAAGAGGGCGATATTGTCAGAGGGTTTGCTCGTTATGACGACGGTGGGTTATGGGACCCTGTAGTGGCTATTTTGAAGAAAGGAAGTTGGTACGCTTACAATACCTTGACGAAGACGCCCTACGGTCCTCAAATTTTGCAGTTTGGAGTTGCGAGTGCGCTGGCGAAACCATCACTGATGCCTGAAGTACCAAAACAAGTTATGCCTGTCAATAGCTGATTCCCAAGCGACAGAATTTGATAAAGTAGTGACTTATTTTTTGAAGTTTAATTGGAACCTTTTTTCTAATTTCTCTCACATAAAGCATGAGAGAAATGGACTCCTTTCTAATTTAAAATCAATTATTAGGTGACCCATATATGATATTTTCAAACGCAATCGCGCGGCCATTGGTTTTCTCAAAAGTTGGTGATTTTTTTTCCGGAGGGCTTACTCGCCCCCCGGAAATTCCGTCCGGTTCAACAAAGACCGTTGATGCTCCGAAAGTGGGAGACGCACCGTCGAGTAAACCAGCACCAGAGCATCAAGGCTTTGATCAGACTCATGTTGATTTGAAAGTCGAAGGCTTCGAGGCTCCAGGGCACGCGAGCGGTACCCGGCCGCCGGGCGATACGCCCGACGCAAATAACCCCCAGTCTCCTCAGTTGGATTCATACAAAGCAGAACAACAAAAGAAGTGGCAAGCTCAACAAGACGCTAAATCGCGAGACAAGTTGTTTGCACAGGAGCAACCTGGTCGAGTTGACGGAAAAGAAGTTGAGCCCTTCTCTTCTACGGCGCTATCAGATGAGTCTGCCTCACTGTCTGCTTCCGCCAAGGCTAAGGTTGATAAAGCGGCTCCAGCCCGAAACGGTTCATTAGTACGGACTGCAGCCATTGCAGTACCGTTTAGTATCGCGGGCATCGCGATTGGAGGAACCATTAACGCATTTGTCAAGAAAGCCATTGATGGTCCCGAGTCTACCGACGGCCTTACGAAGCAAGATGTCAAAAACGCGCAGATTGTCGAGCAGAGCCAAAAGGATGTGTTTACTGCGGCAAACGCCTTGAATGATCTAAAAGGAGACGCGCACATTGCTCCTGACTTGAGCTGGGCAACGAAAGATGATGATGCTCGTATGGACGTCCTTGAGGAGATAGTCGATATCGTAGAGGAACAGCTGACTATCGAGGCCAAAAAGTTGGATATTCCATTTTCGGTCGCATCTACCGGTCCACAGAAGGATGATATCGAAGGCCGCGCATTGGCAATCGAATCCAGGCTCGCGGTGGTTACGGCGCTGTTTCGCAACATCTCATCAAAACTGACGGCTGAGACTGCATAAGCTTTTACGATTACCTCCCTGCAGGCCAGTGCGGACTGGTGTTGCAGGCCTAAGGTGATGACTGTGCAAATAAGCGCCATTGGATTTGACCCGCCTGTATACACAGTGAGGCCGAATTCAATGGCGATTTATCTCAAGTAAACCATTACTCCTGGTTCCGTCCTTGGTCATCCCGGCGCTGGCGGTTCCACGCTAAAGAGTGCGATTTTCCCCTCCCTGCGCTAACCTGCCTCGATGTTTTACGAGGTCGACTATGCACATTCATATTCTCGGTATTTGCGGCACATTCATGGGCTCGATGGCGGTTCTGGCCAAAGAGTTGGGGCACCATGTGACGGGTTCCGACGCCAACGTCTATCCGCCCATGAGTACGCAACTGCAAGCCCAGGGCATCGAGTTGACCCAGGGCTATGATCCATCCCAATTCGATCCGGCCCCCGATCTGGTGGTGATCGGCAACGCCATGTCCCGTGGCAACCCGGCGGTCGAGTACGTACTGAACAAAGGTTTGCCTTATGTGTCCGGCCCGCAATGGCTGGCGGACCATGTGTTGCAAGGGCGTTGGGTGCTGGCGGTCGCCGGCACTCACGGCAAGACCACCACCAGCAGCATGCTGGCCTGGGTGTTGGAGCGCGCGGGCATGAGCCCGGGTTTCCTGATCGGCGGCGTGCCGCAGAACTTCTCGGTGTCGGCGCGCCTGGGCGATACGCCGTTCTTCGTGATCGAAGCCGATGAATACGACAGCGCTTTCTTCGACAAACGTTCCAAGTTTGTCCACTACCGCCCGCGCACCGCGATCCTGAACAACCTGGAGTTCGATCACGCGGATATCTTCCCCGATCTGGCGGCCATCGAGCGGCAGTTCCACCATTTGGTGCGCACCATCCCAAGTGAAGGCCTGGTGATCCACCCGACCACCGAACCGGCCTTGCAGCGCGTCATCGACATGGGCTGCTGGACCCCGGTGCAAACCACCGGCGCGGGCGGGCAGTGGCAGGTCAGGTTGCTCAGTGACGACGGCTCCAAATTTGAAGTGCTGTTCGAAGGCGAGGCCCAGGGCATCGTCGAGTGGGACATGACCGGCCAGCACAACGTCGCCAACGCCTTGGTCACCCTGGCGGCCGCACGGCATGTTGGCGTGGTGCCTTCCATGGGCATCGCGGCATTGAGTGCGTTCAAGAGCGTGAAACGGCGCATGGAAAAGGTCGCCGATGTGAATGGGATTACCATCTACGACGACTTTGCCCACCACCCGACGGCGATTGCCACCACCCTTGATGGCCTGCGCAAGCGTGTCGGTGATGCGCCGATCATTGCCATTATCGAACCGCGTTCCAACTCCATGAAGCTCGGCGCGCACCGCGATGGCTTGCCGGAGAGCGTCAACGACGCTGACCAAGTGGTCTGGTACGCGCCGGCCAACCTGGGGTGGGACCTGCCCGCCATTGCGGCGCTGTGTCGCGTGCCGTCGAAGGTCTGCGATTCCATCGAAGGCATCATCGAATTCGTCAAGCAACAGGCCAAGCCCGGCACCCACGTGGTGGTGATGAGCAACGGCGGCTTCGGCGGCCTGCACGGCAAACTGGCCGAGGCCTTGAAATGAGCGGGCCGGAGCGCGTTACCCTGGCCATGACCGGCGCATCCGGCGCGCCTTATGGCCTGCGCCTGCTCGACTGCCTGGTGCGCGAGGAGCGTGAGGTGCACTTCCTGATCTCCAAGGCCGCGCAACTGGTGATGGCCACCGAGACCGATGTCGCGTTGCCGCCCAAGGTGCAGATGATGCAGGCGTTCCTCACCGAGTACACCGGTGCGGCGGCGGGGCAGATCAAGGTCTACGGTAAAGAGGATTGGATGTCGCCGGTGGCCTCCGGCTCCGGCGCGCCGGCGGCGATGGTGGTGGTGCCGTGTTCCACCGGCACGTTGTCGGCGATTGCCACGGGCGCCTGCAATAATTTGATCGAACGGGCCGCCGATGTGACGTTGAAAGAGCGTCGTCAGTTGATTCTGGTGCCGCGTGAAGCGCCTTATTCGAGCATTCACCTGGAGCACATGCTCAAGTTGTCAAACATGGGTGTGACCATCTTGCCCGCGTCGCCCGGCTTCTATCACCAACCGCAGACGATCGATGACCTGGTGGACTTTGTGGTGGCGCGGATTCTCAATCTGCTGAACATTCCCCAGGACATGCTCCCGCGTTGGGGTGAGCATCATTTGAGCAGCGATGAATAAGCTACTGCTGGTCTTGCTGGCGTTGCAACTGACGGGCTGCGCCACCGCACGCACGCTGGATGCGGCCAAGCCCGGTGCGCCGGTGGTGTACGCTGGCACGCGGCTGGACCTCTACGCCATGAACGGCGGCTGTTGTGCCATGGACCGTTTTGGCGCCGAGGCGCCGAGCTATCCCGGCGTCGACCTGCCGGCCAGCGCGTTGCTCGACACCTTGCTGTTGCCGCTGTCGGTGTTGACGGTTGTGGGCGTAGGATTCAACGCCACAGGTGGGCTGTAACTCCGCGCTCAAGCACCACCTGCAACCCATATCTTGAACGGGTAGGTCGATAGACCGGGTTACTTGCCGAGCTTGCGCAGATCATCCGACTCAACCACGCGCACCCCGTCCTGCTCTTCCAGCGCCAGCCGCCACATGGCGCGGGCCAGTTCGCACACTTCGATGCCGTGGTACTTGCCGGGAATCAGCCGTGACAGCGGCCCGGCCAATTGCTCGGCCAGGCGCGGTTTGAGGCGTTCCCCGAGCAACAGCGAAGGCCGCACGATGGTCAGTTGCGGCCAACCCTGGGCCTTCAAGGCCTCTTCCATTTCCCCTTTGACCCGGTTGTAGAAGATCGAGGATTTAGGGTCGGCGCCAATTGCGCTGATGACGATCAGGTGCCGCGCGCCCATGTCCCGCGCGCGCTTGGCAAACCCCACGACCATGTCCAGGTCGACGGCGCGAAAGGCTTCTTCGGAGCCGGCTTGCTTGATCGTGGTGCCCAGGCAGCAGAAGGCAATATCCACCTGGCCGCGCAGTTGCGGCAAGAACACCGCCGGGTCGCCCACCGGGTTTTCCAAGCGTGGGTGTTTGGCCAGCGGCTTGCGGCTGGGCGCCAGCACGCGGGTCACGGTGGGTTCGTTGAGCAGGCGATCGAGCAGGTGTTCGCCGGTAAGGCCAGAGGCTCCGGCGAGCAAGATATGCTGAGGCGTCAGGTACATGGTGTTTCCCCCTTATTACACGTTACAGCTTAGTTGCGTTTAGCTTCCTTGCTATTTAGTGAGACGCTTTCGAGCGCCTTTCGTGCCTGCTGCTTGCGTAATAGTTGCCAATGGGCGATCACGCCTTTGGGGGCCCAGATCTGCGGTTCGGAGGCTTCGAAGTTGTCTGCCTGCTCGCGTTCGGTCACGTGCAGTTGCGCCAGCTTGAAGGCTTGCTGCAAGTCGTCGGTCTGGTTGAAGGCCTGGGCGAAAAGGGCATCGCCGAAGTAGGTAAAATCGGCCTCCTCAGAGCAACCGAATGACACGCGGTCGGCGCGGGAAGCGGTCATGATCAGGGTGTGCTCGTCTTTCAGTGCCGGAATGAAGCCGCCGGAGTAGCACGCGGAAATCACCACGATCTTGTCGCGGTTCTTCAGCGGCGTGAGTACTGCGGCCAGCTCATCGGCCGGCAGGTCGGCCAGTTCCATGCGCGGCTGATCGAGCACCAGTTCGTGTTCGTGGGTGCCGTGGCTGGTCAGGTAGATAAATACCAGGTCCTCCGGCCCGCTGCGTTCGGCCAGGGTCTGCACCGCACGCCGCAGGCTTTCGCGGGTGGCCAGGGGGCGGTCGGCGATATGGTCGCGATGGTTGACCAGGCGAATCTGTCCGCGCGCCCCGAAGCGGCTGGCGAGCATATTGCTGACGTAATCGGCTTCGCGCAGGAACACGCTTTGTTTGCCGTCGCCGGCCAGTACCAAGGTGTACAGCTCCACGGCAGGGGTCGAGGCGGGTACGGCGGCGAGGGCGGCATCGAGCAGGTGGCCCTGGGCTAGTACGCCGATTTCCAACGGGTCGGGCAACAGCTTGCCGTCGGCGTCGCGCACGCGCATGCCGTTGACCCAGGTGCCCGCTTGCACGGTGCCGTCGGTGAGCACCAAGGTGCCACGACCCTGGTAGTTGTCGCTGTCGAAACCGCCGATATAGAAGCTGCCGTCGGTGAGGTTCAGGCGGCCTTCGCCGCTGAAGCGCCAATCGCTGAACTGGCCGACGTAGTGGCTGCTATCGACGCCGATCAACTCGCCCTTGCCGCTGAGGGCGCCTTCCTTGAACTGGCCGATCCACACGTCGCCGTCGGCGTTTTCGTAGCGACCCTTGCCGTTCAGTTGGTTCTGTTTGAACTGGCCGACGTAGATGTCGCCGTCAGCGCTGTTGAAGGTGCCGTTGCCTTCCAGCTGGCCGTCGACGAAGTGGCCGCTGAACTGGTTGCCGCTGTCATCGTTGCGCTGACCTTCGCCGTTGGGCTTGCCGTGGGCGAACTGGCCCTGGTATTGGCTGCCGTCGGCCAGCTCCAGGCGCCCGAGGCCGGAATACTGATCGTCCTTGAATTCGCCGCGATAGGTCATCTGCCCCTCTTTGAGGGTGCCTTCGCCGTTGCGCCGGCCTTGTTTGAAGCCGCCGACATATTCGCTGCCCGCAGTGGTCAGGCTACCCTGGCCGTCGAACAGGCCTTGCTGGAATTGACCTTTATAGACTTCGCCGTTGCTGCCGTGCCATTCGCCCTGGCCGTGCCACTGGCCTTTGTCGAACTGGCCGGTGTACCAGCTGCCGTTGGGGTAGTCCACGCGGCCCTGGCCCTGCAGCAAGCCATTGACCACATCACCCCGGTAACGGCCGCCATCGGGCAGGCGCGCATCAGGCGGCAACAGCGATTCGCCGTCTCCGCAAGCGGTGAGCAACAGGGCAAGGACAAGGGGAGCGAGTGGGCGCATAGCGGGATCCGGATAATTGAGCGCCGAGTATGCCGCAGCTGCGAGTTACATACATAAATTTACGTGCCCAGTGGTGAGTTTCAGCGCCTCACCACAGGGCGGCGCTTACACGAAGCAGAGCGACAGCGACTCGGCAATGTAAGCGGGTTTTTCCTGGCCTTCGATTTCCAGGGTGGCGGTGGCCTTGAACAGCCATTGGCCGGGCTTTTTCTCGGTGACGTCGGTGAGCGTCACGTTCAGGCGCACCTTGGAATTGACCTTCACCGGCTGGATAAAGCGCACGCTGTCCAAGCCATAGTTGACTGCCATCTTCAGGCCTTCGGGCATGATCAGGATGTCTTCCATCAACTTGGGCATCAGCGACAGCGACAGGAAACCGTGGGCGATGGTGCTGCCGAACGGGGTTTGCGCGGCCTTGACCGGGTCGACGTGGATGAACTGATGGTCGCCAGTGGCTTCTGCGAACAGGTTGATACGGGCCTGGTCGATGGTGAGCCATTCGGAACGTCCCAGTTCCTTGCCGACATAATCTTTGAGCTGCGCTACAGGTACATAGGGCATTGCGTCTCTCCTTGGTTCATCGGTTTTTATTGATGTGCGAGAACGATGTTAGATCATCATGGGCAACTAGCCCGGTCAACCCACCATGCTTATTGCGAATGCCTGAGCATAGCGCGGGCATGTTTATAATGCGGGCGAGTCTAGAGGGGGGAAGAACGGATGCTGTTACGCGGTCTGACATGGCTGGTGCTGTTTCAATTGATCGGCACGGCGATCAACCATTTGCTGATGCCGGTGTTGCCGGGGCCGATCATCGGTTTGCTGTTGATGCTGGGTTACCTGGTGTGGCGCGGCGAAGTCGCTGAGCCCCTGAGCCTGGCGGCCAGCAGCCTGCTGCGTTACTTGCCGTTGCTGCTGGTGCCGCCGGCGGTGGGGGTGATGGTGTATGCCAAGGATATTGCCGCAGACTTCTGGGCCATTGTCGGCGCATTGGTGTTGTCGCTGGTGATCGCCATGGGGTTCGTCGGCGTGCTGATGCAAAAGCTGGTCAAGCGCCAGGCGCAGCAGGAGGAGGAGCAATCATGACCTTCGACTGGCAAGGCGCATGGACAGCGGTGATTCATCATCCGCTATTCGGCATCGGCATCACCCTTGGCGCCTATCAGCTGGTGCTCGCGGGCTTCGAGAAAACCCGCTGGATCTTCCTGCAGCCGGTGCTGGTGTCGATGCTACTGGTGATTGGCGTGCTGCTCACCTGTGGCCTGAGTTACGCCGAGTACCGCAAGAGCACCGAGATCATGAGCATCCTGCTGGGCCCGGCGACCGTGGCCCTGGCGGTGCCGCTCTATCTGAACCTGCGACGGATTCGTCAATTGTTCTGGCCGATTTTTACTACGCTGGTGATAGGTGGCGTGTTGGCCACTGGCCTGTGTGTGTTGCTGGGCTGGTGGTTCGGTGCCGAACACAGGATGTTGATGACCATGGCGCCCAAGTCGGTGACCTCGCCGATTGCCATGCTGGTGGCCGAGCAGATCGGCGGCGTGGCTGCATTGGCCGCGGTGTTTGTGCTGATCACCGGGGTGATCGGGGCGATGATCGGCCCGGCGTACTTGTCGCGCCTGGGCGTGCACAGCCCTGAGGCGCGCGGCATGGCCCTGGGCATGACCGCCCACGCCGTCGGCACATCGGTGGCCCTGCAGGAAAGCGAAGAGTGTGGCGCCTTTGCGGCGCTGGCCATGAGCCTCATGGGCGTGGCAACGGCGGTGTTCCTGCCGCTGGCCGTGTCGGTGATTGTTTGAATCGGGGTTAAGGAAACCTTTATGAGTCTGGCGCTGTTCCCGCTCAATACCGTGCTATTTCCCGGCTGCACCCTCGACCTGCAATTGTTCGAGGTGCGCTACCTGGACATGATCAGCCGCTGCATGAAAAAGGGCGAAAGTTTCGGCGTGGTGTGCATCCTCGATGGCAAGGAGGTGGGCACGGCCCCGGATGGCTATGCGCTGATCGGCTGTGAAGCGCTGATACGCGACTTCAAGCAGCAGGATAACGGCCTGCTGGGCATTCGCGTCGAGGGCGGGCGCCGCTTCCGTGTCCGCGACGCCGAGGTGCAGAAGGACCAGTTGCTGGTGGCGGAGGTGCAATGGCTGGAGGAACTGCCGGACCGTGCGCTGGAAGAGGAGGACGCCGACCTGCTGGCCCTGCTCCAGGCCTTGGCCGAACACCCGATGGTGGCCTCGCTGGACATGGGCGCACATGCCGATGGCCAGCAGGCTCTGGGTAATCAATTGGCGTATTTGCTGCCGTTCACTGAGGCCGACAAGATCGACCTGCTGCAGCTCGATGATCCGCAGCAGCGGCTGGATGCGATCCAGATGCTGCTGGATGAGTTGCAAGGTGAGCTGTTCACCTGATCTTCGGAATTGTCTGGCGCTGCTTTCAGACTTTCCTGCGTTGCTCCCATCGCACTGGCTGAAATAGTTTCCGATCACACAACCACTGATCAGGGGATGAAAATGATTCGGCTAGTGCAATCGGAGCAGGCGGCCTGGGACGTTTTTTTTGTCAGCATTACTTCGCAGTTGCTTGCGCAGGATGCAAAGCGTAGTCCGGAATACATCGCCGAGCGCGGCGCAGAAATTGCCGATGAAATGCTGCTGGAGCGGCGCGAACGGTGCGTCGAGCGCCGAACCGCCCCCGTTGATTGGATCGGTCCGGCCAAGGGTCAGTAGGCGTACCTGAGCAGAGCGTGCGGGGTGCCGGTAAAGGCGATGAAACCGAGCGCCGCCACTACGGCGGGCAATACCAGCCACCAGGCTTTCTGCGGCATGGGTGGCAGCGGGCTGCGGTACTGAACCACGCTCAGGCTGAATGCGCAGACGGTCATCGCCAGCAGTGTTCCGGCCAGGATGTCGGTGGGCCAGTGGACGCCCAGGTAGACCCGCGACAGCGCGATGAATGCGGCGGGGATGCAGCCCAGCAGCAGCCAGGTCAGGCGCAGGCGCGTGGGTTGCCCGCGCCCGGCCAGTACCGCCAACGCCAGGAAAAACGCGAATGCGCCGGAGGCGTGGCCGCTGGGCATGCTGAAGCTGGTCAGCGGGTCGGTGAGGATTTCCGGGCGACCACGGGCAAAAAACAGCTTGGTGGTGGTATTGATCAGCGCGGCCCCGCCCAGCGTGACGCCGACAAACAGTGCGTGGCGCCATTGTCGTGCCAGTAACAACAGGCCGGTGAGCAGGGCGCTGGCGACAAACATCTTCTTGAACTCGCCCAGTTGGGTGAGCCTCACCATGGTTTCGTCCAGCCAGGCGCTACGATGCTCCTGCACCAGGGTGCTCAGGCCCTGGTCGAAGTCGTTGAGGTGCGGGTAGCCGATAAACAGCGCGATCAACAGGATCAGGCTGGCGCAACCGGTCCACAACGTGGCCTGGCGATGGCCGCGCAGGCTGCTGTTCAAACTCAACCCCAGCAACACCGCCAGGCATGCCGCGACAATCCCCGCTTCGGGCCAGAACCCCGCCGGCAATGGCAGGCGGAAGGCCGCGCCGGTCGCCCAGCCCGGTAGCAGGTAGGCGACCGTCCAACCGGCCGCCGCGACAATGCTGACGAGAGCAAAGCGTGGGAACGGCATGTCGCACATGCCGGCCACCATCGGCAGCATGGGGCGCAATGGGCCGATGAAGCGCCCTACCAGCAGGCTGGCGATGCCGTACTTGTGGAAGTAGGTCTCTGCGCCGTTCATCCATTCAGGGTGATGCCGCAGGCCGGGCAGGCGCCGGATGTTCTGGTGGAAATGTCGCCCCAGGAAGTAGGACACCCCATCGCCTAACAGGCCGCCGAGAAAGCCCAGCAGCAGGGTTTCACTCAGGGGCAGCGCACCGCTGCCGGCCAGCGTGGCAATGGCGAACAGCAGCACCGTGCCGGGCACGATCAACCCGGCAATGGCCAGGCATTCCACGCACGCGACGATAAATACCGCCGCCGCCAGCCATTGGGGGTTCAGCGTCAGCCAGCCGGTGATGCTATCGAGCCATTGGCCCATACAATCCACTCCACTTATGCAGTTTTTTCAATTGGCAATCCACCGACGATCAGCTCCCACATAGGATCTGTTGCGTTGCAGGTAGCCATTTCCAGCAGGAACAACCGGTTCAAGCCTTCAAAGTAAAAAATAGTCGCGGCCTTCGACCTGGCCCCGGCGCAGCGGGTTCCGCGTGCAATAGGGCGCATAGCCAGCATCGACGAAGCGGTACATCAAGTGTTCATCCCTGCCGCTGGGAATGCCCAGGCGAGTGGTCTGGATAATGTGCATCGGCACCTGGCCGACGTCTTCCACATAGAGCCGCTCCTGTTCGAAGCGCTTGGCATCCCACATTGGCACTTTCAGGCCCAGCGCCTTGCACAGCAAGGTCTGGCCGGCGCAGAGCTTCTGCGAGGGGCGCGGGCCGCCATTGGCGTCCGGGTTGTTCAGCAGCATCTGCGTCAAACTCGCCGGGCCGGAGATGTCATCGACCCAGGGATAGGCGGATTTGATCAATACCGCATTGCCCGGGCCTTGGGCGCTGAAGTTCAGCGAATCGCCGCCACGGGCGTAGTACATATAGATATGCCCACCATCCAGAAACAAAGCCTTACGCTTTTCTGTGTAGCCCAGTGAGGCATGGCTGCCTTTTTCGGCCACGTAATACGCTTCGGTTTCAATAATCCGTGCCGAAAGCCAGACATCTCCGACACGGTGGCGGATGACTTTGCCGAGCAATTCCCGCGCAAGGAGTTGCGCATCGCGGTCGAAGAAGCGGTCGGGCAGGGCGCTGGCGGGGAGTTGGGGGGTAACACTCGACATGGCGTTCAGGGTAAATACGGCTAAATGTGACGGAATAATAACAACTCCCACCTTAATTACGGCTGAACCCCAGGTTTTTACAGTTCATTTCGACCATCCGCCCCTCACCGCTGTCAGTCGGGCGGCGTCACAGCTATAATCTGCCGCTTTCCTCTTTGCCAAGACTCCCTGACCATGACTGAGTCCGTTCTTGACTACATGACCCGCCTGGGTCGCGCTGCCCGTCAGGCCTCGCGGTTGATCGCCCGTGCGAGCACCGCGCAGAAGAACCGCGCCTTGTTGGCCGCCGCCGATGCTCTGGATGCTTCGCGCTCCGAGTTGACCGCCGCCAACGAACTGGACCTGGCCAACGGCCGCGCCAATGGCCTGGAGCCGGCGTTGCTCGACCGCCTGGCGCTGACCCCTGCGCGTATCGACGACATGATCGAAGGTCTGCGTCAGGTCGCCAAGCTGCCTGACCCCATCGGTGAAATCCGCGATATGCGTTACCTGCCGTCCGGCATTCAGGTCGGCAAGATGCGCGTGCCTCTGGGCGTGATCGGCATCATCTATGAGTCGCGCCCGAACGTGACCATCGATGCCGCGAGCCTGTGCATCAAGTCCGGCAACGCGACCATTCTGCGTGGCGGTTCCGAGGCAATTCATTCCAACCGTGCGATTGCCGCCTGCATCCAGCGGGGCCTGGCCGTGGCCGAGTTGCCGGCCGAAGTGGTGCAAGTGGTGGAAACCACCGACCGCGCCGCCGTCGGTGCGCTGATCACCCTGCCGGAATTCGTCGACGTGATCGTGCCGCGCGGTGGCAAGAGCCTGATCGAACGCGTCAGCCGTGATGCCAAGGTGCCGGTGATCAAGCACCTGGACGGCGTATGCCACGTGTTCATCGACGTCGCTGCCGATATCGACAAGGCGATCCGCATCGCCGACAACGCCAAGACGCATCGTTACGCCCCGTGCAACACCATGGAAACCCTGCTGGTGCATGTCGGCATTGCCGATCGCGTGCTGCCGCCGCTGGCTGCCATCTACCGCGACAAGGGCGTTGAGCTGCGCGGTTGCGAACGCACCCGTGCACTGCTCGGCGCGGACGTGATCGAAGCCACCGAGCAAGACTGGTACACCGAGTACACGGCGCCGATCCTGTCGATCCGCATCGTCGACGACCTTGACCAGGCCATCGAACACATCAACAAATACGGCTCCAAGCACACCGACGCCATTGTTACCGAGCATTTCAGCGATGCCCGGCGTTTCCTCACCGAAGTGGACTCCGCTTCGGTGATGGTCAACGCCTCGACGCGTTTTGCCGACGGCTTCGAGTATGGCCTGGGGGCGGAGATCGGTATCTCCACCGACAAGCTCCACGCACGCGGCCCGGTTGGCCTGGAAGGCCTGACCAGCGAGAAGTATGTAGTGTTCGGCGACGGTCATGTGCGCACTTGATGGGTAAACGCATCGGGTTGCTCGGCGGCACTTTTGACCCCGTGCATATCGGCCATTTGCGCAGCGCCCTGGAAGTCGCGGATGCCCTTGCGCTGGACGAATTGCGCGTGATCCCCAATGCCCGGCCGCCGCACCGCGATACGCCGCAGGTGTCAGCGCAGCAGCGCCTGGAAATGGTGCGCCTTGCCGTAGCTGGCATACCGCCGTTGGTGGTGGACGACCGCGAGCTCAAACGCGATAAACCGTCCTACACTGTCGACACCCTGGAGCTGATGCGCGCCGAGTTGGCCGCGGACGACCAGTTGTTTCTGCTTTTGGGCTGGGACGCATTTTGCGGCCTGCCCTCTTGGCATCGCTGGGAGGAACTCCTCCAGCATTGCCACATCCTGGTTTTGCAACGCCCGGATGCCGACAGCGAACCGCCGGATGCCTTGCGCAACCTGCTGGCCGCGCGGTCGGTAAGTGACCCCTTGGCCCTGACCGGGCCGAACGGGAATATTGCATTCGTCTGGCAGACCCCGCTTGCGGTGTCCGCCACCCAGATCCGTCAACTGCTGGCCAGCGGGAAGTCGGTACGTTTCCTGGTGCCTGACGCGGTCCTGGCCTACATCGATGCGCACGGACTTTACCGTGCGTCGAACTGAAAAGGCGCGCTTGAACGCACGAACAATCGTGCAGCGAGCGCCCGAACATACGAGCAAAACGAGTTTTATATGACGAACAAAGACGTAAGCAAAGTTAAGCGCAAAGGCACCTTCAAAAGCGCGCCACTGCCGGTTGAAGCCCATGTTGGTCCGGAACTGGCTGGCGAAGAGCTGGTGAAAGTCGCCGTGGCTGCCCTGGAAGACGTCAAGGCCCAGGACATCCAGGTGCTGGACGTGCGCGACAAGCAGAGCATCACCGACTTCATGATCATCGCCACGGGTACCTCCAACCGCCAGATCGGCGCGATGCTGGACAAAGTGCGCGAAGCCGTCAAAGCCCAAGGCGTGAAGCCGCTGGGTGAAGAAGGCAAGGGCGACAGCGACTGGGTGCTGCTGGACATGGACGACGTGATCGTTCACATGATGACCTCCAACGCCCGTCAGTTCTACGACCTGGAGCGTTTGTGGAAAGGCGCCGAGCAGAGCCGCGCGGCGGATGGCAAGCACCACAACCCTGAAGTGGGCCATGCGCACTTCGACAAGCTCAACAAAGACCAGGAATAAGGAACGGCTGTGCGCCTGCGTCTGATCGCTGTCGGTTCACGCATGCCCAAGTGGGTGGAAGAAGGCTGGCACGAATATGCCAAGCGTCTGCCCGCCGAGCTGTCGCTTGAGCTGGTGGAAATACCGCTCAACACCCGGGGCAAGAACGCCGACGTGGCTCGCTTTATCCGTCAGGAAGGCGAAGCCATGCTGGCCAAGGTCGGCCCCAACGAGCGCATCGTCACCCTCGAAGTCCACGGCAAGCCCTGGAGCACCGAGCAATTGGCGGTGGAACTGGATCGCTGGCGCCTGGACTCGCGCACCGTCAACTTCATGGTCGGCGGCCCCGAGGGGCTGGCGCCGGAGGTCTGTGCGCGGGCGGACCAACGCTGGTCGCTGTCGGCGCTGACGTTGCCGCACCCGTTGGTAAGGATTCTGATCGGTGAACAGCTGTATCGCGCCTGGACAGTTCTGTCCGGGCACCCTTACCACAAATAGTCTGCGCCCCTCCCGATGACTCAGCCGATCCGCATCAAGGACCACGAGAAAGACGCACGTCTGGTACGCGCGCGCGTGGTTTTTGGCGCGATCATGGTGGTGACGTTGATCGGGGTGTTGATTGCGCGCCTGTATTTCCTGCAGGTGATCCAGTACGAGTATCACTCCACTCTGTCGGAAAACAACCGGGTGCATGTGCAGCCGATTCCGCCGACCCGTGGCCTGATTTTCGACCGCAACGGCGTGGTGGTCGCGGATAACCGGCCCAGCTTCAGCCTGAGCATGACCCGCGAACGCTCCGGCGACTGGCAGCAGGTCCTCGATGTGATCGTCGACGTGCTGCAACTGACTCCGGAAGACCGGGCGATCTTCGAAAAGCGCATGAAGCAGGGGCGTCGGCCGTTCGAGCCGGTGCCGATCCTGTTTGAGCTGACCGAAGAGCAGATCGCCCGGATTGCGGTGAACCAGTTCCGCCTGCCGGGCGTGGAAGTGGTGGCGCAACTGGTGCGGCATTACCCGCAAGGGCCGCACTTCGCGCACTCCGTCGGTTATATGGGGCGGATCAACGAGAAAGAGCTGAAAAGCCTCGACCCGGTCAATTACAGCGGCACCCACCATATCGGCAAGACCGGCATCGAGCGCTTCTACGAGCCCGAGCTGCACGGCCAGGTGGGTTACGAAGAGGTCGAGACCAACGCTCGCGGCCGCGTACTGCGGGTGCTCAAGCGTACCGACCCGGTGCCGGGCAAGGACATTGTGCTGAGCCTGGACATCAAGCTGCAGGAAGCCGCCGAGATGGCCCTGGGTGGGCGCCGTGGTGCTGTGGTGGCGCTGGACCCGAGTACGGGCGAAGTCCTGGCCATGGTCAGCCAGCCCAGTTTCGACCCCAACCTGTTCGTGACGGGGATCAGCTTCAAGGCCTACGCCGAGCTGCGCGATTCCATCGACCGGCCGCTGTTCAACCGGGTGTTGCGCGGCCTGTATCCACCGGGTTCGACGATCAAGCCGGCGGTGGCGATTGCCGGCCTGGACGCGGGCGTGGTCACGGCGTCGAGTCGCGTGTTCGACCCCGGCTATTACATGCTGCCTAATTACGATCACAAATACCGTAACTGGAACCGCACCGGTGACGGCTATGTCGACCTGGACACCGCAATCATGCGCTCCAACGACACCTATTTTTATGACCTGGCCCACAAGCTGGGGATCGATCGCCTGTCGGCCTACATGGGCAAGTTCGGGCTCGGTCAGAAAGTCTCCCTGGACATGTTCGAAGAGTCGCCCGGCCTGATGCCGTCGCGCGAATGGAAACGTGCCACCCGTCGCCAGGCGTGGTTCCCCGGCGAGACCCTGATCCTCGGCATCGGCCAGGGCTATATGCAGGCCACACCGCTGCAACTGGCCCAGGCCACGGCACTGGTCGCCAACAAAGGCATCTGGAACCGTCCGCACCTGGCCCGCACCATCGAGGGCGAAAAGCCGCTGGATGAAAACCCGATCCCGGACATTGTGCTGCGTGACCCGTCGGACTGGACCAAGGTCAACCACGGCATGCAGCAGGTAATGCACGGCGCTCGGGGCACGGCGCGCAAGGCGGCGATCGGTGCGCAATATCGCATTGCTGGCAAGAGCGGTACGGCCCAGGTGGTCGCGATCAAGCAAGGCGAAAAATATGACCGTTCCAAAGTTCAGGAGCGCCACCGCGACCACGCCTTGTTTGTCGGCTTCGCCCCGGCGGACGACCCGAAGATCGTGGTCGCCGTGATGGTCGAGAACGGCGAGTCCGGTTCGGGCGTCGCGGCGCCGGTGGTCCGTCAAGTGATGGATGCCTGGCTGTTGACCGACGACGGCAAGCTCAAGCCCGAATATGGCGGCCCCCCTTCAAGCACCGAGGTTACGGCCAGTGAAGAGTAATTTTGACCGCATCCTCTCCAGCGAGGATGTGATGCGTCGCCGCGCGACATTGCTGCAGCGCATGCACATTGATGGCCCGTTGCTGATCCTGCTGCTGACGCTGGCGGCCGGCAGCCTGTTCGTACTGTATTCGGCCAGCGGCAAGAACTGGGACCTGCTGATCAAGCAAGCGTCGTCGTTCGGCCTGGGCCTGTTGTCGATGGTGGTGATCGCCCAGTTGGAGCCGCGTTTCATGGCCCGCTGGGTGCCGCTGGGGTACGTCTCCGGCGTGTTGCTGCTGGTGGTGGTGGACGTGATGGGCCACAACGCCATGGGGGCGACCCGCTGGATCAATATTCCGGGGGTGATTCGCTTCCAACCGTCGGAATTCATGAAGATCCTGATGCCGGCGACCATCGCCTGGTACTTGTCCAAGCGCACCTTGCCGCCGCAACTCAAGCATGTGGGGATCAGCCTGATCCTGATCGGCGTGCCGTTTATCCTCATCGTGCGCCAGCCGGACCTCGGTACGTCGCTGCTGATCCTGGCGGGCGGCGCGTTCGTGCTGTTCATGGGCGGCTTGCGCTGGCGCTGGATTCTCAGCGTGCTCGCCGCCGCCGTGCCGGTAGCCGTGGCCATGTGGTTCTTCTTTATGCATGACTACCAGAAGCAGCGGATTCTCACGTTTCTCGACCCGGAGAGCGACCCGCTGGGCACCGGCTGGAACATCATCCAGTCGAAGGCGGCCATCGGTTCCGGCGGTGTCTTTGGCAAGGGCTGGCTGATGGGCACCCAGTCGCACCTGGACTTTTTGCCTGAGAGCCACACCGACTTCATTATTGCGGTGATGGGCGAAGAGTTCGGCCTGGTGGGCATTTGCGCGCTGCTGCTGATCTATTTACTGTTGATTGGTCGTGGCCTGGTGATCACCGCGCAGGCGCAGACGTTGTTCGGCAAATTGCTGGCGGGTTCGTTGACCATGACTTTTTTTGTTTACGTTTTCGTCAACATCGGTATGGTCAGTGGCCTGTTGCCGGTGGTTGGGGTGCCGTTGCCATTCATTAGCTACGGCGGAACTTCGCTGGTGACATTGATGTCAGCGTTTGGGGTTTTGATGTCGATTCATACGCATCGCAAATGGATCGCACAGGTTTGAATAAGGTGAAGATGTCAATGCAAGTAATGCGCGGCTGGGCGACTCGGCATGCGTCCTGGATGAGCCTGATTGGGCTGCTGGGCGCCATGCACGAGGCGCGGGCCGGTGACTACGATGGCTCACCCCAAGTCGCCGAGTTCGTCGGTGAGATGACCCGCGACTATGGCTTCGCCGGTGAACAACTGATGGGCGTGTTCCGCGAGGCGCAGCGCAAGCAGGCGATCCTTGACGCCATCTCCCGCCCGGCCGAGCGCGTGAAGCAGTGGAAGGACTATCGCCCAATGTTCCTGACCGATGCCCGCGTGGCACGGGGTGTGGACTTCTGGCGCCAGCACGAAGCCGTGCTGGCCCGCGCCGAGCAGGAATATGGCGTGCCCGCCCAGGTGATTGTCTCGATCATTGGCATTGAAACCTTCTACGGGCGCAATACCGGCAGTTATCGGGTGATCGACGCCTTGTCGACCCTGGGCTTCGATTACCCGCCCCGCGCCGATTTTTTCCGCAAGGAACTGCGCGAATTCCTGCTGCTGGCCCGCGAAGAACAGGTCGACCCGCTGACCCTCAAAGGCTCCTACGCCGGTGCGATGGGTTTGCCGCAGTTCATGCCGAGCAGCTTTCGCGCCTACGCGGTGGACTTTGACGGCGACGGCCATATCAATATCTGGAGCAACCCGGACGATGCCATCGGCAGCGTGGCCAGCTACTTCAAGCGCCATGGCTGGGTGGGCGGCGAACCGGTGGTCAGCCGTGCCGACGTGAGCGGTGACCGCGCCGATGAAGGCCTGACCCAGGGTATCGAGCCGGCCAAGACGGTCGGGGAGTTGCGGGCGCTGGGCTGGTCAAGTCATGATGCGCTGCGCGATGATATGCCGGTTACGGCTTTCCGCCTGGAAGGCGAAAACGGCCCTGAATACTGGATGGGCCTGAAGAATTTCTACGCAATCACGCGTTATAACCGCAGTGTGATGTACGCCATGGCCGTGCATCAACTGTCTGACATGCTGGTCCAAGCACGGGGCAACAAGTAATGCGGGCATCGCCGTTGAAAAAACCGCTCAAGCTGGTGGCGTTTGCCGCGTTGTCCTTGCTGGTTGCCAGTTGCTCCACCAGTCGCGCGCCGACGCAAAAGTCCGGGGGGGCCGCCGTTCGTTCCCAGCCGGGCCTGGACATCAACCGCGCGCATAAAGACGGTGCGCCGTGGTGGGACGTCGACGTGTCGAAAATCCCGGATGCTACGCCAACCCTGCACACCGGCCCGTACAAGGCCAACCCCTATACCGTGCTGGGCAAGAATTACTTCCCGTTGCAGGACTCCAAGACCTACGTGCAGTCGGGTACGGCGTCGTGGTACGGCACCAAGTTCCACGGCCAGAACACGGCCAATGGCGAGGTCTATGACCTGTACGGCATGAGCGCGGCCCACAAGACCCTGCCGCTGCCCAGCTATGTGCGCGTGACCAACCTGGACAACAATCGCACGGTGATCCTGCGGGTCAACGATCGCGGGCCGTTCTATTCGGACCGGATCATCGACTTGTCCTACGCTGCCGCGAAGAAACTCGGTTATGCCGAAACCGGCACGGCGCGGGTCAAGGTCGAAGGGATCGACCCCGCGCAATACTGGGCCCAACGTGGCAAGCCGGCACCATTGATGCTCAACGAGCCGCAGGTCGCGCAACCCCAAGTGACGGCGTCGACCGGCAAGATCGAGCAGTGGACGCCACCTGCGCAACAGCACGCGCCCGACACGGTCGTCGTGCCCCGCGCTGCGCCGGGTGCCTCGGCCGCTGGCGGGCAATACCTGCAGGTGGGCGCTTTCGCCAACCCGGATGCGGCAGAGCTGTTAAGGTCCAAGCTGAGCAGCATGGTCAATGCGCCGGTGTTCATCAGCTCCATCGTGCGTAATCAACAGACCCTGCACCGCGTGCGCATGGGCCCGATCGGTTCGCCGAGCGAGGTCGCGCAAGTGCAGAACAGCGTGCGCCTGGCCAATCTGGGGCAGCCCAGCGTGGTCAGCGCCGAATAAACCGTAAAGGATTGATGGTTCAGGTTCGTGCGCGGGCCTGAGCCCTGGTTGTTGGCTCGTTGAACAATAAAACCCAGAGGCAAGGGGTGAGCAGGCAACCGAACACGCGACAGACTGGTAACGGGCTGTCTGAATAAGTTTTGCCCGCGAGGGCAAGTTTCCATAAGTAATTTCGAGAGACGGATGAACATCATCACCTTAGCCAAACGCACGTGCCTGCTTATCTCGCTGATCATCACCCCTGCCGCCTGGGCGGTTGAAATGGTGCCGGCTTCACCGCAACTGGCCGCCAAGGCCTGGGTCCTCATGGATGCTGCCAGTGGCAACGTGCTGGTGGAAAACAACGGTGACCAGCGCCTGCCGCCCGCCAGCCTGACCAAACTGATGACGGCCTACATTGCGACCCTGGAAATCCGTCGCGGCCAGATCGGCGAAAACGACCCGGTGACCGTCAGCGAAAACGCCTGGCGCACCGGCGGTTCGCGGATGTTCATCAAAGTAGGCTCGCAGGTGACGGTCAGCGACCTGCTGCACGGCATCATCATCCAGTCCGGTAACGACGCGAGCGTCGCCCTGTCCGAGCACATTGCCGGCAGCGAAGATGCGTTCGCCGACATGATGAACAAAACCGTGGCCGACCTGGGCATGACCAACAGCCACTTCATGAACCCGACCGGTCTGCCGAACCCAGAGCACTACTCGTCGGCCCACGACATGGCGATCCTGGCGCGCGCGATCATTCGTGTCGACCCGGTCCACTACGCGATCTACTCCCAGAAGGAATTCTTCTGGAACAACATCAAGCAGCCTAACCGCAACCTGCTGCTGTGGCGTGACAAGACCGTCGACGGTCTGAAAACCGGCCACACCGACGAAGCCGGCTACTGCATGGTGTCGTCCGCCGTGCGTGATGGCCAGCGCCTGATCGCCGTGGTCTTCGGCACCAACAGCGAGCAGGCTCGTGCGGCCGAGACGCAAAAACTGCTGACCTACGGTTTCCGCTTCTTCGAAACCCAGACCTTCTACCAGAAGGGTGCTGAACTGGCGACCGCGCCGGTATGGAAGGGCGCGACCTCGCAAGTCAAGGCCGGCCTGGCTGAAGACCTGACCCTGACCATGCCTAAAGGCCAGCTGAAAAAGCTCGCTGCCAGCATGACCATGAACCCGCACCTGGTTGCGCCAATCGCCAAGGGCGACGTGATCGGCAAGGTTGAAGTGAAACTGGACGATAAAGTGGTACACAGTGCCGACCTGATCGCCCTGGACGCCGTCGACGAAGGTGGTATCTTCCGCCGCGTGTGGGATAGCATCCGTCTATTCTTCTACAGCTTGTTCAACTGATAAGTGTGCACCTGCAAAGCCCCGTGTTGATCCGACACGGGGCTTTGCCCGTCGCCACGGCTTACGCTTACGAGGCTGTTACGCCATGACCGATAAAGAAGTAAAGGCGCCAAAAATCGAATTCCCGGTGACGGATTATCCCGTCAAGGTGATCAGCGATACCGGTGTGGGCAATAAGGACAAGATTATCGACATCGTGCGTAAACACGCGACGATCAACGACAACCGTGTGGATGAGCGTTCGAGCACCAACGGTAAGTACACCACGATCCAGTTGCACATCGTTGCGATCGGTCAAGACCAGCTCTACGACATCAACAGCGAACTGCGGGCCACCGGCTTCGTACACATGGTGCTGTGATGCCACAGGTCCTGGGCTTTCGCGAGCTCGGTCGGATGGACTACGAGCCCGTCTGGCACGCCATGCAGCGCTTCACCAACGAGCGCGGCAGCTCGGCTCCCGATGAAATCTGGCTGGTGGAGCACCCGCCGGTGTTCACCCAGGGCCAGGCCGGCAAGGCCGAGCATCTACTACTTCCGGGTGATATTCCGGTGGTGCAGGTCGACCGAGGGGGTCAAGTGACTTACCATGGGCCCGGTCAACTGGTGGCGTATCTGCTGCTGGACGTGCGCAAGCTGGGGTTTGGCGTGCGCGACCTGGTGAACCGCATGGAGGCTTGCCTGATCGAGCTGTTGGCCAGTTACGGCGTGAGCGCCACGGCCAAGCCCGATGCACCGGGTGTGTATGTGGATGGCGCAAAAATCGCCTCCCTGGGGCTGCGCATTCGCCACGGTTGTTCGTTTCATGGCCTGGCGCTGAATGTGGACATGGACCTGGCGCCGTTCCGGCGTATCAACCCGTGCGGTTATGCCGGGTTGGCGATGACCCAGTTGAGCGATCACGCCACACCGATTAAATTTGCCGAGGTAAGTGCCCGGCTGCGTGCGCAGCTCGTCAAACACCTCGACTATGCTGAGCAGACGACCCTTACGGGCGGAATCGACTGACTATGACTACTGATGCAGTGCAAACCATGATCCCGACGCTGGACGTCACCGAGCGTCCGGCCCCGGCCCCGCGTGCCAAGGTGGAAGCCGGCGTCAAGCTGCGCGGCGCCGACAAGGTTGCACGCATCCCGGTCAAGATCATTCCGACCACCGAACTGCCGAAAAAGCCTGACTGGATTCGCGTGCGCATCCCGGTCTCGCCGGAAGTCGACCGTATCAAGGCTTTGCTGCGCAAGCACAAGCTGCACAGCGTGTGCGAAGAAGCGTCCTGCCCGAACCTGGGCGAATGCTTCTCCGGCGGCACCGCCACCTTCATGATCATGGGTGACATCTGCACCCGTCGTTGCCCGTTCTGCGACGTCGGCCACGGCCGGCCGAAGCCTTTGGACGTCAACGAGCCGGCAAGCCTGGCCATCGCCATCGCCGACCTGAAACTCAAGTACGTAGTGATCACCTCGGTCGACCGCGACGACCTGCGTGACGGCGGTGCCCAGCACTTTGCCGACTGCATCCGCGAAATCCGCAAGCTGTCGCCGGACGTGATGCTCGAAACCCTGGTGCCGGACTACCGTGGCCGCATGGACGTCGCGCTGGAAATCACCGCCGCCGAGCCGCCGGATGTGTTCAACCACAACCTGGAAACCGTGCCACGCCTGTACAAGGCTGCGCGCCCAGGTTCGGACTACCAGTGGTCGCTGACCCTGCTGCAGAAGTTCAAGCAGATGATGCCGCACATCCCAACCAAGTCCGGCCTGATGCTGGGCCTGGGCGAAACCGACGAAGAAGTGATCGAAGTCATGCAGCGCATGCGCGAACACGACATCGACATGCTGACCCTGGGCCAATACCTGCAACCGTCCCGCAGCCACTTGCCGGTGCAGCGTTTCGTGCACCCGGACGTCTTCGCCTGGTTCGCCGAGGAAGGCTACAAGATGGGCTTCAAGAACGTGGCGTCGGGCCCGCTGGTACGTTCCTCGTACCACGCCGACGAGCAGGCCAAGCTAGTCAAGGCTAGCCTGGTTTCGTAATACCGATCTGCGCAACACCGCAGATCCAATGTGGGAGGGGGCTTGCCCCCGATTGCAGAGTGTCAGTCACTGCCTCTGGTGACTGAACCCCCGCTATCGGGGGCAAGCCCCCTCCCACATTTTGTTCCGCGTTGATTAGGGAGAATCGTGGATGACCGCCGCCGTACCTGCATTGCGTTCTGAAGCCACCATCGGCCTGATCGCGCCCGCCGGCCCTGCCGCGTTGGACGTGGAAAAAGCCGGGCAATGGATGCGCGCCCGTGGCCTTGAGCTACGCATCTTCCCGAGTGTGTATGAGCGCGACGGCTACCTCGCCGGCAGCGATGACATGCGCCTGCACGACCTCCACGCCGCCTTCGCCGACCCCGCTATCGATGCGATTTTCTGCCTGCGCGGCGGCTACGGCACGCCCCGCCTGCTGGACCGCCTGGACTTCGACCTGCTGCGCGCCAACCCCAAGCCATTCGTGGGGTATAGCGACATCACCGCGTTGCACCTGGCAATCAACCGCTATGCCGGTTTTGTGACCTTCCACGGCCCGATGCTGAATGCCGACCTGCTCGGCGACAAGCAGCCACCGACCGAATCATCGCTGTTCAACATGCTGCGTGGCCAGCTCGGTGCAGGCAGCGTGCTGACGCACCCTGCGGCCTACCCGTTGACCACGATCGAGTCCGGTATCGCCTGTGGGCGCTTGCTCGGCGGCAACCTGTCGATGATTGCAGCGGTGATGGGCACGTCCTACGAAATCGATGCCGAGGGCATCATTCTGTTTATCGAAGACGTCAACGAGCCGATCTACCGCATCGACCGCTTGCTGACGCATCTGCGCCTGGCCAGCAAGCTGGCCCAGGTAGCGGGTGTGCTGGTGGGGGATGTGGCGGGTGTGGATAACGCCGCGTTGGAGCGGCTGCTGAAACAGACCTTCGAACCGCTACGCATCCCGGTACTGTCCGGCTGGCGCAGTGGGCATTGCGATCCGAACCTGACGCTGCCGATGGGGGCGTGGGTGCGGTTGGATGCGGGGGAGCAGCGGGTGGTGTTGGAGCAGGATGTGGTGTTCAACCCCTGAATCTGTTGTCTGCTAAACCGCTATCGGGAGCAAGCTCCCTCCCACATTTGACTGCATTCCAATGGATGTACGCGGCCAAAATGTGGGAGGGGGCTTGCCCCCGATAGCAGTAGTCGCCATAAGCAGATCTAGCGGTTCTGCAACGACTCCAGCAACTTCACCGTCGGATAACCATCCGCCGGCCAGCCCAGTGACTGTTGCGCCGCACGGATCGCCTTGCGTGTGTTAGCGCCGATAATCCCGTCCGGGTTGCCCGCGTCATAACCATTGGTGCTGAGTACGGTCTGCAGATCAATACGCTGGGAACGACTCAGCGGCAGTTCATCTTTCGGCCAATCGCCCCGAATCACACCGCTTCCGCCGAAGCGCTCCGACAGCAGGCCAACGGCTAATGCGTAGGACGACGAGTTGTTGTACTTGAGGATTGCGCGGAAGTTATCCAGCACCAGGAATGCCGGGCCACGGTAACCCGCCGGCAGCAACAGCGCGGCGGAGAGCTGGTCGACGTTAGGCGGCATGCTCGCCCCCGGCGGCAATTGGATGCCCAGTTTCAGCCAGTCGGCGACGGTCTTGCGCACGCCGCCGTCGGCCAGGGCGTAATCGAAGTTGGTCGGCAGTTGTTTGACTTCGAAACCCCAAGGCTGGCCTTTCTGCCAGCCGGAGCTTTGCAGGTAATGCGCGGTGGAGGCGAGGGCGTCGGCCGGGCTGTTCCAGATATCACGGCGACCGTCGCCGTCGAAGTCCACGGCGTGGGTGTTGTAGGTGGTCGGGATGAACTGGGTCTGGCCCATGGCGCCGGCCCACGAGCCGCGCATTTGGTCGGCCTGGATGTCGCCGTGCTGGATGATCTGCAGCGCCGCGAGCAATTGCGCCTGGGCAAAGGCTGGGCGCCGACCTTCGTAGGCCAGGGTCGCCAGGGAGCGGATCACCGAGTTATTGCCCTGGAACTGACCGAAGTTACTCTCCATGCCCCACACCGAGACCAGCGCCTGGCGGTCGACGCCATAACGTTGCTCGATGCTTTGCAGGGTGTCGGCGTACTTGATCAACAGCGCCTGGCCATTACGCACGCGTACTGGCGACAGCGCGCCGTCGAGGTATTCCCACACCGGGCGGGAAAATTCCGGCTGGCTGCGGTCGGCGCGGATCACTGCCATATCCGGGGTGATATTGGCGAAGGCCGTATCAAAGACAGCTGGCGTAATCCCGGCCGCCAAGGCTTGCGCACGGAAACCGGCCTGCCACTCGGCAAAGGTCTGGGTGGGCTGGATGTCCTGGTTGTCCACGGCCAGCGGGGCCACGACAGCGGGCGCGACGACCGGTGCGGTCGACAGTGTCGGCAGGGGTTGAGCATCTGCGGCGGTGGGTTTTTCCGCGCAGGCGACAAGCAGAATGAGGCTGGAGGCAGCGATCAGTTGGCGAAGGTGCCAACGACGGGAAAGACGAGAGGGCATGCACAGGTCCAGGGATTACAAATCAAGTGCTGACCTTATCATGTCGGAGGGACGCTTGCCTTCAGGCGGCCAGAAAGTAAGAAGCCTCCCAGCTATTAGACTGGAAGGCTTCGCGGCGGTAGCTGCCTTTGCCCTTGCCGGCGCGTTCCTGACGGCTGCGGAACAGTGGCTGGGCGATGATGGATTTGGCCTTGTTGGGGCCATGCTTAGATGGCTTTTTGCTCATGGTCGTTACTCTCTTCAGGTGGGATGCAGCGGTGCAAATCATCTGCCGAAGTCTGGCCGCTGTAAAGCCTAACAAGTTTTTTGAAATAAAAATGCAGCCAACATGTGGGAGGGAGCAAGCCCCCTCCCACATTGGTTTTGCAGTGTTTTTAAGAGAGGGATTATTCGGCGGGGAGTGTCAGGCGCTGGCCAGACATCAACAGTGACAAACGACTCAGGCTCATCCACGGCGAACCGGCCGCCTGGCCTTTGATTTGTGCATCGATGCGCTGGGCTTCCAGCAACAGTTGCGCCCAGCGTTGCGCCGAGTGCCGTTGCAGGGCTTTGCTCATCAGTGGTTTGCGTTTGTCCCAGACCGGTGGCCGGGCCTGGCTGAAGCATTTGTCCAGCGGCGTGCCCTGGCTGTATTGCAGTGCAATATTGGCCAGTACCCGTAACTCGCGGGCCAGGGCCCAGAGAATCACCGGCGGTTCCACCCCTTCACCGCGCAACCCTTCGAGCATGCGCAGGGCGTGGGCGGGCTCGCCATTGAGGATGGCATCCACCAGCCCGAACACGTCAAAGCGCGCGCTATCAGCCACGGCGCCCTGCACGGTTTCGACGGTGATCTGCCCGTCTTCGGCCATCAGCTTGAGCTTTTCGATCTCCTGGGCAGCGGCAAGCAGGTTGCCTTCGACCCGGGCGGCGATCAGCTCCACGGCGTCCTGAGTGGCCGACAGCCCGGATTGGGACAGGCGCTGACGAATCCACTGCGGCAACTGATTGCTGTCCACCGGCCAGATCTGGATGAACTGGGTCTGTGCCCCTTCCACCAGCGCCTTGCCCCACTTGGTTTTCTGCGCGCTGCCGTCGAGCTTGGGCAGGCTGATCAGCAACACCGTGTCTTCGGCAGGCCGCGAACAGTACTCGATGAAGGCCGCCGCGCCCTTGTCCCCGGGCTTGCCCGACGGCAGGCGCAGTTCCAGCAGGCGTTTCTCGGCAAACAGCGACATGCTTGCGCCGGCTTGCAGCAGCGTGCCCCAGTCGAAACTGGCGTCGGCGCTGAACACCTGGCGTTCGTCGAAGCCTTGCTGGCGTGCGGCCGTGCGAATGGCGTCTGCCGCTTCCTGGCACAGCAACGGGTCATCACCGCTGACGATATAGACAGGCGCGAGAGCACCTTGCAGGTGTTTGGCGAGTTGGGCGGGGGCGAGTTTCATAGGCGGGATGAACGGGGCGCCTGGGGCGCCCCGTCTGGCTTACTCTGCAGGGACTTCAACAGGCGATTGTTTCGGCGTGTTGTTTTCGTACTCTTGCGCGGCTTTCAGGGCATCGGCGTCAGCCTTGGCCTTGTTGTCGGCGGTTTGTTGCAGGAGTTCCAGTTTTTCCGGCGTCAGCTGTTGCAGGCGCAGCATCACGCGCTGGACTAGCTCACGACGCATTTCTTTGCGCACCTGGGTCATTTCCGAGTCTGAGCCCACCAGGTTGTTGCCATCGTGGCTCACGACCTTTTGCACTTCGATCTTGTCACCCATCAATGGCAGATGGTCGCGGCCCTGCATTTCAAAAACCAACGAGGTGCTCAGCTCGATATCGGACGCACGGCCGGCGCTGGCGTAGCTGAGGTTACGCTGGGTTTCTTTCTCGTCTGCCAGGAACAGCTTGTAGGTCGCGCCGGTGTAGACATGCACACCACTGTTTTCCAGTGTGTCACGCAGTTGCACAACGGTTTCGCCATAGGCGTTGCGGGCGCTGACGTCCAATTCCTTGATGGTCAGTTCATTGGTGCCGGTACCGCGCAGCTGGAAGCCGCAAGCGCTCAGCAGCACAGCAAGGCCCATCACCAGCAAATTGCGTTTGATCATTTTATTGCTCCCCTTGAAACCATGCGGGCCTTATCGAGGCCCTGAAGGTTTAGTTCGGCGCAGTGCTCAAGCCCTGCGCCCGATCCGATTTAGCTGGCGACGATGTTGACCAGTTTACCCGGCACCACGATCACTTTGCGGATCGTCAGGCCTTCGGTAAAGCGCAGCACGTTCTCGTTGCAGCGCGCGGCTGCTTCGACGTCTTCGCGGCTGGCGCTGGCCGGCATGTCGATCTGGCCGCGCAGTTTGCCGTTGACCTGGATCACCAACTGCAGCGTGTCCTGTACCAGCGCGCTGTCATCCTGCACCGGCCAGCGGGCATCAATGACGGCATCGTTGTGGCCCAGGCGGTTCCACAGTTCATGACTGATGTGCGGCGTGATCGGGGCCAGCAGCAGGGTGACCGCCTCGAGGCCTTCGTGAACCAGCGCACGATCCTGTTCGGTGACGTGTGGCGCTTTTTCCAGCACGTTCATCAGCGTCATCACCTGGGCGATGGCGGTGTTGAACTTGTGGTTCTGGCCCACATCCTGGCTGGCGTGCTTGATGGCCAGGTGGGTGCTGCGGCGAATGACTTTCTGCTCATCGCTCAAGGCGGCCACGTCCAGCTTGCCCGGCAGGCCCTGGCTGACATGGGCGTGCGCCAGGCGCCAGACGCGCTTGAGGAAACGGTGCGAACCCTCGACGCCGGAGTCGGACCATTCGGCGCTCATGTCAGGCGGTGAGGCGAACATCATGAACAGGCGGCAGGTGTCGGCGCCGAACTGGTCGATCATCGACTGTGGATCGACGCCATTGTTCTTCGACTTGGCCATCTTCTCGGTGCCACCGATCTCCACCGGCAGGCCGTCGGCGATCAGCTTGGCGCTGATGACCTTGGCTTTGCTGTCGCGCTCCAGCTCGACATCGGCCGGGTTGAACCAGGTGTAACTGCCATTGGCTTCGCGACGGTAATACGTCTCGGCGATCACCATGCCCTGGGTCAGCAGGTTCTTGAACGGCTCGTTGGAGCTGACCAGGCCTTCGTCGCGCATCAGCTTGTGGAAGAAGCGCGCGTACAGCAGGTGAAGAATGGCGTGTTCGATACCGCCGATGTACTGATCCACCGGCAACCAGTGGTCGGCCGCCGATTTCTCGACCAGGCCGCCCTCGTAGTGCGGCGAGGCGTAACGGGCGTAGTACCACGAGGACTCGACGAAGGTGTCCATGGTGTCGGTTTCACGCTTGGCAGGCTGGCCGCATTTCGGGCAGTTGCACTCGTAGAACTCGGGCATGCGCGCCAAAGGCGAACCGGCGCCGTCCGGCACCACGTCTTCCGGCAGGATCACCGGCAACTGGTCTTCCGGCACCGGCACGTCACCGCAGGTCTCGCAGTGGATGATCGGGATCGGGCAGCCCCAGTAGCGCTGGCGGCTGATGCCCCAGTCGCGCAGGCGGAACTGGGTGCGCGAGGCACCGAGGTTTTTCTTGATCAGCGCAACTTCGATGGCGTCGAAGGCGCCGACGAAGTCCAGGCCGTCGAACTCGCCGGAGTTGATCAGCTCACCGTGCTCGCCGTAGGCGTCTTGCCACGGGGCTGGGTTGGTGTCGCCCGAGCTGGTGCGCACCACGGACTTGATCGGCAAGTTGTACTGGGTGGCGAATTCGAAATCGCGTTCGTCGTGGGCCGGCACGGCCATTACTGCGCCATCGCCGTAGTGCATCAGCACGTAGTTGGCGACCCACACCGGCAATTTTTCGCCGGTCAGCGGGTGCTCGACGAACAGCCCGGTCGGCAGGCCTTTTTTCTCCTGGGTGGCGACGTCGGCTTCAGCCACGCTGCCGCCTTTGCATTCGGCGATGAACGCCTGCAGCTCAGGGTTGTTCTGTGCGGCTTGGCTGGCCAGCGGGTGTTCAGCCGCGACGGCGACGTAAGTCGCGCCCATCAAGGTGTCCGGACGGGTGGTGAAGACTTTGAGCGCACCCGCTTCGCCGATCGAATCGACGTTGTACGGGAACTGCACTTCCATACCCTTGGATTTGCCGATCCAGTTGCGTTGCATGGTCTTGACCTGTTCAGGCCAGCCCGGCAAGTCGTCGAGGCTCGACAAGAGTTCATCCGCGTAGGCGGTGATCTTGAAGTAGTACATCGGAATTTCGCGCTTTTCGATCAGCGCGCCGGAACGCCAGCCGCGGCCGTCGATCACCTGCTCGTTGGCCAGCACGGTCTGGTCGATCGGGTCCCAGTTCACGGTGCCGTTCTTGCGGTAGATCATGCCTTTTTCGAACAGGCGGGTGAACAGCCATTGTTCCCAGCGATAGTAGTCCGGCTTGCAGGTGGTCACTTCGCGGGACCAGTCCACCGCCAGGCCCAGGCTGCGCAGCTGGGTCTTCATGTAGGCGATGTTCTCGTAGGTCCACTTGGCGGGCGCTACGTTGTTCTTCATCGCGGCGTTTTCCGCCGGCATGCCGAAGGCGTCCCAACCCATGGGTTGCAGGACGTTCTTGCCTTGCATGCGCTGGAAACGGGAAATCACGTCGCCGATGGTGTAGTTACGCACGTGCCCCATGTGTAGCTTGCCGCTGGGGTAAGGGAACATCGATAGGCAATAGAAGGTCTCCTTGCCTGGCTGTTCACTGACTTCAAAGGACTTTTGCTCGTCCCAGAAAGATTGGGCGGCATTTTCTATTTCACGGGGCTGATATTGTTCGTGCATGGCTACTTTTGAACTGAATAGGGGTGGCCTAATCCTCTTCGGTACATTGTCCGGGTCGAGCGACACCAAAAAGCGCCGCGTCCGTGCCCAAACCCTGCGGGAAGTGGAGTTACAGGAAGCGCCGTAGCATACATGACCCCACTCTATCGAGGGAAACCCTGATTGCTCGGTCGAGGCCGTCTGTCGCGGCGCCGGGCAGGCGCAGCCATGGGGGCTACGCTGTTTATTGGGGAGCAAGACTTATCTTCAATGAGGTGAGGGGATGGTGGAATCGCAGCGAATGTTATCTAAATCGGATGTTTACCAAGGACTCATCGACCGCTTGGGTCGAGCATTGGATGCAGCCAGTACAGCGGGCCGGTTGCGTGATGAACAGCCCGTCGAGTTGGAACTGCGAGGCTTGAGCCACGCGGAGATGGAACTGATCAAGGCTTACCTGGCAAGGAACGAACGCTTGGCTTCTGTCGGCGTGGCTTGCACGCCACCCAATGAGCCTGTGCGGTCGGCCAAGGTGGTGTGGCTCAAGGATGTATCAGCCGCTCGCGGTCCGGAAAAACATCGGGCCGTACGGTTCAAGTAATACATGCCCCCTTAGCTGCCTGATCATCGCTGACACTGCTTCGTTCTTGTAAAGATTGTCGCTAAACCCCGTTACACCTTAGGCTTCGGGCATCTATGGAGATGCTCGATGCCTATTCGTTATTTCATCAAACAATTGTTGCTGCCGCCCGGCATTCTCTTGCTGTTGCTGGCCCTTGCCTGGTGGTTTCGGCGCAGCCGCCCGCGCTTGGCCGGGTGTTGCTTTGCCCTCGGGTTGGGCGGGATGTGGCTGATGAGTCTACCGGTCATGGTGGAGTGGGGCGCGCGCGCCCTGGAGACGGCGCCGCCGTTGGCCCGGGAGGATTGGTCGAGCCTGGCCCAGCACGCCGACGCGATTGTGGTACTGGGTTCGGGGCGCGAGCGTGGGGACCCGGCTTGGGGTTCGGACCAGCCAACCGGCATCGGGCTGGAGCGTCAACGTTATGCCGCGCGATTGGCCAAGGCCTCCGGGCTGCCGGTGTTGACCAGCGGTGGTTTGCACTACGGTACGCCGCCCAGCGAGGCTGAGTTGATGGCGGTGTCGATGCAGGACGACTTCGGTGTGACCGTGCGCTGGAAGGAAGAGCGCAGCCGCACCACCTGGGAAAATGCGCGGATGAGTGCCGAGATTCTATTGCCCGAGGGTATCCAGCGTGTCGTGGTGGTGACCCAGGCCTGGCATATGCCGCGTGCGGTCTGGAGCTTTGAAAAAGCCGGTTTCAGCGTGGTGCCGGCGCCGGTCGGCTTCCTCGGCCAGGATAACGCCCGGCCGCTGGGTGGCTGGATGCCGGAGTTCAAATCGGTGTGGCAGAGCGGGCAGTTGCTCAATGAAGCGGTGGGGCAGGTGGGGTATCGGTTGTTCTACCGATAGCACCGCAAATCAAAATGTGGGAGGGGGCTTGCCCCCGATTGCGGTGTATCAGTATCAAATGTACTGACTGACACACGGCTATCGGGGGCAAGCCCCCTCCCACATTTGGTTCGGTTTGATTCTGTTAGACGGTTTTGGACATCCGGCCGGCCAACAGCGCCCAACCAAACAACACCAGGCACACCATGATCAGCGGCCACGACCGCCATTGCAGATACGGCGTGAGGTTGTGCATCGGCACCACTTCGCCGTAGAGGATGCCGCGCTCGAACTGCGGGATCTGCGCGGTGATCTGCCCATATGGGTTGATCAGCCCGGTCACGCCGTTGTTGGTGGCGCGGATCATCCAGCGACCAGCTTCCAGCGCACGCATCTGCGCCATTTGCAGGTGCTGCAACGGGCCAATGGAGGTGCCGAACCAAGTGTCGTTGCTGATGGTCAGCAGCAGGTCGCTCTGGGCTGAGAGGCTGGCGGCAAATTCGGGGTAGACCACTTCATAGCAAATGAACGGCGCGATCTGATAGCCCTTGGCCTGCAGCATCGCCTGGTCGGACGGGCCGCGGGCGAAATCCGACATGGGCAGGTCGAAGAAGGCAATCACCCCACGCAGCATGTCTTGCAGCGGCACGTATTCGCCGAAGGGCACCAGCTTCTGCTTGAGGTAGGTGCCGTCGCCTTCGCCCATGACGGTGATGCCGTTGAAGTAGCGCTTCTGGTGATGCACTTCCTGGCGAATCGGCACGCCGGTGATCAGTGCGGTGTGCCGCTCGGCGGCGAACCTGCCCATCATCCCGAGGTAGCCCTCGACGGAGTCCTTGAGCACCGGCACGGCCGTTTCCGGCCATACCAGCAGGTCGACACGCTTGGAACTGAAGCTCATGTCGCGGTACAGCGCCAACTGCGCATTGAGCTGCTCGGGGTCCCACTTCATGCTTTGTTCGACGTTGCCCTGGATCGCCGCCACGCTCAGCGGTGCGCCGGACGGTGAAGTCCACGCGTGATGCTTGAGGGCCAGGCCGATGGCCCAAGGCGCTACCAGCAACAACAGGCCGGCGCCGATGAATGCATTGCGCTTGGTCGCCAGCAGGCGCGGCAGGTTGCACAACACGGCGGCGGTCAGGGCCAAGGCGAAGGAAATCAGCCACATCCCGCCCAGCGGCGCGAGGCCGGTGAGGGGGCCATCGAGTTGGCTGTAGCCGGAGTACAACCAGGGGAAACCGGTCAGGAACCAGCCTCGGAACGCTTCTTGGCCGACCCACAACGCTGCAAACGTCAGGGCATCGGCCAATGGCGCTTCATTGCGGCGCAGCCAGCGCGCCCACAGCCAGGCGGGCAGGGCGAAGAACAAGGCAATGGCGGCGGTGAACGCCAGCATCAGCAAGCCGGCCAGCAGTACCGAAGCGCCGCCGAAGTGGTGGATGCTGTAGTAGATCCAGCTAGTGCCGGCGCCAAACAGGCCGAAACCGAAACACCAGCCACGGCCGAGCGCCTGGCGTGGGGTCAGTTCCCGCAGCCCGATATAGAACAATCCGACTGCCACCAGCGCAAACGGCCACAGATCGAATGGCGCCAGCGCCAGGGTGGTGATGGCGCCGGCCACCACGGCCAGCAAGTTACCGGGCCAGCCGGGAGCGATGAAACGGCGCATGTCAGTCCTTAGCGGGCAATAGGTGTCAGGCGAATCAGATGAATCCGGCGGCTGTCGGCATTCAGGATGCGGAAGCGATAAGCGCCGATCACGGTGGTCTCGTTACGCTTGGGCAGGTGCCCGAACGCACTCATCACCAGGCCGCCGACGGTGTCGAACTCGTCGTCGGAGAATTCGCTGTCGAAGAACTCGTTGAAGTTCTCGATCGGCGTCAGCGCCTTGACCAGGAAATCGCCGCTCGGCAGCGGCTTGATGTAGCTGTCTTCTTCGACGTCGTGCTCGTCTTCGATATCGCCGACGATCTGTTCCAGCACGTCTTCGATCGTCACCAGACCCGCGACGCCGCCGTACTCGTCAATCACAATGGCCATGTGATTGTGGTTGGCGCGAAACTCGCGCAGCAGCACATTCAGGCGCTTGGATTCCGGGACGAAGGTGGCCGGACGCAGCAGGTCCTTGATGTTGAAGCTGTCGCCGTTCTCCTTGAGGATCAGCGGCAACAGGTCCTTGGCCAGCAGGACGCCCATGACGTCGTCATGGCTTTCGCCGATCACCGGGTAGCGCGAGTGCGCCGAGTCGATCACGGCCGGGAGGAACTCCCGTGGGGTCTGGGTCGCCTTGATGCTGATCATCTGCGAACGCGGGACCATGATGTCCCGGACCTGCAGGTCAGCCACCTGGATGGCGCCTTCGACGATGGCCAGCGCTTCGCTGTCCAGCAACTTGTTCTGATGGGCCTCGCGCAGCAGCTCCAGGAGCTCCTGGCGGTTTTTCGGCTCGTGGGCAAAAGCCTGGGTCAGTTTACCCAGCCATGACTTTTGCCCGTTGCTCGATCGGTCTTCGCTCATAGCGATTACTCTAAATCCTTTGATGTTTCAGTTGAGTGTTAATCAGTTTTCGTCATCTGCATACGGATCAGGGTGACCCAGTTCTGCAAGCAACGATCGTTCCAGTGCTTCCATTTCTTCGGCTTCGTCATCGTCTATATGGTCGTAACCCAAGAGATGCAAGCAGCCGTGGATGACCAGATGGGCCCAATGGGCCTCAAGGGCCTTGCCTTGCTCCTTCGCTTCACGTTCGACGACTTCGACGCAGATCACCAGGTCGCCCAGCAGTGGGATATCCAGCAGCTCGTCGGGTACGTCGGCGGGAAACGACAGCACGTTGGTCGCGTAATCCTTCTGGCGCCAGGTGTGGTTCAGTTCGCGGCCTTCGGGTTCGTCCACCAGGCGGATGGTCAGCTCCGAGTCGGCAGTGCGCTGGCGCAGGGCCAGGGTGCACCATTGACGGAACTGTTCTTCGCTGGGGGCGTGCGCGTCGGTTGCCAGTTGCAGATCAAGCTCAAGCATCGCGGCGGGTGTCCTTGGCTGGGGCGTCGTCGCGATGCTCGAAGCGCTCGTAGGCTTCGACAATGCGCTGGACCAGCGGGTGGCGGACCACGTCCTTGGGCATGAAGTGCGTGAAGCTGATGCCTGGCACGTCTTTGAGTACCTCGATCACCTGGGCCAGGCCCGACTTGGTGCCCTTGGGCAGGTCGACTTGGGTGACGTCGCCGGTGATCACGGCGGTGGAGCCGAAACCGATGCGGGTCAGGAACATTTTCATCTGCTCGACGGTGGTGTTCTGGCTTTCGTCGAGAATGATGAAACTGTTGTTCAAGGTCCGGCCGCGCATGTAGGCCAGCGGCGCGATTTCGATCACCTGGCGCTCGATCAGCTTGGCCACGTATTCAAAACCGAGCATCTCGTAGAGTGCATCGTAGAGCGGGCGCAGGTATGGGTCGATCTTCTGGGCCAGGTCGCCGGGCAGGAAGCCGAGCTTTTCGCCGGCCTCGACCGCCGGGCGTACCAGCAGGATGCGGCGCACTTGCTCGCGCTCCAGAGCGTCGACCGCACAGGCCACGGCCAGGTAGGTCTTGCCGGTACCGGCAGGGCCGATGCCGAAGTTGATATCGTTACCGAGGATTTCTTTGACGTAGCGCTGCTGATTCAAGCCGCGTGGGCGAATCATGCCTTTTTTGGTGCGCAGGGCCACGCTGGCTTCGGCCACCGGGTTGTTGGCCAGGTCTTCCACGGCGGATTCCTGCAGGTACAGGTGGACCGTCTCCGGCGACAGCTCACTACCCTTGGTTTCGCGGTAGAGGCGGCGGAGCAGGTTTTCTGCAGACGTGGTGTGCTGGGGTTCACCAATCAGCTCGAATTGATTGCCGCGGTTGCGGATCTCGATGCTCAGGCGTTGTTCGATCAGGCGCAGGTGCTCGTCGAACTGTCCGCACAGATTGGCGAAACGGCGAGCCTCAAACGGCTCGAGGAGAAAACGATGGGGTTCGATGGGTGCGTTCAAGGTCGCTTTTAGCCGCCCTTTGGCTGTTGAGGTGAAAGAGAGGATAACGCCACGCGCCGGTGTGCGAAAGCACTTATCCAACCACGATCCAGTGTGGGAGGGGGCTTGCCCCCGATAGCGGAGTGTCAGGCAGCTTATGTGCTGCTGATGTACCGCAATCGGGGGCAAGCCCCCTCGCACATTTATTACACCAGAGACCCACGCAACGAGTGCGGTTGCGCCGCATCGATATGTACATCGGCAAACTGGCCGATCAGGGTCGGGTTGTCGCAACGGAAGTTGACGATGCGGTTGTTCTCGGTGCGGCCTTGCAGTTCGCCCGGGTCTTTTTTCGAGTAGTCGGTGACCAGGATGCGCTGGGTAGACCCCACCATTTGTCGGCTGATCTCGAAGCCTTGCTGATTCAGGCGATGTTGCAGGGCGTTCAAACGCTCTTTTTTCAACGCTTCCGGGGTGTCGTCGACCAAATCGGCTGCCGGGGTGCCGGGGCGCTGGCTGTAGACGAACGAGTAGGAAAAGTCGAAACCGACGTCTTCAATCAGCTTCATGGTCTGCTGGAAGTCTTTCTCGGTCTCGCCGGGGAAGCCGACGATAAAGTCCGAGCTGATGCAGATGCCTGGCACTGCCGCACGCAATTTGCGCAGTTTGGATTTGTATTCCAGGGCGGTGTGGTTGCGCTTCATTGCCGACAGGATGCGGTCCGAACCCGATTGCACCGGCAAGTGCAGGTGCTTGACCAGTTCCGGCACCTCGGCATGGGCCTGGATCAGGCTGTCGGAGAATTCCAGCGGGTGTGAGGTGGTGTAGCGAATGCGCTCGATGCCATCCACTGCGGCGACGACACGGATCAGCTCCGCGAGGTCTGCCAGGCGCCCGTCGTGAGTCTGGCCGCGATAGCCGTTGACGTTCTGGCCCAGCAAGGTCACTTCACGCACGCCGTTTTCGGCCAGGTGGATGATTTCTGACAGCACATCGTCAAACGGCCGGCTGACTTCTTCACCGCGGGTGTAGGGCACCACGCAGAAGGTGCAGTACTTGCTGCAACCCTCCATCACCGACACGTAGGCGCTCGGCCCATCGACGCGCGGTTCGGGCAAATGGTCGAATTTTTCGATTTCCGGGAATGAGACGTCGACCTGAGGCAGCTTGGTGAGGCGCGCAGCGTCGATCATTTCCGGCAGGCGGTGCAGGGTTTGCGGGCCGAAGACCACATCCACGTAGGGCGCGCGGTCGCGGATGGCGGCGCCTTCCTGGCTGGCGACGCAACCGCCGACGGCGATCACCATCTCCGGGTTGGCCAGTTTCAATTCGCGCCAGCGGCCCAGTTGCGAGTACACGCGGTCTTGGGCCCGTTCGCGGATCGAGCAGGTATTGAGCAGGATCACGTCGGCATCTTCGGCGCGAGCGGTGACTTCCAGGGCCTGATGTTCACCCAGCAGATCGACCATGCGCGAGCTGTCGTACTCGTTCATCTGGCAACCGTGGGTTTCAATGTAGAGCTTCTTGGCCATGGGAATCGTCAACTGGTGGTAAAGAACCGCGCATTATAGGGGTCATGTCCATCGGTTCCTAGCACTGTGCATCGGGTGCCATGCTATAGTTTGCGCCCTCTTTTATATCCCCGATGTGTTCCCCGCCCACCATGACCAAACGTGAAGCTCCAATCTATAAGGTGATTTTCCTCAACCAAGGCCAGGTGTTCGAAATGTACGCCAAGCAGATCTATCAAAGTGATCTGTGGGGCTTCCTGGAAGTGGAAGAGTTCGTCTTTGGCGAGCGCACACAACTGGTCGTCGACCCGGGCGAGGAAAAACTCAAGGCCCAGTTCGAAGGCGTGGTGCGCAGTTTTGTGCCGATGCATTCGATTGTGCGCATCGATGAAGTCGAGCGCCTGGGCACGCCGAAGATCAGCGAAGCCCGTGGCACGAGCAATGTCATGCCGTTTCCGATGCCGATGCCTGAGAAGTAGGGCGTTTGCGGCGAGGGGGAAAGCTCTCTCGCCACAGGTCGATCAGGGCAAAGGCGAGAACGGCGAACGCCCATCCGCACTCTGCAGTTCCTGCAGGTAGTTGCGGAAGATCTGGCCCAGCACCTGGGTCGCCAGTTCCAGTTCATCGCGCTGCATGTGCTCGGCGACTTCGTCGGCTGTGTCCAGCGCGTCCTCGGCGCCGTTGACCGCCGCCATTTTCAGCACGATATACGCCTGGACGTTATTGGCCGGCACGCCTTCACCATGGAAGAACATGGTGCCCAGCTGGAATTGTGCCTGGGCGTGGCCCTGCAGCGAGGCTTTCTCGAAGTAGTTCAACGCTTTGTTGAGGTCGCGCGCGGGGTTCTTGCTGTCGTGGTAGTACTCGCCCAACTCGTATTGCGCCTGCGCATCCCCGCCGTCGGCCTGTTTATGGCACGCGCTCAGCGCTTCGGCCTGGCTGTCTGGCTGGGTATTGAGGGTGCAACGACCCATCGCTGGGATTAACAACGAGTTGCCGCCTGCTTGTGCATGTGCCAGCAGCGGCTGAAGGAGCAACAGGCAGCCCAGGACCAGGGTGCGGCCGGTGCGTTTCATGGGAATCGACTTACCTCTGACGGGGCACGCGGACCCTCGGGGGTCCAATAAGCGCGCATTATGAAATAAGCAGGCCTCTGCTTACAAAGTCTTTACTCGTTTTTCTGCTGCTTGGGCAAGTTATCTGCCGGATTGCAGGAGTTTTCTCGAAAAAGTTAGGAAAAATCTGTAAGCAAAGTAGCAAATCTGACGCCGCCCGGGGCAGCGTCAGATTTTTGTGTCAGTTATTTCAGGGCGGCGAAAGCGCGTTCGGCAGCGTCCAGGGTCAGTTTCAACTCGGCGTCGCCATGGGCGATCGAGGTGAAGCCGGCTTCAAAGGCGCTCGGTGCCAGGTACACGCCGCCGTCCAGCATCAAGTGGAAGAAGCGCTTGAACAGGTCGGCGTCGCTGCTCATCACGTCCTCAAAGGTGACGATATTGTCGGCACCGCTGAAGTACAGGCCGAACATGCCGCCTGCTTGCGTGGTGACAAACGGAATGCCGGCGGCATCGGCGCGCTGTTGCAGGCCGTCGAGCAGGCGGGAAGTGTAGTCGGTCAGCTCGGCGTGGAAGCCCGGGCGGCTGATCAGGCGCAGGGTGGTCAGGCCGGCGGCCATGGCCAGCGGGTTACCGGACAAGGTGCCGGCCTGGTACACCGGGCCCAGCGGCGCGATGTGCTGCATGATTTCGCGCTTGCCGCCGAAGCAACCCACCGGCATGCCGCCGCCGATGATCTTGCCGAAGGTGCTCAGGTCCGGCGTCACGCCGTAATGCGCCTGAGCGCCACCGAGGGCGACGCGGAAGCCGGTCATCACTTCGTCGAAAATCAGCACGACGCCGTGCTTGTTGCACTGCTCGCGCAGGCCTTCGAGGAAACCCGGGGCCGGCGGTACACAGTTCATGTTGCCAGCGACCGGTTCGACGATGATGCACGCCACTTCTTGGCCGACTTCATTGAGCATCTGCTCGACGGCCGCGATGTCGTTGAACGGCAGGGTCAGGGTATGTTTGGCGAATGCCGCCGGCACACCGGCCGAGCTTGGGACGCCCTGGGTCAGCAGGCCGGAACCGGCTTTCACCAGCAGGCTGTCGGAGTGACCGTGGTAACAACCTTCGAATTTGATGATGCTGTCGCGACCGGTGAAACCACGGGCCAGGCGAATGGCGCTCATGGTGGCCTCGGTGCCGGAGCTGACCATGCGCACCATCTCCATCGACGGCACGATCGAGCAGACCAGATCGGCCATCTCGGTTTCCATCTCGGTCGGGGCGCCGTAGGACAGGCCGTGTTCCAGTTGCTTGCGCACCGCATCCAATACGTCCGGGTGGCTGTGGCCGAGGATCATCGGGCCCCAGGAACCTACGTAATCCACATAGCGCTTGTCGTCTTCGTCGGTGACGTAGGCGCCTTCGGCATGCTTGAAGAACAGCGGCGTGCCGCCCACGCTCTTGAACGCACGCACGGGGGAATTCACACCACCGGGGATGTGTTTCTGGGCATTGGCAAACAGGGTTTCGGAACGGGACATGATCGGGCTCTCTAAACTTAATATTTAAGAAGATCGTTAAAGGCGCGGGCGCGGCGCGTGACTTCCTGGGTGCTGTCGGCACCAAACAGGCCGTGGACCACCGCGAGCAGGTCGGCACCGTGGGCCACCAGCGGTTCGGCATTCTCCAGGGTGACGCCACCGATCACGCAGATCGGCAACTGCAAGCGCGTGCGGGCCTGGGCCAGCATTTCGACGCTGGCGGCGGGGGCGCCGGGCTTGGTGCTGGAGTTGAAGAAGCGGCCGAAGGCGACGTAACTGGCGCCTTCTTTCGCGGCCTGCTCGGCCAGTTCGATCTGGCTGTGGCAGGTGGCGCCGATGATCGCCTTGGAGCCCAGCAACGCACGGGCCGTGGTCAGTGGGCCATCGGTCAGGCCCAGGTGTACGCCGACGCCCAGGCGTGCGGCCAACTCGGCGTCATCGTTGATGATCAGCCGGGTCTTGTAGCGCGAGCACAGTTCCCGCAGCTTTTCAGCTTCACGCAGGCGCCGGGCCTCGTCGCTGCTTTTGTCACGGTACTGCAGCAGGGTCACGCCGCCGTCCAGCGCCGCTTCGACGTAGGCGAGGAATTTACCGGCCAATAATTGGCTGTCGGTAATGGCATAAAGGCCACGTAGTTTCATCGGGCAGGCCTCTTGGTGTTACGAGCAGAAATCCAGCGGCAGCCGGCGAGGCACAAACTGGCCCTGGCCGAGTTGTTCGGCGTCACGCAGGGTGCGCCAAGTGTAGTTGAGGGCCGATTGCACGGCGCTGACCAAGCCTTCACCCTGGGCGATCCGGCCCGCCAGCGCGCTGGCCAGCGTGCACCCCGAGCCGTGATAGCTGCCGGGCAGACGCTGGCAGGTAAAGGTCTGGCGCGTGCCGTCGCGGCTGTATAGGCGGTTGTGGACTTGATGCTCATCGCCATGGCCGCCGGTAATCAGCAGGTGCTTGATAAACGGCAACAGCTTTTCAGCGCATTCGTCCGCCGTGCCCTCAGGCAGTTCGGCAAGGATGCGCGCTTCGGGCAGGTTGGGCGTGGCGATCAGCGACAGTGGCAACAGCCGCTCGCGCATGGCGTAGCCGACTTCGTCCTTGCCCAGGCTGCCACCGCCGCCGGCGCGCAGCACCGGGTCGCACACCACCGGCAGGTGCGGGTGCGCCTGCAGCAGTTCGACCACGGTGTCGACCATCGCGGTGGAACCGAGCATGCCCAGCTTGACCGCCGCCACTTGCGAATCGCCGAGTACGGCATTGGCCTGGGCCAGCACCCACTCGCGGTCGAGCACGCGGAAATCGCTGACATTGACGGTGTTCTGCACCGTCAGCGCGGTAACGGCCGGGGCCGCATGACAACCCTGGGCGAGCAGGGCTTCGATATCTGCCTGCAAGCCGGCGCCACCACTGGGATCATGGCCGGAGAGACAGAGGACAACGGGGCGAGAGCTGTAGATATTCATGGTGCGCGAGCTTACCACCAAACGCTTTTGGCGTGGCCGTCTGGCGATGGCTGAATTTTGTCTGTATTCGTGGGCATTTATGGCTGTTTGCTAGTATCGAATTTTAGTTGAAGAAACCGCTGAAAGCCTCGCTTTAGAGCCTCTATAAAAATTATCTCGATGGTGTCCAATGGCCTTTGGCGGCTATGCTAAAGTGGTTCCAAATAACTTACTGTATCGCCGGTATACGTCTTCTCAAAAGGAATGGGGGGCTATTTGACATAACCGGACAGGCCACGCTGGGGCTCTATGCGCTATTTGCTGATTTTATTGTTGTGCGGGCTGCCGCTGTTCGCCAACGCCATTGAGTTCACCCAAGACACTCGAAGCCTGCCCTTGGGCCGTGCCATGCAAGTGCTCGAAGACCCGAGCAACGCCCTGACCATCGCCGATGTGAGTGCTCCCGCCGCCGCCACACAGTTCAAGCCCCACGACAAAGACACCCTCAACGCCGGCTATTCGCGCTCGGTGTTCTGGCTCAAGGTCAACCTGCGCTACCTGCCCAAGCAGCCTGAAACCCAGCGCACCTGGTTGCTGGAGTTAGCCTATCCACCTCTCGACCACCTTGACCTGTACCTGCCCGACAGCACCGGCAACTACCGCCTGGCCGGTCGCACCGGGGATGCCTTGCCGTTTTCCAGCCGCGAGATTCGCCAGAACAACTACCTGTTCAAGGTCGACTTCACACCGGGCGAAACCAAGACCGTCTACCTGCGCCTGCAAAGCGAAGGCTCGATCCAGGCGCCGCTGACGCTGTGGTCCAGCACCGCCTACCTCGAGGAGCAACCGCTGCGCCTGTACGTATTGGGCCTGATCTATGGCGTGTTGCTGGGGATGCTGGTGTACAACCTGTTCATCTACCTCAGCGTGCGCGACACCAGTTACCTTTATTACATCTTCTACATCGCCTCGTTCGGCCTGTACCAGTTGTCGGTGAACGGCGCGGCGGTGGAGTATTTCTGGCCGAACAACCCCTGGTGGGCGAATGCCGCGACGCCCTTCCTGATCGGCTCGGCGGCGTTGTTCGGCAGCTTGTTCGCCCGCAGCTTCCTGCACACCGCCCAGCACAGCCGCTGGATCAATCGCCTGTTGCTGGGGTTGGTGGCCTGCGGCGCGGTGGTGATGCTGCTCTCGCTGATGACCAGCTACGCCCTGGCGCTGCGTCTGGCCACGGGTTTGGCGCTGGTGTTTACCGTGACCATCTTTGTCGCCGCCATCAAGGCCTGGTACTGCGGGCAGCGGGTGGCGCGCTATTTCATCATTGCCTGGTCGGCGTTCCTGTTGGGCGGTGTGGTCAACACCCTGATGGTGCTGGGCTACCTGCCCAACGTGTTCCTCACCATGTACGCCAGCCAGATCGGCTCGGCGATCGAAGTGGCGCTGTTGTCCCTGGCCCTGGCGGATCGCATCAACAGCATGCGTGAGCAACAGGCGCAGATCCTCTACGACGCGAGCCAGAAACTCGAAGTACTCAACCAGCAGTTGGCCCGCAGTAACCGGCTCAAGGACGAGTTCCTCGCCACCCTGACCCACGAACTGCGCACGCCGATGAATGGCGTGATCGGCTCCCTTGAGCTGATGCAGACCGTGCCCCTGCACGACGACCTGGCGCAGTACCAGCAAACCGCCGCCGGCTCGGCGCGGGACATGATGCGCATGGTCAATGGCATCCTCACCCTCACCGAATTGCAGGCCGGACGCCTGAGCGCCCAGCCCAAGGTGTTCAGCCTGCGCGGCGTGCTCGGCACCTTGCGCCAGCAGTTCAGCGCCAGCGCGCAGAGCAAAGGCCTGGCCTTTTCCATCGATGTCGCCGACGAGTTGCCCGACCGCCTGCACGGCGACGCCGACAAACTCAGCCAGTGCCTGGATTGCCTGTTGGACAACGCCTTCAAGTTCACCCACGAAGGCGCCGTGCGTCTGCGGGTGGTCGGCGTGCCCCTGAGCGACGGCGGAGTGCGCCTGAGTTTTATCGTCACCGACACGGGCATCGGCTTTGCTTTTCTCGACGAGGCCACCCTGTACCAGCGTTTCTTCCAGCTCGATGGCTCGACGACGCGCGAATACGGCGGCCTGGGAATTGGTCTGGCGATCTGCCGTCAACTGATCGAATTACTCGGCGGGCGCCTCACCCATCATTCCGAACCGCGCAAGGGCAGTCGCTTCCAGTTGGAATTGGCGGTCACCGCGCTGCAACTCGAGCCACGCCCGGCGAGCCCTGAGTGCGAACGCGCGCCTGCGCAGTGCACGGTGCTGTTGGTGGACGACAACAGCGTCGGCCAGTGGGTGGTGCGTGGCATGTTGCTCAAGCTCGGTTATCGGGTGAAAACCGTGGACAGCGGGCCGGCGGCGTTGGCGGCGTTGCAGGGGGAAACCTTCGACGCGGTGCTGCTGGATGTACCGGAGGGCGGTTTCTCGTTGTGCTGTCAGATTCGTGCGTTGCCCGGCTGCGGCGAGTTACCGGTGATCGCCCTGAGCACCACGCTGAATGTGTCTGAACGTGAGCGCTGCCATGGCATCGGCATCACCGAGCGCCTGGTCAAGCCGGTACGTTTCGACGCGCTGCAGGCGGTGTTGGAGCGCCGGCTGCTGTGCCCGCTAGAGGGTGAAAGCGCCGGACATTCGGCGCGTATGCCACTTTTTTAAGCGAGGTGACGGTGCTTAACTGAAATTTGGGCCGCAACCCCCGGTGGCCTTTTTCCAGGAGGCCCGTCATGAACCTGCATCAGTTCGCCGAAACCCACGACGTCACCAACCAGCCGCCCTCCCTGGACGGCGTCAACCTGTACCGCATCGACGTGCCGCTGCAAGACTGGTCGCGCCGCTTCGGCGCCGGCTGGGCCGCGCCGCGCATCGATGCCTACGGCGCGCTGGCCGGCGGGCCGCTGATGGCGGCGGGGTTCCTGGCGAACCAGAATAAACCACAGTTCAGCAGCCATGACCGCTATGGCCATCGTATCGACTTGGTGGAGTTTCACCCGGCCTACCACGAGCTGATGCGCACCGCCGTCGAACATGGTCTGCCATCGCTGCCGTGGGCGCATCCACAATCCGGCGCCCATGTGGCCCGTGCCGCCCTGACTTACCTGCACAGCCAGGCCGAGGCCGGCACCGGCTGTCCGTTGACTATGACCTTTGCCAGCGTCCCGGCCCTGCGCCTGCAACCGGACCTGGCGCAGACCTGGCTGCCGAAAATCCTCAGCACCGACTACGACCCGCGCAACGTCGGCATCGCCCACAAGGCCGGCGCTACCATCGGCATGGCGATGACCGAGAAACAGGGCGGCACCGACGTGCGCGCCAACACCACCCGTGCTTACCCCGTGGGCGCGGGCGGCCCCGGCCAAGCCTATGAACTGGTGGGGCACAAGTGGTTCTGCTCGGCGCCGATGTGCGATGCGTTCCTCACCCTGGCCCAGACCGACAAGGGCCTGACCTGCTTCCTGCTGCCCCGGCACCGCCCGGACGACACGCGCAACCAGTTCTATATCCAGCGCCTGAAAAACAAACTCGGCAATTGCTCGAACGCCTCCAGCGAAGTCGAGTTTCGCGGCGCCCTGGCCTGGATGGTCGGCGAAGAAGGCCGTGGCGTGCCGACTATCATCGAAATGGTCGCCATGACCCGCTTCGATTGCATGGTCGGCTCCAGCGCCTTGATGCGCCAAGCGCTGACCCAAGCCAGTCACCATTGCGCCCATCGCTCGGTCGGTGGTCGCGTACTCAGCGAACAACCGCTGATGCAAAACGTGCTGGCCGACCTGGCGCTGGAAAGCGAAGCCGCGCTGGCCTTGAGCCTGCGCATGGGCCGCGCCCTCGATCATTTGGGGGATGAGCAGGAAGCCAAGTTCTCCCGGCTGGTGACCGCGGTGGGCAAGTATTGGATCTGCAAGCGCGCGCCCGCGATGATCAACGAAGCCGCCGAGTGCATGGGCGGTGCCGGTTATGTGGAGGACAGCATCCTGCCGCGCTTGTACCGCGAGGCGCCGGTGAATTCGACGTGGGAAGGTTCCGGCAATGTGCAGTGCCTGGACGTGCTGCGCGCATTGTCCAAAGAGCCGGGTGTGCTGGAAGCGCTGTTTGTCGAACTGGGCGACGGGCATGGCGACAGGCAGTTGGCGCAGCATATCGAGCAACTCAAATCGGCGTTCATGGACACCCAGGACATCCAATACCGCGCGCGGCAACTGACCGAGGACATTGCCGTGGCGTTGCAGGCCAAGTTGTTGCTGGAGGCCGGGAATGCAGCCGTCAGCGATGGGTTTATCGTCAGTCGGCTGGGTGAGTCGTCGGGGCGCGTGTATGGCGCCTTGCCACGTGGGGTGGACGTGCAGGCCATCGTTGCGCGGTCCACCCCCCAAGTGTCTGAATAAATTCGCTCCCACATTATTCAGCGCATTGCACTTCGACTGTTTCAGTGAGGCCGGGATACAGGCAAGATAAAGGTCTGCAAGTCAGCACACAGGATGCTTACCGTGACCGAAGCTTTTGTTGTCGTTCAAACCGCCGAAGAAGCCGTGGACCGGCTGGCGGCTCTGCATGAGCGTGCTACCGGCGCACTCAATCAAGCCCTCAAGCAATACCTCAAGGACCGCGTCGAGCCCGACGCCGAACAACGCGCGATGTTTCGCTACCCGGAGCTGCGCCTGACTTACCAGTGCCACGGCGAAGTCCCACAGACCACCCGGGCGTATGCCAAGGTCCAACTGCCGGGGACTTACAGCGTCACCGTCACCCATCCGTCGGCGTTCCGTAAATACCTGCTGGAGCAATTGGTGCCGCTGATGCACGACTTCACCGTGACGGTGGAAGTCGGCGTCAGCCAGCAGAATATTCCTTACCCCTATGTGGTGGAGCAGGGCGACGAACTGGCCGGCTCCGGCGTGACCGCCGCGACCCTGGCCCGTGTGTTCCCCAGCACCGACCTGTCGGCCGCCACCGATGGCATCGCCGATGGCCTGTACGACTGGGAAAACACCGACCCGCTGCCCCTGGCCCTGTTCGATGCGGCTCGCGTGGACTTTTCCCTACGCCGCCTGGTGCATTACACCGGCAGCGACTGGCGCCATGTGCAACCGTGGATTCTGCTGACCAACTACCACCGCTATGTCGACCAGTTCATCCTGCATGGCCTGGAGCAATTGCGCAGCGACCCGCGTTTTATCCGCATGGTGCTGCCGGGCAACGTGATCATCGACAAGAGCATGGACCACGGCGAAGCGTCCGCCATTGCCGCAGGCGTGGTCTGGCACCGTTACCAGATGCCGGCCTACCACCTGCAGGCCACTGACGGTCACGGCGTGACGCTGGTCAACATCGGCGTCGGCCCGTCCAACGCCAAGAACATCACCGACCACCTGGCCGTGCTGCGTCCGCATTGCTGGCTGATGATCGGCCACTGCGGCGGCCTGCGCCAATCCCAGACCATCGGCGACTACGTCCTGGCTCACGCCTATATGCGCCGCGACGGGATTCTCGACCGCGTAGTGCCGCCGAACATTCCGATCCCGGCCCTGGCCGAAGTGCAGATGGCCTTGCAGCAAGCGGCGGCCAACGTCACCGGCGAAAAGGGCGAAGAACTGAAAAAACGCCTGCGCACCGGCACCGTGCTGACCTACGACGACCGCAACTGGGAACTGCGTTGGGCCCAGGAACGGCCACTGATCAACCTGTCCCGCGCCGTCGCCGTGGACATGGAAAGCGGCACCATCGCCGCCCAAGGCTACCGTTTGCGTGTGCCCTACGGCACCTTGTTGTGCGTGTCGGACAAGCCGTTGCACAGCGAGATCAAGCTGCCGGGCTCGGCCAACGCGTTCTATGAGCGTGCGGTCAGCCAGCACTTGAAGATCGGCATCGAGGCGGTCGACCTGTTGCGCACCGAACTCAACTCGCTGCACTCGCGCAAACTGCGCAGCTTCGACGAGCCGCCGTTCCGCTAAGCGGTTGGGATGGTCATTTAGCGGCCAGGCCACTAGCATTGTCGGTCCTGACCGTTAGATGTTCCTTCGCCATGTCCCGTCCCACCCGTCCCGATTCGCGCCGCCCTGGCGTGAAAGCCCCGTATTCCGCAGCTCGTCGCGTCGCCAAGGCGCCACCGGCCGAGCCGAAGCTGATCCTGTTCAATAAACCGTTCGACGTGCTGACCCAGTTCAGCGACGAAGGCGGGCGGGCGACTCTCAAGGATTTTATCGACATCCCCGGCATCTACCCGGCGGGCCGCCTGGACCGTGACAGCGAAGGGCTGTTGTTGTTGACCAACGATGGTCAATTGCAGGCGCGCATTGCCGACCCCAAGCACAAGTTGGCGAAAACCTACTGGGTGCAGGTGGAAGGCGAACCTACTGAAGAACAACTGCAACGCCTGCGCGACGGTGTGGAACTCAACGACGGCATGACCTTGCCCGCCGAAGCCCGGCGGTTGGACGAGCCTGAGTTATGGCCACGCAACCCGCCGGTGCGCTTTCGCAAAAGCGTGCCGACCCACTGGTTGGAGTTGGTGATTCGTGAAGGGCGAAACCGCCAAGTGCGGCGCATGACTGCGGCAGTGGGGTTGCCCACCTTGCGCCTGGTGCGCGTGCGGATTGGCGATTGGTCCATCGACGGCCTGGATCAGGGCCAATGGAAGGCTGTACCGGCGCGCTTATAAGGCGCCGGACTCGATCAGGCCGATCACCACGCTCTTGATGACGAACGCGGCCACGCCCAGGCCCAGCACGAAAAACAGGATGAACGAGCCGAAACGCCCGGCCTTGGATTTCTTCGCCAGGTCCCAGACGATGAAGCCCATGAAAATGATCAGGATCGTGACCAGGCCGGTCATCATCCATTCTTCAAATAGCGCGGGGTCAATCGAGTTCATTGGTTTCTTCCGACGGGGCAGGTGGCAAGTATACGGCAGTGCTCGGGCTGGGCATTGACCTGCGTCGGTGCGTCGCACGCAGACTTAAATGTGGGAGGGGGCTTGCCCCCGATAGCGGTGCATCAGTTGAAAATATACTGACTGACACTCAGCTATCGGGGGCAAGCCCCCTCCCACATTTGACCTTCACCGATCTTAAGTACGCAGGTGGGTCAGCGGCAGCTCGGTGCTGTTCAATACCTGGTTCAGCACAAAGCTCGACCGCACGCTGGTCACGCCTTCGATCCGAGTGAGGTGGCCCAGCAGCAGCTTCTGGTAGTGGTCCATGTCCGGCACCACCACTTTCAATTGATAGTCGGCATCCATCCCGGTCACCAGGCTGCACTCCAGCACCTGGGGCAGGGTGCGGATGGCCGCTTCGAAGTTCTCGAAGCGCTCGGGGGTGTGTCGGTCCATGCCGATCAGCACGTAGGCGGTGAGGCTCAGGCCGAGCATCTTGCGGTCGAGCAGGGCGACCTGGCGGGCAATGTAGCCGTCGTCCTCCAATTGCTTGACCCGGCGCGAGCAGGGCGACGGCGACAGGCCGATACGCTCGGCCAGCTCCTGGTTGGAGATCCTCGCGTCGCGCTGCAATTCCGCCAAAATACTCAGATCGTATCGGTCAAGTTTGCTCATGGGACTGGCCTTTGTCGTAACTATTGCGGTGAATTATCCATGAAGGGTTAAAAATTGCGCAAGCACTGTTTATTGACGCAATCTTCGCAATCATCTGTCGGGGCGCTGCGCCTATGATTACCAACAGAATCACCGCCTGGACATAGTCCACAGCAGCTCGCCCAATCAGGCCCGCTGCGGCCGCCACCCCAGCAGGGTTGGCCGGCCTCCAGGCTGCACACTGTCCACAAGACGGCGTGAGGTGAGCCAACGTCATAAGCGTTGAGCCCGGACGAAGTTCTCAAGGGGTGGCCGACGGGTCGCCCCTTTCTTTTTGCCTTAAGAAAATTGTTCTCGCGACTGATAACCTGTGCCAGAACCGGGCGAGGCTTTTTCGGTCTCATTGGTAAGCCCTAAACCGCAGTGAGGAAGAGCATGAAGCGCATCTGGCGAATGGCAGGTGTTGGTTTGCTGGTGGTCAGCGTCAGCGCGCAGGTAACGGCCGACGAACGTGATAATTCACCCGAGCGGCCGCAGGGCGGCGGCGGGCAGCATGAACGCGGCCCTGAAGGTGGCCGGCCCGAGAATAATCAGCCGCGTCCGCAGAGCGCTCCGCCACGGCCAGAGAATAATCAGCCACGCCCGCAGACCGCGCCGTCACGGCCTGAGAATAATCAACCACGCCCGCAGACCGCGCCGACACGGCCTGAGAACAATCAACCGCGCGCGGAGAATCCGCATTTTGAACGCGGCGGCCAGAACGGCGGCGGTCAGGGGCAAGGCCGGCCCCAGGGCAATGAGCCGGGTCGCCCGGCGCCGCAGCCACAACCATCGAACAACCTGCCGATCCAAGGTCGCCCCGATACCGTGCGCCAGACCCAGGAGCCACGTCAGGGTGACTACCGCGACATCCCGCGCCGCAACGACGGCAATCAACATTGGGAGGCTGGCGGCCCCGGTTCACGCCCAGGCAACAACGACGGCGGCTACCACAATGAGCGTCCCGGTGATAATCGCTGGCCAGGTCGTCCCGATGGGCACGGCAACGGCTGGGGCTCGGGCCCGCAGTATCGCCCGGGCTATATGGTGGATCGCTTTCCCGAGCGTAATTACCGTGTGCCTTACCGTGGCCAGGACTATTTCTTCTCCGGCGGCTACTGGTATCGCCCGCAAGGCCCGCGCTATGTGGTGGTGGCGCCGCCGTATGGCATCCGCGTGCATTACCTGCCCGATTACGCGCGGGAAGTGTGGGTGGGCAGCGCGCTGTTCTTCCTCGCGGCGGGTGCCTATTACACCTACGAGAGCAGTTCCCAGCAATACGTGGTGGTGGAACCGCCGACCGCGGTACCGGCACCGCAGCCGGCGCCCCAGGGCAACGGCTATGACGTGGTGGCCTATCCCGCCAACGGCCAGTCACCGGCGCAGGTGCAGCAGGATGGTTACGACTGTTATCGCTGGGCCGTGCAGCAAAGTGGCTTTGACCCGCAAGCGGTCACCTACGCCCCGGCCCCGGCAGTGGTGCAAACCTATCGCCAGGCCCAGGGCAACTGCCTGAGCAGTCGCGGTTACCAGGTGCAGTACTAGGCCTGGGCGCCGCTCACCACTTCCAACGGGTCGGCGTGTACCAGCACTTCGGCCCGTGGGTAGGCAGCGTGAATGGCATCGGCGGCCTGGTCGCTGATGCCGTGGGCAACAGACAGCGTCAACTCCCCCGGCAATTCCAGGTGCAACTGCACAAACCAGTGGTTGCCGGAGATCCGCGTGCGCAAGTCGTGGGCGCCCAGCACGCCGGGTACGCCACGGGCCAATTCCAGCATGTGCTGGCTGACGTCCGGCGGCAGCTCTTCGTCCATCAACACGGCAAAACTTTCCCGGGCGATCTGGATCGCGCTCCACAGAATGTAGGCCGCGATGCCCAGGCCAAACCAGGCGTCGATCTGATGGAAGCCGAAACCGGCCAAGACCAGCGCAATCAAAATGCTGCCATTGAGCAGCAAGTCCGAGCGGTAGTGCAGCGAGTCGGCGCGCACGGCGCTTGAGCCGGTTTCCCGCACCACGTGGTGTTGCAGGAACAGCAGGGCCACGGTCAGCGCCAGGGACAAAATAATCACCCCAATGCTCAGCCACGGCGCCCCCACCGGCTCGGGATGCTTGATCCGTTCAAATGCCTGCAGCGCAATCAGCACCGCACTGCCGGCAATAAACAACGCCTGCGCCATACCGGCCAGCGACTCCGCCTTGCCATGCCCATAACGGTGATCGTCGTCGGCCGGGCGCAGGGCGTAATGCACCGCCAGCAGATTGAGCAGTGAGGTGACGCCATCGAGCAGTGAGTCGGTCAACCCGGCGAGCATGCTCACCGAGCCGCTGAGCCACCAGGCGATCGCCTTGGTCACAATCAGCACAGAGGCCACGCCAACCGAAGCGCGGGTGGCCAGGCGCAATAGCCGGGCGTGTTCGGGACTGGTGGTCATAAGTGGGTCAGATCCTTAGGCGGACGGTTGCAAACCGAGGGCGGCCAGTTGTTGCACGCTGCCCTTGAACTGGATCATGCGCGGGTCGTCCAGCGGCAAGGTACGGCCGGTTTCCTGCTGGATGATGGTCTGCAGCTTGGCCGTGTCGACCTTGCCGTCGGCGCCGATGGCTTGGTGCAGTTTCTCCGGGGCGACTTGTGCGGTCTTGCCCGGTTCGAAGTAGATCGCGCCGGTGGCGAAGTCGACGCCGAAGGCGATCAGGCCGGGGATCACGTAGAACAGCAGGCCCACGGCATCGAGCACGGCAATCGTCGGGTCGATCTTGCCGTCGATCTGGCCGCGGCGGTCGGGGTAGAAAATCGAACCGCAGGCCGTCAGTTGGCTCAGCAGCGTGACGGCGAGGACACCGCCGATGACTCGGGAAGCGATACGCATGAGAAAAACTCCTGAACAGGGTTGAAAGGTGACTATAAGCCAGATCCGCCAGGCGACGATGATCCGGTGAGGTGCTTGTGAGACCACCACCGGCCTTCAGCAGTTCGCCGTTATACTCGCCGCTCTGCTTTGGAGCCAGTATGAATTCGTTGCCGATCGATGATGTTTTACCCGCCCTGCGTGACGCCTTGGCGAATCGCCATGAAGCCGTGCTGGAAGCGCCGCCCGGCGCCGGTAAAACCACCCGCGTACCGTTAGCCTTGTTGAATGAGCCTTGGCTGGCCGGGCAGACCATCCTGATGCTCGAACCGCGACGCCTGGCCGCGCGCGCCGCCGCCGAGCGCCTGGCCAGCGAGCTGGGGGAAAAAGTCGGTGAAACCGTCGGTTATCGCATCCGCCTCGACAGTAAAGTCGGCCCCAACACGCGCATCGAAGTGGTCACCGAAGGCATCCTCACCCGCCGCCTGCAGGACGACCCGGCGCTGGACGGCGTGGGCTTGCTGATCTTCGACGAGTACCACGAACGCAGCCTCGACGCCGACCTGGCGCTGGCCCTGAGCCTGAATGGCCGCGACCTGTTTCGCGACGAGCAGCCGCTGAAAATCCTGCTGATGTCCGCCACCCTTGAAGGCGAACGCCTGGCCGGGCTGTTGGATGACGCGCCGATCCTGCGCAGCGAAGGGCGCATGTTCCCGGTGCAGATGCGCTGGGGGCGGCCTTACCAGGTCGGTGAGTTTATCGAGCCGCGGCTGGTGCAGACCATCCTGGACGCGCTGCAGGACGAAACCGGCAGCGTGCTGGTGTTCCTGCCCGGCCAGGCGGAGATCCGCCGGGTCAACCAGCAACTGGCGGACGCTCTGGGTGATCGCTCCGATGTACTGCTCTGCCCGCTGCATGGCGAACTCGACCTGAACGCCCAGCGTGCCGCCATCGACCCGGCGCCCGCCGGCAAGCGCAAAGTGGTGCTGGCCACCAACATCGCCGAGACCAGCCTGACCATCAATGGCGTGCGCGTGGTGATCGACGCCGGGCTGGCACGCGTGCCGCGTTTCGACCCCGGCAGCGGCATGACGCGCCTCGATACCCAGCGCATCTCCCGCGCCAGTGCCACCCAGCGTGCCGGTCGGGCCGGGCGCCTGGAGCCGGGCGTGTGCTATCGCTTGTGGTCCGAGGACCAGCACGAAGGCCTGGCCGCCTATGGCAGTGCGGAAATCCTCGCGGCCGACCTCGCCGGGCTGGCCTTGCAGCTGGCCCGCTGGGGCGTGACGCCCGCGCAGTTGGTGTGGCTCGACGTGCCGCCGACTGCCGCGTATGCCCAGGCCCAGGACCTGCTGCAACGCCTTGGCGCCTTGAATGACGACAAACTGACCGCCCACGGCCAGAAGATGGCCGAGCTACCGGCCCATCCGCGGATCGCCCATCTGTTGCTGCGCGGGCAGGATTTGGGGCTGGCGGCCACTGCCTGTGATGTCGCGGCACTGCTGGGCGAGCGCGATATCCTGCGCGGGGGCGGGGCGGATTTGCACAGTCGCCTGGCCCTGCTGTCTGGCGAAGAGCGCGCACGCGGCAGCCAGGGCGGAGTGCAGCGCGCCAAGCAGTTGGCCCGGCAATATCGTGGCTATTTGCGCGGCAGGGCGACCCAGCCGGTGGCCGACCCCGAACACCCACGCTGGCTTGGCGCTCTGCTGGCGTTGGCCTACCCCGACCGCGTCGCCCAACAACGCCGACCCGGCGGCGCCGAATACCGCCTAGCCAATGGCCGCGCCGCAGTCTTCGCCGAGGCTGACAGCCTGATGAAACAAGCCTGGCTGGTGATTGCCGACCTGGGCAGCCGGCAGGGCCAGCGCGAAGAACGCATCTACCTGGCGGCGGATTTTGATCCGACGCTGTTCGACACGGTGCTCGCCGAACAAGTGCGCAACGTCGATCAATTGGATTGGGACGAGCGCGAAGGCGTGCTGCGCGCCGAACGCCAACGCAAAGTCGGCGAACTGGTGCTCAGCCGCGAACCCCTCAGCGGCCTCGACGAAAACGCGCGCAGCCAGGCGCTGGTCAACCTGGTCCGGCGCAAAGGCCTGGAGCTGTTGCCCTGGACCCCGGAACTGCGCCAATGGCAGGCCCGCGTGAGGCTACTGCGCCAGCTGGACATCGGTAAAACCAGCGAATGGCCCGACGTCAGCGACAGCGCCTTACTCGCCAGCCTGGAACACTGGCTGATGCCCTACCTGGGCAAGGTCTCGCGCCTCAGCCATTTCGCCAACCTGGATATTTCCAGCTACCTGCATAACCTGTTGCCCTGGCCGCTACCCCAACGCCTGGATGAACTGGCGCCGCACCATTTGAAAGTGCCGTCGGGTTCCTCGGTGCGTTTGGACTACAGCGAGCATCCGCCGATCCTGGCAGTGCGCCTGCAGGAATTGTTCGGCCTGGCGGATACACCGCGCATTGCCGGCGGGCGCCAGGTCGTCAAGTTGCACCTGTTGTCACCGGCGCGACGGCCGGTGCAGGTGACCCAGGATCTGGCGAACTTCTGGCGCAGTACCTACGCCGAGGTGAAGAAAGATCTGAAGGGGCGCTATCCCAAGCATTACTGGCCAGATGACCCGTTAGTGGCCGAGGCCACCGCGCGGATCAAACCCAGAAAGTAAGAGTGACAGCGATTCAAATGTGGGAGGGAGCTTGCTCCCGATAGCGGTGTGTCAGCCAACAGATCCGGCAACTGACACACTGCAATCGGGAGCAAGTCGAATCGTCGCACCGCCCCTCCCACATTAGGTTTGTAGCGGCGGTTATTGCGCGGCGGGCAGCAGGAACCGTGCGATGACCGGCAGATGGTTGGAAATGCGTAACGTATCCGCCTGCCGCACCTTCGCCTCCACCCGCTTGATCCGCGAGCTGTAGAACAGGTAATCGACGGTGCGATCCGGCCCGTCAAGGCTCGGGTCATTGGGAAAGTGCGTCAGCCACTTCTCACGATCAATCCCGCTGGATTCGCTGTTGCTCGGGATCATCGGGTATTTGTCCCACAGCAGATGCAGTTCGCTGTCTGGCGAATACTGCCCGCGTTTACCGGCATCCAGGCGCAGGAATTGCCCCAGCGGCAGCACATTGAAATCCCCGCCGATCAACCAGGGCGTCCCGCGGCCTTCGAATTTGTCGAGTAGTTTCACCGTGGCCTGGATTTGTTCTTGCACCGCACTACGCCCCGGCACGTCGCCCTCCAGACGGGTGTTGAGCACCGCCAGTTGGCCGCCGTCGCTCAGCGGTAGGTAGGTCAGCAGCAACGCCGGTTTGGGTTGGAACTGACGGCTGATGAAATTGGCGGGCGGTACGGGCAGTTGCAGGCGTTCGGCGTGTTCGATCTGGTAGCGACTGAGGGTCACCAGCTTGCGGCCGACGCTGCCAAAGATATGCAGGTTGGGGATAAAGTCGGCTTTCCAGTCGAAGGCCTGGGCGCTGCAGGGGTAGAGGTCGGCCAGGCGCTCCTGGAGCAGCGTCACCTGGTCTTGGTAGTGGGACGGCTTGGCGCCTTCGTCGAGTTCCTGCAACAGCAGGATGTCGGGTTGTTCGTCGCGAATCACCCGGGCCACTTCATCGAGGCTGAAGGCCATGTCTTCGACGGTGGGGCGGTCGTCCGGGCCGCTGCCGTCGGCGGTGTCGTACCAGAACACGTAGTTCTTGCCGGCCAGGTACTGCACGTTCCAGGTCATCACCTTGAGCGCCTGCCCGGGCAGCAGGGTCGGCGCACGGGGCGCGATGCAGCTCACGGGCAGGGTTTGCTTGTCGGCGGGGCGCCAGGTCAGGCTGTAGATCAGGGCCGTCAGCAGGCCTGCAATAAGCAGCAGGCCCAGCAAGGTGATGCGCAAGAAACGGGTCATCGGCTCGGCTTATAGCGTGTCAGGAGTTGCGCCGAGCATATCACCGCGCGTCGGCATCGCCACCGATCAGCATGAATAAACGGAACAGCACCACACTGGTAAACAGCTGCAGGAAGCTGTGCGCACTGTCGATCAGCACCCCCAGCAACGGCGCGGGCTCGGGATACGCCGCCACGCTGGCGCCTTTGAGCAGCCACAGCGGCGTCATTACGCACAGCAGGCACACCAGGATTCGCCAGAAATGCCCACGGGTCAGGCGTAAACTTTCCTTCATCGCCTGCAGTGCGGGCATACCGCGCAGCACCAGCAGGTACTCGGCAAACGCGAGCACCACCATCAGCCACAGGCCGGGTAGGAAATACAGCGACAGCCCGAGCAATATCAGCAGCGTGCTCATCGCCGTCAGCAGGGCGAAGCGCGGCCACAGGGTCAGGGCCATGGCCCACACATCCTTGGTGCGCGGCGATTCGCCACGGGTGCGGGCGTCGAGAAACAGGATCAGCGCGCCGGTGTACAGCGGATACACCAGCAACCCCACCACTACGCTGTAGCCGGGGAATGCGTCCGGGCCGAGCGTGTGGTCGAGCACCTGTTGCAGCAGGGCTTCGAGGATCACCAGCGGCAGGCACAGTTGGACGATGGCGCCCAGGTTGCGCAGGGTGAAGCGGAAGGAGTCGCGCAGTACGTCTAACGGATTCATCAGAGTCATCACAGGCCGAAAAAAGCAGGGGCACACTTTAACCGATAGGTGCCGTGAGCAAGCAAACGTAAACCTTGAGTAAAGACCATTGAAACAACTGGTAACACCCCCATAACTAGTAGGACCGGGCCTGATCTCAGGCCGGACCATGATTTCTACCGGCAATCTAACGAGGTCGCCATGAACAGCGAAGAGCAAACCCTGATCGATGGACTGTTTTCACGGCTGCAACAAGCCGAAACGGACACAGCCCCCCGCGACGCACAGGCCGAAGCGCGGGTCAAGGAACATATGACGCGCCAACCGGCGGCCGGGTACTACATGACCCAGTCGATCCTGGTGCAGGAACACGCGCTCAAGAGTCTCGACGCGCAGAACAAGCAACAGGCGCAACAGATCCAGCAATTGCAGGATGAACTGCAGCGGGCCAAGTCCCAGGCGGCACAACCGGCGCCGAGCAGCGGTGGCTTTCTGTCGAGCATCTTTGGCGGCGGTCCCCGTGATGCACAACCGACACAGAGCGCTCCGGCCTCTTCGGGCGGCGGCTGGCGTGAACCGGCGCGGCCCTCTTTTGGACAGCCCGCGCCGCAGCAGAACTACGGCGCCCCGCAGCAGAACTATCAACAGCCACAACAACCCGCCGCCCCGATTGGCAGTGGCTTCCTCGGCGGCGCCCTGAAAACCGCAGCGGGTGTGGCCGGTGGTGTGATGCTGGCGGAAGGTATCAGCAGTCTGTTCAATCACAACTCGCAACAGCCGCAGGTTGTGGAAGAAATCATCCGTGAAGAGCCGGCGCCCGCCAGTGACAACAGCAACTGGGGCAACGATGACCAGAAATTCGCGGGCAATGATAGCTGGGGCAGCGACAACGCCTCGGACAGCTTCGCCGATAGCGATTCCTCTTCCTTCGACGACGACGATTCCTTCGTCTGACGCACCCAGGCCCGGGGCGCTTTGCCGCCCCGGGCTGATTTTTCCCGGAAACTTTCCCGTGACTGGCATACTGGCGACCTTTGCGGACCTTCGCGTCCGGGGTCCAAGCGGCAGTCATGGGGAAGTGCGGTGAAGAAAATTGCAGTGTTCGCCGATGTACAAAACCTCTACTACACCGTGCGCCAGGCGTATGGCTGTCACTTCAACTACGCCGCCCTGTGGGCTGACATCAGCTCGCGCGGGCAGATCGTCGAGGCGTATGCCTATGCCATCGACCGTGGCGACAGCAAGCAGCAGCAATTCCAGCAGATCCTGCGCAACCTGGGCTTTACCGTGAAGCTCAAGCCCTACATCCAGCGCAGCGACGGCTCGGCCAAGGGCGACTGGGACGTGGGCATCACTATCGACATCATGGACGCCGCCGCTAACGTTGACGAAGTGGTGTTGGCTTCCGGCGACGGTGACTTCGACATGCTGCTCGACCGCATCATCCACAAGCATGGCGTCGAAGCCGTGGCCTACGGCGTGCCGGGGTTGACGGCCAACTCACTGATACGCGCCGCCAGCCGCTACGTGCCGATCGAAGGCGCGTTGCTGCTCAAATAAGCGCTGCGGCTCAATAAATAAATGCTTAGACGGAGTTGGAACAGGTTTGGAACGTATAGCGGTCATCGACTTTGAAACCACCGGCATCACCCCGAGCAGCCACTGCCGGGCCACGGAAATCGCGGTGGTCATCCTTGAGCGCGGCCAAATCGTGGACCGTTACCAGAGCCTGATGAACGCAGGTGTGCGCGTGCCGGGCTTTATCGAACAGCTCACCGGCATCAGCAACGCCATGCTGCGCAGCGCGCCAGCGGCGGAGCGGGTGATGAACGAAGTCAATGAGTTCGTTGGCACCACGCCGCTGTTGGCGCACAACGCCGCGTTCGACCAGAAGTTCTGGGACTTCGAACTGGGCCTGATCCGCCGCACCCGCCTGCAAAAATTCGCCTGCTCCCTGCTCCTGGCCCGCCGCCTGATGCCGGCGGCGCCCAACCATAAACTCGGCACCCTTAATTCATTCGCCCAACTGCCCCACACCGGCAAGGCTCACCGGGCCATGGCCGATGCTGAAATGGCCGCCAACCTGACGGCGCACCTGGCCGAAGAACTGCGCCGTACCCATGGCTTGCGCGAGCTGTCCCATGACTTGCTGTGTACGTTGCAGAAAGTCCCGGCGGCGAAGATCAATGAACATTTGAAGAAACATCGCGGGTTCTGATAGAACAACGCCGTTCAAAATGTGGGAGGGGGCTTGCCCCCGATTGCGGTGGGTCAGCTACACATAAGCTGACTGATCCACTGCTATCGGGGGCAAGCCCCCTCCCACATTGGTTATGCGGTGCCTATTGAGGTTGCACACACTCCAGCGCCCGATCTACCACCCCCTTCGCCATCTCCACCAAATGCATCACCGCCCGTTGCTGCGCGTTCATCGCCTCACCCGGCAAGTGCGCAGTTTTCACCGCGCAATGCAGCAAGTCCGCCGCATGGGCGAGGGCATCTTCGAGGCTCAGGTTGTCATTCAGGATGAAGGTGGGCGCATCCGGGGCGGACGCTTTGAGGTAGTAGTCGATGGCGCGGCGGTTGAGCAGGGCGTCTTCGCTGAGGAAGTTGGGTGGATCGGGGGTAACTTTGACCATGGTGTAATTCCTCTGAAGTTAGAGGCCGTCACCGTTCGCTTGCACGCGAATGAGGGTGGCAGCTGTACGCAGGTGTGCAAGACCGGGGCAAAGGAAACCCGGCAGACCCCGAAGGTCTCCAGCGCACAGCCGCCATAACAGATAAACGCCGACCACTAAAAACCAGGCGTTGAGATGTAGGGCGCTAGTGCACCTTTGCGAACCGGACTTGCACGTCCGATCATCGATGGTTCGATGACGAGGCGAGACTAGCTACCTGATCCGAGTGGCGCAAGGCCGTGGAATTCTCTCGGAAACGTCCCGCAAATGAAAGGGATCGGTCTTGCTGGCCACTAAAACATCAGTTTTTTGTGGAGGCTTTTAGCGGTCTTCTGAAAAGTCAGTAGGCTAAGCGCTACTGCTTCGTCGGACCTTTCTGGTTTTTCCCGCCAACCACCAATCGCCCTTTGCTGAAACTTACTATCCGCCTGTCATTTACGTACAGGGACTACGGCATGCAGGAAAGCGATCTTCATACAGCAATCATGCGAAGCAAGTTTGAGCTCGAAAGCAAGGGCATCGATTTCGGCTCAACTTCAAGCATGGCGTTTCATATGGGAAACACAATGACAAGCTGCCCGGCAGTCATGGCTTTGCCTAATTCGCCAGGCTGGACCCATGGCGCCAGTTATCAGTTACTCAAGCCCATTCATGCGGATTCCTCGGTGCCGAGCACTACTTTTGACGAACTCTGGAAGTGTACAAAGCAACACTACGGCTTGACGGCAGCAACGGTTCTCACTGGTGCGGCGGGCATACCGATAAGCAAAATTGCCGTGGGCACTTGGGTTCAAGTCGGCTCCAGCAAAACGACGAACCTGGCTAGCCTCATCGGAATGCGCTTCTTCCCTCGTACATTGATCAGGCAGCCAACCGTGGCCAGAATGGCGAAAGCAACATTTGGAACTGTTAGGGTATTTGGCATTATCGGGCGAGGCATTCCCTTCGTGGCTGCGGGGTTGGCTGTTTTTGATCTAATCAGTATTGGTAAGTGTGCCTATGAGGCAAGAAATGCAAAGTAATCTGACCCGAGCCGAGATCAGCGAAAAGGTCATTCAACTGTTCGTCGATATCATCGGCTTCATCGACCGCAGCCAGGTGACGGAACAAACGGATTTCATCCATGACTTCAAGATCATCGATGACGATTTGACTTGCTTTGTCATGCAGATCAAGTGGCAATTCAAACTGCGCGCGACGCAGGCAGATTGGGATCACATCACCACCCTTGAGCAAATTGTCGACTTG
>Ga0209913_1000172_pt1 | contig 66629 bp, 62 predicted proteins | sample PersoiDNA2013203_FD_185805 | JGI IMG/M metagenome (GOLD analysis project Ga0209913, IMG submission 185805) | Permafrost soil microbial communities from the Arctic, to analyse light accelerated degradation of dissolved organic matter (DOM) -... | ecosystem: Environmental > Terrestrial > Soil >...
TTCCTTTAGTAATTCTGGAGCGGGAGAAGAGGCTCGAACTCTCGACCTATACCTTGGCAAGGTATCGCTCTACCAACTGAGCTACTCCCGCATCAACAACAGAACGCTATTATAGAGCTTCCATAGGGGAAGTCAAGCGCCGCTTTTACTTTCTTGCACTTTTTTTATGAGCGGCCAAGCCTTGCGCAGGTAGTAAAGCATGGACCACACGGTCAGCACCGCGGCGATCAATAACAACCAATGACCCCACTCGCGCGTATCGATGATGCCGAACAAATCTCCATAGAACAGCAGCATCGGAATCGCGATCATTTGCGCCGTGGTTTTGATTTTTCCGAGCGAGCTGACAGCCACCGATTTCGAGGCACCGAGCTGCGCCATCCATTCGCGCAGCGCCGAGATCGCAATCTCGCGGCCGATGATGATGAACGCTGTAATCGGATGCACGCGATCAAGATGCACCAGCACCAGCAAGGCGCCGGTGACCATCAATTTATCCGCCACCGGATCGAGGAAGGCTCCGAAGGCGGAGGTCTGGTCCCAGCGGCGCGCCAGGAAGCCATCGAACCAGTCGGTCGCGGCGGCGACGATGAAAATGATCGTCGAGGCGATACCCTGCTCGTAACGCGACAGCCCGATTTCCGGCACATAAAACACGCCGACTACCAGTGGAATCAGGGCGACACGCAACCAGGTAAGCAAAATGGGAATATTGAATGGCATACGTTTATTTATTATCGTGAACTGCTGCGCGAAGTGAAATTTACCGAGATAGTATCAGAGCCGCCCAGTAAAACCTGTAAGGATGAGAAATCAAGCGCTGCTGCTGCACATATAGGCCTTCGCCGCAACATCAATGCAGCTGGCGATAAATCTCTTCCGCCAAGGTATGCGAGATGCCCTCCACCGACGCCAACTCGTCGATGCTGGCATCAGCCACGCCGCGCAAACCACCAAAACGCGCCAACAGTTTTTGGCGACGCTTGGCGCCAATGCCTTCGATTTCTTCCAGCCGCGAGGTCTGCCGGGCCTTGGCGCGTTTGGCGCGCATGCCGGTAATGGCAAAGCGATGCGCCTCGTCGCGGATCTGCGCGATCAGCATCAGCGCGGCGGATTCCTTACCCAGCTCCTGCGGCGCACGGCCGTCGACGAAGACCAGGGTTTCCAGGCCGACCTTGCGTCCTTCCCCCTTGGCGACACCGACGATCAGGCCGATGTCGAGCCCGAGCTCGGTAAACACCTGGCGCGCCATTTCGACCTGGCCTTTGCCGCCGTCAATCAGGACGATGTCGGGCATGGTACCGTCGCCATTGGCGACCTTTTCATAACGCCGCATCAGCACCTGGCGCATGGCGGCGTAGTCGTCGCCGGGCGTGATGTCGTTGATGTTGTAGCGGCGGTATTCACCGTTCTGCATGGCGTGATGGTGGAACACCACGCATGAAGCCTGGGTCGCCTCGCCCTGCGTGTGGCTGATATCGAAGCATTCGATGCGCAGGGTCTCGATGTCGTCGATTTCGGTGCCCAGCGCTTCGACCAGCGCGCACGTGCGGGCCTGCTGAGAACCCTGCTCGGACAACAGGCGCGCCAGCGCGATCTCGGCGCCCTTGTGCGCCATTTCCAGCCATTGGCGACGCTGGCCTTGCGGCTGCAGCGTCAGCGTGATGCGATGGCCGCACTGCTCCATGAGCGCCAGCATCAGCGCAGGATCGTCGAACTCGGTGTTGAGGATCAGGTTGCCGGGAATGAATTTTTCGATGTAGTGCTGGGCCAGGAAAGCCTTGATGATCTCGGCCTCGAGCGACTCTTCACCATCCGGGATGGCGCCGTCGACATGCGTAGGAAAATACGCGCGATCACCCAGGTGGCGGCCGCCGCGCACCATCGCCAGATTGACGCAGGCACGACCGCCCTGCATGATCACGGCGATAATATCGATGTCGGCATCGCTGCCGGTTTCCATGGTTTGCTGGTGCAAGACGCTGGACAGTGAAGTGATCTGATTGCGCACCGCTGCGGCCTGCTCGAACTTGAGCTCGCCGGCGTAGGCGTGCATTTTCTGCTCCAGCGTATTGAGCACTTCAGTCTGGCGGCCGCGCAGGAATTTCGAGGCATTCTCGACATCGAGCGCGTAGTCTTCCGGAGTCACCAGCTTGACGCACGGTCCGCTGCAGCGATGGATCTGATGTAGCAGGCAAGGCCGCGTACGATTGGCGTAGACCGTATCTTCGCAGGTGCGCAACAGGAATACTTTCTGCAGGATCTGGATCGACTCCTTGACCGCCCAGGCGTTCGGAAACGGACCGAAATACTGGCTCTTCTTGTCCACCGCGCCACGGTAATACGCCATGCGCGGAAACGCGTGGCCGGTGATCTTCAGGTAAGGATAGGATTTGTCGTCGCGAAACAGAATGTTGAAGCGCGGCCGCAAGGTCTTGATCAGATTGTTTTCCAGCAGTAGCGCCTCGGCTTCGCTGCGCGTGACGGTGGTCTCCAATCGCGCGATGCGCTCGACCATCATGGCGATGCGCGGACTGGTCAGCGTCTTCTGGAAATAACTCGATACGCGCTTCTTCAGGTCGCGCGCCTTGCCGACGTAGAGGACATTGTCTTCGGCATCGAAATAGCGATACACGCCCGGCAGATGCGGCAGCTTGGCTACCGTTTCCAGGACGATTTCACGCGGATCAAGTGGCGCGATGTCAGACATGCTGGCTCTTGCAGTTGGTCTGGTGGGCGGCGATGGTCATCATCTTGCGGCGGCTCAGGCCTGCGCCGGCACCAGCTTCTTGGCGGCCAGGTAGCGCTCGTCTTTTTGCAGGCTATCCCAATCCTGGGAAGCATTTTGCGGCACCAGTGCAGCGATGCGCGCAGCCGATGCAGCCGACACCTTGGTCTTCAAACCGGCCAGCAACTGATCGGCCTTGTCCGGCGAATTGCAGATCAAGACCATGTCGCAGCCGGCTTGCAAGGCGGCTTGCGCGCCGTCGATCACACCGCCGGCGACGCTCGCGCCTTCCATGCTCAGGTCGTCGCTGAAGATCACGCCCTGGAAGCCGATGTCCTTGCGCAGGATGCCCAACCATTTCCTGGAGAACCCGGCCGGATGCGGATCGACCTTGGGATAAATCACGTGCGCCGGCATCACGGCCGTCAGGCTCATGCCGAGCCAGTCGTATGGCATGGCGTCATCGCCGATGATGTCTTGATAGACGCGCTCGTCAACCGGTGTGTCGATATGCGAATCCGCCTGTACAAAACCGTGGCCGGGAAAATGCTTGCCGCAGTTGGCCATGCCGGCCAGCGCCAGACCATGGTTCAGGCTCTTGGCCAGCAGCGTCACCACGCGCGGATCGCGGTGGAAGGAGCGGCTGCCGATCACGCTCGAGACGCCGAAATCGAGATCCAGCACCGGCGTGAACGAAAGGTCGATGCCGCAGGCGCGCAACTCTGCCGCCAACACGTAGCCGACAGCTGTCGCCACGCGGGTCGCTTCCAGCACGTCGCGATCCCACAGTTCGCCCAGCACGCGCATGGCAGGCAGGTGCGTGAAACCGTCCGTCTTGAAACGCTGCACGCGGCCGCCTTCGTGGTCGACGGCAATCAGCACGCCCGGACGCGCGGCATGGATGGCGTGCGCCAAGGCGGTGATCTGCTTGCGGCTCTCATAGTTGCGCGCAAACAGGATCACGCCGCCAGTCAGCGGGTGCCGGATGCGGCGAATGTCGTCGGCCGTCAAGGTGATGCCGACCACGTCCAGCATGACGGGGCCCAATGCTTGTTTGTCCAGACCTGCTGCCTTCATGTTTTCTCCGCTATGACAAATGCGACCGCGTATTCCAGCTCGTCAGTGATCGATACCTGCGCAGTCAGTCCCTGTTCTTCCATCCATGTTTTCAACTTGCCGCTGCACACCACGATCGGTTTGCCGCTGGGCGCGTTGAGCGTCTGCATCGCACGCCAGGTCATGGGCATGCGCATGCCCAGGCCGATAGCCTTGGAAAATGCTTCCTTGGCCGCGAAGCGCGTGGCCAGGAAAGCGACCCCGCGCGCCTCCACCTTGGCCTTGCGACTGCGGTATTTGATCATTTCTTCCGGCCCCAGGATTTTCTCTGCAAAGCGGTCACCGCGCCGCGCCAGTGTAGCGGTGAGACGTGAAATCTGGAGGATGTCAGTACCGATGCCGTAGATCATGATCAGGCCTTGCCGGCGGCGCCCAGGCGCGCCTTGAGCATGATCGCCTTCATGTCGCTGACCGCCTTGTGCCAGCCGACGAATACCGCTTGCGCGACGATCGCGTGGCCGATGTTCAGTTCGGCGATATGCGGGATGGCGGCGATGGCCTGCACATTGGTGTAATGCAAACCGTGACCGGCATTGACCCGCAGTCCGCGCCGCACGCCTTCCAGCACGCCGGCCTGGACACGCGCCAGCTCCTTCTCTTGCTCGGCCTGATCGTGCGCCTCGGCGTAGCGGCCGGTATGCAGCTCGATCACCGGCGCACCGGTTTCGGCGGCGGCCTTGATCTGCTCGTCATCGGGGTCAATGAACAGGCTGACGCGGATGCCTTCGGCCTGCAATTGTTTGACTGCCGCCTGCACTTGCGCGAAATGCATGACCACGTCGAGGCCGCCTTCAGTGGTGATCTCGGTGCGCTTTTCCGGCACCAGGCAGGAATCGTGCGGTTTGATGCGGCAAGAAAAATCGATCATCTCGCTGGTCACTGCGGCTTCCAGGTTCATGCGCGTACGCAGCAGCGGACGGATCGCTTCGACATCGGCGTCGCGGATGTGACGACGGTCTTCGCGCAAATGCAGGGTGATCGCGTCGGCACCCGCCTCTTCCGCCAGCAAAGCGGCCTGGATAGGATCGGGATAAATGGTGCCGCGCGCATTGCGCAGCGTGGCGACGTGATCGATATTGATGCCCAGCTCGATGGCCGGACCGACAGGATGCAAGAAGCTCATGGTTTATCGCTGTGCGCTGTGAGGTGATTGTGGATGCGAGCCTGGAATTTTATCGCGCATTGCTTCCGGCGTCGCCGCTATCGCCGGCGCCGAACTGCTAGGCCAATTGAACACCAGCATCGCCAGGCCGCCGGCGACCAGTCCCCAGAAGGCGGTACCGATGCCGAACAGCGAGACGCCCGAGGCGGTCACGAGAAAGGTGATCAACGCCGCTTCGCGCTGCTTTTCATTCGACATGGCCACCGTCAGGCCGTTGGCGATGGTGCCGAACAAGGCCAAACCGGCAATCGCCATGATCAACGCCTTTGGAAACGCCGCGAACAAGGCCACCACGGTGGCGCCGAAAATTCCTGCCAACAAATAGAAGATGCCGGCTGCCACGCTGGCCATATAACGGCGGGAAGCATCTTCATGCGCCTCCTTGCCCATGCAGATCGCCGCAGTAATGGCGGCCAGGCAAATAGAAAAACAACCGAACGGCGCCAGCACTAGCGTGGTCAGGCCAGTCCAGGTCATCAGCGGAGAAACCGGTGTCTGGTAGCCGGAAGCGCGCATGATCGCCACACCGGGCACGTTTTGCGACGCCATGGTGACGACGAACAGCGGAATGCCGACACCCAGCAGGCTGGTCGGCGAAAACTCGGGCATGACGAATTGCGGGGTGGCGAGCGCCACGTGGAAGGTATCAAATTTCAGCAGCCCCTGGCTGCCGGCAAACAAGGTGCCAAGCACCAGCACGATCAGGATGGCGTAGCGCGGCAGCAGGCGTCGCGCGACCAGGTAGAGCGCGAACATCAGCAGCACCAGCGCGAATTCCAGCTTCATGGCGACGAACACATCCATGCCGAAACGCACCAATATGCCGGCCAGCATGGCAGCGGCGATCGACAAGGGGATACGGTTCATGGCCCGTGCGAACCAGCCGGTGAGGCCGCAGATCGTGACCAACGCCGCCGCGAACATGAACACGCCGATCGCCTGCGGCATCGACAAACCGGCCAGGCCGGTAATCAGCAGCGCTGCGCCGGGGGTCGACCAGGCAGTGACGACGGGAGTACGGTAATACAGCGATAAGCCGATGCAGGTCAGGCCCATGCCCAGGCCGAGCGCGAAAATCCAGGAGCTGATCTGGGCCGGCGTGGCGCCGGCTGCAGCGGCAGCCTGGAAGATGATCGCGGCTGAACTGGTGAAACCGATGAGGACGGCGACGAAGCCTGCCGCCATGCCCGACCAGGAGAAATCTTTGAACACGTGAGTTCCCGGCGTTCAGAGTTGCGTCAGATCGATCAAAATCTGTCGCGTATTCAATTGCGCGCCGCCGAGGTGGTGCGACAGCAGCGAGCGCATCAGGAGCTTGCTTTGCGCCTGGGTGTTGACGTCGCTGTAGTCTTCTTTTTCCATGTCGAGCAAGGTCTTGCCGGACACTTTTGGCCAGACGTCGGAGAGCCGTGGAAAGCGCACGCCCTGCTCCGGATCGACGACATAAGTCTCGGCCGGCTCGACCGCCTTGCCGTTGGTCACGCAGCGCATCCAGTCTGCGGCGACGCCGGTTTCCTTGAGCAAGGCGCGCTCGAACTTGCGCAGCACGATGGGAGCGGACTCGCCATGCGCGAGCTGGTTCAGCGTCGAGACGTAATGATCGAACAAGGCCGGATGCGGATCGTCGCGCGCCAGGAGTTTGACCAGCAATTCATTGAGGTAAAACCCGCACAGCAGCGCCGCCTTTTCCAGCGGCAGCAAACCGCCCACCCATTCGGCAGCAGTCAGCGTGCGCACCTCGGACTTGCCGGCCCAGCCGACCGACAAGGGTTGGAAGGTCTGCAGCACGCCGCGCAATTGCGAATGCGGGCGCTTGGCGCCCTTGGCAACCAGTGCAACGCGGCCGTGGTCGCGTGAAAACACGTCGACGATCAGGCTGGTTTCTTTGTAGGGATAGCTGTGCAACACGAAGCCCGGCTGCGCCAGGATCCGCGTCTCTTTTTCCGGCGCCTTGGGGCGCCGCGCGCTGGTAGCGGCACGCGTGCTGCGCTTGGGCGTGGCGGCATTTTTGGCATTGTCCAACGCCGACTGAGTCGCCGCTGCGCTCAGTGCTTCAGCATCGAGGGTCTGACCAACAGCGGTATCGGCGATGATCTCAGCCATAGTAGGTGTGTGCTATTCGTAGCCGTAGGCGCGCAATCCGGCTTCATTATCAGCCCAGCCGGATTTGACCTTGACCCAGATTTCGAGATAGACCGGACCGCCGAACAGGCGCTCCATGTCCAGGCGCGCCTGCGTGGAAATATCCTTCAGGCGCGCGCCCTTGTTGCCGATCACCATGGCTTTATGACCGTCGCGCTCGACCAGAATGGCGGCGAACACGCGACGCAGATTACCTTCCTGCTCGAACTTTTCGATCAATACGGTGCTGGTGTAAGGCAATTCTTCACCAACGAAACGGAAGACCTTTTCTCGGACGATTTCCGATGCCAGGAATTTCTCGCTGCGGTCGGTGATGTCGTCTTCGCCGAACATCGGCGGATTGAGCGGCAGCAGCTTGCGGATCTCTTCTTGCAGGTGATCCAGCTGGAAGTTCTGCTTGGCCGACACCGGCACCACCGCGGCAAAATTATGTTGCGCGGCGACGCTCTGTGCGAACGGCATCAGCACCGCCTTGTCCTTGTTGCGGTCGGACTTGTTCATCACCAGGATGCACGGCACATTGGCCGGCAGCAAGGCCATGACCTGCTTGTCGGCAGGACCGAAGGTGCCGGCTTCGATCACGTACAGGATCACGTCGGCAGCGGTCAGCGTGGTCGTAACGGTGCGATTCAAGGTCTTGTTCAGCGCGTTACTGTGACGCGTCTGGAAACCCGGCGTATCGATGTAGACGTACTGCGTGTCCGCAATGGTCTGGATGCCGGTGATGCGATGACGCGTAGTTTGCGCCTTGCGCGAGGTGATACTGACTTTGGCGCCGACCAGCACATTCATCAGTGTCGATTTGCCGACGTTGGGGCGACCGACAATGGCGATGTATCCGCATCGATATTCGTTCGATGCGTCGGTAGGAGCAGTGGTTTCTGTCATGCAGTTTTACTTTGTGCAACGGGTGGCGCAGAGACCTGGGTCTCGCTTCGGTTTTCATTCAGCGGGCCGGCAGCCGACGGCGCTTTGGCGTCGCCCTTGCTGTCGCCCTTGCTGTCGGTCTTGTCGGTCTTGTCGGTTTTGACATCCGCTTTTGCTTCAGTTTTTGTGTCAGCTTTTACTTCGGCCTTGGGTTCGGCTTTGCTGTCCGCCTTGGCGTGGTCGACCTTGGCTGCCTTGATCGCCACAGGTTTTTCCACTTTGGCAACGGCCGCAGCCGGCTCGGCCAACAGCGGCAATTCTTCGTTCGGTGCATCAGGCTGGATCGTCGCAATGCCGGCCAGCTTGAGTTGTGTAGTGCGTGTGCGCGGCTTGCGTGCCGATGCCGGCGCCTTTACCAATGCCGCCTGCACGGCTTCCAGCGCCAGTTTGGCAGCGGCCTGCTCGCCTGCGCGGCGACTGCCGCCGGTACCGAAGACCTGGATTTCCAGCTTGGGCACCAGGCATTCAATTTCGAATTCCTGATTGTGGGCCGCACCGTGCGTGGCCACCACGTTATATTGCGGCAGCGGTATTTTCTTGCCTTGCAGGTACTCTTGCAGCAAGGTCTTGGCGTCTTTGCCCAAGGTCTTGGGATCGACGGTATCGAGTATCGGGATATACAGCGAACGTATCGTGTCGCGCGCGGCATTGAAGCCGGCGTCGAGGAAAATGGCGCCGAACAACGCTTCCAGCGTATCTGCCAGGATCGACGGACGACGGAATCCGCCCGATTTCAACTCGCCCTCGCCGAGGCGCAGGAACTGCGACAAATCCAGGCGCTGGGCGATTTCGTACAGCGATTGCTGTTTCACGAGATTGGCACGCAGACGCGACAAGTCGCCTTCATCGATCTTGTTGTAGCGGTCAAACAGCAGGGAGGCGACGACGCAGTTCAGTATCGAGTCGCCGAGGAACTCCAGGCGTTCGTTATGCAAGCTGCTATGGCTACGATGCGTCAAGGCCTGCTGCAATAATGTAGCGTCCTTGAACGTGTGCCCCAGCCGATTTTGCAATACTAATGGATCCATTTATTCATCCGTCGCTTAGAAGCCCGAACCGACATGCAACTGACTATTCATTCGCCAGCACATGCGTCCGACCTCTCAGGCCACCTTGGCCCGTTACCTGCAACCACCCGCGATATTGTCACCACAACACAACGGCCGGCTGGCAGTAGGATTTTCCTGGAACGAAGAACCTGCCTAAAAGGCATGCTCTCCCCTGCCCCAACAAGATGATGCCCGGCAGAAACTTAGTGGAAACTGCCGATACGCTTCAAATTACCTAAATTCATCCAGACAAAGAATGCTTTTCCGACAATATTCTGATCCGGTACAAATCCCCAGTAGCGGCTGTCCAGGCTGTTGTCGCGGTTATCGCCCATCATGAAATACTGGCCGGGCGGCACGCTGCAGGCAAAACCTTCCGCGTTGTAGGAACACAGGTCGCGCATCGGGTACTGATGCGGGTCAGGCACAAAATTCGGCGCCCGCTCATCGGTCAGTATGTTGTGGTCCACACCGGTCAAACTTTCTTGCCACTGCTTATAGTACGTCAGATTCCCATCATCGAGATAATCTGGCAATGGCTTATAAGAAACTTCTTTACCATTTACGGTTAGACGCTTGTTTTTATAGACTATTTTATCACCTGGTACACCAACCACGCGCTTGATGTAGTCCACCGAGGTATCTTCCGGATATTTAAAGACCATGACGTCGCCGCGCTGCGGATCATTCACGTTGATGATTTTTTTATTGATGATCGGCAGGCGAATGCCATAGGTGTATTTATTGACCAGGATCAAATCGCCGACCAGCAGGGTCGGCACCATCGAGCTCGATGGAATCTTGAACGGTTCGTAGAGGAAGGAACGCAAGAAAAACACCAAGGCGATCACCGGAAAAAAACTGCCCGAATATTCAATCCAGGTCGGTTGGCGCAGCAAGCTCGCTTCCAGCGCGGCACGGCCGTTGGTGTCGCTCTTGATGCCTTCGCCACTGAGCTTGGCCAGGCGCGCGTCAAACTCCGCCAGCGCGGCGTCGGCCCTGGCGCGGCGCTGCTTGGACCAGAAGAACACGTCGAGAAACCAGATCACGCCGGTCACGATCATCAACACAAACAGGATCAGTGCGAAATTGCCTAAGAGAGACTGCAGGTTCATTTGTCATCCACTTGTAAAATTGCCAGGAAGGCTTCTTGCGGAATTTCCACCGAGCCGACTTGCTTCATGCGCTTTTTGCCGGCTTTTTGCTTTTCCAGCAGCTTGCGTTTGCGGCTGATGTCGCCGCCATAACACTTGGCCAACACGTTCTTGCGCAGCGCCTTGACGTTCTCACGCGAGATGATGGTGGCGCCGATGGCAGCCTGGATCGCGACGTCAAACATCTGGCGCGGAATCAGCTCACGCATCTTGGCGGCAACCGCACGGCCACGGTACTGGCTGTTGGCGCGGTGGACGATGATCGCCAACGCGTCGACCTTTTCGCTGTTGATCAGCATGTCGACCTTGACCACGTCGGCCGAGCGATATTCCTTGAATTCATAATCCATCGACGCGTAACCGCGCGAGGTCGATTTCAAACGATCAAAGAAGTCGAGCACGATTTCGGCCATCGGCATTTCATAGGTCAGTTGCACCTGCTTGCCGTGGTAGCTCATGTTGATCTGGACGCCGCGCTTTTGTGTACACAGCGTGATGACCGAACCGACATATTCCTGCGGCATATACAGATTGACCGTGACGATAGGCTCGCGCACTTCTTCGATCTTGGACGGCTCCGGCATCTTCGACGGATTGTCGACCATCAGGATAGCGCCGTCGCGCAGCACCACTTCGTACACCACGGTCGGCGCCGTCGTGATCAGGTCCATGTCGAACTCGCGCTCGAGGCGTTCCTGCACGATTTCCATGTGCAGCAAACCGAGGAAGCCGCAGCGGAAGCCGAAGCCCAGCGCTTGCGACACTTCCGGTTCGTACTGCAGCGCGGCGTCGTTGAGCTTGAGCTTTTCGAGCGAGTCGCGCAGGGCGTCGTATTGATTCGCTTCAACCGGGAACAAACCGGCAAACACTTGCGGCTGGACTTCCTTGAAGCCCGGCAGCGGTGCCGCCGCCTTGTTTGCGGCCAGCGTGACGGTATCGCCAACCTTGGCGGCCTTCAGTTCCTTGATGCCGGCGATGATGAAACCGACCTGCCCCGCCGACAGCGTCTCGCGCGACTGCGACTTGGGCGTGAAAACGCCGATGCTTTCGGTCAAATGGGTCGACTCGGTCGCCATCAGGAAAATCTTATCCTTGGGACGCAGGGTGCCGTTGATGATGCGCACCAGCATGACCACGCCGACATAGTTGTCAAACCAGGAATCGATGATCAGCGCTTGCAGCGGCGCATCCGGATCACCTTTCGGCGCCGGCACCTTGGTAATCAGCGCTTCGATGACGTCTTGCACGCCCAGGCCGGTCTTGGCCGAACACGGCGTGGCGTCGCTGGCGTCGATGCCGATCACTTCTTCGATCTCGCTCTTGGCGTTATCGGGGTCGGCTGAGGGCAAATCGATCTTATTGAGCACCGGCACGACTTCCACCCCGAGCTCCAGCGCCGTGTAGCAGTTCGCCACGGTCTGTGCTTCCACGCCCTGCGACGCATCGACCACCAGCAGCGCGCCTTCGCACGCCGACAGCGAGCGGCTGACTTCATAGCTGAAGTCGACGTGGCCGGGGGTATCAATCAGGTTGAGGTTGTAGATCTGGCCGTCGAGCGCCTTGTATTGCAACGCTGCGGTCTGCGCCTTGATCGTGATGCCACGCTCCCGCTCGATGTCCATGGAATCGAGCACCTGCGCCTCCATCTCGCGATTGGAGAGACCACCACACAGCTGGATGATGCGATCAGCGAGCGTGGACTTGCCGTGGTCAATGTGGGCAATGATCGAGAAATTACGGATATTGTTCATTAAATTGCGGAAAACGATGAAAAAAGGCGCTCCAGAATGGGAGCGTCTCCCTAGTGAGCGCCTTTACAACAGCTTTTGTACAACCCGTCATTCTACCGGATTTCAGGGGCTAAAACCCGAATCCCCCAGTGACGGACAGGAAGATAGCGGGACGGGCAAGCTTAATTGCCATCAAGAAAGAACTGCTGCACGGCGACGGGATCAAGAAAGTAATGGCAAAGCTGCTGCGCCGGCGCTCCCGACTTTTGTCCCACCAGCACCGGCACCAGCTCGTCATAGCACGCCAGCAAAGTCTCGTCGGCATCGACATCGATCATCTCGACCGTGAAATCGTGCTCGGGCCGCAGTGCCTCCAGGGCGTGCAGCATGTCCTCGCACAGGTGGCAATATGAACGGGAATAGATGACGAAGTGTATGGCTGACATCACGTGCCTGGATCCGTATTACAGATAAAAGGCTGCATGCCGTGAAGCATGCAGCCTTTGCAGAAAACCAAGATGAACCCGGCTTAATTACCGCTGGTGCTAGGACGCAATGGCACGAATTGGGAAGAATCGCCGCGGCGCACCAGGACTGCCGCACGCTTCTTCTGATCCAGCTTTGCCACCAATGTGTTGAATTGCTTCGCATCCTTGATATCAACGTCATTGAGGCGCTGCACCACATCGCCGGCGCGCAAGCCAGCAGCAGCAGCCACGCCCACCGAGGACTCGACCAGCACGCCGTTTTCAACCTTCAATTCTTTCTTTTGTGCGTCGCTTAAGTCGCTGACGACCAAGCCCAGGGAGTTCGGTGCCGCTTCCTGCTTGGGCTTTTTCTCTTCGACCTTGGCCGGCTTGTCGGCTTCCAACTCGACGACCGTCAGACTGACATCGCGCGCACTGCCCTTGCGCCAGATATTGACGGTGGCGCGGGAGCCCGGCTTGATGTTGCCAACCATGCGCGGCAAATCGCTGGGCTTGTCTATCGTGGCGCCATTGAATTTGAGGATGATGTCGCCCGCTTCCAGCCCCCCCTTTTCGGCAGGACCACCCGGCTCAACACGCTGCACCAGTGCTCCCTGTGCCTTGCTCAGACCCAGCGACTCGGCAACATCCTTGGTCACTTCGCCGATTTGCACGCCGATACGACCGCGTGTTACCCGACCACTCGCCTTCAACTGGTCGGACACCCGCAGTGCCTCGTCGATAGGCACGGCAAAGGAAATCCCCATGAAACCGCCCGAGCGGCTGTAAATCTGCGAATTGATGCCGACCACTTCGCCCTTCAGATTGATCAACGGACCGCCGGAATTGCCCGGATTGACCGCCACATCGGTCTGGATCAGAGGCAGATAATCGCCGGTGTCGCGCGCCTTGGCCGAAATGATGCCGGACGTGACGGTATTTTCCAGCCCGAACGGCGAACCGATCGCCAAGACCCACTCGCCGGCCCGGATCTTGTCCGAATCGCCCATCACCAGGCGCGGCAAATTGGTGCCGTCGATTTTCAGCAGCGCCACATCGGTACGCGTATCGGAGCCGATAACCTTGGCCTTGAACTCGCGCTTGTCGGTCAAGGTGACATACACATCGCTGGCACCTTCAACCACATGCGCATTGGTCATGATGTAACCGTCAGCCGAAATGATGAAACCGGAGCCGACGCCGCGCGGCACTTCTTCCTGCTGCTGGGCGTTGCCGCCCTTGCCTTTGTTGCGTGGCGCATTCGGCGTATTGGGCGTGCCCGGCTGCTGCTGGCGCGGCATCGGCACGCCAAAGAAGCGGCGGAAAAATTCCTGCATTTCCTCATCATCGCCGCTACCGCCAGCCTGCGGCTGGCCGGTCTTGACGCGCTCGGTGGTGCGGATATTGACAACCCCAGGACCGGTGCGGTCAACGATATCGGCAAAATCAGGCAAACCGGCGACTGCCGGCGCGGCCACTGCCGTGCTCAAACCGAGCAGCGGTGGTGACAACGCCAGTACCGAAGCGCTCAGCAACGACGACAGCAAGACTTTCTTGGCGGGGATCATCATGTTGATTTTTGTATTATTTGGATTTGAATTCGATTGAGTTCGACACTTGGCGTATCGCTGTTCCAGGCACTTCGCCCATCACAGTCAACCAGTAGTCACCCTGGCGACGACCGATGATATTCATCGCTCCCTGCTGCATGGAACCCTCGGTGCGGCTTTGCGACCCCGGTTCGATAAAGACGGAAATCGCAGCCAAGCCATCCGAGAAAACCATCTGGGACACTTCGCGCTGCGTGGTCACACCGTGTTGCGTCGGCGAGGTCCCGGTATTTTGGGTATCGGAAATCAGGCGTTTGACTTCCTGGATCTTCTTGAACCCCGGCGGCGGCGTTACCGACCAACCGCTGAGATTGACCTGACTCATCACTGAATTTTCAATATGCCAGCCATTGGTGTTGGTGAAGCTAGGCTTGACGCGATTGTGGTCGATATTGCCGATTTCGATTTGTGTAAACGAAATCTGTTCGACCACATCGTTCTTGCCGTCGAAAGTCTGCGCCCGCAACAGCAAACCGGTAGCTTTGTCAGCCCAGAGCTTGTAGCCGTAGCGCAATTTATCCTTGGGTTCGAGAATCACAGCCTGGCAATCATGCCCAGCCACGCGCCCGGTCTCGCCCATTTTGACGTTGTAGTAGTCGACCAGATCGGTGGGATTGGCGGCCAATATCGCCGGAAAAACGTCGCGCGTAATACGTTTTTCGATCAGGACGGTTTTAGCCTCCGGCACATAACAGGCCACATCATCATTGTTGCGGATGTATTCGCGCGGCTTGCCGTCGAGGACTTCCAGTTTTTCAATTTCGTTCTTGCCCGACAGGATGTGCGTAATGCGCGAGGTGCGCATTTGATTGGACTGTTGATAAACAAAAGTGCCGGAATAATTTAACCGCTGAGCAGCGGATTGGATTTTCTTGAGTAAGACCTGCGCATCCTGATTGTTGCTCACTTTTACCGGCAATGCATTCTCCGCCCGCGCGGAGAATGCCATGAATGCTGAAAGGAAAAGAACTACCCGGAGCAAACCTTGTGTCTGCCGCATATTATTTATCTGAGTCAATTGCGAAAGCCGCGGAACGGGCATATTGGACCGAACTGTACATCGATGGCGAGAAACGTTGATGCGCCAGCAAATAATCGTCGATGCGAGGATCACGCGTGACTTCACCCTGCTGCGCCAGGCTGCTGACCTGGACAGCGTTTTGCGGCGCCGACGTGGCGGCCACAGTGGTGATGCCGGACTGCATCATCGCCGGCGAAGTCGTCGTACCATGATTGGCCATCGTCACCGTTTGCTGCGGCGCCGTGACAAACACCACGGCCACCACAGCTGCAGCGACCGCTGCGCCCGGCATGGCGAAACGCCGCACAAAACGCTTGCGCGACGAGACGCCGTTGCCGGCGACCGCTGCCGGCACCACGATTTGCTCCGCAGCTGAAGCTTGCAGCTGCGGAGCAATGATCGTCGGCTCGGCGTCGAGACGCGCACGCATCTTGGCTGCGAAGCCGTCGCTGAGAGAGAAAGCCATTTCATCGGAACGAAGAACATCGCCAATCTGATGATACAGATCCCATGTGATCTGCTCCTCAGGCTGACGCAGTACGGCTAAAGCCATGTTGACATGTGCGTCAACCAGCTCACCGTCGGCCAATGCCGAAATTTGTTCTCTGCTAATTTCTTTGGTATCCATAAGTAGTCACCCGGCCACAAAATTCAGTTCCATCACCCACTCTTATTTTTATGTCGCTTACCTGCAAGATCTGTACTGCCTTACACCTGCACCTGCACTTCAAATTCTGTACTACCAGCGCTTGTCGATTGCCGTACCCAACAAGGGCCTCAACTTCTCTGCTATGGCTTCACGCGCTCGAAAAATCCGGCTGCGCACCGTGCCGATCGGACATCCCATGGCATCAGCAATTTCGTCGTAACTCAAACCTTCGATCTCGCGCAGGGTGATTGCAGTTCTCAATTCCTCCGGCAAAGCTTCCATCGCGACATTGACCGTCTGGGCAATTTGCTTGGTCGCCAGCATCGACTCAGGAGTATTGATGTCTCTTAGGTGCTCTCCGTCGTCAAAAGTTTCAGCTTCTTCAGCATCTGCTTCAGTCGATGTGGGGGCTCTGCGCCCCATGGTCACAAGGTAATTTTTTGCCGTATTGATGCCGATGCGGTACAGCCAGGTATAAAACGCGGAATCGCCACGAAATTGCGGCAGCGCGCGATAGGCCTTGATGAACGCCTCTTGCACCACATCCTCTGCTTCTGCCTGATCACGTACCAGGCGCGAAACGAGCCGCATCAGTTTCCGTTGATATTTGGCAACTAATAGCTCGAACGCCTTCTTGTCGCCACGCTGTACTCGCTCGACAAGCAGTTGATCAATTTCGCGTTCCGTCGTCAAATCCAGGTTCCTTGTTTTTTTATCATTTCTGTACAAACCGTATCATTGACCGGTTGTGACGCAATAAATTCAGCAAGCCTACTATCTTTTTTGTTTTTCAGTGCATTGCCTGCTTCAGGCATCGTTATTATGACTCGCAACCCAGCGGCAAGCCACTTGCAGCGCCCGAAAAGTTTCTTTGGGAACAGAGTCCGGCAATACAGGTATGGTGCGCACTTTGCCGTTTTCAAGTCTCAAACGCAACAAGAGCAGATTCGGCCATACCGTGGAACCGGCCAGCAATTGCGCCAAACCGCCGCTCATGACGCGCGTGCCAGCTTTGACGCGCACCGCCGCATGATGCTCCACCAGCCGGATCTGCCCGGTGCCGGAGATATGTAACCAGACCGCGGTGCGGTTGCGCAGCACCAGCCAAAACGCCAGCAAGGCGGCCGCCACACACACCGCGGCAAGCGACATCCTGAAAATGAAAGACAATTGCCCCACCAGAGCAAAAGCGAAGATAACGCCGATGAAGGCGACGATGACGGCCGCGGCAGCCATCATGATCAATAGCATACGGGAAGGCTTGATATCCGCGGAGACTGCTATCGACATATAAATTGGAGTGGAGAAACGAACTCGGCTTTCAACTGAAAGCCGAGTCAGAGATCTTACACCTTACCGAACACCAACGTGCCGTTGGTGCCACCGAATCCGAATGAATTCTTGACGGCGATATCAATCTTCATATCGCGCGCCTGATTGGCGCAGTAGTCAAGATCGCACTCCGGATCTTGATTGAAGATATTCATCGTCGGAGGAGAGACTTGATTGTGCAGAGCCAGCACCGTGAACACCGATTCCAGGCCGCCGGCGCCGCCCAACAAGTGGCCGGTCATCGACTTGGTGGAATTGACGACCATCTTGTAAGCATGATCGCCGAATGCCGCCTTGATGGCGTTGGTTTCGTTCTGGTCGCCCAGCTGTGTCGAAGTGCCATGCGCATTCAGGTACTGCACTTCGTCCGGATTCACGCCGGCGTCGCGCAAGGCAGAGCCCACGCAACGACGAGGGCCATCCAGGCTCGGCGCCGTCATGTGATAGGCATCGCCGCTCATGCCAAAACCCAGCACTTCTGCATAGATCTTGGCGCCGCGCTTCTTGGCATGCTCATACTCTTCCAACACCATGACGCCTGCACCTTCGCCGAGGACAAAACCATCACGGTCCTTGTCCCATGGGCGGGAGGCGGTAGCGGGATCGTCATTGCGTGTCGACAAGGCACGCGCCGAAGCGAAGCCGCCGATACCCAATGGCGACACGCTGGACTCGGCACCACCGGCAATCATCACGTCGGCATCGCCGTACTGAATCATGCGGCTGGCAGAGCCGATGCAATGCAAGCCTGTTGTACAAGCAGTCACGATGGCCAGATTGGGGCCCCTCAGACCGTACTTGATCGACAAGTTGCCGGAAATCATATTGATGATCGAAGCCGGAATGAAGAAGGGACTAATGCGACGCGGGCCGCGATTGGTCAGTTCTTCATGTGTCTGCTCGATCAGCGGCAAACCACCGATGCCGGAACCGATAATGACGCCGATGCGATCGGCGTTTTCCTCGGTCACGACCAGGCCACTGTCCTGCATGGCCTGCATCCCGGCCGCCATGCCGAAATGGATAAAAGTATCCATATGGCGGGCTTCTTTGGCGGGGATGTAGTCTTCGATGTTGAAGCCTTTCACTTCACCCGCGAAATGCGTGGTGAAAGGAGTGGCATCAAACTTCGTGATGGTAGCAATGCCCGACTTACCTTCTTTGACGGCACCCCAAGCGTCGGCAATGGTATTGCCAACTGGTGAAATGCATCCCAGACCGGTAATGACTACACGACGTTCACGTGAGCGGCTCAAGCAATTCTCCTAGAGTCGTTCAAAACCAGCTTAGGCCTTGACGTGTGCCTTGGCGTAATCGATCGCCTGTTGCACGGTTGTAATTTTTTCAGCTTGTTCGTCAGGGATTTCCATTTCGAACTCATCTTCCAGTGCCATGACCAGTTCGACTGTGTCGAGCGAGTCAGCGCCCAGATCGTCCACGAACGACGATTCAGTCTTGATGTCAGCTTCAGCGACGCCCAGTTGTTCAGCGACGATCTTTTTAACGCGTTGTTCGATATCGGACATAAGTGCCTCCAGTGGATAGGTTACAAAAGTGCGCGCATTTTATCAGGTTTGCACGCCAAAAATTTACTTTTAAGTATTCTTAACAAGAATAAGTAAGTTACTGCGAATTGCGCCTGACGACGCTTAATTCATATACATGCCGCCATTGACATGCAAGGTCGTGCCGGTGATGTAAGCAGCCTGCGGCGACGCCAGAAACGCCACAGCGGCAGCGATGTCCTCAGGCGCACCGAGACGGCCCAGCGGGATCTGCTGCAGCAGGGCGGCGGTTTGCTGCTCGCCCAGCACTTTGGTCATGTCGGTGTCGATGAAACCCGGCGCGATGCAATTGACCGTGATATTGCGGCTGCCGATTTCACGTGCCAGCGCACGACTCATGCCGGCCACACCGGCCTTGGCGGCGGCGTAATTCATTTGCCCCGCATTGCCGGACGAACCGACCACCGAAGTAATGTTGATGATGCGCCCGCCCTTGGCCTTCATCATGCCGCGCAACACCGCGCGCGACAGACGCCCCACCGCAGTCAGATTGGTGGAAATGACATTATCCCACTCCTCCTCCTTCATGCGCATGGCCAATTGGTCTTGCGTGATGCCGGCATTGTTGACCAGGATCGACAGGCCGCCGAATTCTTTTTGAATTTCGTCGACGGCAGCATTGCATGCCGCCACATCGGTCACATTAAGGACGATGCCCTTGCCGGCACCCGGCTGCAACTGTTCCAGGTATTCGCTGATGGCGGCAGCACCGGCGGCCGACGTTGCCGTACCGATCACTTTGGCGCCCTGGCGCACCAGCTCCTGGGCGATGGCGCGGCCAATGCCACGGGAAGCGCCGGTGACCAGCGCGACTTGATTTTGCAGGTTTTGAACGCTCACTTCAACAACTCCAATACTTTGTCCAGAGTAGCCTGATCGACAATTGCTTCGCCGATCAGATCGCCATTGATACGCTTGGTCAGGCCCGTCAACACCTTGCCCGGACCACATTCAATCACATGCGTGATGCCTTCAGTCGACATTTTTTGCACCGTCTCGACCCAGCGCACCGCACTCGCCGCCTGACGCACCAAAGCATCCTTGATCGCAGCAGGATCATTAACGATGGCGACATCGACATTGTTGATGACAGGGAACTGCGGCGCTGCGAACGGCACGTTCGCAAGATAAGCCTGCAAACGATCCGAGGCCGGCTTCAGCAGCGAGGAATGGAAAGGTGCGGATACCGGCAGCGGCAGCGCGCGCTTGGCGCCCTTGGCCTTGGCGATTTCGCAGGCGCGCTCAACCGCACCCTTGTTGCCGGCAATGACCACTTGTGCCGGCGAATTGTAATTCACTGCCTCGACCACTTCGCCCTGCGCCGCTTCGGCACAGGCAGCGCGCACGTCATCGTCGGACAGGCCGAGAATCGCCGCCATGCCGCCTTGACCGACTGGAACAGCCTCCTGCATTGCCTGCGCACGGAAACGCACCAGCGGCACGGCATCCTTGAAGGCAATCACGCCGGCCGCAACCAGCGCAGAGTATTCACCGAGGCTATGACCAGCCACCAGTGTCGGCGCCTTACCGCCGGCAGCCAGCCAGGCACGATAAAACGCCACGGCGGCGGTCAGCATGACCGGCTGGGTGTTGGTAGTCAGGTCCAGGTCTTCCTTGGGGCCTTCGGCGACCAGCTTGCCGAGATCGAATTGCAGCGCATCGGAAGCTTCCGCGATCGTCGCCTTGACGATGGCATTGTCAGCAAATCCATTCAACATGCCGATGGCCTGCGAACCCTGGCCCGGAAAAACAAAAGCAAATTTTGTCATGCTCTATCGTGTCGTTAGTAAATCAATTCAAAGCAGTGCTGGCATGCCAGTCACTTACATCCTGACCAACACCGCACCCCAGGTAAAGCCACCGCCCACACCTTCCATCATGACATGGTGACCCGGTTTGACGCGACCATCGCGTACCGCCTGGTCCAGCGCCAGCGGAATCGATGCCGCCGAAGTATTGCCATGCTGATCCACCGTCACCACCATTTTTTCCAGCGGCAGGCCCAGCTTCTTGGCAGTGCCCTGCATGATGCGGATATTCGCCTGATGCGGGATCAGCCAATCGATTTCTTTGGCATCGACCTGAGCAATCGTCAACACTTCGCGCGCCACCTTGTCCAACACGGAAACGGCCAGTTTGAATACCGCCGGACCATCCATGTAGAGGTAGGCATTGCCCGCGACCGCGCCGTCATTCACATTGCCGGGTACGCACAGGATATGACCATGACTGCCGTCGGCATGCAACTTCGACGCCAGCATGCCCGGCTCCTTTGACGCCGTCATGACGATGGCGCCGGCACCGTCGCCGAACAACACGCAGGTGGTGCGATCTTCAAAATTCAGGATACGCGAAAACACTTCCGCACCGATCACCAGCACGTTCTTGTGCGCACCGGATTTGATGAAACTGTCGGCCACCGACATGGCATAAACAAAACCGCTGCACACCGCCTGCACGTCCATCGCTGCGGCGCCATTGGTGATGCCCAGCTTGCGCTGGACCACACAGGCCGTACTTGGAAAACCGCCCAGATGATCCGGCGTCGAAGTCGCCACGATGATCAGATCAAGGTCATTGGCTTGCAGCTTGGCCATCTCCAGCGCACCATGCGCCGCCGCCACTGCCAGGTCGCTCGACAAGACCTCGGGTTCGGCATAGTGGCGCGCAGAAATACCGCTGCGCGAAAAAATCCATTCATCGGAAGTCTCGATGCCCTTTGCCGCCAGCTGCTTTGCCAACTCGTCATTGGTCACACGCTTGGGCGGCAGATAGCTGCCGGTGCCGACAATTTTGCTATAAAGAGTCATACCGTTTTCTGTTCTGTTAGTTCGGTTGATGGCGCGGCGCGCTCCGCAACGTGCAGCGCCTCCACTTGCGGAATCAACTCCGCCATGGTTGTCGTGATACGCGACAACACATCATATTTTGCCGCATCGTAGGCGCGACGAATGGCCCACTCAAACGCGTACACATCAGCGCCGCCGTGACTCTTGAAAACCAGCCCGCGCAAGCCCAGCAAACTGGCGCCATTGTAACGGGATGGATTCAGGCGACGCGACAAGGCCTTGATGGCGCCATAAGCGATCAGTGCACCCAGCTTGTTGAAGAAGCCTTTTTTGAACTCGGTGGTCAGCACCACCTTGACGAAGCGCCCCAAGCCTTCCGATGCCTTGAGCGTCACGTTGCCGACAAAACCGTCGCACACAACGAGATCGGTGGTGCCTTCGAAAATGTCATTGCCTTCGACATTGCCGTAGAAATTAAGTATGCCCTTTTCATGATCGGCATGCAGCAACTCGGCAGTCTGCTTGACCACTTCATTGCCCTTGATTTGCTCTTCGCCGACATTGAGCAGACCGATCGATGGCTTGGGCTTGCCTTCCATGACCGATACCAGCGCCGAGCCCATCAATGCGAATTGATGCAAATGCTGCGGTTCGCAGTCTACATTGGCGCCCAGATCGAGCATGTAGGTAGGACCGTCTTTTTGATTGGGGAGTATGGTGCAGATCGCCGGACGATCCACGCCCGGGATGGTCTTGAGTACATAGCGAGACACTGCCATGAGCGCGCCGGTATTGCCGGCGGAAACCGCAGCATCTGCCTGGCCGTCCTTGACCAGGTTGACGGCGACACGCATGGAAGAGTCTTTTTTACGCCGCAACGCGACCTCAATCGAATCGTCCATGGTGACGACCTCGGAGGCATGTTGAATGTGAATCCGCGCAACATCGGCCTGCCTGTGCTTGCGCAACGCCGCGCGCAGCAAATCTTCCTGGCCGACGAGTATCAACTCGGCGTCAGGCTCGCGATGCAAAAAAGAAAGGGCGGCTGGGATAGTAACTGACGGGCCGTGATCGCCACCCATGCAGTCAATGGAAATTTTGATGGTCATTGTTTTGATTCAGAGCCTTGCCAACCCGCATTATGGGGCAGATTTGGCGCGATTCAAAATGACGCGCTACGCTGATTTAGCATATAAAAAGCGGCGCCAATTGAAAAATCATTGCGCCGCATTCCGCCTTAACAGCAATCCCGATTACTCGTCGTTCTTGGTCTTCAGAACCTTGCGACCACGGTAGAAACCATTCGGGCTGATGTGGTGACGCAGGTGCGTTTCACCAGTTGTCGGCTCGACTGCCAGCGGTGGCGCTGTCAGAAAATCGTGTGCACGATGCATACCGCGCTTCGATGGGGTCTTTTTGTTTTGCTGAACAGCCATGATAACTCCTAAACCTTAAGTTCTAAAATTTTAACATATCCGGCCGCCAAACTCACTGACCAACCGAGAATCCTTACTTTGGCAGACCCGAAGACCCGCCACCAACAACTACTGCTTCAAATTCTTCAATACCGAGAAAGGCGAAACTTTCTCTGCGGCAAGCGACTCCGCCGCCACATGACCGGGACAGACCTCATGCTTGGGCGCTACCGGCAAGACCAGCAAGGCCTCATCCTCGACCAGGTTAGCGACATCGAATGCCGCATCGCCGACGATAACGTCAATTTCTTCGTCATCGATTAATGCCTCAATGGCGTCCGCCGCATCTTCATCCTTGGCCAGAATCAAGATCGACTCGGATGCAATCTGGAACGGCATTGCGGCAAGACAACGCTGACAGACCAGATTGACCTGACCGGAAATGGAAAGACGCAATTGCGGATGTTCGAGCTTGTCGGCACCGCCGCTCAACGACCACTTGATGGCGCCGGAGCGATCAACCGTTTCAGCTGCCAGGCGCGCCATAGCGGCCACTTGCAGCTCGCCTTCGGCTTGCTCTTTGAGCCGACTGAAATCAAAGGTGTCGATCACAAAAGTGCCCATAGCGAAAGCAGAATCCGGAAAACCTGCGATAATAACAGCGTTTCCCCTTATCCGTCAAAGTGTTAGCGTAATTTTAGCAAACACTGCTTACCGGCTGTCGCATTATGCACAATTCCCCGCCATTCCCGCGCCTGATCCTGGCGTCCAGCTCGGCCTACCGCAAAGAGCTGCTGAGCCGACTGCGCCTGCCGTTCGAGGCGATCGCCCCGGATATCGACGAAACACCCGCTCCCGGCGAAAGCCCGGAAATGACCGCACTGCGACTGGCGCGCCAAAAAGGCGAAGCCGTGGCGCGACAACACCCCAACTCGCTCATCATCGGTTCCGACCAGGTCGCCACACTCGACGGCGAGCAAATCGGCAAGCCTGGCAATCATGACAGCGCCCTGCAGCAGCTGATCAAGATGCGCGGTCGCCGCGTCATCTTTCACACCGCCCTATGCCTGTGGGATAACCGCCCCGCGGGTGAACCGGCGGTGCAAGTCGACAACATCCAGACTTTCGTCACCTTCCGCAATCTGCCGGATGCCGAGCTGGACGCCTACTTGCGGATTGAGCAACCCTACGACTGCGCCGGCAGCGCCAAGAACGAAGGCCTCGGCATCTCCATCCTGGAACGCATCGACAGCATCGATCCCACTGCCCTCACCGGCCTGCCGATGATTGCACTGACCAGCATGCTGCGCCACGCCGGCATGCCGTTCTTTGGCGTCGCCAGACAATAAACCCATTGCCGCTACGGCAAGACCACAAAAAAGGGCGACTTCGGGTCGCCCTTTTTTGTACGTAATACGCAAATCACTTGAACGTGATCAAATCGCCGCGACTCAAGGTGACCTTCTTGTCCGCCAGCGGCGTATTCCCGGCATTGATGAAACCCGGCTGATTCAAAAGCTGATAGCGCGCCAGCACGGTATTGATGGGCACCGGACTGGAAATGCCGTCTTCCGCCACCACCACCGTGAAGCCACGCGTATTGGCGTGGAAAGCACTGTACATGACGGCACCGTTGGCGGCGCTGCCAACGATCACCAGCGTTTCCGCTTTGGCTTGCTTCAACAGGTCTTCCAGATTGGTGCCGGTGAATTTGTTGGCGCGCGTGGAGACTACCGGCTCACCGGCTTGCGGCGCGACATCGGCCAGCATCGGCGGCGGCCCCGCAGGACTGACCGTGGTCGAATAGAACACCGGCACCTTGGCCGCACGCGCCTTGCTGATCAAGGCCACAATCGCCGGCACCGTCTTGAGGCAATCAGGATTGGGCTGGCAGACCGCCGAATTGATGTCGAGCACCAGCAAGGCCGTGCTCGCCGCCACCAGCGCGACCGGCGCCGGCGCCGGAATGGCAGGAATACTGTTGGCGCCGACCGGCGCGGTTGCCGGCACACTGCCGCAGGCCGTCAATGCAACCAGCGCCAGCGTTGCGGCGACCTGGCAGACGATACGTTTCTGGATCATGTTTTCAACTCCTTGTTGTGGGATCACACATAAACACGCGCACCGGGCTTCAACCTCCGCCAGCACACATTATTTCTGGCGACGCGGATACCCCTCAAGCGTGATGCGCTTCCAGACCACATCCTTTTCCTCTTCGCTCATGAACACCCAATGCGCTACTTCAGACACGGTGCGACCGCAGCCGCGACAGACATCGTCGAAAGTGGTGGAGCAAACGGCAACACAAGGGGTATCAGGACGTTCGGGGGGAGCTTTGGACATGGATCTCTTTAGAGGACTGCGTGGCACTGCCGACATCTTACCAAGAAGCACAAGCGCGGTCTCAGGACAAAAAAAAAGCCCGCGAACCAGAGGTTGCGGGCTGAATCCAATTTCTTTAAGGAGGAAAATTGGAGGAGACAGGTGCAACTATAGCGATCGCGGGCACCCTAGTCTGCTTTATTGTTCCAATAGCTGATATTCACGAGGCAAATATCTCATGCGTTCGACCTCATGCGGCTTGCTGCACCACCGGCAGCATCGACACCGTCGGTTTGGGTGGATTGTCCTTGCGCTGGCACGCCGACGCCAGCAGCACAACAAAGACAACTGAAATCAGGGCGATATGGCGCATGACGGTCTCCTCTATCCATGTTTCGTGAGCCTGCTCTCGTTTAGACGCCTGCGCAAAAAATGGTTCGCCCCTAGGAAGAGACTGCGCGCAGGCCGGTGCGCGCCCGCGTCAGATTATTGGCATACAAGGCGGCCACCATATCCGATTGCGTCACGATTCCCGCCAGTCGGCGCTCATCGTCGATCACCGGAATCTGGTGCACGCCCTCGTCGGCCATCAGCGACACCAGTTGTACGATGGGCAAATGTATTGATGCCGTCCTCACCTTGCCATGCATGATTTGCCCCACTACCTCCGGCTTGATCGAATGGGAATGCGGTGTCCGCCGCAAAAACGCGCGCAGCTTGTCGCCCAGGCCATCAAACTCGTGCGACCCGGCATGCCGCAAAAAATCGCTCTTGGTGACGATGCCGATGACGCGCCTTGCCCGGTCCAGCACCGGCAAGGCCTGTAAACGATGTGTTTGCATCAGCGCCCAGGCCTGCGCCAGCTCGGTTGAAAACGCCACCGTCACGACATCGCCCGACATGATATCGGCGCACACTGTCTCGCCGAAACGGCGGCGATAGGCTTCCATTTCGGTCTGCAAAAAGATCTCTTCCAGATCGTCGCGGCCGATATCCAGCACCTGGTTATAGCGCCGCAACACCGCATCCAGATCATCATGCGAAAAGCCCAGGCGCGCCATCGGCGCCGCGTCGGCAGTGTGATGCGTGTTGTTGCGGTGTTCGCTTTGTTGGGCATGCGGATAGCGGCGCCCGGTTGCGTTGTTGAAGAACAAGGCCATCGCCAGCAGCACAAAAGAATTGAGCAGCACCGGCGTGAGCACAAACCAGTACCCCATCGCATGCACCACCGGCCCGCCCAACACCGCCGTCAAGGCCACCGCGCCGCTGGGCGGATGAATGCAGCGCAAGGCAAACATGCAGGCAATTGCCAGCGCGATGGCCAGCGCCGCCGCCAGCGCGGGCTCGGCCACCAGTCGTGCACAGCTCACCCCCACCAGCGCCGCCACCAGATTGCCGCCGATGATGGACCATGGTTGCGCCAGCGGACTGGACGGCACAGCAAACAACAATACCGCCGAAGCCCCCATCGGCGCGATCAGCCATACCGTAGCGGCGTCGTGCGGCAACATCAGCACGCTCAACAGGCCGGTCAGCAAAATCCCGAACAAGGCGCCAGCACAGGCGCGCATGCGCTCAAAACGATCCACTGCAGATCGTTGCGGAATGAAACTCCTTAGCCATTGCAGGATAGAATCGCGCATGCCCCAACCCATTCTTGGAAGTAATTGGAAACCGCAATTACATCACAAGATGATATATTTTGCTGCAACAAGGCATTACTATGCAGGATTGCCGGGATTTGACTCCCGCCCCGTCGCCTCACCACACCATCAATGAAAACACCCTCCCGTTTGCAAAAAGACGATTTCGAAGCCTTGTCGGAATTCCGCTATCAGCTACGCCGCTTTATCCGCTTCAGCGAAGACGCGGCGCAAAGCGAAGGACTGACGCCGCTGCAATATCTGCTCATGCTGCACATCAAGGGCTTTCCGGGGCGCGACTGGGCCAGCATCAGCGAGCTGGCCGAGCGACTGCAATCGCAGCACCATGGCGTGGTGGCGCTGGTGACGCGGTGTGAAAAAGCGGGCTTGGTGACGCGCACCCAGGACGACAAGGACAAGCGCCTGGTGCAGGTGAGGCTGACTGAAATCGGCGAACAATATTTGCACCGCCTGGCGGAACTGCATCGCAACGAGTTGCACTCGCTGTCGAGCGTGTTTCAGGTATCGCACATCTCCGCGTTCAACGATCGCGATTAACAAGCTGCTCGCGATCCTACTGCCAGACCATGTCCGCTGCGCGCCGACTCAAGACGTGCGCACCACTTGGTTACGGCCGCCGTTCTTGGCGCTGTAGAGCGCCTCATCGGCCAGACGAATCATGTGATCGAGACTTTCGCCTCCGACCCGCGCACTGACGCCGAAGCTGGCCGTAATCGCGATCTGGCGCTGCTCATCGACAGCAAAGGTCTGCTGCGACAAAATCACGCGCAGCTTTTCCGCCACCACGCAACCCTGCTCCAGGTCGGCCTCAGGCAACAGGATGATAAATTCCTCGCCGCCGTAGCGCGCCAGGATATCCACCTTGCGCAACAGTTGAGCAATCATTTGCACGGCCTTGCGCAAAATGCTGTCGCCGGCCAAATGGCCGTAATCGTCGTTGATGTGTTTGAAGTGATCGATGTCAAGCAAGATCAGGGCAAGATTGCGCTTGTATCGCTGCGCTACCGCCAGCTGCTGCTCGCTATGCGCAAAGAAGGCGCGGCGATTCAATACGCCGGTCAGGAAATCCGTATTCGACGATACCTGCAGTTGCTCAATCAGCGTCTCGCGTTCGCTGGCCAGGCCGATACGCTCCAGGCTGCGCGCCTTCAGCACATGCAATGCACGCAACATATCGCCGATTTCATCCCGATGGCGCGCCACCGGAATCGCCACATCCAAATTATCCTCCGCCAGGCCGGTGACCAGCTTGGTCGCCTGCAGCACTGGCGCCAGCACACGCTGACGCACCAGATACATGAGCACAAAGAAAAACACGAACGCCACCAACACCATCGCAATCATGGCCACCAGGTAATTGCGCGCCTGCAGATTACGGATTTCCGCCTCGCGCACCAGGTCCTCCAGCACCACATCGCGCAAGCGCAATATCGATGCCATCGGCGGCACATATTGCGCCGCCAGTTCCGCAGTGCTCAATTGATAGCCGCCCGAGACTAGTCCGAACTGCAGCAGCTCGCCCAGAAACGGCAAACCCTTGCCGAAGTATTCCGCGTCGAGGTCGGCCAGCGCCGTATTGTAGGCGGCATTGTTTTTGTAGGCGCGCATCTGGATATCGAGCAAGGTCCGCAGCTGCTCGATACGGCCGTAGAGCTTGCCGATTTCGATCACTTCATTCTTGCTCAACGGACGCTGCGTAATCACCGGCGCAGTGAATTTGGAGCCGACCTGGCCGGCGTATTCACGCAGGCTGGACGCCACGCGCATGCCGGTCAAGCCATCCAGCAATTCCGGATCGGCCTGAATGGCAATCGTCGACAAGTCGGCCACGGCCGTGACAAACGGCGGAATCAGCGCAACCATGCCATCCACCGCCGCCGTGACATCTTCGGAAGAGCGCTGTACACGCGGCACGTTGGTTTGCCGGTCGACATTCATGCGCGCCGGCTCCAGCGCATGCTTCACAGACTCTATCTTGCGGACGATGGGCACATAGCGCCCGTCGGTATCGGAGCGCAAGGCATCCAGCAGCATGGCAATCGCGGTGTCGGTTTGCTGGCGCGCGACACTGAGTTTTTGGGACAGTTGCGGCAAGTCTTGCAGCTCGCCGCCCATCAGCGCATTCGAGGGGCCGCGCTCCATCGAGGTCTTTTCCATCGCAATCATGGTCAGTTGCACCATACGCACCGTCTCGACACTGCCCGCACCGCGCCGATAGGCGCCCCATTCGGCCGACACGATCCGCGCCGTCAATGCCAGAAAAATCAGCATCAGCGCAAGAGAGATTAACCAGAACAGGCGATTCAGCGACATCTTGTGACCTTCGAAATATCCGCAGACCAGCGAATAATATTGCCAATAAAGCAATTTTCAACGACCGCCATTATAGTGCGACGACACGCGATTGCGGCATACAACAAGCAACTCGGACCGCAAGCGCAAGCGCAAGCACGCGATGATCGAGGCACAACGACAACAATAAGGCGATCTTCAGGAAGCGGCACAGGTCTGTTGCCTGTGTAAGTAATGTGGATAGCAAAACGCCCGCATGACGCGGGCGTTGCTTGTATCTGGCGGAGAGGGTGGGATTCGAACCCACGGTACGATTTAACGTACGCCTGATTTCGAGTCAGGTACATTCGACCACTCTGCCACCTCTCCGGTTAACCTAGTCGAATTTACTGCCCTGAGGCAGCAAAGCAAAAGATTATAGCAGAATCATTTTAGAGATGGAAATAGGTGGTGAAGATTTTTTCCATAAATATTCTCCGCGCAGCCGAGAAAATAATTTACGCATCATCATCTTGTCATAAATCTTCTCTAGGATCAGGTGTTGCCCTGCGTTCGCATTGATCTTCGAACTAACTTACGGTGGACCCACTGGACCAGACCATGGCACCTTTTGCCGCACACGACTTCGACAACGCTGTCCCTCCATTTCCTGCCGCACCGGCAGGCGATACGGGAGACGCGCGCCAGGCTGCCGAACAGCAGGATACCCAACTGCTGTCGCATCTTCACGAAATCATTGCGCAACGCAGCCTGAACGCCCTGTTCCAACCGATCATCCGCATGCGCAGCGGCGAGATCATCGGCTACGAAGGCCTGATCCGCGGCCCATCCAACAGCCCCCTGCACTCGCCGCTCAATCTGTTCAAGGTGGCGCGCGCCAATAAGCTGTCGGTGCAAGTCGAACACCTGTGCCGCCATATCGTCATGGCGCAGTTCGCGCAATCGGGCCTGCCCGGCAATTTGTTCCTCAACGTCAGTCCGGGCGCGCTGGTGCAACCGGAAGCGATCCAGGGCGAAACCCTGCGCCATCTGGAAAAACTCGGTATCAATCCACAACGCATCATCATCGAGCTGACCGAGAACGAACCTACTTACGACTACCAGTTGCTGCGCAACGCCGCCATGCACTATCGCGAGATGGGCTTCCAGATCGCCATCGACGATCTGGGCGAAGGTTTTTCCAGTTTGCGCCTGTGGTCCGAGCTGCAGCCGGAATACGTCAAGGTCGACATGCACTTCATCCAGGGGATCAACAACGATCCGATGAAGCTGCAGTTCGTACGCTCAATCCAGGAGATCGCCGAAAAATCCGGCTCCATCGTGATCGCCGAAGGCATAGAAACCCAGGCCGAATTGCTGACCATCCGCGACCTCGGCATTGCCTGCGGCCAGGGTTATCACATCGCACGCCCCCACGCCACGCCCAAGACCGTGGTGGCCGACGACATCAGCAAAATCCTGCGACGCGACAAAGTGCCGCTGACGATACAGAAGTATGGCCCCACCAAGAAGAGCGCGACCGTCTACAAGCTCTTGCGCGAAAGCCAATATGTCTCACCTACGGTCTCCAACGACGAGGTCTACAACCTGTTCGTCAACGACCCGCAGTTGCAAGCCTTGCCGGTAGTCAGCAACGGCATCCCGGTCGGACTGATCAATCGCTACAGCATGGTGGAACGCTTTGCCCGCCTGTATGGCCGCGAACTCTACGGCAAGAAATCCTGCACTTTTTTCATGGATCCCAATCCACTGCTGACCGAACAGGACACCAGCCTGCAAGACCTCAGCCATGTGCTGGTGCAGGCCGAGTCGCATCACTTGTCGAACGGCTTCATCATCGTCGACCAGGGCCAGTATGTCGGCATGGGCACCGGCCACGACTTGCTGCGCGAAATCACCCAGATGCAGATCGAGGCCGCGCGCTACGCCAATCCGCTGACGCAGTTGCCGGGCAATGTGCCGATCAACGAACATATCGAGTTCCTGCTGCAAAGCGGCGTCGAATTTTGCATCTGCTATTGCGACCTGGACAATTTCAAACCCTTCAACGACGTCTACGGTTACCGCAAGGGCGACGACATGATTCAGCTGACCGGGCGTACGCTGAGCCAGTTCTGCGACACCCAGCTCGACTTCATCGGCCACATCGGCGGCGACGACTTCCTGATCATGTTCCAGAGCGAAGACTGGGAGCATCGCTGCAAGGCCATGCTGGACGCCTTCAGCATCGCCTCGCAAGGCTTCTACTATGTGGAAGACAAGGAACGCGGCGGGTACTACAGCGAAGACCGCCAAGGCAATCGCGTGCTGCATCCGCTGGTAAGCCTGTCGCTGGGCGCGGTCAAGATCGAACCTTCGCAATACTCCTCGCCGCACCAGATCGCCTCCGCGGCCACCAAGGCCAAGAAGCAGGCCAAAAAGACGCCCGGCAACAGCTTGTTCATCGAGCGACGTGTTCCGGCGACCTTTTCGTGGGCGATGTAAACGATCACAGGGATGAATGAAAAATGGCTGAGGCTCTTGCGAGCGTCAGCCATTTTCGTTGGGGCCGCTCAAACTCAGGGCGCCAGCTTTTCCAGACCGCCCATGTAGGGCCGCAGTACTTCCGGAATCAACACGCTGCCATCGGCTTGCTGGCCGTTTTCCAGCACCGCCACCAGCGTACGCCCCACCGCCAGGCCGGAGCCGTTAAGCGTGTGCAGCAGTTCCGGCTTGCCCTGGGCATTGCGGAAACGTGCCTGCATGCGACGCGCCTGGAAGGCTTCGCAATTCGACACCGATGAAATTTCGCGGTAGGTATTCTGCGCCGGCAACCACACTTCGATGTCATAGGTCTTGGCGGCACCGAAGCCCATGTCGCCGGTGCACAAGGTGATCACACGATACGGCAGGCCGAGTTTCTTGAGGATGTTTTCAGCGTGGCCGAGCATCTCTTCCAGCGCCTCGTAAGATTTTTCCGGATGCACGATCTGCACCATTTCGACCTTGTCGAATTGATGCTGGCGTATCATGCCGCGCGTGTCGCGGCCATAGCTGCCGGCTTCCGAGCGGAAGCATGGGGAATGCGCGGTCATCTTCAGCGGCAACGTGTCGCCGGCCACGATCTCGTCGCGCACCAGGTTAGTCAACGGCACTTCGGCGGTCGGGATCAGGTACAGCGCCGTGTTGTCGCTGCTGTCGCCTTCCTGGCCGCCCTTCTTGGCCGCGAACAGATCGGCTTCGAACTTCGGCAACTGGCCGGTGCCGCGCAGCGAGTCGGCGTTGACGATGTAAGGCGTGTAGCACTCGGTGTAGCCATGTTCCAGCGTGTGCGTGTCGAGCATGAATTGCGCGAGCGCACGATGCAGGCGGGCGATGCCGCCCTTCATGACGGCGAAGCGCGAACCGGTCAGTTTGGTGGCGACATCGAAATCCAGGCCCAACGGCGCGCCGACATCGACGTGATCCTTAACCTCGAAATCGAAAGCGCGTGGCGTACCAACCTTGCGCACTTCGACGTTGCCGCTTTCATCCGCGCCGGCCGGCACCGATTCGTGCGGCAGATTCGGCAGCGTCAGCAAGAAGTCGCTCAATTGCGCCTGCACTTCTTCCAGGCGCGCGGCCGAAGCCTTGAGCTCGTCGCCGATGCCGGACACTTCTGCCATCACCGCCGAGGCGTCTTCGCCCTTGCCCTTGAGCATGCCGACTTGCTTGGACAGGCTGTTGCGCTTGCCCTGCAATTCTTCGGTGCGAGTCTGGATCTGCTTGCGCTCGCCTTCCAGCGCATTGAAAGCGGCGACATCAAGCTGGAATTTGCGCGCAGCCAGGCGGGCCGCGACATTGTCGATGTCTTTACGAAGAAGTTGAATGTCGATCATGGGAATGCCAGTAGAAAGAGTACAAGTAAAAACACGATTGTACCAAGGACAAGCCTTACCCTCGTCACCCGCTGGCCTATTCCGACAAAAATAGCGCTGCGCGGGCGCAAGTCCCTGCGTTACCATAGGCGCAAATTCTCATCGCAGCCATAGGAATGCACCATGTCAGAAACGCCCTCGCAGCCGCCACTCGTCGTCTATCTGCTCGGCTTCGCCGCCGCGGCCTGCTGTGCCGCCTGGTCGGGTGCGCAATTTGCGCTGACCGGTTCCAGCCTCGGCTACGGCGTGCTGACCGGACTCAGCTTCGGCGCCATGTTCGCGTTCGGACAACGTGTCAAGAACCGCCTGTTTCCCACCCCAGCCTCGACCAAGTGGAAAATCAATGCCGGCCCGAGCGCAGCCGACCTGCGTCCGGCGCAACGCGCCGCTGCGCGCGCCAAACCGGTGACGGTAGCCTTCGATGAGGAGTTCATCAAAACCGCACGCGCCGGCGCCGAGCTGGAAAGCATCGCGTGGCAAGACGTCAGCCGCATCGTCATCAACATCGGCGACAACTTCCTGCCCATGCCCTACTGGATGATTGCCACCGACAAAGGCGGCATCCGCCTGCCCAACGACACGCCCGGACTGGAAAACCTGATGGAAGAATTCAAGGTCAAGCTGCCGGGTTACGACAATGATGCGACCTATAACGCGGTGATCAGCGCCATGGGGGCGATGGAAGGTACATTTGAGGTGTGGAAGAAGGCTGCGTAAATCCCGTTCCATTTTGTCGTCTTGACGAAAGTCAGGACCCGGCGTCGTATCGACCGGTTTCACGCCACCGGATCTCGGCGTTCGCTGGAACGACGATCAACAAATTCTCGATCAGGCAGCATTGCTGCCCAGACTTTACCCCTGCTTATTTTTCTTATAGTCGCGGTCAAGATCACGCAAGTGCGCCATCTTGTCGCCGATCTTGGCTTCCAGGCCGCGCGGCACTGGCTGGTACCAATGCGGCTCGGCAATCCCGTCCGGCAAATACGTCTCGCCGGCGGCATAGCCTTCGGGCTCGTCATGGGCGTAGCGATACAGCTTGCCGTAGCCGAGCTCCTTCATCAGCTTGGTCGGCGCATTGCGCAGATGTTCCGGCACGCCGCGTGACTTGTCCTTGGCGACAAACGCACGCGCCTGGTTGTATGCCATGTAGCCGGCATTGCTCTTGGCCGCAATTGCCAGGTAAATCACCGCCTGCGCCAAGGCCAGCTCACCCTCGGGCGAGCCCAGACGCTCATAGGTTGCCGCCGCATCGTTGGCAATCGTCATGGCGCGCGGATCGGCCAGACCAATATCTTCCCAGGCCATGCGCACGATGCGGCGCGCCAGATAACGCGGATCGGTGCCGCCGTCGAGCATCCGTGTGAGCCAATACAAGGCGCCGTCGGGACTGGAGCCGCGCACCGATTTATGTAGCGCGGAAATCTGGTCGTAAAACGCATCGCCGCCCTTGTCGAAACGACGCAAGGCGTCGCCCAGGCATTCGGCAAGGATGTCTGCGCCAACCACGCCGACATTCTTGGCTTGCGCGGCGCGCGCGATGATTTCCAGATTATTGAGCAACTTGCGACCGTCACCGTCGGCGCTGGCGATCAGCATTTCTTTCGCTTCCGGTTCGAACTGCAAGCCATCGAGCTCTTCGTGGCAGGCGCGGTCGATCAACGCGCCGAGGTCGCCTTCGGTCAGCGACTTCAAGACATACACGGCGGCGCGCGACAACAGCGCGCCATTGACTTCAAATGAGGGGTTTTCAGTGGTTGCGCCGATGAAGGTGAACAAGCCGCTTTCCACATGCGGCAGGAAGGCGTCCTGCTGGCTCTTGTTGAAACGATGCACTTCGTCGACGAACAAGATAGTGCGGCGACCGGAATTGGCGCGCACGAATTGCGCGCGCTCGACGGCGTCGCGGATGTCCTTGACGCCCGACAGTACGGCTGACAAGGCGATGAATTCGGCCTTGAAGGAATCCGCCATGATGCGCGCCAGCGTGGTCTTGCCCACGCCCGGCGGGCCCCACAGGATCATCGAATGCGGTTCGCCCGATTCGAAGGCCACGCGCAGCGGTTTGCCTGCGCCGAGCAAATGCTGCTGGCCGATGACATCGTCAAAGGAGTGCGGGCGGAGACGTTCGGCTAACGGCGCGGAATTCATTCAGCTGTCAAATTCGGGAAGTAAAATGGATTGTTAGTCTAACCGATCCGGCAGCATAGAACCTGTGCCGGTGCTAGAATTCGCCGCGGTCGTCGGCCTGCAAGCGAACCATGGCGACGATCTTCTGTTGACATCTTCACCACGCCCCAGGGCGTTTCTGCTCATGCCTTTTGTCGTCACCGATTCTTGCATTGCCTGTAAATACACCGACTGCGTCAGCGTCTGCCCGATGGATTGCTTTGTCGAAGGCCCCAACTTCCTGGCCATCGATCCGGACGGCTGCATCGATTGCTCGATGTGCGTGCCGGAGTGCCCGGTCGGCGCGATCTATAACGAGATCGACTTGCCCGAGGCATTGCGTCACTTCACCGAACTGAATGCGAAACTGGCCAAGCATCCAGGCTGGAAACCGATCACCCAGGCACAAGCGCCGCTGCCAGACCATGCGCAATGGAGCGAGGTGACAGGCAAGATCGACATGCTGAAAACCTCGACCTGAGCGCCCCATTCCTGCACTTAATTGTTGAAAACGTCGGCGCCCTTGGGCACCACGAAAGTGAAGCTGGTGGCCTTCAAAGGCGGATTCTTTTCAAACTTGGAAAATGACAGCAACGAAGTCTGACCAAAAGAATCGCGCAACTCCATCGCCTGCGGCACGCCGTCCTTCAAGCCGATGCCGATGCGATCGAAGGTGGTGTCCTTGCTCTTGGGCGTGGCTTCCAGCCATTCCATGCCATCCTTGGCGCCGCCCTCTTTGAGCGTGAAATTCTTTTCCAGGTCATTGCTGCCGAACAGGATCGCCGCCGGCGACGAACCGAGCGCGTTGCCCAGCTTCTTGGTGGTGACCTGGTTCAAATCCTTGTCGTAGATGAACAGCTTGTCGCCATCGGCCTGCAAGACTTGCTCATACGGCTTCTGGTAGGTCCAGATGAATTTGCCGGGACGCGAAAACACAAAGGTGCCGCTCGATGTATTCGACACCTTGACGGTGCCGCTGTCGGTCTTGACCAGGCGCTGCACGAATTCGCCCTTGGCCGATTGCGTCGACGCCACGAATTGCTTGAACTGCTCCAGCGCACTGGCCGAAGCCGGCGCGGAAAAAAGCACCGCGCTCAAACCCAGAGCCGTTGTCGCAGCAAGCAATCGCCATCGATTCGGGCCTGGTAATGCTAGTTTTTTTATTTGCATAAGTTATTCCGAGGTATTTCCTGCCGGCACCAGAATCTCGCGGTTGCCATTCGATTGCATGGTCGACACCAGGCCGCTTTGCTCCATCTGCTCAAGCAGACGCGCAGCGCGGTTGTAGCCGATACGCAAATGACGTTGCACCAGAGAAATCGAGGCGCGGCGATTTTTCAGCACCACAGCAACTGCCTGATCGTACAGCTCATCACCCTCGGTGCCGCCCGCAGCGCCGCCGATAGCTCCATCGGCATCTTCGGCAACGCCTCCTTCTAGGATGCCCTCGATGTAATTCGGTTCCCCCTGCGCTTTCAGATGGTCGACCACGCGATGGACCTCTTCATCGGAAACGAAGGCGCCGTGGACACGAATCGGCAGGCCGGTGCCGGGCGGCATGTACAGCATGTCGCCCATGCCGAGCAGCGCTTCGGCGCCCATCTGGTCGAGAATCGTGCGCGAGTCGATCTTGCTGCTGACCTGGAAGGCGATGCGCGTCGGCACATTGGCCTTGATCAGGCCGGTGATGACATCAACCGAAGGACGCTGCGTCGCCAGGATCAAGTGGATGCCGGCGGCACGCGCCTTTTGCGCGATACGCGCGATCAACTCTTCGACTTTCTTGCCGACCACCATCATCAGGTCGGCCAATTCGTCGATGATGATGACGATGGTTTCGAGTTGCTCCAGCGGCTCCGGCGCGTCCGGCGTCAGGCTGAACGGGTTCGGGATCTTTTCGCCGCGCTTGTCGGCATCGATGATCTTCTGGTTGTAACCGGCCAGGTTACGCACCCCCAGCTTGGACATGCGCTTGTAGCGGCGCTCCATCTCGGCCACCGCCCAGTTCAGCGCATGGCCGGCCTGGCGCATGTCGGTCACCACCGGTGCCAGCAGATGCGGAATGCCTTCGTAGATCGAGAGTTCCAGCATCTTCGGATCGATCAGGATCAGGCGCACCTGTTTCGGCGTCGACTTGTACAGCAGCGACAGGATGGTGGCGTTGATGCCGACAGACTTACCGGAACCCGTGGTACCCGCCACCAGCAAGTGCGGCATCTTGGCGAGGTCGGCCACCACCGGATTGCCGGCGATGTCCTTGCCGAGCGCCACGGTCAGGCTGGAATGGCTGTCGTTGTAGACCTTGGAGCCGAGGATCTCGGTCAGGCGCACGATCTGGCGCTTGGGGTTGGGCAACTCCAGGCCCATGAAATTCTTGCCCTGGATGACTTCCACCACGCGGATCGAAGTCAACGACAATGAGCGCGCCAGGTCGCGCGCGAGGCCGACGATCTGGCTGCCCTTGACACCGGTGGCCGGCTCGATTTCATAGCGCGTAATCACCGGGCCGGGATGGGCGGCTACGACTTTGACCTCGACGCCGAAATCGGACAGCTTCTTCTCGATCAGGCGGCTGGTGAATTCCAGTGTTTCGACCGACACCGTCTGCTGCGCCGGCGGCGCCTCGTCCAGCAGCGACAGCGGCGGCAGGTTGGAGTCGATGTCCTGGAACAGGCTGGTCTGGCGCTCCTTCTCGATACGCTCCGATTTCACCACCGCCACCACTTGCGGCTCAATGCGGATAGGCGGCGCTTCGACGATCTTGGCGCGCTCCTGCACCACCACTTCTTCGCGCTTGACGGCGGCAACGTGGCCGACCTTGCGGTCTTCGCGCGCCGAGTAGAAATTGCGGATCCAGAAAATGCCGTCTTCGATGGCGCCGCCGACGCGTTCCACCGCCGCCAGCCAGGAGACGTGGAAGAACAGGCTGAAACCGAGGCCGAACAACAGCAACAACAGCAAGGTCGCGCCGGTGAAGCCCAGCGACGATTGCGCCGCGCTGCCGATCATCTCACCCAGCACGCCACCCGGCGCGCGCGGCATTTGCGCCTTCATCGTATACATGCGCATGTATTCAATGCCAAGACTGCCGGCCAACAGGAACACGAAACCGATGGCACGGATCAGGCCTTCCTGGTGATGCTCGGGTTCGGTCTGCTTCTGCACCAGGAAGCGATTGGCCAGATGGCGATAGCTGCGCCAGATGGAGTGGCCCAGCAGCACGCACCACCACCACGCCGACATGCCGAAGATATACAGCATCAGGTCGGCCAGCCAGGCGCCGATGCGGCCGCCCCAGTTATGCAGGTGCGGCACGGTATTGGCGACCGACCAACCGGGGTCGTTGCGCGAATAGGTCAACAAGATGATGGCAAGGTAGATCAGCAGGGTCGCCATCGCCAGCCAGCGTGCCTCATATAGCAGACGCACCAGTCTGCTGGGCAAGGGCGGCGCTTCGGCGGCTTTGGTGTTACGGGTATAGGCTTGGCTGGTCTTGGTCATAAATCTTTATCTGGCGCGCTCTGGCAAACTCAGGCGACATTGTAACGGCGATTGCCGGCCACGAGACCGGCGTGCGGAAATCCACTGCAGATTGTGCCGTTGCGGCCCTATCGAACGGATAGCTTAATTCCATCAGGCCGATACGACGGTTCGTCTATAATCTTAACCGTTTTGCAGCGCAATATAGGAGAAACGGCAACATAAGCCGTTCCAGGCCGTCGTTGGCGGCCCCGCCCTGCGCGCATATTGAAATTCAGCAGATCAGCATCATGTGCCTCTTATACTCGTCATGCTGCTGCTGCGCCCACTTCTGTTCAGTCTACTAAGAGTACTTTATGACCACGTCCAAACACGCCAAGGTTTTGATTCTCGGTTCCGGCCCCGCCGGCTATAGCGCTGCCGTGTATGCCGCGCGCGCCAACCTCAATCCGGTGCTGATCACCGGTGTCGAGCAAGGTGGTCAGCTGATGACCACCACCGACGTCGAAAACTGGCCGGGCGACCCGATGGGCGTGCAAGGTCCGGAACTGATGCAGCGCCTGCTGCAACATGCAGAACGTTTCAATACTGAAATCATTTTTGATCACATCCACACCACCAAGCTGTCAGAAAAGCCGTTTCGCCTGATCGGCGACTCCGGTGAGTACACCTGCGACGCGCTCATCATCGCCACCGGCGCCTCGGCGCAATACCTCGGGCTTCCTTCGGAAGAAGCTTTCATGGGCAAGGGCGTATCGGCCTGTGCGACCTGCGACGGTTTCTTCTACCGCGGCAAGGAAGTGGCCGTGGTCGGGGGTGGCAATACCGCAGTCGAAGAAGCGCTGTACCTGTCGAACATCGCCAGCAAGGTCACCATCATCCACCGCCGCGACAAGTTCCGCGCCGAGCCTATCCTGATCGACCGCCTGCTGCACAAGGTCACCGAAGGCAAGATCGACATCAAATGGCATCACACGCTCGATGAAGTCATCGGCGACGACAGCGGCGTGACCGGCATCACGATCAAGTCGACGCAAGATGGCAGCGTCACGCCGATCACCCTGCACGGCCTGTTCATCGCCATCGGCCACAAACCCAACACCGGCATCTTCGACGGCCAGCTTGACATGCACAACGGCTATATCAAGACCCGCACCGGTCTCGAAGGCTTCGCCACCGCCACCAGCATCAATGGCGTGTTCGCCGCCGGCGACGTGCAGGATCATATCTACCGCCAGGCCATCACCAGCGCCGGCACCGGCTGCATGGCCGCGCTCGACGCCCAGCGCTACCTGGAAGGTTTGGAGTAAGAACCCAAGTGCTCCCGCCCGATGCGGGAGCGCGTTTTCAGCCCTCACCGGTGCGCGAACCATGGCGACTATCAAGGATTTTTCCGCACTCAAATCCCTGCGCAAGGATCTCAAGGCGCAGGAAGAAGCGCGCCTGGTCGCCGAGCGCGAGCGCATCGCCGGCGAAAAACGCTTGCGCGAAGAAGCCGATGTTTTTCGCAACAGCATCGGTCAGGTCGCGCCGCTGCGCAACAACCAAAAAGCCACCATCCTGCCGCAGCCGCCGCTGCCGATTGCCCGTCAGCACATTGCCGACGAACAGGCTGCGCTGATGGAATCGCTATCCGATGAATTCACCTTCGACACCCTGCTCGACACCGACGAAAACCTGAGTTTCACGCGTCCCGGGGTGGGCAGCGACGTGCTCAGCAAACTGCGCCGCGGCCATTGGGTGATCCAGAACCAGCTCGACCTGCACGGCTTGCGCCGCGACGAAGCGCGCGAAGCGCTCGCCGAATTCCTGCGTCAGGCGCGCCGCCGCGGCCAACGCTGTGTGCGCATCATTCACGGCAAGGGGCTCGGTTCAGTCAACAAGGAACCGGTGCTCAAGCAAAAAGTGCGCAACTGGCTGGCGCAAAAGGACGAAGTCATCGCCTTCTGCCAAGCGCAGCCGGCCGACGGGGGCTCGGGCGCGCTGGTGGTCTTGCTGCAATCGAGCACGACCGGCAACGGCGGCTGAATCCGTTGCCTGCCGCAGTTTCAGGCATACCAATGCACACTCATTATTTCCGTCAGCCAGTCGACGAAGGCGCGCACCCGCGGCGACAAATGGCGGTTATGTGAATAGATGATCGACACCGGCATCGACGGTGGTTTGAAATCCGGCAGCACTTCTTCGAGCACGCCCTGCTCCAGCAAATCCTCCACGCCGAATCGCAAGGCGCCCTGACGCTGGCGCTGACAGCGCAAGACCCGGCGCGCATCGAAGCCGTCATCCCGGCCGGCGCTGCGGCGAGCGAACGTTACGCCGCCTACGCGATGGCGCATCTGGACAGCGAAAAATCACCGGACTGAAGTCAATCCAGGCACGCCTAGAACAGGTCGAACTGGCCGGATAGCGCGGTCTTCGGCGGCCGCGCCGGCGCGATGAATTGCGAGGCATCAAGCATGTCGAACCAACCGCGTTGGTGCATGCCGCTGCGCTGCACGGCCTTGTCGAAACGCTGTCGGATCAGGTCGGCCCAGACGCCCTCGCCGCGCATGCGGGTGGCGAAGTCGGAATCATTATCCTTGCCGCCGCGCATCTCGCGGATGCGATTCATCACCCGCTGGGCGCGCTCGGGAAAGTGCGTCAGCAGCCATTGCTGGAACAGTGGATTGACTTCCCACGGCAAGCGCAACACGGTATAGCCGGCGCGGTGCGCACCGGCGTCGGCCGCGGCGGCGACGATACTCTCCAGCTCGGGTTCGTTGATGAACGGAATCATCGGTGCGATGCTGACACTGACCGGGATGCCCGCCTCGGCGAGCGTGCGGATCACGCGCAAACGCCGCGCCGGCGCAGCCGCGCGCGGCTCCAGCTTGCGCGCCAGCGCGGCATCGAGCGTGGCGATCGTCACCGCTGCGATGACCTGGCGCCGCGCCGCCATCGCGGCGAGCAGGTCAATATCACGTTCAATCAGCGCCGACTTGGTAATCAGCGCCGCCGGATGCCGGCAATCGTTGAGGATTTGCAGTATGCGCCGCGTGATCTGCAAGTCGCGCTCGCAGGGCTGGTAGGCATCGGTATTGATGCCTACCGTGATGGTTTCGGCCACATAGGAGGGCCGGGCCAGCTCCTTGAGCAGCAACTCGGGCGCATTCACCTTGGCGAAAATGCGGCTCTCGAAATCCAGCCCCGGCGACAACCCCAGGTAAGCATGCGTGGGCCGCGCGAAACAATAGACACAGCCATGCTCACAACCGCGGTAGGGATTGAGCGAGACGTTGAAGGGCAGGTCCGGCGATTTGTTGCGACTGATGATGCTTTTCGCGATTTCTTCGGTGACGACGGTGCGCAGCGCTGCCGGCTCATCCTGGGCGGCACCCTCGCCGTCGACCGGAAGCTCATCCCAGCCGTCGTCGAAACCGACGCGTTGCACGCTTTCGTAACGTCCCTGGATATTGCTGACCGCACCGCGCCCCTTGCGGGCATCGTAGACCTGCGAAAAAGTGTCTCCGGCCGATTCTCGCGTCTGCGTAGTCTGCAGCGGCACCGGCCGGTAGGTCGACTTGGCCATGGCAACTCCTTGCAATAATACTGTATAAAAAAACAGTATAGCGCATCGAAAGCGCCGCGACTAATCCAGAAAACGCGCGTCCTTGGTCATGCTGGTCATGTCGACGAAGGTAGACGCATTGTGATTGGTGGGCGAGAAATTGACGGCGTAACCGCCACCGTCATAGTTGTGCGCATTGATGCTTTCAAGTGCACGGATCAGTTTTTCGCGCGTCAGGTGACGGCGCGCCCGCATCAACCCTTCCACCAGGATGCGCGCTGCGATATAGCCTTCCAGGCTGCCGAAATTGAGGTCGTCGTAGCCGGCCTCATTCATGCGTTTGCGATATTCAGCTACCAGCGGCATCGATACGCGCCACGGGAAAGGCACCACCTGCGTCACCAGAGTACCGCGCGCCAACTCGCCCAATTCATCAGCCAGCGCTTTCTGGCCGACGAAGGAAAGCGCGAAGAACTGCCCCAGGAAACCCTTGCGGCGCAAATCTCGCACAACCCTGGCGCTGGCTTTATAGTCGCCGGTGGCCAACATCACGATTTCGCTTTTCGCGGCCAGGATGGCCTCTGTCATCGCAGTCAGGTTCAAGCCGTCGATGTCGATGTCGATGCTCAGCAAATCGACCGCTTCCACCCGGGCCTGGCGTTCGACATCGTGCCTGATCAGCACCCCTTGCTGATTTTGCTGGTACACCAGCGCCAGCCGGCGCGCGCCCAAGCCACCCAGGCTTTTCAGGAAATAGGCGTATTCATGCGTATAGCTGGCCCGCACGTTGAACACATAGCGATTGAAGTTGGCGTGCAGCGTAGCGCCGCCGCTCATCGGGGCGAAAAAGGGGACGCGGGCTTTGACGGCAATCGGCACTGCGGCCTGGCTGGTCGGCCAGCCGACAAAGCCGAACAGAGCAAATACCTTGTCGTTTTCTATCAGTTGCCGGGTATTGTAGGCAGTGAAGGCAGACATGTAGCGGTCGTCGCGCGTAACCACTTCGATGCGCCGGCCGTAGACGCCGCCTTGCTGGTTGACCTTGTCGAAATAGACTTTGGCGCCGATGAACATCTGGCGCGCCATTTGCGCCGTGGGGCCCGACAGTCCGGCGGACTGTCCGAGCAGGATACGGGTATCGGTGACACCCGTTTCGGCATGCACCGAGGAGGACAGCCACGCTAGCAGCAGCACTGGAAGAATTCGAAACAGACTGCCTCGACATCGCTCCTGCATGCACTCCCCCCGTCGTGGTGTTAGACCGCCTCCGCTCCTGTCTCGCCAGTGCGAATGCGGATGACCTGTTCAACTTCCTGCACAAAAATCTTGCCGTCGCCGATCTTGCCGGTACGCGCCGCCTTGATGATGGCATCGACCACCGCCTCGACCACGCTGTTGTCGACCACCACTTCAATCTTCACCTTGGGCAGAAAATCGACCACGTATTCAGCGCCGCGATACAACTCGGTGTGGCCCTTCTGACGACCAAAACCCTTGACCTCGGTCACGGTCAGACCGGTCACGCCGACCTCTGCCAGCGACTCGCGAACCTCGTCCAACTTGAACGGTTTGATGATAGCAGTGACTTGCTTCATGACAATTCCCTCCTTATAAAATGCCGCATTAAATCGAATTAAATCTATCAAAGTTTTCAACACTCATACGTAAACTCGCGTATTGGAAACCAAATTACTCACGAAATTTCGATGTGATCGGATAGCGCCAGTCGCGCCCGAACGCCCGGTGCGTGATGCGGATACCGACCGGCGCCTGGCGACGCTTGTACTCGTTGATCTTGATCAAACGGGTAATGCGCTCGATGTCTTCGATACGATAGCCGGCCGCTTCAATTTCCGCGATGCTGCTGTTTTCTTCCATGTACATCTGCATGATGCCATCCAGCACCTCGTAAGGCGGCAAGGAATCCTGATCGGTCTGGTCGGGCCGTAGCTCGGCCGACGGCGGACGCGTCAGGATGCGTTCCGGGATCACCGGCGAGACGCTGTTGCGATAGGTGCACAAGCGATACACCAGGGTCTTGGCAATATCCTTGATCACCGCAAAACCGCCGGCCATGTCGCCGTACAGCGTGCAATAGCCGACCGCCATTTCGCTCTTGTTGCCGGTGGTGAGCACGATGGAACCGTACTTGTTGGACATCGCCATCAGCAGCGTGCCGCGGATACGCGCCTGGATATTTTCTTCGGTCGTATCTTCCTTCAAGCCCTTGAATTCTTCCGCCAGGGTATTGCGGAACGCGTTGAAGCAATCGTTGATCGCGATTTCGTCGTAACGCACCTTGATGCGCTCGACCATGTCGCGCGAGTCGAGCCAGGAAATGTCGGCCGTATAAGGCGACGGCATCATGATCGCACGCACCTTGTCGGCGCCCAGCGCATCGACGGCAATGGCCAGCGTCAATGCCGAATCGACACCACCCGACAAACCAAGCAGCACGCTAGGGAAACCGTTTTTACCGACATAGTCGCGCACGCCCAGTACCAGCGCCTGGTAGACCTGCGCTTCGATGGACTGCACCGGCGCCATGGGGGGATTACGCACCTGCACACCGTCGAACTCGATCAGTTGCAGATCTTCTTGCGCATGCGCCAGGCTGGCGACCAGCTCGCCGGCGATATCCATGACAAAGGAATTGCCGTCAAAAATCAGTTCGTCCTGGCCGCCGACCAGGTTGGCGAACACCAGCGGCATGCCCTGCTTGGTCACATTGGCGCGCATCACATCCAGGCGCAGCAATTGCTTGTTCATGTGATACGGCGAGCCGTTCAGGATCAGCAAGACTTCGGCGCCGGCCTGTTTGGCCAATGCCGGCGCGCGCGGGAACCAGGTGTCTTCGCAGATGTTGATGCCGAACCGGGTGCCCTTGACATCGAATACCAGCGCGCTGCCGTCGCCGGTGAAATAGCGCTTTTCGTCGAACACGCTGTCGTTCGGCAATTCGAGTTTGTTGTAAGTACCCACGATCTTGCCGTTGAGCAGAACCGAAGCGGAGTTGAAACGCGCACCATCTTTGAGCGTCGGATGACCGACCACCACGTGCACGTCTTTCAATGCCGCCAGCTCGCCGGCCAGCGCTTGCAACGCTTCTTCCGTTTTTGCGTAGAATGCCTGGCGCAGCAAGAGATCTTCGGGCGGATAGCCGACCAGCGACAATTCCGGCGTGAGGACGATATCAGCGCCCTGCGCAGCGGCGCGGCGCGAAAAATCGGCGATCTTATTGCGATTGCCGGAAATATCCCCAACTGTGCTATTGATTTGGGCGATGGCGACTTTGACTGACATGATGGCGACAAGTAAGAAAATGACGAAGAAAAGAGGCAGGACACCGATGCCAGGGAGCCGCACGCAGTGAACGCAGAGGTCCATTATCGCACGCGAATCATTTCTTCTCTGGCCGAAATTGGCCAGGTGGAATGGGATGCGCTGGTCGCTGCGCAGCCCGATGCGACACCTTTTTTGTCCTACGCTTTCTTGCACGCGCTGCATGAAAGCGGCTCGGCGACCAAGGATACCGGCTGGGAGCCACACTACCTGACGCTTTGGCAAGACCAGCAGTTGAAGGCCGCGCTGCCGCTCTACCTGAAGTACCATTCCTACGGTGAATACGTGTTTGACTGGGCCTGGGCCGAAGCTTACGAACGCCACCACCTGCCCTACTACCCCAAGCTGTTGTCCGCCATCCCGTTTACGCCGGTGAGCGGCGGCCGCCTGCTGGCTTATGACGAGCGCGCGCGCCAGGCACTGGTGCAAGCGCTGGGCGAATTGCAACGCACTGCGCAAACCTCATCGACCCACGTGCTCTACCCGCCGGAAACCGAAGCGCAGACGCTGGCGCAAGCCGGCTTCATGTTGCGCAGCGGCGTGCAGTTCCACTGGCATAACGAAGGCTATCGTGACTTCGCCGAATTCCTGTCGACGCTGGAGCGCAAGAAGCGCAAGAATATCCTGGCGGAACGACGCAAAGTGGCCGATGCCGGCGTCAGCTTCCGCCATCTCGGCGGCGCCGAGGCGACGGAAAAAGACTGGCGCTTTTTCCATCGCTGCTACCGTCACACCTATTCGGCCCACTATTCGACGCCTTATCTGAATCTCGATTTCTTCCTGCGCATCGCCGCCGACATGCCACAGAATCTGTTGCTGACCGTCGCCTATCGCGACGACCAGGCGATCGCCGCCTCGCTGGTCGTGCATGACCAGCAGTCGCTGTACGGGCGCTATTGGGGCGCGCTGGAAGAAGTGCCTTGCCTGCATTTCGAAACCGCCTACTACCAGCCGCTGGAGTTTTGCATAGACCGCAAGATTGCCTGGTTCGAAGGCGGCGCTCAGGGCGAGCACAAAATGGCGCGCGGCTTCCTGCCGCAAAAGACCTGGTCGGCGCACTGGCTGGCGCATCCCTCGTTTGCCGATGCCGTCGAACGCTTCCTGGAACGCGAAGGCGGCGGCATCAACGATTACCTCAGCGAACTCAACGAACGCAATCCATTTCGCGGCGCCGGCTGAGGCCACTGCCAGTCGCCATTGCGGACATGAAAAAAGCGCACCCGCAGGTGCGCTTTTTTATCGGCAAGGCCAGTATTACTTGGCTTGTTGCTTCTGGTAGGCTGCCACGCCTGCCAGGATTTCGGCCTTGGCCGACTCCGGACCTTCCCAGCCGTCGATCTTGACCCATTTGCCCTTTTCCAGATCCTTGTAGTGCTCAAAGAAATGCTGGATCTGCTTCAGGCGCAGTTCGTTCATGTCTTCCGGCTTTTGCCAGTGCGTGTAAATCGGCAGCACCTTGTCGACCGGCACGGCGAGCAGCTTGGCGTCAACGCCCGACTCGTCGGTCATCTTGAGCACGCCGATAGGGCGGCAACGCACCACTACGCCCGGGAACAGCGGGAACGGCGTGATCACCAGCACGTCGACCGGGTCGCCATCTTCCGACAAGGTTTGCGGGATGTAACCGTAGTTGCACGGATAGTGCATCGCGGTGCCCATGAAACGGTCGACGAAAATCGCGCCGCTATCCTTATCCACTTCGTACTTGATCGGATCGGCGTTCATCGGGATCTCGATGATCACATTGAAGTCGTTGGGCAGGTCGCGGCCGGACGGGACGTTATTCAGGCTCATGGTGCTTTCTCGTAAAGAAATGAAGGAAGGGGGAAACCCGAGATTATAACGGCATTCAGGCAATCAACCCGAATCCGGACGCTCTTGAAATTGGGCAATAAAAAATGCCGCTGCTCCCGAAGGAGCATGGCGGCATTTTTTAGCGGCAGACCGGATTAGCGGATTGCAGTCGCCAGGGCGCATTGCTTGTAATGCGCCGACGCCTGCTCATGCTGATCCAGCGCGTCGTGCAATTGCGCCAGGCTGAGGTGCGATTCACGCACGGTGCGCGGCTCCAGCGCGTCGGACAAGGCCTGCTCCAGATGGCGCTGGGCTTTGCCCCACAGCTTTTGGCGCAGGCAGAACATGCCCAGCGTCAGTGCCAGTTCGGCATCGGTAGGACGTTTCGCCAGCCAGGATTCGCAACGCTCGATTTGCGCCAGCAAGGCCGGCGAACCGGCTTCAGCGGTGGAGTCGCGGTAGGCGCGGATCAGGCGATCGTCCCAGTCGGCCGTCAGCGCGCGTTCCAGCAAGGTACGCGCTTCGTCATGCAAGCCGCGGCTGCTGAAGGCATGCGCCGCGCGTGCGGCGATGAAAGGTTTGAGGCGATCCGCGTTGGGCACTTCCGCCCACAGGCGGCGGATTGATTCGGCGTCGTGCGAGTGGTCCGACAGCAAGGCATCGTAAGCCATTTCGCGCAGGCGATTGGACAAGGCAGGATGCAAGGCATTGCGCTTGTCCAGTGTCTGCACCAGACGCAGCACTTCAGGCCAGTTCTTGGCTTGCTGATTGGCTTTGAGCGCCCATTGCAGCGCCTGGATATGACGCGTGCCGTTGGCGTTGAGTTCTTCGACGGTTTCCAGTGCGGCCTTGAACTGGTGGTCGTCAACCAGCAATTCAAGGCTGGTCATCAGGCGTGCCGCCTTGAGGCCGTTGTCGCCATCGGTGCTGGCCAGCCAGATGTCGCGGCGCTCGGTCTGGCGCATGCGATGTGCGGCGCGGGCGCCGACCAGCGCCGCAATACCGGCGTTTTCAGGCAGTTCCGCAGCACGTGTGGCGGCTTTTTCGGCATGCCCGAAACGGCCTTCGAAGAAGGCCTTGAGCGAATCGCGCAGCGCCTTGTTGCTGTCGATTTCACGCTTCTGGCGACGATATGCAATCACCCGGCCAGGCAGCTTTTGCGTCAGGCGTACGGCGCGGATGAACACATACAGCGCGACGAACAAGACCACCACCGCCAACAGGAAAAAGTTGAGCGACAGGTCAACCCGGTACGGCGGGTAGAACAGCACCACGTTGCCGGGATTGAAGCGCGCCAATACCGCCAGGCCGATGGCGGAGGCAAACAGGGTAAGAAGCCAGAGGAGAATTCGCATATGAAGTTCTGTCGCTTAAATTAACGCCGGCCTTTGTAATTGCGCACCGCGTTGATGCTTTCGCTGAGCGTCGGCATCTGGATCGACAGGTTGCTGCCCTGGACTTGCTTCAACAGTGCTTGCGTGGTTTGCACTTGCTTGGCGCGCGTGTCGAAGTATTTGGCGATGGTGTCTTGCGCGGCGATCAAATCGTTGCGGAAGGCGAATTCATTGCGCGACAACAGCGCCAGGCGCGCATTGAGCAAACGCAGCTTGAGGTTTTCGCGAGCGTAGTAAGCCTGGGTCGGCGACAACAGCAAAGCGTCCGGCGTATCGACGCTGCGGATGCGCACCAGTTGCTTGAGCTCGGTCCACATCTCCGCGCTCAGGCTTTGCCACTTGTCTTGTGCATTCGCCAGCCAGTCGTTGGCAGGCGCGGCGTCAGCCGCCTGAGCCTTGCCGTTCGACTTGGTGTTGGCGACTTTCGGCGCCTGACGCAGCGGTTGCTTCTTCGGCTCGGTCACCGACACCACCGGTTTTTCGTCCGACAGCAAAGGCATGCCGTCGATCTGGCCGATGACGCTGTCGAGGCGCACGGCGATGCCGGGCACGTCGACGGTGGGCAAGGCTTTGAGGCGATCCTGGTCGCGCGCGATGGCGCGGCGGATGGCGATGAATTGCGGTTTGTCGGAGCGCGACAGGCTCTTGTCGGCGTTGCCAAGTGCGATCAGCGCGCCCTGCACGTTACCGGCCAATTCCAGCTGCTGACTGGCGGTCGACAAGACTTCTTCGATTTCCGACAGCGCCCAGTCATCGCGATTCTTGGACAGATCCTGGTACAGCTGTTCGAGCGCCAGTTGCTGGCTTTGCGACTCGGCTTGCTTGCTGTCGAGCACACTGACCTTGGCTTGCAGTTCCTTGGTGCTTTCCTGCACCGTCTTCAACACGCCCTTGACCTCAGTGTTGGCGACGTCGCCGGTTTGCAGCCGGCGCGCGACTTCTTCGCGCAAGCTGCGGATCTCGCTGTGCGACATCCACCATTGCGCCACCAGCACGATGGCCAGCAACACCACCAGGAAGGTCAGCAGTCGCAAGCGCTTTTTCAAGACGCCATTGTCCGACGGTGTGAAGGATGGGAGCGCCAAGCTCGCCTGCAGTCCGGCATCCGCTTTCGCGTCCGGCTGGCTCGGTTCGGGGGTGGATTGCAGTTCATTCATGGTCGGGATTGTAACGCGGCAATCAGTCGTTCGTCGCCTGATCCGGTCATGGTCACGTGAGTGAAAGCCAGCGATCGCGCTGTTTCAGCGATGCGCTGGTGCGAAACGATCATTTTGCTGCGTTGTAGTTTTACCACAGAGTCATCTCCGAGTACATCCAACGTGATTTGCAGTAGGTTGCGCAAAGCTTCGGAACTGGTGATGATCCACTCGCTGTCGGCGTCGATCAGCGCGCGTAATTGCGCGGTCTTTGCCTCATCGATGTGCGGCAGCAGACGCTGGTAAGCCGTCACATGGTCGACCTCGACCTGCTCGGCGCGCAACATGTCGGTCAAAAAATCGCGTCCGGCCTGGCCGCGCACGACCAGCACACGCTTGCCGCGCACACGATTGAGGTCAAGCGCCTTGAACAGTTCCTCGGAATCCATGCGTTCGCTGTTGCGCGGCGCATAGATCGTGGCATTGCCGTCATCCACGCCATGGCGCTGCAGCGCAAGCCGGCTGCCCTCGCCGACGATACCGATGGCGACTGCCTGCGGCCATGCGGCAATGAACTGGAAAGCGGCATCAATCGCATTAGGGCTGACGAAGACCGCCATCGCATAGCGATCCAGCACCGACAAACTGTCTTGCAGGGCGGCGCTGTGCGCCACCGGCGCGATCTCCAGCAGCGGAAAAATCACCGGCATACGACCAATGGCGGCCACCTGCACGGCAAACGCGCTAGCCTGCGCCAATGGACGCGTGATGACTACCGGCCTGGAACCGAGGTCCTTCACAGCACGCCTCTCAAGGGTGAGAAATTGAAGATAGCTATTCCGACTCGGCCGCGTCTGCCTTGCAGGCCGCCAGAATCGCTTCGGCGCCCTGTGCCTGCAGTAAGTCGGCCACTTGCCGGCCCAGCGCTTCCGGCGCATCGGCCGGACCGCTGGCTTGGGCCGATGCAATCTGCTTGCCATCGGGCGTCGCAACCAGCGCGCGCATGTGCATGCGGTCGCCGGCTATGGTGGCAAACGCCGCCAGCGGGATCTGGCAACTGCCGCCGAAAGTGCGCGACAAGGTGCGTTCGGCGGCGGCCGTCAACGCGCTTTCCGGATGATTGAGCGGCGCCAGCGCGCGCTGCAAGTCTTCACGGTGCGACAGTATCTCAATGGCCAAGGCGCCTTGGCCAGGCGCCGGCAGACTTTGCTCGGGATCGATAAACGCGCGGATGCGCTGCGCCAGACCGAGGCGCTTCAAACCGGCGGCGGCCAGAATGATCGCCGCATATTCGCCACGATCAAGCTTGCCGAGGCGGGTGTCCAGGTTACCGCGCAAAGGCTTGATCACCAGTTGCGGAAAGCGCGCCGCGATCAGCGCCTGACGGCGCAAGCTGCTGGTGCCGACCACCGCACCGGCCGGCAAGGCGTCCAGCGTAGCGTAGTCGTTCGAGACGAATGCATCGCGCGCATCTTCACGCTCGAGTATTGCCGCCATGGCATAGCCTGGCGGCAATTCCATCGGCATATCCTTCAGGCAATGCACGGCAAAATCGGCGCGCCCTTCTTCCATTGCGACTTCCAGTTCTTTCACAAACAATCCCTTGCCGCCGACCTTGGACAAGGTGCGATCAAGGATCTGATCGCCGCGGGTCGTCATTCCGAGGATAGTGATGCTGCACTGCGGATATAATGCCGCTAACCGGTCGCGTACATATTCTGATTGCCACATGGCGAGACGGCTTTCGCGCGAAGCGATGACCAGCTTGGAGGGAGGAAATTCTTTCAAGACGGCTCTTCCGGTAGTCGCCACGTCACCTGTGAAGGTGCCGGGCGCATAAAAATATAAAAATAGTGGAGGCAAACAAGTGAGCCAAATTCTAGCACGCAGCACCACTGACAGTTCGACCAGCACGCCCGACTTTCTCCTCTGAAAACCGTAGCAATTGTTGATCATGGCAACCAAACCACAAACCAAACCCCCTGTTCGTAGCTCCGCGCCCAGCCGTTCCGATAAACCCGCCGCCAAGTCCGCCGACAAAGATGCGCCGCTCAAAGAAGACATCCGCCTGCTCGGCCGTCTGCTGGGCGAAGTATTACGCGACCAGGAAGGCGACGCTGTCTTTGAAGTGGTCGAAACGATACGCCAGACCGCCGTGCGCTTTCGCCGTGAATCGGACGCCAAGGCCGGCGCCGAACTCGACAAGCTGCTCAAGAAGCTCACGCGTGACCAGACCAATTCGGTAGTGCGCGCATTCTCGTATTTCTCGCATCTGGCCAATATCGCCGAAGACCAGCACCACAATCGCCGCCGCCGCGCCCACTTGCTGGCCGGTTCGGCGCCGCAACCGAGCAGCGTGGCGTACGCCTTGTCGCGCCTGGACAATGCCGGCGTATCCGGCAACACGGTACGCAACTTCCTGGCCGAATCGCTGATCTCGCCGGTGCTGACTGCGCATCCGACCGAAGTGCAGCGCAAGAGTATTCTCGATGCCGAGCGTGAAATCGCGCGCCTGCTGGCGCTGCGCGACAATCCGCTGACGCCCAAGGAATTGCGCGACAACACCGAGCTGCTGCGCGCGCGCATCGCCACGTTGTGGCAAACCCGCATGCTGCGCTATACCAAGCTGACGGTTGCCGATGAAATCGAAAACGCGCTGTCCTACTACCGCATCACCTTCTTGCGTGAATTGCCGGCGCTGTACGACGACATCGAAGAAGAAATCAACGCCCAGTTCCCGTCGCGCTCGCGGGCACGCACCACGCCGGCCGAATTGCCGCCGTTCGTGCAGATGGGCAGCTGGATCGGCGGCGACCGCGACGGCAATCCCAACGTCAACGCCGGCACCATGCAACGCGCGCTGCAACGCCAGTCGACCACGATCTTCGATTTCTACCTCGACGAAGTGCACGCGCTCGGCGCCGAGTTGTCGATCTCGACCCTGATGGTCGACGCCAGCGCTGAATTGCTGGCGCTCGCCGACACCTCGCCTGACACCTCCAACCACCGCGCCGACGAGCCTTACCGTCGTGCGCTGATCGGCGTGTACGCACGCCTGGCCGCCACCGCCCGTTCGCTCGGCGTGGTCAACATCCTGCGCCAGGAAGTCGGCGCCGCGGCGCACTACGCCGGCCCGGAAGAGTGCATCGCCGAACTGCAGGTGCTGGTCGATTCGCTCAACGCCAACCACGGCGCGGCGCTGGTCAAGCCGCGCCTGGCGGTACTGAAGCGCTCGATAGAAATCTTCGGTTTCCATCTCGCCACACTGGACATGCGCCAAAGCTCGGACGTGCATGAACGGGTACTGACCGAACTGTTCGCCAGCGCCCAGGTAGAAGCCTCGTATGCCGGTTTGGCGGAAGAAAAGAAGATCGCGCTGCTGCTGGCCGAACTGGCCAAGCCGCGCCTGCTGTATTCGCCTTACCTGGCTTATTCGGACGAGACCAATTCCGAGCTGACCATTTTGCGCACTGCGCGCGAAATCCGCCAGCGCTACGGCGCGCGCGCGATCCGCAACTACATCATCTCGCACACCGAAACCGTGTCCGACTTGCTGGAAGTCTTGCTGCTGCAAAAGGAAACCGGCCTGCTGCACGCCGATGCGAAAAATCCGGGCAAGCTGGTCGAGCTGGAGCTGATGGTGGTGCCGCTGTTCGAAACCATCCCCGACTTGCGCTGCGCCGCCGACATCATGGAGCAATGGCTGTCGCTGCCGCTGGTGGCGCCGCTGATCGCCAAACACGGCAAGCTGCAGGAAGTCATGCTGGGTTATTCCGACTCCAACAAGGACGGCGGCTTCCTCACCTCCAACTGGGAGTTGTACAAATCGGAAAACCGCCTGGTCGAATTGTTCAACCGTGCCGGCGTCAAGCTGCGTCTGTTCCACGGCCGCGGCGGCACGGTCGGTCGCGGCGGCGGCCCCAGCTACCAGGCCATCCTGGCGCAACCGCCGGGCACCGTCAACGGCCAGATCCGCCTGACCGAGCAAGGCGAAATCATCGCCTCCAAGTTCTCCAATCCGGAGATCGGCCGCCGCAACCTCGAATTGCTGGTCGCCGCCACGCTGGAAGCCAGCCTGATGCCGGCCACCACCGACGCCAAAGAAACCCGCAAGCTGGCCGAGTTCGAACGCGTGATGGAAGACTTGTCGGAGCGCGCCTACCAGGCCTACCGCAACCTGGTTTATGAAACACCGGGCTTCACCGACTACTTCTTCGGCTCGACACCAATTGCCGAAATCGCCGAGCTCAACATCGGCTCGCGCCCGGCTTCGCGCAAATCGACACGGCGCATCGAAGACTTGCGCGCGATTCCCTGGGGCTTCTCGTGGGGCCAATGCCGCTTGCTGTTCCCGGGCTGGTACGGCTTTGGCAGCGCCGTCTCGGGTTGGCTGCAGGAAGGCGGCGCCAAGGACAGCGCCAAGAAACTGGCGACACTGCGCGCCATGTGTAAAGAGTGGCCGTTCTTTGCCGCGCTGCTATCGAACATGGACATGGTCTTGTCCAAGACCGACCTGGCCGTGGCCTCGCGTTACGCCGGCCTGGTGGCCGACCGCAAGCTGCGCAATGCGATCTTCGGACGCATCGTCAGCGAGCACGAACGCACCAGCCAGTTGCTCGGCTCGATCACCGGCAACAAGGAACGCCTGGCCGGTAACCCACTGTTGGCGCGCTCGATCAAGAACCGCTTCGCCTATCTCGATCCGCTGAATCACTTGCAAGTCGAGCTGATCAAGCGCCACCGCAGCACCGCCGCGGCCGGCAAACCGGTCGAAGAGCGCGTGCAGCGCGGCATCCATCTGACCATCAACGGCGTCGCCGCGGGCCTGCGCAATACGGGTTAATTCCCGGCGGGCAAGCGCCGGCGAATGCGGTACGGTTCGCCGGCGCCTCGATTCTCGGAGGGTCGGATAAAACGCCACGCGTGTTTTATCCGTTTTTTCATCCCGCAAACGCCTCAGGAAAAACACGATAGCAAGTTATAGAGTGTGGCGGCATCATCTGCTTCGTAGAATGAGCGCCCCTCGTTTTTACCGGAATCCCCATGAAACCCGCCGATCTGCTTCGCCTGCTTGCGCTGTCCGCCATCTGGGGCGCCAGCTTTTTATTCATGCGCATCGCCGTGCCGGAGATGGGCGCACTCAATACGGCATTCTTTCGCGTGCTGTTCGGCGCCGCCGGCTTGCTGCTGTTGCTGACGGCCCTGCGCGTAAAATGGCGTTTTCAGGGGAAATTGCCGGCCGCAATGCTCTTGGGCGCCATCAACTCGGGCCTGCCTTTCGTGCTGTACAGCTTTGCCGCCACAGTCTTGCCGGCCGGTTATTCAGCGATTCTGAATGCCACCACGCCCTTGATGGGCGTCGTCATCGGCGCCTTGTTTTTCGGCGACACACTGAGCTCGCGCAAAGTGATCGGCGTGATACTGGGCCTGGCCGGTGTTGCGGTTCTGACCAGAGCCGGGCCGCTGGCGTTCGATAACGCGACCGTTTTCGGTGCGTTGGCCTGCCTGCTCGCGACCAGCTGTTACGGCCTGGCAGGCTTTTTGACCAAGCGCTGGATCACCGATCGCGGCGGGCTGGACAGCAAACTGGTGGCTTTGGGCAGCCAGTTGGGCGCAGTTGCGCTGCTGCTGCCGTTCTTTGCGATCTTGTCGGTCACGCAAGACGGCCCGGCTGCGCCGCTGCAGGCTGGCATTGGTACATGGTTTGCTTTGTTGGCTTTGGGTTTTGTGTGCTCCGCGCTGGCCTACATTTTATTTTTCCGATTAATTGCCGATATAGGTCCAGTGAGGTCGTTAAGCGTGACTTTTTTGATACCGCTGTTCGGGGTATTGTGGGGTTGGCTGTTCCTGAACGAACAATTGTCCTGGGCTTACGTTGAGGGAGGCGTCTTGATCGGGGCGGCATTACTGCTGGTACTGCAGGCGGCGCCCGTCAAAACGGCTACGACAGTGCAAGACCACGCAAGACAGAATCGATAGCAAACCAACATCGGCATGGCACACATGCAATGCCTGTGTATGGTTGCAAACATAAATATTTGGGGAAGTTCACCATGGGTAACTGGGGTAAAACCATTGCATCGCTCTGCCTGGCAGGGCTATGCGCACCACTCGCGATTGCCGCGCCGACGCCCAAAGCGGCACCGTTGCCGCCGCTGCGCACCGAACGCGTCTTCCTGACCAGCATCGACACGCCGGGCAAGGCCACCGCCTTGTTCGGCTTCTGGTTCAAGGGCAAAGGCAAGGCCGAGAAAAAACCGACCATCATTGCCATGCACGGTTGCGGCGGCCTCTACAGCAGCGTCAACAAGGAAAAAATCGAATTCACACCGCGCCATATCGCCATGGCGCGCGCACTGACCGACGCCGGCTATAACGTACTGTTCCCGGACAGCTTCACGCCGCGCGGTCGCCGTTCGATCTGCCAGGAAAGCCTGCCGCAGCGTGAAGCCAGCAGTGCCGTCCGTCGCCTCGACATCCAGATCGCCATGCGCTGGCTGGCCACGCAAGACGACGTCGACTACGCGCACGTCGGCATGGTGGGCTGGTCGCATGGCGCCACCACGATACTGGCGGCGCTGAACCTGGCGCAGACCGATGTCGCGGTGCGCAAGGTCCAACCCAAGGCGGCGGTAGCGTTTTATCCGACCTGCACGCCGTTCGCCAAGACACGCACGCCATACAAACCGGCCTCGCCGATGCTGATCCTGATGGGTGAAAACGACGACTGGACGCCGCCGGAAGCCTGCGAATCGCTGGAAAAGAAAATGCAGGACAGCGACACGCCGATCACCTTGCGCCTGTATCCCGACACCTACCACGATTTCGACGCGCCCGGCCTGCCCATGCATGTGCGCATGGACATTCCCGGTGTCGGCAAGCCCGGCGTCGGCGTGACCAGCGGCGGCAATGCCGATGCCCGCGCAGAAGCCTATCGCGAGATGCTGAAGTTCCTCAAAGACAAGCTGGAATAATCGCCGTCCACGCATGAAAAAAGCGGACCAGTTTCACCGGTCCGCTTTTTTACGCCGGCGATCGATGCACAACACAATAACGGCCGGGCAAAGCCGGCCGTCATCATGATTGCAATGACTGCAGATCAGGAAATCAACTCTTCCATGCCTGCACTCAGTTCAGCCATTGGCGGCATGTCGTCGAGCAATAGCTCGGCCTTGACACCGAGCTTGGCGGCGACGTCGTCCGGAAAGGTCGACTCCATTTCCTCGCGGGAATATTTATTCTCTTCCACACGAGCCCGCCAGGCCGCGATGTGGATGACGGCGCCGATCTTGTTGAAGCTGTCGCCTTCCAACGGGGTCGGGAAGGCCTTGATGGCGTCGGAAAACTCTTCCGGGAAACGCCAGCGCTTGGCCAGCTCGGCGCCGACATCGGCAAAATCGTAGCCGAACGAGGTGTGCTCGACATCGAGTCGGCGCGCATCGATGGGGCTGGCAATCTTGTCGATCTGCAAGGTTTGCTCGGGCATGGCCGCGTGCATGACCAGTTGGCCGATGGCGTGCATCAGGCCGACCGTGAAGGCCAGGTCGGAATTGAGTCCCAGCTTCTTCGCCAGCCATTTGGCCACGATCGCGGTGTGCAGGCTGTAACGCCAGAACAGCTTGAGGTCAACGCCGGACATGGATTTGAAGCTGCCGGTCAGGCCGGTGCTCACGACCAGCGTGCGTACCGTCATGAAACCCAGCATCAGCACGGCGTCGTCAACGGTGCCGATACTGCGCGAGACGTGATAGTAAGAAGAGTTCGCCAGGCGCAGCAGCTTGGCGCTGAGAACCTGATCCGCGCTCAGTTTCTTGGCAATATCTTCAATCGAGACGTTGTCGTTGTTAAAGCTCTCGATGACTTCCTGCACCACTTTTGGGATGCTCGGCAATGCCGCTTGCTGCTGAAACAGTGCTTCAAAATTCATGAGACCTCTCCCCGGATGAGACGACTGCTAAATCGAATTAGTTGGATTTGAAAAACTGCAATTTGAGTATCTTCAAGATTTGCCAAGAGTGCAATGTTTTTTATGCTACGCCCCACGATATTGCCATCATGGCGGCACCGATACCACGCAGAAAATTCCCTATTGACTTGCGCCGCCGGTTTACCCGATTTAGCGTCCCCCTGCGTCCACCCCGCGCCCGCTCTATGCTGTCGCGTGGCTCAAATGTCATCGTCTTGCTATAATCGCGTATTCTCCGGGACCCCCATTATGACCGCACAATTATCGAAAAAAGGCGAAGCCTGGTCGGCTCGCTTTTCCGAACCCGTTTCTGATCTGGTGAAACGTTACACCGCTTCCGTGTTTTTCGACAAGCGCCTGGCGCAGTTCGACATCGCCGGCTCGCTTGCCCACGCCGAAATGCTGGCGCATCAACAGATCATCAGCGCGCAAGACTATGCCGACATCCAGCGCGGCATGGCGCAGATCAAGGGTGAAATCGAAAGCGGCCAGTTCGAATGGCTGCTCGATCTCGAAGACGTCCACCTGAATATCGAAAAACGCCTGACCGAACTGGTCGGCGACGCCGGTAAACGGCTGCACACCGGTCGTTCGCGCAACGACCAGGTCGCCACCGACATCCGCCTGTACATGCGCGCCGCCATCGACGACATCAGCGGCCTGCTGCGCGACCTGCGCACGGCACTGGTCGACCTGGCCGAGCAACACGCCGACACCATCCTGCCGGGCTTCACCCACATGCAAGTGGCGCAACCGATCACTTTCGGTCACCACGTGCTGGCGTATGTTGAAATGTTCGGCCGTGATGCCGAGCGCATGGCCGACGCCAAGAAGCGCGTCAACCGCCTGCCGCTGGGTGCCGCCGCGCTGGCCGGCACCACGTTCCCGATCGACCGCCTGCGCGTGGCCAAGACGCTGGGCTTCGACGACGTCTGCCGCAATTCGCTCGACGCCGTCTCCGATCGCGACTTCGCCATTGAATTCTGCGCCGCTGCCGCGCTGGTCATGACCCACATTTCACGCATGTCGGAAGAACTGGTGATCTGGATGAGCCCGCGCGTCGGCTTCATCGACATCGCCGACCGCTTCTGCACCGGCTCGTCGATCATGCCGCAAAAGAAAAACCCCGACGTGCCTGAGCTGGCACGCGGCAAGACCGGTCGCGTCAACGGCCACCTGATCGCGCTGCTGACCTTGATGAAAGGCCAGCCGCTGGCCTACAACAAGGACAACCAGGAAGACAAGGAACCGCTGTTCGACACCGTCGACACGCTCACCGACACACTGCGCATTTTCGCCGACATGGCCAGTGGCATCACCGTCAAGCCCGACGCCATGCGCGCCGCCGCGCTGCAAGGTTACGCCACCGCCACCGACCTGGCCGACTACCTGGTCAAGAAGGGCCTGCCGTTCCGCGACGCCCACGAGGCCGTGGCTCACGCGGTGCGTACCTGTGTTGATCGCCATTGCGATTTGTCCGACCTGAGCCTGGAAGAGCTGCGCGTGTATTCGCCGCTGATCGACGACGACATCTTCGCCGTCCTGACGCTGGAAGGTTCCGTGGCGGCGCGCGACCATATCGGCGGCACCGCGCCGAACCAGGTGCGCCTGGCCATCGCGGAACTGCGCAAGTCGCTGTAACAAACAAAGAAATACCAGCTGCATCCGAACCGCCAACGCAAGCCGGGTTCAGCTGTACTGAGTCTGTACCAAAAGTAGCAGTGCGAGGTAATCTGCAGCACCGGCCGGTAGCGATACCGGCCAGCATCAACTCTGTCAACAGTGTCACCTTCGCCTCGGCGAAGTCAGCAGACGGTTGCACAACAACTTATCAGGTTGCAGTGCAGCAGTGTGTTTAAACCGGTTTACGGTATTCTTGACCGGTTGTATCCCAAAGGCCGCACGACGGCCTAAAGAGGATGGAGCAAAATAGGGCGGTCCCACCAAAGACTTCCTGCGTCGGTTACCCCCGGCTCATATTTCGCATCGTCCTCTATAAGAATATCTAACTAAGGAGAGAACTCGATGCGATTCAACGTACTTCATACCGCTTTAAAAACCCTGCCTGCGCTGCTGATCGGCGCAACCCTGGCCAATGCCGCTCTGGCCGCCGACGTCAAACTGGGCCTCGCGGCTGCGCTGACCGGCCCGGCCGCCAAATACGGCGTCGCCATCAAGAACGGCTTCACACTGGCTACTGACGAAGTCAACGCCAAGGGCGGCGTCAACGGCAACAAACTGGTGCTGATTGCAGAAGACGAACAAGGCAAGAAAGAAGAAGCCATCAACGTCTTCAAGAAACTGATTTTCCAGGACAAGGTGCTGATGGTCTTCGGCCCTACCCTGTCCAATTCCGCTTTCGCTGCTGACCCGATCGCCAACGCCGCCAAGGTCGTCGCGTTCGGCACCAGCAACACGGCCGACGGCATCACTGCCATGGGCCCGTTCACCTTCCGTAACTCCGTCATGGAAGCCGACGTGTTGCCAGTCACCGTCAAGGCTGCCGTGAAGCATTTCGGCATCAAGAAGGTCGCCGTGATCTACGGTAACGACGATGCGTTCACCAAGTCCGGTTACGACGTCTTCAAGGCCACGCTGGAACAGCAAAAGGTGCCGGTCACCACGACCGAAGCCTACGCCAAGGGCGACGTCGACTTCAAGGCCCAGTTGACCAAGATCAAGGCCGGTAATCCTGACGCCATCGTCTGCTCCTGCCTGGCCGAAGAAGCTGCCAACATCATCCTGCAAACCCGCGCGCTGGGCATGAAGCAACCGTTCATCGGCGGCAACGGCCTGAACTCGCCAAAGCTGTTTGATATCGCCAAGGATGCCGGCGACAACACGCTGATGGGCAGCCCATGGTCGGCAGAAAACCAAACCCCGGCCAACAAGGCGTTCATCGCTGCGTACAAGGCCAAGTTCGGTTCCGAGCCTGACCAGTTCGCGGCACAAGCCTACGATGCGCTGCACGTGGTCGCCGAGGCACTGAAGAACGTCAAGCTGTCCGGCGCGCTGGACAAGGACCGCGACGCCCTGCGGGTGGCCCTGCCGGCAGTCAAGATTGACGGCGCCACCGGCAAGTTCGCCTTCCGTCCTGCTCCTGCCGTCGCCGGCAAGCAAGTCGGTTTCGATGCGCAGCAAGAAGCCATCGTCAACATCGCCAAAGGCGGCAAGTTCGTTCTGTTGAAATAAGCTGCAGCAGGAAGAATGAGCTCAAAGACTCCGGTATTTTTTACCGGAGTCTTTTTGTTCCCACTGCTCAGTAAGCTCAGTTAGTAAGCGTTTCACCCAATCGCGAAAAAGAACAGGCTAGCCAAAAGCCGCTTTTCTGATGTAACGAGGGATACATCGCCAGCCTGCCAGCGCGTGCATGTTCATGCATGACTGACGGATGAGACAGGCGTACCTCACCACTCTATTCGCAGGCTCTATGTTAGAACAACAACTTATCAATGCCCTTTCGCTAGGCAGCGTGTATGCGCTCTTTGCGCTCGGGTTCACACTGGTGTTCGGCGTGCTCGGCGTCATCAACCTGTCGCACGGCGCGATCTTCATGCTAGGCAGTTACGCTGCCTTGCTGCTGGTGGAGAAACTGGCGCTGCCGTTATGGCTGGCCATGCTCGCCGCGATGGTCGCCACCGGCCTGATCGGCCTGATCGTTGACGTGCTGGTGCTGAAACCGCTGCGCAAGCGTAATGCACCCCACCTGATTCCCATGATCGCCACCATCGGTGTCGCCATCATGCTGACCAATCTCGCGCAAGGCCTGTTCGGCGCCGAGAACAAGCGCTTCCCGGTCGGCACCATTCCTGAGGACAGCGTCACCATCGGCAACCTGCATGTCACTGCGGTGCAAGTCGGCATCGTGGTCATCGCCTTCGTGCTGATGATCGTGCTGCTGGCCGTGATGCGCCGCACGCAACTGGGCCGCGCGCTGCGCGCCATTGCCGAGTCGCCGAAAGCGGCTTACCTGCTGGGCATCAATGTCGAAGGCCTGTTCTACCTGACCTCGTTCGCAGCAGCAGCCCTCGGCGGCGCCGCCGGCGTGCTGGTCGGTCTGTCGTTCAACGCGATCTCGCCGTTCATGGGCCAGCCGATGCTGCACAAGGGCATCGCCGTCATCATCCTGGGCGGCATGGGCGACATCCGCGGCGCCATGATCGGTGGCCTGTTCCTCGGTTTTGCCGAAGTGCTGACCGTGGCGTACATTTCGAGCGACTTCCGCGATGCGGTGGCGTTCGGTCTCCTGTTTTTGATTTTGTTGGTCAAGCCTTCAGGCATGTTCGGCAAAGTGCTCGAAAGAAAGGCTTAATCCCATGACGATGATGGAATGGTGGGATGGATTCTGGGCGACGTACAACACCGTCATCTTCAGCGTCGGCGTCAATGCCATGCTGGCCCTGTCAATCTACGTCACGCTGTCGTGCGGCCTGCTCTCGCTGGCCAATGCAGCGTTCATGGGGATAGGCGCTTATGTCGCCTCCCTGATTACCATGCAGGCCGGCTTGCCCTTCCCGCTCGCGCTGCTGGCCGGCGGCGTGCTGCCGGCGCTGGTGGCGCTGCTGATCGGCATCCCGACGCTGCGCCTGTCCGGGGTCTATCTGGCGATGGCCACGCTCGGTTTCGGCGAAGTGGTGCGTGTGATCGTGCTGAACATGGAAGTCACCGGCGGCCCGATGGGCCTGAACGGCGTACCGCCGCTCACCGAGTGGTGGCACATTGTGTTGCTGCTGGGCGTGACCGTGTATTTCCTGGCGCGCGTACGCCGCTCCAAGATCGGCCGCGCGTTTGAAGCGATCAAAGAAGACGAAGTTGCGGCGCGCCTGATGGGCGTCAACGTGGCCGGCTACAAGCTGCTGGCCTTCGTCATCGGTGCGGCGATCGCCGGTGTGGCCGGCGCCCTGAATGCCCACTACACCTTCACCATCGGCCCCAACAACTACGGTTTTGAAAACGCCGTGGACATCCTGACCATGGCGGTCTTCGGTGGCACCAGCAACCTGATCGGCCCGATGATAGGCTCGACCATCCTCTCGCTGCTGCCGGAAGTACTGCGCCATTTCAAGGACTTCCGCCTGGCCGCCAACGGCCTGATCCTGATCCTGGTGGTGCTGTACCTGCCCAAGGGCATCTGGGATCCGCGTCGCATTCGCGCGTTCATGCAACGTCGCCATGCCGGTAAATCTGCAAGCAAGAAGGTGAACTGATGTTATTGCAATTCAACCAGATCAGTAAAAACTTCGGCGGCTTGCAGGTCCTGCAAGGCGTCCAGTTCCATGTGCCCGAAGGCGGCATCTTCGGCCTGATCGGCCCCAACGGCGCCGGCAAGACTACCGTGTTCAATCTGATCACCGGCCTGCTGCGCGCCTCCTCCGGCAACATCGTATTCGACGGCCAGGACATCGGCAACGTCGCCCCGCACAAGATCACCGAGCGCGGCATCGCCCGCACCTTCCAGAACATCCGCGTGTTCAAGGAAATGACGCTGCTGGAAAACGTCGTGGTCGGCATGCACGACCACCTCGACTACGGCTTCGGCGGCCTGTTGCTGAACCTCGGCTCGTTCCGCAAGATCGAGAAGGAAGCACGCGAGCGTGCGCTTGAGCTGCTGTCCTGGGTGCGTCTCGACCACAAGGCTGAGATGTTGGCCGACAGTCTGTCTTACGGCGAACAGCGCAAGCTGGAATTTGCCCGCGCGCTGGCCACCAAGCCCAAGCTGTTGCTGCTGGACGAACCGGTGGCCGGCATGAACCCCTCGGAAAAGACCGAGCTCATGGCGGAAATCATCAATATCAAGCAGCGCGGCTTCTCGATCTTCATGATCGAACATGACATGCGTTTCGTGATGGGCCTGTGCGATCGCGTTGCCGTGCTCAACTTCGGCAAAATCATCGCCGAAGGCACGCCGGACGAGATCAAGAACAACCAGGAAGTGATCGAGGCCTACCTCGGCAAGGAAGAAGCATGAGCCAGACAGTCCCTAAAGTTATTCTGCAAGTCCAGGACCTGGCGGTTTCCTACGGTCACATCGAAGCCGTCAAAGGCATCAGCCTGACGCTCAACGAAGGCGAAATCACCGCGCTGGTCGGCGCCAACGGCGCCGGCAAGAGCACCGCCCTGCTCGCCATTTCCGGGCTGGTCAAGGCGGCGCGCGGCAAGGTGCTGTTCGACGGCGACGACCTCACGCAACTGTCGCCGCACCGCATCGTCGGCAACGGCGTGGTGCAAGTGGCCGAAGGCCGCGCCACACTGACCACGCTCACGGTCGAAGAGAATCTCTCCTTGGGCGCCTACACGCGCAAGGACAAGGCCGCCATCGCCGGCGACCTTGAGTGGGTCTATACGCTGTTCCCCGTTCTGAAAAACCGCGCCAAGGGTCTGGCCGGCAACCTGTCCGGCGGCGAACAGCAAATGCTCGCCATCGGCCGTGCGCTGATGGCCAAGCCCAAGGTCTTGCTGCTGGACGAACCGTCGATGGGCCTGGCCCCGCTGATCATCCAGGAAATCTTCCGCATCGTGCAAGAGATCAACAAGACCGGCATGACAGTCCTGCTGGTCGAACAAAACGTGCGCCAGGCGCTGCGCATCGCGCAGCACGGCTACGTGCTGGAAACCGGCAAGATCGTGCTGGAAGACACGGGCGCCAACCTGCTGCACAACCCGAAAGTAGTCGAAGCCTATCTGGGCGGCTGATCGTTTTCGCTTTGCGGTGAGCAAAAACAGCGGCCTGACGGTCGCTGTTTTTGTTGGCACCGGCCAGATGCTTTACCATCGCAGCTTATGACCGCCACCCATTCTCACATGCCGACTTTCGATACTTCCTTGGTCTGGTTCCGCCGCGACCTGCGTACCACCGACCACGCCGCGCTGTATTACGCGCTCAAGCAAAGCAAGCAGGTACACTGCGTGTTCGTCTACGACCGCGCGATCCTCGACGCACTGCAGGCCGATGGCTTGCAGTCGGATCGTCGCATCGACTTCATCATGGCCTGCATCGCTGAGCTCGACGCCGCGTTGCGTTCAGCCGGTAGCGCGCTGATCGTGCGCCACGCGTCGGCGCAACAAGATATCCCGGCGCTGGCGAAAGAACTCGGCGTCGACGCCGTCTTCACCAACCACGACTACGAACCGCACGCGATCCAGCGCGACGCTGCCGTCAAGAAGCAACTCGAACAAGACGGCCGCCAATTGCTCACCTACAAGGACCAGGTCATCTTTGAAAAGAGCGAGGTTCTGTCGCAAATGGGTAAACCGTTTTCGGTCTTCACGCCTTACAAAAATGCGTGGATGAACAAGCTGTCCGGCCCCGGCGGCGACTTCTACCTCAAGCCCTATCCGGTCGACGCCTATATCGCTCAGCTGGCGCCGCCGTCAAAGAAATATCGCACCGCTTTGCCGACCTTGGAAGAGCTGGGCTTCGCCCCCACCAATCTCAAGGAGCTGCGTATTCCTACTGGCATGTCCGGCGCCGCGCAATTGCTGGAAGACTTCCTGCCGCGCCTCGGCCGCTATGGCGACACGCGCGACTTCCCGGCCGTCAAAGGACCGTCCTACCTATCGGTGCACCTGCGCTTCGGCACCATCTCCATTCGCACGCTGGCGCGCGCCGCAGTCGACGCCATGCGCATCGGCGAGGGCCGCCGCGGCGCGCCGGTCTGGTTGTCGGAACTGGTGTGGCGCGATTTCTATTTCATGATTCTTTTTCACCATCCGCGCGTGGTGGAACGCTCCTTCAAAGCAGACTACGACGCCATTCAATGGGAAGGCGGCAAGCATGCCCGCGCGCGTTTCGCGGCATGGTGCGAGGGACGCACCGGTTATCCGCTGGTCGACGCCGCCATGCTGCAACTGAACCAGACCGGTTATATGCACAACCGTCTGCGCATGGTGACGGCGAGTTTTCTGACCAAGGATCTGGGCATCGACTGGCGTTGGGGCGAGAAGTATTTTGCGGATCTGCTGAATGATTTCGATCTGTCCGCCAACAACGGCGGCTGGCAGTGGGCTTCGTCTTCGGGCTGCGATGCGCAGCCCTATTTCCGTATCTTCAACCCGATTACGCAGTCGGAGAAGTTTGATGCGGAGGGGAAGTTTATCCGACGCTATTTACCGCAGCTGGCCGGTTTGCCGGACAAGCATATTCATGCGCCTTGGCTATGTCCGGCGGATTTGCTTAAGGCGGCTGGGGTGAAAATCGGGAAGGATTATCCGGAGCCGATGGTGGATCATGCGGAGGCGCGGAAGAGGACCTTGTTGAGGTATGCGGTGGTGAAGAAGGATTTGGGGGATGAGGATTGATTTTTGTTTCTCGTGTTTTGCTCCAACTTCATTTTCATCCGTAATTAATTCGGTTATTTCTTTGACAAACCCTTCGCCGGGGTTGCCTAGCCTGGTGGTGCGATGAAAGAAAAATCGAAACAGCAACCGGCACGGCCATATGTAGGAACAACCACAAAGAAAAGAGCAGCCGAAGCTGCAATGCCGATCAGTTAAGCTGAATCGGCTTCGATTTTTGAAGCGAAAGAGTCGTAAAAACAAGAAGCGCCGCTCCGAATAACTTCGCAGCGGCGCTTTTTTGTTTTAACCGGACAGCATTGGGGGTTGCCGGAAACTTTTATATGACTAAGATGCCAATTTGACAATTCAAGGCTAAGGGGCATGCATGCTGTACGACGGAATCGAAGTAACTGATTTAAATGCGATTTGGTGGATTGAAGAAAATCAGCGAGTAAAAGCGTTACCCATCATTAGTAAGCATGATTTCATCACTTTAG